>Ga0208565_1002065_pt1 | contig 11121 bp, 5 predicted proteins | sample Sb_taG_7_FD_187706 | JGI IMG/M metagenome (GOLD analysis project Ga0208565, IMG submission 187706) | Peat soil microbial communities from Weissenstadt, Germany - Sb_50d_2_FS metaG (SPAdes) (version 2) | ecosystem: Environmental > Terrestrial > Soil > Wetlands > Peat | place: Germany: Weissenstadt...
CGGTGGGAATCGTTCGCCGTGGTGTTCCCTCGGGAGTCCCGCTAGAAACAAAAAAAGTCCGCGAGCCGGCCATCCTGTCTCTCCAGGAAGGCGGCCGCGGCGAGTCGGGTCTCTCTCAGACCCAGGGGGACAAGCCGGTTTCCTCCTTGACCGGTGTGGCGGTCAAACTCCAGCACTCAGCCTCGAATCCTCGACCGTAGCGGCACACGGGCAGCCCCAGAATCATCGGACCGGGCAGTCGATGGAGTCGCATCCTGTCATCCTACGCAATCTCAGGACCAAATCCAAGAAAAAATTTGCCGATTGCTCGGTTTTTTCCTCAAGTCGAGTCCCATTCATCCACTTACGTTCGCTGCATGGCCCTTTTGGCCGAATCGAGAGGGCTGGAACCCAAAGAGGCCGCGACCACTACGACCGACCCTTCCTCGGAGCAGAGCCCATCGCGTGCTGACCGGGACACGGACGAGGACTCGACAGTCGATAGGCCCTATGCTGCCACGCTTGAAATCACGCCCGCAGCGCCCCTCGATCGGGCGTATTCCGCGACTGATCCGGATTCGCTCTTGGGCCTCCATCCCAGGCCGAGCGATCAGCAGGATGGAGCAAACGGCGTCGATCAGGCCTCACGCCAATCGGCATCGCTCACGACGGAGAGGGAAGAGCATGAAAGACCGATCACCGACCCCGATGAATCGGACTCTCTGACCCAAGAGGTTGCAGATCGATCACCGGGTGGCGGGGAGCGCCCAGGCACCAGCCTTCCGACCATCCCAGGATACGAGCTCTTGAAGAAGCTGGGCGAAGGGGGGATGGGAACTGTCTACAAGGCCCGTCAGGTGGGACTCAATCGCCTGGTGGCTTTGAAAATGATCCGCACGGAGGGAAACCTTCGGCCGGACCGCTTCGCCCGCTTCCAGATCGAGGCCGAGGCAGTGGCCCAGCTTCGGCACCCCAATATCCCGATGATTTTTGAGATCGGCAAAGTCAGTCACTGCCCCTTCGTGTCGCTGGAGCTGCTCGAGGGGGGCACGCTTAAAGATCGCCTGAGCGGCACGCCCCAAGCAGGCCGAGCGGCTGCCGAGCTCATCGCGACGCTCGCCGAGACCATCCAGGCCGCTCACCGGGTTGGGATCGTTCACCGCGATCTCAAGCCGTCCAACATCCTCTTCAGCGTCGAGGGCGTCCCCAAGATCACCGATTTCGGCCTGGCCAAGCGGCTGGGGTCGGACAGCGATCAAACGGAGAGCGGCCAGGTCATGGGCTCGCCCAGTTACATGGCCCCCGAGCAAGCGCAGGGGCGTGCCAAGGAGGCGGGGCCCGCCGCTGATGTCTATTCGCTAGGAGCCGTCCTCTACGAGCTGCTCACCGGACGGCCTCCTTTCCGAGGCGAGAGTGCCCTGGAAACGATGCACCAGGTCGCCGACGACGATCCGGTGCCTCCGTCTCGCCTGGTCCCCAAGGTCGCCCGTGATCTGGAAACAATCTGCCTGAAATGCCTGGCCAAGGAGCCGCGAAAGCGGTACGACTCGGCCCAGGCCCTGGCCGACGACCTGGGACGCTACCTGGAGGGCAAGCCGATCCAGGCTCGGCCAACGCCGTTCTGGGAGCGCGGGATCAAGTGGAGCAAGCGGCGCCCGGTGACCGCCACGCTAATGGTGCTCGGCGTCGTAGCGACATTCGTGTTACTCTTGGCTTACGACCAGTAACGGCGTGGGGCCGACCGCCGGATCGCCATGACGACCTCCAAGAGCGCCGAGGTGATTTTCCAGGCTCAGGAGGACATGGCCCAACACCAACTGGACCAGGCGCGGACAAGGCTCCTGGGGCTGCTGCCGAAGATCGAAGGGGAGCCCAGGCTGCACGATCTCTATGCCCGCGCGGGAAGCCTGCTCGCGCAGATCGACAGCCGGATCGACGACGACCGTCAGCGAGAGCAAGATGGCAAACGCTATCAGCAGTTCCTTCGCAAATGGAACGAGACCCAGTTTCATGAGACCCAGTTCACAGGTCTCGACGTCGCTGCAAACCGCAAGCTGATCCAGCAGTCGGCCCGGGAAACCCTGGCCGTGTTCACCGCCCCGGGCTCGGGCGAGACCTGGTCACTGGGGCCGCTCCCGCGCATCTTATCCCAGAGGGAGCAAGTCGAGGTCCATGAGGGGTGCTACGAGCTGCTCCTGATCCTGGCCGGGGCAGTCGATCAACCCGACCAGGGGCTGAGGCTCCTGGACTCGTCGGTTTCCCTGCACGGCTCCCCCACCCGAGCCTACCATCTCCTGCGCGCGGCCTGCCTGGCCCGCCGGGGAGACACGCCGGCAGCCGAGCAGGAGCGACAGGCGGCTGAACGTCTCCAGCCGGCGACCGCGCTCGATCATTTCCTCATGGGGAAAGAGCGATACAAGCGCCAGCAATGGGGCCTGGCGATTCCGCACTTCGACACCGCCCTCCAGCTCCAGCCCGACCATTTCTGGGCGAATACCTTGTCGGCTCTCTGCTGCCTGGGGCTCCAGCGGTACTCGGAGGCCAGGATCCGCCTCAACGCCTGCTTGCAGCGCGAACCCGATTACCCCTGGCTCTACGTCTGGCGCGGCTTCGCCTCGAGCCATGTTGCGGCCCAGGCGGCCGGCCCAGTTGAGAAGCCCCCGTCCGACAAGAACACCCCGCCGAAGGACGTCGAACTCCAGTTCCAGGCCGCCGAGTCCGATTACCGCAGGGCGCTGGAGCTGCTGGAGCAAAAGCCGGACGATGATCTGCGCTACGTGCTGCTGATCAACCGCGGTCTCCTCGGCTTTCAGCGCGGGAAGTGGGCTCAGGCCGAGGCGGACTGGCAGGCGGCGATCCGGCTCGATGGGCGGCGGTACCAGGCCCACGGCGAGCTGGCGTCTCTCTATCTTCGGGAGAACAAGCAGGTCGCGGCGATCGAGCAGTTCAGCCGGGCCATCGACCTGCAACCGGATCTGGCGGTGCTCTATCGGGGGCGCGCCGAAGCGGAGCTCGCGCGCCCGGCCCCGACCAAGGATCAGCGGGCACGCGCCTTGCGCGACCTGGAGCAGGCGATCCGCCTCGAGAAGCCCGGCGACCCCGTGGTGGCGCGGGACCACACCCATCGGGGCCGATTACTGGACCACGAGGGCCGCAACGAGGAAGCCCTCGCGGCCTTCGAGGCCGCCTTGAAAGTGGTCCCCGACTACGCGGAAGCTCACAGGCTGCGCCTCGACCTGCTCGGCAAGCTGAAGCGACACCGCGAGGTCATCCTGTCGTGCGATGCCCTCCTGGCCCAGGCGAAACCATCGGCCGAGCTGTACCAATTGCGTGGGCTGGCGAAGGAGAGCCTCAAGGACTACCCGGGCGCGATCGCCGACTTCACCCAGGCGATCGTTTTGCGGCCAGGATCGGCGCCTTTGCTGGCTCACCGTGGGGAGCTGTACCTGGTTACCGACGCGCCCCGGCCGGCCGTTCGCGACTTCGAGGAGGCCATCCGGCTCGATCCCTCGAACCCCGACGCCTACAACGGCCGCGGCCTGGCCCGGGCGATCCTCGGCGATCATCAGCAGGCCCTCGCGGATGCTTTGATCGCCCTCCGCATGGCCGAGCCGACCCCACGTCGGCTCTATAATGCCGCCCGGATCTACGCGAAGGCAGCCGTTGCCGCCACCGCCGACGTCCGCAAGACAGGACGGGACGCCGTGCTCGTCGTCACCCGCTATCAGGACCAAGCCGTCGCCCTGGTCCGCGAATCCTACAACCGGCTCCCCGCAGCCCAGCGCGCGTCATTCTGGCGCGATGTCATCCAGACCGATCCGGCGCTGACTGTGCTCCGCCGTCGACTGAGGAGTAGCGAGCCGGCCGGACCGGCTTCATCCGCAGACCATTAAGCGGTGCGTTCTTCCGCGTTTGTGGCAGTCAGCAAGGAGCTTTCACCGATGCTCGACCTACCCGCACGTAGGACACGGAGAAACGGCTCCGCACGAAGCGACGTGAACTGGGGCCGGCTTCGGCGGCGATGCCGCCCGCGTGTGTGCTTGTTTGAAGACCGCACCCTGCTCTCGGCTCCCTCGGCCGACCCCCTTGCCGCCGTGGCGATCCCGATCGCGCTGGGCACACCCAAGACCGGCACGCTCTCGGCGAACGAGGTCGTCTTTTTCCAGATCAGCCCAACAACCGACGGTCGGCTGATCGCACAGGTCGACGCCCCGGGCTGCACCACCCGCCTCACGCTGATGGACTCGCAGGGGCAGGTGCTTCTCACGAGCGACGGTCAGTCGCCCACCAACCAGGACGACCAGATCGAATTATACGTGCCGGCTGGGACTGACTTTCTCGAGGTACAAAACCTGGAAGGCTCTGGCACCTACGTCTTGACGACCTCTTTAAGCCCATCCGCTCCACCGCTTCAGCCGATCCCGATTAACCCGGACGGTTCTGAACCTGTCGCCCTTGTGACGGGTGACTTCACCGGCGACGGCCGGACCGACCTCGCCGTCGCCAACTTCGGCTCGAACGACGTGTCGATCCTGCTGGGCAACGGCGACGGCGCCTTCCAGAACCAGGGCACCGACGCGGTGGGTTCCTCTCCATACGCCCTCGTGACGGGTGACTTCACCGGCGACGGCCGGACCGACCTCGCCGTCGCCAACTTCCTCTCGAACGACGTGTCGATCCTGCTGGGCAACGGCGACGGCACGTTCACCGACCCCGGCCAGTTCGCCACGACTCCTCATTCCACGCCCCTGGTGGCCGACGTCAACGGCGACGGCACCGAGGATGTGCTGGTCGTCGACGGCGCCGGCAACATTCTCTATCGCCAGGGCATTCCCGGGCAGCCCGGCACCTTCGAGCCCCCCGTCACGATCAATCCCGGCACTCCGTCCCGTGACATCGCCTGGGTTCCGGACACGAATCAAGGCCCGGTCCTCGCCAGTGTCGATGCTCACGATAACGCGATCTCGCTCTACGCCTACCGCGACGGTGGCTTCGTGAAGGTCGGCTCGCTGGCAACGGGCTTCCTGCCGGCGCAGATCATCGCGGCCGATCTCAACGGCGACGGCTTGACCGACCTGGTCGTCCGCAACGCCGGCGACGGGACGCTGTCGGTCTTCTACAACAACGGGATCGGGAGCTTGCAAGCGGGCTTGCTGCCGTTCCTCCGGCCGGTAACTCTACCCGTCGGCCTGGGCGTCTCCGACGTCCAGGCGGTCGATACGACGGGAAGCGGCAGGCTCGATCTCGTGGTCACGAACAAGCTCAGCGGTCAGGTGAGCGTCCCGCACAACCAGGGTGATGGGTCCTTCACAGCCCCCGTCCCTTACCGTGCCGGGACCGGGTTGTCGGCGATCGATCCCGGCAGCACGCCCGAGGTCACGAGTCTGGAGGCGACGGCGGGCGTCGCCGCCGGACCGCTCACAACCGGCGGTCCCACCGATCTCGTGACGATCAACCCCGGCTCGTACACGCTCGACGTGCTCGCCGGCCTTGGAGGAGGCCGCTTCGCCAATCCCGTCACCATTCAGACCGCGAGCCCCGCCCAGGTCGTCCGCATGGGCGACTTCACCGGCAACGGAATCGACGACCTGGCCGTTCTCACCACGAGTGGCGTGAGCATCTATCTCGGCAACGGCAAGGGTGGCTTCCTGTCGCCGGTCACCTACGCGGTCGGCCCCGAGTCCGACGGGCTGACCCTCGCCGATCTGACGGGAAACGGCAAACTCGACCTCTTGGTCGGCGATGCCTACGGCGATGTCCTGGTGCTGCTGGGCAAAGGCGATGGAAGCTTCCAGCCCTACCACGAGGCTGACCAGGCAATCACGCTGGCGGTGGCCGACCTCACGGGGAACGGCTCCAAGGACGTCATCTACGCGGATCAGGGGCTGGACCGCGTGGTCGTCGATTACGGGGCGGGCGGGTCCGCCGTGCTGGGCGATCAGGCCACGGGCCTGCTCTCGCCCGGCGCCGTCAAGCTGGCGGACCTGAACGGCGACGGCATTCCCGACCTGATCGTCGCCAACAGCGGATCCAACAACGTGCTGATCTATCCGGGCCTGGGCAACGGCCAGTTCGGACCGGCCGTCAACGGCGGGCATGGCTACTTCGTGGGCACGAACCCGGTGGGGATCACGGTGGCCTACCTGACCGGTGGCCTCCCCGATCTGGTTGTCGCCGACAAGGGATCCAACCAGGTGTCGATCCTGGTCAACCAGTCGCAACCGGGGGGCGCCATCTCGTTCGATGCGGGGCCGCGGCTGAATTCCGGCGGGACAGGACCGGTCTCCACGGTCGTCGGCTACTTCACCCCCGGCAGCGCCTATCAGGACATCCTGGTCAGCAACAGCGGGACGAACAACGTCGCCCTGCTCCCGGGCGTCGGCGGCGTGTTCTTCAACGACCAGAATCCCCAGACCTTCGCGGTCGGCACCAATCCCGGGCCGCTCTTCGTGGGCAGCTTCGACGGCAAGCCCGACCTGGTCACGGTCAATGCCGGGTCAAACGACCTGACGCTGATCTCCGACTTCATGAGCGCCGATTACGTCACGAGCACGATCTCGTCGGGCGGGACCGAACCCGACGCGGCCTTCAGCTTCAGCACGGGCTCGGGGTTCGACAACCTGGTCGTGGGCAACGGCGGCGACGGCGTCCTGGCCCTCTTCGAAGGCAGCGAGCAAGGGCTGACGCTGACCTACAGCGAGACCAATCCCGACCTGCCCAGCCCGACCGCGCTGGCCTTCTCGGCGTTGACCGGGGGACAGATCCAGTTCTACGCCGCCACGGCTGGTCGAGAGGCGGCGACACTGGTGACCCTGAGCCTGAGCGACACGACCCAGCCGGAGGCCGCAGCTCTGCCCTCGCCCTCCACGAACAACCTCGCTCAGCTCGTCCCGCTTCAACAATCCTCGCTGGCGGTGGTTGGAACCCTGCTCGTCACGACGATCGAATCCCCCGGCGCGGAAGTCAATTTGAGCGCGGCGGAGACCGAGACAACAACCGCGCTGGCGTTCTCTCTGGCGACGCCGGTCTCGGTGGGCCAGGGCACGCCCGGGCAAGGCGGGAATGACAACGCCGGGGGCGGCGGGAATGAAGAGGCCGGCACACCCGCAGACGCTGCCGCCAGCCGGGCTGGTCCGGACGCTTCGTCCTGGCAAAGTTTTGTCCTGGGAACGGATGAAGCCCTCGAGCAATTCCAGCGTGAGCACCAGGGCCTTTCCCCGGAGAGTGGGGACGCCAATGCGGGAAGCGCCCCGCCCGAGGTCGAGCATGAGTGGGGGTCACCCGGGTCTGTCGGGCCGTCGGACGTGAAATCATCTCTCTTCCGGCTCCCGGGCGACCCAGGACAAGAATCGAGCAGGGCGACACTGAGGAGTCGCCAGGCCGAGGCCATCGATGCGGTTATCGGTTCTCTGTGGGACCAGGATGCAGGTGCGGCCGGAGGGCAGTGGAGAAGGGAGCGCGATGCCTCAGTACGACTTCCCGGGGGCTTGCTTCGATGGATTCCCGCCACCCAGGTCTCTCTCCCGCACGCGATCCGACTGCAAGGAACTCCCTCTCCCTCCGCCGATCCCGCATGGGCCGACAGCCTGAGCGGACTCTCCGAGCCCCGCACCCAGATCCGTTCCCCGGCCTTCCGCGATCCGAGCCAGAGTCAGCGAATCGAGGTTTCGGTCTCGATGGTTCTCGCTACAATGGTGGCTGGCTGGGTTTATGCCGGCCATGCCGACTGGAAAGTCGGAGGCCGCAAGCGATGGGCTATGGCGCACTGATCGCACGGTGCCCGAATCAATCCTCTTCGCCGTCCCCGGAATCTGATCGAGGGCCGCGTCGATGTCGACCAACTCCGATGACGATACGTCGGCCACGTTGATGATGCGAATCCAGAAGGACCCCGCCGATCAGCAGGCCTGGGATGAGTTTGTTCAGCGCTATCGGCCGATGATCCACGCGTGGTGCCTGAGGTCCGGCGCACAGCCCTCGGATGCCGACGACATCGCGCAGGAGGTGCTGATCAAATTGCTCGCCGCGATCAAGAAATTCCAATACGACCCGACCCGCAGCTTCCGGTCCTGGCTCAAGACAGTGACCCAGCATGCGTGGAGCGACCTGGCCAGATCCCGTCGCCACACGACCGACAAGGCGGAGGGTCTCATCGAAGCTCTCGCCGATTCGCACGACGCTCTGGCCGATCTTGAGAAGCAACTCGAGGATGCCTTCGGCCGCGAACTGCTCGAGCTCGCCATGCGCCGGGTGGAAAAGCGCGTGAAGCCGATCACGTGGCAAGCCTTCCGGCTCACGGCGATCGAGAACCGCCATGGTGCCGACGCCGCCAAGGAACTTCGGATGCCGGTCGCTCATGTTTTCGTCGCCAGGTACCGGGTGCAGAGGATGCTGGAAGAGGAGGTCCGGTTCCTCAAAGAGTCGCCATGCCGCCCCGCGGCACCCTGAACCTCTGGAAATGGAGCCAGTCAGGGGTTCCGCCCTGGCCGAGCGGGACATTTTCAGAGCAGCGGGAATTTGCGAAGAGTTAGAGGACAGGAGTTAGAGGACAGGAATAATCGGTGTCGGTTCATATTTCGCGTGCAAGAAAGAACTGACACGAATTGTTTTTTTCAAAACGAACCTGCCAGGATGCCAGAGTACGGCTACAACCTCGGATCCACCGGCTCGCTTTCCAGGGCGAGAACGCCGAAGACGCACTCGTGGACCCGCCGTAATGGCTCTCCACGCACGAACCGCTCCAGCCCCTCGATGCCGAGTGCGAACTCACCGAGTGCGAGTGACCGCTTGCGACCCAGCCCACGGGACCGCAGACGATCCAGGTTCTCGCCGGACGTATAGTCGGGACCATAAATGATCCGCAGGTACTCACGTCCACGGCACTTCACCGCGGGTTGAGTCAGACCTCGACGGCCCTTGTGAAGGAAAGCCAGCGGTTTGACGACCATCCCTTCTCCGCCCTGGCCGGTCAGCTCCAGCCACCAGCCGATTCCTTCCTCCTGGCTGGCGGGGTCGGTCACGTCCACGACCAGGTATCGGGTCGCCAGCAGCAGTTCGGGATCGGCACGGCAGACCTCGGCCAGAATCTCCATGTGCCAGGGATGGTCCCTGTCCGTGTGGACCAGACGCTCGGTGGCGAGCAGGTGAAACGGGGCCAGCTTGAGGCCGGAGAGCGTCTCCACCGACCAGCAATGCTGCCGGTAGGCGGCAACGAACCGGTCGATGTCCTGCTCCCGAAGACGGAACCGGGCCTCGACCTCGACGAGCTTTGCCTTCTCTTCCCCCACCAGGCGCCCCGCCGTGGCGTCCAGAGCCATGACCGCACGGGGCAGCGAGGCCGAGCCCGCCGACCCCACTGCGGCGTACTGCGTCCGCAGGAGTTCCTGGGCCTTGGCCGACCAGGGCATCAATTCGCAGTCCAGGCACACCCAAGAAGTCTGGAGCTTCGCCCAGAGGCCGGCGACGGTGAGGGCCGCGCGCACCCGGTCGAGGAACCGCCGCTCCAGGTCCGGGTCGTTGAAGAGCCGACGCCCCGTCCGGGTGGTGACGATTCCGGACTCGCCGGTGATTACGCCGAACCGTTCCCGTGCCGCCTTCTCGTCCCGGCAGACGACGACGACCGCCCGCGAGCCCATGTGCTTCTCCTCGCAGATGACCCGCGGGACGCCCTCGTTGCGGAAGTAGGCAAACGCCTCGGCCGGGTGCTCCAGCAGCCCGGTGGCCCGGCTTGTCTCGCAGGGCGACATGGTGGGCGGCAGGTAGATCAACCACCTGGGGTCGGCGCCGAACCGGCTCATCACCTCCAGCGCCGCCGTGGCGTTCTCCTCCCGGATGGTGACATTGCCCCGGAGCCGGGTCGGGATGATCCGCTTGCCCAGCACGTCCTCGGCGTCGAGCACCTCGTCGTGGACCTGCTGAGCCGGCAGGGCGGGTGCCCGCTCCTCGGGCGGCAGGAACGGTCGAGCCGGTTCACAGTACGTGCGGGCGGCGGGGATCGACACGAACTCCTTCTCCGGGTAGCGGAGGGCGGTGAGCTTGCCGCCGAAAACGCAGCCGGTGTCGATGTTGACCGTCCGGTTCAGCCAGTCGGGCTCCGGGACCGGTGTATGACCGTAGACGACCATCGCCTGACCCCGGTATTCCGACGCCCAGTCGAAGCGAACGGGCAGGCCGAACTCATCGGTCTCGCCGGTGGTCTCGCCGTAGAGGGCAAAGTCCCGGACCTTGCCCGAGCCCCGACCCTGCATCTCCTCCTTCATCCCGGCGTGCGCGACCACGAGCTTGCCGTCGTCGAGGACGTAGTGGCTCACGAGGCCGTCGAGGAAGTCAGCCAGGTCCCGCTCGAACGGGGCGCGGATCCCTTCGGATAGTGCGGCGATCTCGGCCAGCGTGTTGGCCAACCCGTGTGTGATCTGCACATTCTTGCCCCGGAGCTTCCGCACGAGCTTCAGGTCGTGGTTGCCTGGCACGCACAGGGCCGAGCCATGGACGACCATGTTCCGCACCAGCCGTACGGCCTGGAGGATGCGGGGGCCACGGTCCACGAGGTCGCCCAGGAACACCGCCCGGCGGCCTTCGGGATGGACGAAGGTCCGGTCGCCCCAGAGCGGATCATCGCTGTCCAGGCGGGCCTCCACGTACCCGAGGCGAGCGAGCAGAGCCTCCAGTTCCTCGCCGCACCCGTGAACATCGCCGATGATGTCGAATGGACCGTGCTCGTCTTGCTTGTCGTTCCACAGAGGAACTCGCTCGATGATCGCCGCCTCGACCTCCTCGGGCGCGTCGAGCACGAAGACGTGCCGGAAGCCCTCCCGATGGAGCCCCCGCAGCGACCGTCTGAGTTGCGACTTCTGGTTGCGGACGACGTGCGGGCCGAAGTCCCGGTCGGCTCGCTGGCTGTTGCGCTCCAGGCAGAGCTTCTCGGGCATATCAAGGACAATCGCCACCGGCAGGCAGTGATACTGCCACGCCAGTTCCACCAGCGGCTTGCGTGCTTCGGGCTGGACGTTGGTGGTGTCGATCACCGTGAGCCGACCCAGGGCCAGCCGCTTCCCGGCGATGAACCGGAGCACCTCGAACGCTTGGTTCGTGACCGTCTGGTCGTTCTCATTGTCGCTGACCATCCCTCGGCAGGCGTCGGAG
>Ga0208565_1002070_pt1 | contig 11115 bp, 7 predicted proteins | sample Sb_taG_7_FD_187706 | JGI IMG/M metagenome (GOLD analysis project Ga0208565, IMG submission 187706) | Peat soil microbial communities from Weissenstadt, Germany - Sb_50d_2_FS metaG (SPAdes) (version 2) | ecosystem: Environmental > Terrestrial > Soil > Wetlands > Peat | place: Germany: Weissenstadt...
GCACATCGAAGAGCTGTCGCGCTACGAGCCCAAATTCAAAGAAGCGCTGGCGGCAATCGAGACCGCGCGCATCAGCGTCGAGGATGTGGGCGCGACCCTGCGCGATTACGCCGGCGGCATTCAAGCATCGCCCGAGCACCTGGCTCAAGTCGAAGACCGCCTTGCGGTCCTCGACCGCTTGAAGCGCAAATACGGCCCCACGCTCGAAGACGTGATTCATCACGGCCAAGAAGTCAGCCGCAAGCTTTCAGAAATGGAAAACAAAGACGAAATTCTTGCCAAGCTGCGCGGAGACTTAGCGCAAGCGGCGCAAGAGTATCTTCGCGTCGCGCGTGCCATTTCGAAGAAGCGCTACGAGGCCGCCCGCAAGCTGGAGAAGCTGGTGGAGGCCGAGATCAACGATCTGGCCATGAAGTCCGACTTTCATATTGAAGTCAGCGGCACGGATGAGGAAGGGAACTGGACAGCGTCCGGTTTCGACCAAGTCGTCTATCTGATTACGACGAACCCCGGAGAGCCGCTGCGACGGCTGGAGCACATCGCCTCCGGCGGCGAATTGTCGCGGGTGATGCTTGCGCTCAAGGCCAGCGTGGAAGCGGGACAGGGAAAGAAGGCGAGTGTGGCGCGGGCGCCGGCGCACCGTACTCTTATCTTCGACGAAATCGATAGCGGCATCGGCGGACGCGCGGCGGAAGCCGTGGGTAAAAAGTTGAAGGCATTGTCGCGAGCCAATCAGGTGCTCTGCGTGACTCACCTGCCGCAGATCGCCACCTTTGCCGACCATCATTACCTGATCGAGAAGAAAAGCTCCGCCGACCGTACTCGTGCTGCAGTGCGCCTTATCACCGGCGAGGAGCGCACCGAAGAAGTCGCCCGCATGCTCAGTGGGGCCAAGCTGACCGAGACTTCTCGCAAACACGCCGAGCAGATGCTGAAAACCAACGCGTAACCGTAGAAAACCCCCGCCTTCGAGTGAAAGACTTGTACGATCGGCGGTATGGACAACTCATGAGGAACAAGGGAATAGAGCCTTAGGCACGCTGCAGGACTAGAGCAGCGCGCGATTTCCGATCCAAAACATGTCGATGAGTGTAATCATTTTTCGACAGTTGACGTGGTTCCAAGGGTGGCCACCCACGCGGGCCGCAGGTGGCGCGAACGACTATAAGGCCGCATCACCCATCTGGCGCGGCGTGATGTGGTCTAGTATTGCTCAGGCGCTTACACGCGAGCGGCTGGTTAAGCGCCGACGTTGGCCTTAAGCATGTTGCAGAAGAGTTGTCCTTGCTCGATGGCATCGTCAAGCGCCACATGCGTATGAGACACGGGGTCGAACCACTCCGAGGGCATCGACTGCTTGCCGCACGCTCGATATGGTTTGCGCAGCAATGCCATGGCGTAGGTCTTGATATCAATTGCCGAATAGCCGAATGGGTTCTCCCCCGCGAACTCGGCGAGATACCAATAGACGAAAGAAAAATCGAAAGCGGCCGGGTACCCGACAAACACTGGCCGTCCGCCAAACGCCTTGAGCCAGGCAAGGTAGCGTTTCAGGGCGACAGCAGGCGCTTCGGGATTTTGCCGGCAGGCCGACCACGCCTGCGGCTGTGTGGCCCACCATGCGGCGGTCTTGGGATCCGGGACCGATGCGGGCAGCGTTTCCAAGTTGGCGGAGAACGTCCCCAGCAGCTCTTTGTCGGCCAGATAGGCTGCCGACCCAATGCTCAGCATGGAGTGTTTTCCCGCGACCGGTCCGTCGGTTTCTATATCCGTGCTGACGTAGATCTCACGTAATGATGATTCGCTCATGGTTTGCGATGACAGATTGGAGCCGACAAACATGTCCACAAATCTCCAATTTGCAAGCGGTTGGACAGAGTAGCCCTTATTCTCAACTAAATCAAGGTCAAGCTCTTGCAGCGTGAGTATGATCAATCATTACAGCAAGCAAACATTACAGCAAGCAAACCGCGTTCCATCAGTTGAAGCAAACAGGCGATTACGCTCACTGAGATTTGCCGGCATGATGGCTAGAGCGGATCTCGTGATGGTGTAGAGTACGTGCCCACAGCGGCTGAAGCCGGGAGCCGTTGCAGTCCTGGTGGCACGGCTGAAGCCGTGCCCTTCCCGTTCTTGGCTTTCCGATACAGCGACTCGAGAACTGCTTTAATCCTCTCTGGGAGATCCGAGTCGCAGCCCAATGCATTGCGGCGCTTCCTCCCACCCTTTCGCAAAGAGCGCGAAAGAGTGGGGCACCCGCAATCTAGTTTATGGCCACCAAAACGCGTGGGCCAGCCGCCCTTCGGTGCTACTATCCGTAGCGGCTGCGGAGCTTTGCTCCGCCGGACGGGTCAGAGACCCGTCCCTACACAGTTGTCGTCACGTGACAGTTACCAGGTGTTGTAGGCTGTGCCGTCGCTGCCGACCGCGCTTGATCCACTGTGGACATCGAAGATTCCGGGTTCCTGCTGGTCGACCGTCATGATGGTGTCGGTCTCTTCTTCCACGGTCCAGGTATCGTTGCGTCCGGTCATGGGATCGTTCGGGATCTGTTTAAAATAACCTGCGGTGACGAGGTCTTCCAAGGACTGCGGGGCTTTCTGCTTGTCGAGCGTGTATTGCGAGATCACGGAGCGGAGCGCGAAGAGATTCTGTTTCAGGACTGACTCCCGGGCCCGCCAGATGGATTGGTTGTAAGCTGGGAGCGCGACGGACACCAGGATCAGAATGACGCTGATGACGATCATCAGCTCAATCAAGGTGAAGCCTCGGCACTTTTTTTGTTTTCTACGAGATCTTGGCATTACCAGTCCTTGTACTTGGTCCCGTCCAGCGCCGTGTCTTGCGATTTGGTAAACACGTCGAAAACGTTCTGCTCGCCCCAGGAGTCGGAATCCGGCTCATCCTGCATGGAGCGCATTCCCCACTCGGTGGTCTTGGTCATGGGATCAATCGGAATCTTGCGCAGAAACTTTAATTTCTTGCCCTGCACATCCACGCCTTTGACCAGCGTGTCCAAATCGGGCGGGTAGTTTTCCGAGCCCACCTTGGTCTGGAATTTGCCGAGATCGGCAGCATCTTTGTAGCGATCGATGGCGTCACGCAGCTCCCACAGATCGCGCCGCAGTTCGTGTTCCTTCTCGCGCTTGATGCTCACCCGCGCCAGCGGGACTGCGAGGCTGGTGAGGATCAGCAGAATGGCGGTGGCTACAATCAACTCGATCAGCGTGAACCCACGTAGCTTTCGCACGAGGTTTTTTCTGGGAACGGTTAATTGCATATTTCGTCGTTAGCCGCAGCCCCCGCTGAACGGGTCTTTGACACGGCGGGTGTCATCGCGGAACTTTCTGCGACGCCGGTTATTCGGCTCGCAGCGTCGCGCATCTAGAGGGTGTTTCATAAGTGCCTTGGCGCGTAATAGAACCTTTGCCTGAGGGGCTAAAGCCCGTGTTTTTCGCGGCTTTATCGGCACGGCTGAAGCCGTGCCCTTCCCAAAAGCACATTTACGCAACGACCTCTATTGGATCGTCACGGTCACGGCCGCGCCCGCCGCGGGCGCAGCTTGCATGCCGGGGTCGCGTACGCCTCCCCGGGCGATGGTTAGCGAGGACTGTCCCGCGGCCTTTGCCACTAAGGTTAAAGTCACGATCGTGCCCTCGCCGGAAATTCCGCCCGCCCCCGGCGGCCGGGTCGCCGTAATCTGCAAGGTTCCGCTGGTGTCATCGTCGCGATGGACCAAGGCCACCGCCTGGCCGTCATGCGAAAGGAAGCCTCCATTCGACACGTTCACTACCTGCAGCATCTTGGGATCGTAGCTGATCTGCAAGGGCACGGAATACGCATTCTGGGCTCCGCTGAGCACAACATTGACGGCAAAAGTCGAGCCCTTGGCCTGGGTGATGCTGGCGGGATCGAAGCTGAAAGTCGCGGGGCCGCCGGAAGGCGCGCCCGCTGAGCCAGGCGACTGATTCGACGGGCCAGTAGCCGGCGCGGGTGTGCTCTGCGGCACTGGAGGTTGAGCCGCAGGAACTTGAGCCGGCGCCGCCTGATGGCTCACGCGGCGCAGTGCGATGGCGTTGGCGGTGCCCACGTCCAAAGCCTGCTGGTTCAGGTCGCTGTATTCATGGCTGCGCACAACGTGCGGAATAAGGACGAAGACGGTCTCTGTCTCCGAGCGGTCGGTGGTGCTCTGCCCGAAGAGATATTTCAGGATTGGAATCTGGGACAAGCCGGGAATGCCGGTCAGCGACCTGGTCTGCGAGTCCTCCAGCATGCCGCCAAGCAGATTTACTTCTCCCTCTTTCAGTCGCACTTCGTGCTCGATCTTGCGCTGCCCGATGATGGGTTGGCTGATGCCGCCGATGTTCGATGTGCCGGTCACGGAAGAAATATCCATGGTGACCTTTAGCGTCACCTCGCCGTTGGCGTGGACCTTGGGCGTGATATCGATGTTGACGCCGACGTCCAGGTACTGAAATTGGGTGTTCACCAAGGGGTTGATGCCAACGCCACCGATGCCGGGTTGGAAGGATCCAGTCGCCACCGGTACGCGGTCGCCGATCTTGAGCGAAGCCTTTTGCCCATCCACAGCGCGAATCTGCGGCTTTTGAATGAGCTTGGTGCTGGTGTCGCTGAACAGCGCGGTGGCCGTGGCCTGCGGAATCGTAATGGTGAAGTTAGTCGCGTTGAGGTTGTTAATTTGGTTGAGGTTGATCTGGTTGGGCGTGCCCGTTGTGGTCGTAGAGCCGGTGGTAGTGCCAGTAGTGCCAGTGGTACCCGTGGTGGTCGTGTTTGTGAGGTTGTTCTGTAAGGCGACGGTCGCGCTGGTGGGTGGATTGATCCCCAAGGTCTTGGACTTGTCGCGGTTGATCTGCAGCACGGCAACATCCACGATGACCTCGGCTTTGGCCTTATCCAGATCGCCGATCAATTTCTGCGCCAGCGCGATCTGGTCGGGGGTCCCGCGTACCACGATTGCGCCCTGCGAAGGCAAGGGTTGGATACGGGAGATTTCCAGGATCTGGCGCATGGCGTTCACCACGTCCTGCAGTTCTGTGGGCTGGGAAAGGTTCGCCAGGTAGAAAGTTTTGATAACACTTTGCTCGAGATCCTTGCGTTTGGCAGGATTGTCGGCCGCGGCAAAAATCGTGTTGGGGGTCACCGGCCGCCAGAAGGTTTTTGATTCCAGCGCGATAATTTCCAGCGCTTCTTCGAGGGACACGTTGTTCAACTCGATCTTGATGCGGCGCGAAGTGTAGTCGGGATCGAACAGCACATTGATGCCCGCCAGCTTACCCACGGTCTCGTAAATGACCTTCGAATCTTCCGTGATCTTGAGATTGATGGGAACGTTTGAAATGGCAGCCAATTCCACAGGACCCGCGGCTTCATCGAGGCGCTTCTGCACGCCACTTGGAGGAGGCGCTGCCGCCTTTGGCCCGGGGGACTTGGCCGCATCGATCATCTGCTGGGTGTGACGAACTTCCTGCTGGGCGATGGCACTGGAGGGATCAATCTCCACCGCTTTCTGGAACTCGGCTAGAGCAGCGTCCAGTTGGCCCGCCTCGCGGAGCAACTGTCCGCGATGCACATGGGAAGCCCCGGCCAGGAAACGCAACCGCTCAAACGCAGAGCGGTAAGTAAGATCCCCAGGCTTAAGGTCGTAAGCCTGCTTGTAAAAGTCGTAGGCTTGTTCGTAGTTCTGTCGAGCCTCCGCGTCCTTGCCTTTGTTGTATGCGGATTTGGCCTTATCGGCCGCGATGGCTAGGGTTACGGCCAGGACCAGCAGGACCATCGCCGCCGAGCGGATCAAGCGTTTCATCAAAATTCCTCTTAAACAGTTTCCTCCCGCTAGCCCGCCAGGACCTCGGGATGCAACTATAAATTTTGCCAAGATATCGTTAGCTGCGCGATTATAGCATCGCCTCGGAGGGTTCCGAAGTGACTGCTAGGGTGGCAGTTATACTCTTAGGTTCTAGTACTGTAGATGCGATGCTTCCGGCCTTCCCTCAATTCGCCGCATCCCGCGCCTGAGATATAGCAGGCTACGTCTCTACAGTGGCACTGTAGAGAGGTTGCTTGCAACGTCTCCGTTCCCATTTTCCTTGGCCTCGACGCCAGCCCGCTCCGATGAGATAAGCTAGTTAAAACCATGCCACGGCAGCCTGCACGACCAACCCGGCCGAATCCGGAGAAAAATCCCCGCCGCGATCCCACGGCGGCGGGGCAGCGTGATGCCTCTGTCAATAGGATCGCGTCGCATAACTACTTCTTGCTGGAAAAATTTGAGGCGGGTGTGGCGCTGACTGGAACAGAGGTCAAATCGGTTCGGGCCGGCCGCACCAACCTCAAAGACGCTTACGGCTTGATTAAGGACGGCGAACTCTGGCTGCTGAACTGCCACATCGGCCCCTACGAGCACGGCAACATCTTCAATCATGCTCCGCTTCGCACGCGCAAGCTGTTGGTACATAAAGAGGAGATCCGCAAGCTCATCGGCAAAACCCAGCAGCGTGGACTGACGCTGATCCCCACCCGAATGTATTTCAAGAACGGTAAAGTAAAGGTTGAGGTGGCATTAGCTAAAGGCAAGCAGCTGTGGGACAAGCGCGAAACCGAGCGTCGCAAGACCGCAGACAAGGAAGCGCGGGAAGCGATCGCGAGATCGCGAAAGAGCTGACCATGACCGCTCGTCCTGGTGGTTGGTTCCGGTATCCATTGTTTCTGCTCGCCTTGACGGCAGGCCTCGCGGCATTTGTCGTCCAGTCGGGCGAGCTTGGATCGAGCGACACCATGCATCGCCTGCAGACCGCCCATTCCTTCTGGACTTCGGAACCGCCGGTGTTTCCGCAGGAGTATCCCGAATTCGGGGTGCATGGCCGGGACGGCAAACTTTACGACTGGTACGGCGTTGGTCAGCCGCTACTGATGTTGCCAGCAGACATCGTGGGAACCTATATCGAGGGGCTGCCAGTTTTCGCGGAGTACAACGGGAATGACCCCAGCGTGCGCAACATCGTGGTCAGCTACAGCACCAACATTCTGGTGAGCGTCTTAACGGTGCTGGTGTGCTTTCGCTTCCTGCGCCTTTTGAGCTTCAGTACCAACCAAGCGGTGGCTGGCGTTCTGGCGTTGCTGTTCTGCACTACCCACCTGCATTACACCCAGAACATGATGGAGAACAACTACATCATGCTTCTGACTTTGACTGGATTCGCGTTTCAGTACGACTGGCTGCGCACCGGCAGCCGCCGCGCGCTGCTCATCGGCTCGGCCGCCTTAGGACTCAATCTGCTGACGCGCTTGACTACTGGCCTCGACCTCCTGGCTGCGGCATCTTTTCTACTCCTCGTATTGTGGTTCGAACATGTCCGCGGCCGGGTGTTTTGGGAGCAGTTTGTGGTGTATGCGAAGACTGCCCTGCCCGTCTATACGGTCTTTCTGCTCGTTGATCGTCTCTATCAGTACTATCGCTTCGGATCCTTCTTCAACACCTACGTACACTTTTTCACCGTGGAACACCGCCGCCTGGATCCATCTTTGCCATCGAACTATCCGTTCGAGACTCCGTTTCATGTAGGCTTTCTTGGTCCGCTCTTTGCGCCGGAAAAGTCCATCTTTCTTTTCGATCCTCTGCTGGTGCTAACGATCGTCATTGCCGCACTCGCCTGGAAACGCTTCCGCCCAGAAATCCGCGCGTACCTGATTGCCGCACTGCTGCTGCTTTTGGCGTACGTCAGCTTCTACGCAAAGTACACGATATGGAGTGGGGATTTCGCGTGGGGCGACCGCTACGTTTCCACCGCAGCCGAACTGGTGGCATTCATCTCGGTGCCGTTGCTGTTGCGTCATCACATAGACTTGGGGAAGTTCATCTGGACGATGGGAGTGGCGCTGATCGCAGTCAGCGCTTTGGTCCAGTTGGCATCGCTAGCTTTCTGGTTGCCGCTAGAGATTTATCAGATGGAGACGCTGGGTCACCCGGCATTCGTCATCCTCCTGCGCTTTAAGAATATTGTCGCGTTTGCGTTGGGGAAGATGGATTCGTGGGGACTCAACAATCACGCCATGACTGAGGACCCTTGGGATTACGTTCACATCACTACCTGGAATTTTCTGCCGTTCGTGCTGCGAAGAGTCGGGGAGGCTCCGGGTTGGGTGGTTAAGGTTTGCTTCGCGTTCTGGATGGCGGGAATTGCGGGTTTGACCTGGGTGCTGCGGCAGCTTCGTGAAGTTCTGGCTGCAAGTGAGTTCAATACCGACGCGAGCGCTGCCGCGACCGCTTGTGTCAGGCCTAAGATCCGAATAAGTTAACTTGGCCATGTCATTCTTGCTGGTGCTGTTGCCCCTGTTGTCGTCCCGAGCGAGGGATCTGGGTTCTCAGCCTGGCCGGCGAAGACCCAGATTCCTCGTCGCTTCGCTCCTCGGAATGACAGCGGAGTAAGGGCATAAGGAATTAGACAAGATTCTTGACGAGAGACGGCTCTGTTGACATCCTTGTAGCGCCGCCGTCCCGTCAGGCGTCGCGCCCCCAACGGCGAGGGCAGGATGCCCTCGCGACAGCCGGCAAGATGCCGGCGCTACAGGATGTCAACAGAACCACGAGCGATCAACCATGACCGTCGCCACCGCAAGCCCATCGCCGTCGTTGCAGCAACCGCCAGCATTGCGCGCGATCACTGTTATCGGAGTCCTGCTATTCATGGCCGGGGCATTGTTGCCCGTGTTTCTCTCTGGGCACATTTGGATTGCTGCCCTGCGTTGGACGGGCCTGGTTGCCGTCGCAGCCACCGGACTGTGGCGGCAATCGCTGACTCGTTGGATTTTCTTTGCCATGTTGCTGGGCGGAGAGATTGGGCTCGACCGTCCGCAATTCGCCGAGCACTTGCGGGTGTTGAGTGAAATCTTTTTACGGCTGATCAAGGTGATCGTGGCTCCGCTCATCTTCGGAACGCTCGTCACCGGCATCTCCGGACATGGCAACCTGCGCAGCGTGGGCCGCATTGGCCTGAAGAGTCTGATTTACTTTGAAGTAGTCACCACCCTTGCGCTTCTGCTGGGCATCGCAGCCATCAACCTCAGTCGGGCGGGAGAGGGCCTTGCGATTTCGCAAACCGCCGCGGTCGCCCCGCCACCGGCCACGGCTCCCCTTCGTTGGGACGACTTTCTTCTGCATATCTTCCCTGAGAACATTGCGAAATCGGTTGCTGAAAACCAGGTCCTGCAGGTTGCCGTGTTCGCGATCCTTTTCGGAATTGCGCTGGCGCGACTGCCCGAGAACAAGCGCACGCCCATGCTGAGATTTTCCGAGTCGCTCGCGGAAACCATGTTCGCCTTCACCAATCTGGTGATGTACTTTGCACCGGTTGGAGTGGGAGCCGCGATGGCCTACACGGTGGGCCATCTGGGAATCGGCGTGCTGCTGCCGCTGGGGAAATTGCTGCTCACTGGATACTGCGCGTTAATCGCGTTCTTGCTGATGATCCTGTTGCCGATCGCCCGCCTGGCGCGGCTGCCGCTTGGCCGATTCGTCAAGGCCGTGGCCGAGCCTGCCACCATCGCATTCGCCACCAGCACCTCCGAGGCCGCGCTGCCCCGCGCCATGGAGGCAATGGAAGCCTTCGGCGTGCCCCGCCGCATCGTCGCCTTCGTCATTCCCGCCGGTTACAGCTTCAACATGGATGGCTCGACCCTCTACCTCGCGCTCGCCTCCATTTTTGTGGCGCAAGCGGCCGGAATCCACATGGGTTGGTCCGCACAACTGCTGATGGTGTTCACCCTCATGCTCACGAGCAAGGGCTTGGCGGGCGTGCCGCGCGCCGTGATCGTGGTATTGTTGGCGACCTCAGCCACGTTCCATCTGCCGACGGAACCGATCTTCATCATCCTGGGCATCGACGCGCTCATGGACATGGCACGCACTTCGGTGAACGTCATCGGCAATTGCCTGGCTTGTGCAGTCATCGCGCGTTGGGAAGGCGAACTGGCCGAGAGTCGTGCGATCCCGGCGCTTCCGTGACGATCCCCAAGCCGCGTTCGCGAATCCAAAACATCCTTACCTTTGTGTCTTTTGAGGTTGATGAAGCGCAACTGCTAGAGCGGTTCTTGTGATGGTGTAGAGTACGTGCCCTCAGCGGCTAAAGCCGGAACCCGTTGCAGCCCTGGCGGCACGGCTGAAGCCGTGCCCTCCCCGTTCCTAGCTTCCTATACAGTAACTCGAGAACTGCTGTAGAAGCACGAAGGAGACAAAGGTGCGCTGGTTAAGATTTGTTACTTACTCAAAGGTATCCTCAGGAATTAGGATTGCCTGGCAGATTGTGGCGCTAATAAAGGATGGGGCAGCGTTAGAAGTCTCAAGGATTAAATCGAGTCAACCAGGTTGCCTTCATGCTCCCATCGAGATGGGGCTGCCGGGCGTAGGTCCCGCAGTTTGGGATCGACTCGTCGCACTGGCGTCGAGTCCCCATAGGTCTTTCTGTGCGTCGGCTTCCAGTCCAACCTGCTGTTCGGCGCCGGAGCCCAGGGGCTTGGTCCAAATGACGCGAAACTCTGCCTTGTGTTGTCGATACTGAAGAACGACCAGGCTTCCCACTTCGAGTTGGCGGCGGACCGCACCCAACCGAACTCCGGTCCGGCTGACGTCGAGAGTGTGGACGAGTTCAGAATAGGACTCGCCGGAAATGTCGTTGCCGGAAATTCTTACCGGCAACACCGCCTTGGTTCGGTCGAGACGCCGTTGATTGCCCACCGAAGATCCTGCGTGTGTGGCCAGTGCGGCCAGAGCTTGATTCGAGGAATTCAATGCCACTTCCTTTATCTGAATGCTGCAATGCTCAGATGAGCGACCGAGAGGGGAGTGAAACTTGTTAGTGAACTGTATGTATCTTCAGCCATTGTCGGGGTTTGCGCCATAGCCCAAAGGTGTCGGAGTCATCCTTCGCAGGTGGTATGCCTTCACCTGCGGGTCAGTCCGGTCTCGGGCCGGGCCAGGTGACTCAAGTAACCACCGTCCGCTTACAGTGGTGAACCGAACGCCCCGAACGGGCCATTGCTGGACGGCGCTCCAAGGCTCAATCTGGTGTCAGGCGTCAATAAGTCCCGAAAGGGTTGGAGGGT
>Ga0208565_1002072_pt1 | contig 11112 bp, 3 predicted proteins | sample Sb_taG_7_FD_187706 | JGI IMG/M metagenome (GOLD analysis project Ga0208565, IMG submission 187706) | Peat soil microbial communities from Weissenstadt, Germany - Sb_50d_2_FS metaG (SPAdes) (version 2) | ecosystem: Environmental > Terrestrial > Soil > Wetlands > Peat | place: Germany: Weissenstadt...
AAATGACGCGGTTGTCGGCGTTGAGGATGGCGTCAGCCAGATCGCGCTTCTTCTGCTGGAGTTCGAGGATCTTCTCCTCGACGGTGCCGCGGCAGATCAGGCGGTAGGCGAAGACGTGCTGGGTCTGGCCGATGCGGTGTGAGCGGTCGATGGCCTGAGCCTCGACGGCCGGGTTCCACCAAGGGTCGAGCAGGTAAACGTATTCAGCGGCGGTCAAGTTGAGCCCCAGACCGCCGGCCTTGAGGCTGATCAGGAAGATGGGGCAGTCCGGGTCGTTCTGGAACCGCTCGACCTTGGCGGCCCGGTTGCGGGTGCGGCCGTCGAGGTATTCGTAAACGAGCTGTTCCTGGTCGAGCCGCTCCCGGACGATGGCCAGGAAGCTGGTGAACTGGGAGAAGACCAGCACCTTGTGCCCCTCCTCAACGACCTCGGCGATCGAGGGCAGAAGCATCTCGAGCTTGGCGCTGGGTTCGGAGCTCACGTCGGGGTTGATCAGCCCCGGGTGGCAGGCGGCCTGGCGGAGCCGCAAGAGGGCCTCGAGGACCTCGATCTTGGACCGGTTAAGCTCGACGGCATCTTTGCGCAAGAGAGCATCGCGGTAGTGGACCCGCAGCTCGTCGTAGCAGCGACGCTGTTCGGTTTCCATGTCGCAGTAGAGCGTCTGCTCGGTCTTCTCGGGCAGGTCTTGGACGACCTGGGACTTGGTGCGGCGGAGGATGAACGGCCGCAGGGTCTTTGCAAGCAGAATCCGGTCGGCCGCGTCGAGCCCGGCGCCGGTACCGGCGCTGGCATACTTCTTGAAGACGGTATCACTGCCGAGCATGCCGGGGTTGAGGAACTCGATGACCGACCAAAGCTCGCCCAGGTGGTTTTCGATCGGTGTGCCGCTGATCGCCAGGCGATGCCGTGCTCGGAGCAGGCGTGCGGCCTTCGCAGACTGGCTGTCGGCGTTCTTGATCGCCTGAGACTCGTCCAGCATCACGTAGTCAAACTCAAAGTTGGTCAGCTCGGTGATATCCGTGCGGAGCGTGCCGTAGGTAGTGATGATCAGGTCGTATTCGGCGAACTTCTCGCGAAGCGAGTGGCGGCCCGGGCCGGTGTAGTCAAGCACCTTGAGCCGGGGCGTGAACTTGGCAGCCTCCTGGATCCAGTTGAAGACCAGCGAGCGCGGCACAACCGCCAGGGCCGGTCCCTTGGCCTGGCGGCGGTAGCGCCGGCGCTGGAGCAGGGCCAGGACCTGGATCGTCTTGCCCAGACCCATGTCGTCGGCGAGGATTCCGCCGAAGCCGAACCGCTGGAGGTAATCAAGCCAGCCCAGCCCCTCGCGCTGGTACGGCCGCAGCTCACCATGGAAGCCGGGGGGTGAGTCAAGCGCGACGACCCCTTCGAACTGGCGGAGGCGCTCGCGGACCTTTTCGAAGGCCGCGTCAACCTGGATCTCGGGTTGGTTGGCCAAAAGGGCATCAAGCACGCCGGCCTGGGAGGCGTTGAATCGCAGAGCACCGTTCTCGGCGGTTCCCAGATCGGCGAGCATGCCGTACTTCTTGAGCCACTCCTCCGGCAGCATGCCCATGGAACCGTCGCCCAGCTCGATCATGGTCTCACCCCGGCGGGCGGCAGCGAGCAGGTCGGGAAGGTTGACGCTTTGGCCCCCGTAGTCGATGCCGCCGTCGAGGTCGAACCAGTCGATGCCGGTGGATAGCGCGAGCTTGAACTCGCCGGCCGGGTGGATGAGTTTACCCTCCGCCTCGACCCGCCAGCCGGCCAGCACCAAGTCCTTGGTGACTGGTCCCATCCGCTTGGCTGGCAGCTCGAGCGTTCCCGGGTCAAGTCGTGGGTCCTTGGCCTCGCGGAAGCCCAACTCGAACAGCTTGATATCAGCCGACGACTCCGTGCGGGGATCGCGGCGGATGACAAGTCCTAGCTCCGTCGAGACGGCCAACGGCGTGGTCCGCCCGGCCGGGATGATGGCACCGTCATAGTCGAACTCGAGCTCGCCTAGAAGTTTGTCGGCCGCCATACCCCAGTTCTGGCGCGGCGAGCGCAAAATCAGGCAGGGGCGGGGCCTGGCAACAATCTCCTCGAGGCGGATCGACTCGATGAGCTCCAGGGGAGGAACGCGTGTCTCGGCCAGGATCCGGCCCAGCATCAAGTCCTGCTGGGGCTCGACGAAGGTGATCTCCTTCTCGTAGCGAAGCCGGAGGATCCACGACATGACGCCCAAGTCGTCGAACCGCGCGGCGCGGCCAACGCCCAGGACAAGAAGCCCGGGCAAGAGTACCAGGGGCTCGGCCAAGTCCATCCGATTGTCGCCCCGGCGCAGGCCGCCGCGCCAGGCCCAGCGCTTACCGCCGGCCTCGGTCCGGATGTCCAGATAGCATCGCCAGGGCTGACCGTCGTCCCACCGCATCGTTGGCGGATCATCCTCGCCCTCGGTCCGCCGGAGGCGAAGGCGGCCGGTCTTGGCAAGACGCTCGACGAGCCCCGCCTGGTCCTTACGGAGAATGAACCGGCGGATTCCACGCAGGTCGCCAGCCGCTCGTCCCGGGCCCGCGGTTGAGCTCGTGGATGGGGCTGTGCCGTTGCCAGCCGATCCGCCGGTATAGGCGCCGTGCGACGATGTGCTGTGGTGAGCCTCGTCAAGCAGGGCCAGTAACAGGCGGTCCTCGGGGTCATACTTGACGTGCGCCGCGCGGGGGGCGTACCACCAGGGACGCAGGGGCCCCCACTCACCGGTGGGCTTACGCTGACGCCGCGCCAGGTCGATGACCACTTGGTTGTGGCTTTGGGTGGCCGCAACGTCCAGAACGTAGACCAAGAGCCGCTTGGCATTGCGGTTGATCGGCTTGGCCCGCGCAGCGGCCTGCCCCGGAATGGGCCGGGCCCTACCGCGGCCGACGACCCGCCGATCCCGCGGGACTGATCCTGGGGCCGATCCTGGAGCAACCCAGCTCCCTTCCGAGCCGCCCGGGATACCAATAATGCCTCGACTGCGGGCAGGGCGATCCTTGGAATTTCGCGACCGGGATGGACGGGCATCAACGCGAGGCAGGCGCTCACCGCCCATGTTCATTCCCAGATCCAGATCCATGCTCGAGCGTGGTTCATGCTGGGGATCTGGCTCCAGGCCCGCGCCTGGTAGGTTACCTGTTGCGGCGCTCCGCCGCGGCAGCTCAGGAATGAAGCGGACCGCAAAGCTGGGCGCTGTCTGCAAGAAGCCTCGCGAATCCGCCAGCAGCAGGGTCGCCCAGAGGTGCTTGCACGGCTCACCTTGCGGACTGAAGTATGGGCAGGTGCACGAGGCCAGAAGCTTCGCACCCCGTAGCCGCACCCGGACGCGATACTTGGTCGTGCCGCGCACCTTGGCCACGACCTCATTGGGCTTGGCCGACATCAAGCTGACACGACCCTTGGAGAAATACGACTGGCCCCGCGAGCGGACCGCGTCGCTGAAGTTTCGGGTGACTTTCTGGGCTATCCCCATATTTCTGTTCCCCTCGGACGGACCTTTCAATCCGACCTTGAAGGGTCACTCCTCTCGACTCGAGTCCTCTTTCGCTCGTTCTCGTCCGGTATGATCAAGCCGTGCCCACTGTTCTCAAACGTCGAGATTCTTGACCTCAAGAGCATGCCTTTCGATGAACTCCCTGCGCGGTTCGACATCGTCGCCCATCAGGGTGGTGAACAGGTCATTGGCGGCAGCCGCATCATCGAGCCGCACTTGCATGAGCGTGCGGCGAGTGGGGTCCATCGTGGTTTCCCAGAGCTGTTCGGCATCCATCTCACCCAACCCTTTGAACCGCGTGATCTTCATTCCCTTCTCGCCGATCTTGCGGATAGTCATCACCAGGGCACGAAGGTCAAGCAAGGAGTGGACCTCGCCGTCTCGGTGGAGGGCAAACCGTGGCGGCGGCTCGTCGCCGGTCACCTCGCGGGGCAGCAGCGCGTCGGCTCGCAAACCGAACTCGTCGCGCAGTCGGGCCAGATGCTTGTTGAGAGTCTTGACCTCATGCAGCTCGATGCGGCGGACTTTCCGGGGCCCCGCGTGGGAAGGCGTCAAAACCGCGTCATGGGTAGCCTCCTCAGGGTCGGAGACCGTCTCCGTGGACTCCTTGTCTCCCTTCTCGAATTCGGACTGGGACAGGAATGCCACGTCATGAATCTGCCGATAGTCGTCGCACTCCTGCTCGGTCCAGCAAGGGATTTCCTTGCCGTGGTCTTCGATCAAGAACTGGGGTAGCAGTCCAGCACGGGGATCGGCCTTGGGATCGGTCGCGGGGTGAGCCAGGTGCAAAAAGTCCCGGACCGATCGGCTGCGCCGGCCGAATGCCCGAAGCCCTTGCTCGATGGCCCCCACGAGGTCGAGGAGGTTTCTGAGCCGGTCTCCCCGGACCTCCGTGGCTGGTTGGTCCGCTTGGTCATGAGCTGGGCCTGCACTGCCGAGCGCAGCGTCAGGCGGGGATGGGGAGGAAAGCTCCGAGCCGGCCAGACCCGTGTCCATCAGGATCGTTTGCATCTGGTCTTCCGTGTGGACGTACCGCCGGTCTTTCTTGTTGTTGACGATCATGTAGAGTGGAGGCTGCGCCACATAGAGATGTCCTTCGGCCACGAGGCGGGGCATCTGGCGGTAGAAGAAGGTCATGAGCAGGGTCCGGATATGGGAACCGTCGACATCGGCGTCGCTCATCATGACGACCTTCCCGTACCGCCGCCTGGCCGGGTCTTCTTCCTCACCGATCCCGTTGCCGACAGCCGTGATGATGTTGCGAATCTCCTCGTTGCCGAGCACACGATCGAGCCGGGCACGCTCGACGTTGAGGATCTTGCCGCGCAAGGGGAGGATGGCCTGGTAAAGCCGGTCGCGGCCGCCTTCGGCGGTGCCGCCGGCTGAGTCACCCTCGACCAGGAAGAGCTCGCTGGAGTCCTGGTCATGGGTCGTGCAGTCCATCAACTTGCCGGGTAACCCTCCTCCCGAGAGGATTCCCTTGCGATTGCGCACGAGTTCCCGCGCTTTGCGGGCTGCCTCGCGCGCCTCGGCGGCGAGCTGGGCCTTGGCAATGATTCGCTTGGCGGCGGCCGGCGTGGTCTCCAGGTACTCGGCCAGCTTCTCGTTGACGATTCGCGCCACGATCCCCTCGACGTCGCTGTTGCCCAGCTTGGTCTTGGTCTGTCCCTCGAACTGGGGGTCGGGAACACGGGCGCTGATGATCGCCGTCAAGCCTTCTTTGAAGTCCTCGCCGGTGATCGTCAGATCCTTGTTCTTGGCGGGAGCCGCACTCTTGGCGTACTGGTTCAGGGTCCGCGTCAGCGCCGCCCGGAAACCAGTCAGATGGGTGCCTCCCTCGACCGTGTTGATGTTGTTGCAGTAGGAGACGACCATCTCACTGATCGAATCGTTGTACTGCAAGGCGACCTCGACTTCAACGGCACGTTCGTCATCGCGGCCCAGGAAAATGACCGGCGGGTGCAGCGGTGTCTGGGCGCGATTCAGGTAAGCGACGAACTCGCCGAGGCCCTCCGTTGAAAAGAACTCGGCGTCCTTCCGCTCGTCGCCCCGCTCGTCGCTCAGGCGAATCCGCACCCTTTTATTCAAGAAGGCCAGCTCGCGAAGCCGCTTTTCCAGCGTGTCATAATCGAACACGATCCTGGGAAAAATCGTCGCGTCGGGCAGGAACCGGATGGTCGTGCCCGTGGACTTGGCCGGCCCCAGGGTGTGGACGGGCCCCTTGGCAATGCCTTGCTCGTAATCCTGTTGCCAGACCTGGCCGTCGCGGCGGACCTCGGCCTCCAGCCACTCCGACAGCGCGTTGACAACCGTCACACCAACGCCGTGCAAGCCGCCGGAGACCTTGTAGGTATCATGATCGAACTTGCCACCCGCGTGGACCTTGGTCAGTACCACTTCCAGCGCACTCTTGCCGCTGTCGGCGTGAATGTCCACCGGGATGCCTCGACCGTCATCGACGACGGACACCGATCCGTCGGTATGGAGCGTGACGTGAATATTCCGGCAGAAGCCGGCCATCGCCTCGTCGATCGAGTTGTCGACGACCTCGTATACCAGGTGGTGCAGGCCCCGCGCCGTCGTATCGCCAATATACATGCCCGGGCGCTTCCGAACTGCCTCGATGCCTTCAAGAACCCGGATATTCGCCCCGGTATAGGCCGCTGACCCGCTGGCGCTATCAGCATGACCGTTTTCCGGGGAAATGGGAGTTTCCATCGCTTGGGCCTCGGGACTCTCGATCACTGCGCCGTCGCTCTTGCTCAGATCCATTGCGCATTCACCTCGATCCTGTTCGCTCGTTTCACTTCCACCACCTCACCTTTTCCCTTTTCGCCGGCCCTGGTTGCGATCAGACGAGATGGGGCGCGGCGTTCGCTCCCGGCCCGCTCACCAGGGACCGGATCCAGCATCCGACGAATGCGAAGGGGCCAGAGCCGGTTACTACCAGCACAGCTCCCCTTGGGGATTGCCGGAGCGTGTTCTGTTCTGTCATGCCATATTGAATCGTGTTCGGGCGCGCGTCGTCTTTCACGCCCGCCCCGGAGATTTAGTCTTCTCCCGCGGTCCGGTCGCGGTCATCGCTTCGACCACGCGAGCGTCGCCGTTTGCCGGCCGCTCCAGGACTCAACGTGGATCGCTTGGGCGGCAAAATCGCCGAACTCGGTGGAGGTAGGGACTCGGCCTTCGTAGGTTCCGGATCCTCGATCGGGCCAACCCGAAATCGAATATCGTGGATTGGCGTCCCCGAAGCGCCTGTACGTAGGGCCTGCAACAGCTCCGGTTTGCGAAACGCTGCTAGCTCTTCCAGGAGCGTAGGGTGAGCCACTGTCACGTTCAAGACCCCACGCCGCACCTCGCCTACCCGGGTCTGATGGCAATGTGGCTCTCCCACCGCGGTGTTCCAAACTTCCTCCAGCTCGCTCAAAGCCCGTAGTCGTCCGTACCCTCGGACGGTGAAAAGCTCACCCAGAATCTCGGACAGTGCTCGCGGGCCCCTACGGTTAGGGTTCGCCATGCTGGTTCATTCCGTTCCCACCCGAAAAAAGGGGCGAACATGACTTCTGGAAGCGGTCAGGTGTGCGTTTCGCGTCTTCTCCGCTTCGCTTCAACTTCCCTCGAAGCGTCTTGCTCACCGGCATAACATAGCCGGCCGCGTGGCAAGGGCCGAAGGGAGACCTGCCTCACAACGAGTTACCCGGACAGCCGCGTTAGGATTCTCTTGAGATTCTCTTGACAAAAGCAATCCGCGTGCCTTTCTCCTCATCCAGATTCGTCTTGGTGGTAGCCGCCGCCGTGGGGCGGTTCCTGGGATTCAAGGCCGCCCCAGAGCAAAACCGGCCCCTTGACCTCCTGGCCTCACGATGGTTTGCTGTGGCTCTCGAGTCCTTTCCGCGGGTCAACGTTCACGGGTCAACGGCATGACCACATACGTGTAGTGATCGGTGGTCTTGAAGACGGCGGCGTTCTTGGAATCGATCAGCTCGGCGGTGACGGGGGTTGCGTCGTCCAGGGTCTTGAGCGCATCGACCAAATAGCGAGGATCGAATGTGATCTCGACCGGCTTTCCCTCGTAGGCGATCGGCAGATCAACGTGCGAGCTTCCAACGTCGGCCGCTTGGCTGGAGAGCTTGAGCACACCTGAGCTGAACTGGAAATCGACGCCGCGACTTTCGTCACTGGTGACAATTGAAGCTTGCTCGACGGCCAGCCGCAACCGGCCGGCCTCGAGCGGGATCTTGACGTCGATATTGGTCGGAAACACATCTTGATACCGTGGGAAGCGACCCTCAACTAATCGGCTATAAATCACGGCGCTTTCGGTCCGGACCAAAACGGCGGTTCCCGACTGGATAGCCAGGTGAACAAGGACTTCGTCGTCAACCAAGTTACGTTCGATCAGCTTGAGTGCCTTGACCGGGATGACCGGCGTGCCAGCGGGGGCTGGGGGATCGTTCTCTACGGCGGCCGTCGCAACCATTCGGGCTAGCCGGCGGCCGTCAGTGCCCACCATGGCGATTGACTCGGCCGTCAGTTCGATGAGCACGCCTCCCAGTGCGTAGCGGGCACTTTCCAAATCGGTGGCGAAGATGGTCCGCCGGATCAGCTTCTTCAGGTTGCCCGCTGGTATGACATGATAGCTGGTTGCGGCGAAATCGGGAACCTCGGGAAACAGGCTGGCATCCTCGATCGGTAGCGTAAACTCGGCATACTGGCCCCGCACGATCAGGTGATCGTCATCGGTGATGATTTCCAGCTCTTGGTCGCCGCTGGTCCGCAGGATTGATCCAATGTGCACGGTCGGTAGGATCACGGCGCCGGGCTGCTCGATGCGGACGCCCAAAACCCGATGGCGAATCCCCACCTCAAGATCGGTGCCCATCAGCACCGAACCGTCTTCTTCATCGGCGATTAGCTTGACGTTCTGGAGGATCGGCTTGGGACTCCGTGCCGGAACGACACCGCTGACCATCGCAAATGCGCTTAGCAATCCATCGCGGTTGCAAAAAGCCCTCATGCGCTTTCCTCGAATGGACGGAACGTTTTAACCCTCTGCGCTTACCTCGTCCGGCCTTGCTCTGATCGCCAGAACCTTGGCCGAGCACACGATCAAGGGCCTTGAAATTCGACCCTCTTCCCAACCCTCGCGCCGGAACCACGTCGAGCTCTTGGTCTTGCTCTGGTCAAGCGCTGAGGCCCCCAGCGGGGCAACCCGCAGCTCGGCTGGCTGTGCTCTTGTGCTGTTATGAATCACCCTGAGCCTGGAAGGCTTGCGCTTTCTCCGCCTGTGCCGATCTCTTGTGGAGCACCAGCCAACCCCAAAAACCCCGGTTTGCTCGCTGGGAATGTCGGGGTACGGTGCGGGAAGAGTTTATCGGCTTGGTTGTTTTCCTTAGAGGCGGCGGGGTGAACCGGGTACCGAGATGTCTTCTGACTGGGACGATCCCGGATCTCTTGATTCACAATAAGGTAACTTGTCCGCCGCATCAACCGTAGAGTGGGAATGGCGCCGTGGATAACCACGGGGCCGCTAGAACAAGCTAATGATACCAAAGAACTTAACCAAGTACAACCACCCTGGCTAGCCAGGGCAAAACTTGTCGACAACTCTGTGCATGAGTCCGGCATGGTCGGCTAGATCACGGGACCGGACCTACCAAGGTGCTTGCCCACTGGAGATGCCGCTCCTGTCAGAGACCATGGCTCGACAGGTTCTCAACGCGTTTTCCCCCATCAGCCGTTGACAGATTGGAGGCTCGAACAGGGTATCTCGTACAGCCGCTCTCCAGTCAAATCCCTCACCGGCCAATGGCCCGAAGGCTGGAAAGTTTCTAGAGATCCGGCGAGGGTGAAGTGCGAGCGGAACGCGGAAAAGGACCAGGACCAGCTCACCCGGCGGCGCAAATTCCGCCCTGCGGGTAGACAATGTCAATGATTCGGCTTCCGCAACCTGCGGAGTTGAGACGAAATAACGATCTCTTTACGTTTGGCGAGATCCTCAGGGCTATATCACTTCCAACGAGAACGATGTTGCGGACTTAGAGATGTGGGCCGGCCTAATGCGGTAATTCCATACGATACGGCGGTCTGATGCGCGTCTACGGTGCTCCGCTCTTGACGCTTAGCCCCGTTTCCCAGATGATCCCCGACGCGCGGCATGAGGTTGCGCCTTTGGCCCTCGCTTCACGGAAGAAGGACCTCGACGATGCTCCTTTCCCGCCTCTTCTGCTGCCCTGATCCTGGCAATGTTGCCCGAGCGCGCCAACGCCGTGCTGACATACACAATCACGCACCCGGCATCACAGCGTACGTCAAGCTCACCGCCGGCAGAATGGGAATTTGCGTGATTTCGCTGGTGGTGGAGTTGGGAGAACCGCTGTGCAACCGCTGCCGGAGGTCCAACTAAGCTGGCGGGATTTGTCATGTTTGGTGGTACTGTCCGGCCTGGCTTTCGGTTTGGGCCTGGGCGCTTCCACGCGGCTGACCTACCATGAGGCCTTCGTGGCCCAAGGCGCGCGGGAGATTCTGAGCTCAGGTCACTGGTGGCACCCGACAATTGGGGGCTTGCCATGGTTGGAGAAACCCCCGCTACCGTTCTGGCTGGTAGCCGGCTTGGGGTGGTGTTCGGGCACGATTAGCCCATCAGTGGCTCGGCTTCCGTCCGCAGTCGCGGCTGTGATCTTGGTCCTGGGCGTCGGTCTGCTGGCCACTCGCCACTACGGGTCTGCGATCGGCATCCTTTCTGGGGCCATTCAGGCGACGACGGCGTGGACCGTGCTCCGCGGGCGGCTCGCTGAAGCCGATATCTTACTAGCATGCCTGCTCGTCTGGACGGTGCTGGCGTTCGACCGGCTAAGAGTACCTGTGGTTCCTGGTCGTGAAGACTCCAGGACGCGGGCTGGGCCGGATCGCTGGCAATCCTGGCGCTGGGCATTCTTTGGGCTGCTGGGTACGACCGCACTGGTCAAGGGGACAGGATTTGGAGGAGCCTTGGTCCTGTCCGTCGTCGCGCTAGTGTTACTCTGGGACCGTGACCGGGCGACACGAGGCCGGCTCTTATTTCCGGCCGGTTGGATCATGGTCATGGTGCTGGCAGTGGCATGGCCGATGGCGATGATTGCCAAGCACGGTTTCAAGGTCGTGGGCCTCTGGGCGATGCACATCGCCGAGCGAGTCGGCAGTCGGACTGGGCATGGGGCGTTTGCCGGTGAGTCGTGGCGCGAGTACGGGCTCAATATCCTGGCTGAAGCTCTTCCCTGGACGCCCCTCGCTGTGGTCGGGGCCTGGCGTTCGTCAGGCCGGGCGTTGCGCGGTTACCGTCCGAGGTCCAATAGCCGGGCATTTGACGGGTTAGGGCTCAATCAGGTTGTTGGCGATCGGCTGCTCTGCTCCTGGACGATAGCACCGCTGGTCCTGGTCTCGCTGGCCAGTGCCCGGAATGCACATTACGCGATCTACGCTTTGGTGCCTTGGTCGATCTGGGCGGCACTTGGTCTAGCGCGGCTGGGCTCCTGGCAGCTCACACGGGGTTGGTCACCAGCGCGGCTCAGGCGCCTGACCTGGGGCATGTTCGCCAGCCTGGCGATGGCCTATGGGCTGAGCTTCTG
>Ga0208565_1002075_pt1 | contig 11104 bp, 8 predicted proteins | sample Sb_taG_7_FD_187706 | JGI IMG/M metagenome (GOLD analysis project Ga0208565, IMG submission 187706) | Peat soil microbial communities from Weissenstadt, Germany - Sb_50d_2_FS metaG (SPAdes) (version 2) | ecosystem: Environmental > Terrestrial > Soil > Wetlands > Peat | place: Germany: Weissenstadt...
GCCTCGATGCCCTTGGTCAGGCTCACGATCGCCACGGTCGGCGACAGATGTTCGGCGAGGCGCTCGACGACGCCGCGGAACCCGTGCGAGGGCACCGCCACGAGGACCATCGCCGCACCCGCCGCCACTCGGGCCAGGTCGTCGGTGGCCTCCAGACCCTCCGGGAGCGTCACCCCCGGCAGGTAACGGTCGTTGCGATGCGAGGCGTTGATCGCGGCGGCAAGCTCGGCCGAGCGCGCCCACAGCAAGGTCGGCGACCGCCGGGCCAGCATCGCGGCGACCGCGGTGCCCCAGGACCCTCCCCCCACCACGCGCACCGGTCCGTCCACGGCCGCCGAGCCTACGACCCACCTTGCCGGTACCCGGGAGACCCGCTCCGTGCCCCGTCGCTCCCGGGGCGGTCGGGTGACCCCCCTACACTGGGCCGATGAAGGCGACCGCGCTCGAGGGCGCCGCCTTGTCGGCACACGGCGAAACCCCGCTCGGGCCCGCCGCGGTGCTGGTGCCGGTGAAGTCGTTCGCAGACGCCAAGCAGCGCCTCGGCGGCGCGCTCGCCGACGCCGACCGGCGGGCCCTGGTGCAGACGATGGCGGCCGGGGTCCTGCGCGCGTCGGCCCCGCTCCCCACCGCGGTCGTGTGCGACGACCCCGAGGTGGCGGACTGGGCCCGGGGACTGGGTGCGCTCGTGATCTGGGAGCCGGGCCGCGGGTTGAACGGTGCGGTGGAGGCGGGGGTGGCACGCCTCGCGCTGCTCGGCGTCGCCACCGTGACCGTCGCGCACGCCGACCTCCCGGACGCCCGCGGCATCGGGGCGCTCGACCCCTTCGACGGGGTCACGCTGGTGCCGGACCGCCACGACGACGGGACGAACCTGATCCGCCTGCCGTCGCGGTCGGGGTTCCGATTCTCCTACGGGCCCGGCTCCTTCGAGCGCCATCTGGAGGAGTGCGCACGGCTCGGCCTCGCCGCCCAGATCGTCCGCCGGGCGGAGCTGGCCTTCGACGTCGACTGGCCGGCCGACCTGCCGGAGCGATGAGCGACGAGCCCCGGTCGGAGCGGGGCTTCAAGACCGCGGTGCAACCGTTCGGGCGGGTCCAGGAATTCGGCCCGGTGACCACCAATATGCCCGCGCCCGAGCGGGCCCTCGCCATCGGCGCGCATCCCGACGACATCGAGATCTGGTGCGGCGGAACGCTGGCCAAGTGGGCTGCCGCCGGCTGCACCGTCCACCATCTGGTGCTCACCGACGGCTCGAAGGGCACCTGGGACGGCGACCGCGACGTCGCATCGCTCGTGGCGACCCGCCAGGAGGAGCAGCGGGAGGCGGCCCGGAGGCTCGGCGGGAGCGAGGTCGTGTTCCTCGGGTGGCCCGACGGCGAGCTGCGCAACACCATCCGCGAGCAGTGGGAGGTCTGTCGCTGGGTCCGCCAGATCCGGCCCGGTGTGGTCTTCGCCCACGACCCGTGGCGGCGGTACCGGCTGCACCCCGACCACCGCAACGCCGGCTATCTGGTGACCGACGCGCTGGTCGCCGCCCGCGATCCGCTCTACTTCCCCGACCAAGAGCTCGAGCCGCACCGCCCCGACGCCCTCTTGCTGTTCGAGGCCGACGTGCCCAACCACGTGGAGGACGTGGCCGGCTACGAGGAGCAGAAGATCCAGTCGCTCCTCGCCTACCGGAGCCAGTACGAGACGACGCTCGGCATCGAGGGGAGCGACGAGACCGCCGACGTGTCGCCCGAGGAGCTCTCGGTGCGGATGTTCGCCGAGCAGATCCACGCGCAGCTGGCCGAGCACGGCGCAGTCGCCGGGATCAGCGCCGGGGAGAGCTTCCACCGACTCGTCGTCTGACCCCGGAAGCGGGTAGGTGCCTGGGGTCTCCCCCAGGCACCCCCCATCAGAACCGGACGTGCGGGTCCGCATCCGGCTCACCCAAGACTGCGCCCTGGAACGGGCGAGAGATGGTGAGCTCGTGCCAGCCGTTCGAGACGCACCAGTCCGAGGTCGTCGAACGCCCGGTTGGGCCACCGGAGGTTGTCGATGCCGCCCTTGGACTTGAAGCGCTTCCGAGCCTTTGACCGCAGGCGCATCCGTATCCACTTGTCGAGGTCGGCGAAGAGGGAGACCACATCGCCCATGGCGAAGTAGGTGCCCCACCCCCGCAGAAGCGGGTTGAGTTCGTCGATCATCGTGGCCATGGAGACGGGTGCCTGGCGCCGGGTCCGCGAGCGAACCCGATCCTTGAAGCTGCTCAGGGAGCGGGGTCGTGGTCGAAGAAACCTCCCGAGGACACTGAACCCCAGGAACTCGAACCCGTCGTTCACCCGACCGATCTTCGACTTGGTCTCGGACACCTCGAGCCCGATGTCGGCCAGGATGGCCCGCACCAGGCGATCGGCGGCCTCGACCTTCCAACGTCGATCGGCCAGGATTACAAAGTCATCGGCATAACGGATCAGCCGGAACCCGGCTGCCCGAACTTCTGTGTCGAGCCGGTGGAGGTAGATGTTGGCGAGCAGGGGCGAGATGACTCCCCCCTGAGGAGTGCCCGAGGTCGAGGGGACGAACCCCTCGTCGGTGAGCACTCCGGCGCTCAGCCACCGGCGGATGAGCCCGATCACCTCGGGATCGTCCACCCGCTTGGCCACCTCCCGGAGCAGCCGGGCGTGGTGCAGATGGTCGAAGAACCCGACGATGTCGAACTCGGCCACAAAGCGGTCGCCCCGGGTGATCGCTTCGCGCACCCACCACACCGCCTGCTTGGCGCTGCGTCCAGGCCGATAGCCGAAGCTGCACGGCAGGAAACAGCGCTCGAACACTGGTTCGATCACCTGGCGAGTGGCCTGTTGGACCACCCGATCGGCGACGGTGGGTATCCCGAGGGAGCGGGTGCGTCCATCGGACTTGGCGATGTCGACCCGCCGCACGGGCGGGGGCACATAGCGCTCCGCCGAGAGCAGCCGACGACGCAATGAGCCGAGCTGACGCTCGGCATCGGCGTCGAAGGCGCTGACCGACTGCCCGTCGAGTCCGGCGGCCCCGGCGTTCGCCCGGACATGGGTCCAAGCTTGGGCCAGGTTCGCCTCCTCGGCGATGGCTTCCAACAGTTGGCCCATCGGGCCAACCCTCCTTCTCTCAGTCCCTTCCCTCGCGCCGTGTCATCGGCCGGCTGCCAGCCCCGTCATCCCGCCCGGCGGTCGGGGGCTGGTCCGTGGTCTCCGATGGCGTGGGGCTCGCTTCGGGACTTGGTCTTGGTCGGCCCCTTCGCCGGTCACCGGCCCCCCTCTCGGAGAGCCGGGCCGCCCGCCCACGGGCTGGCAGCGGGTCAGCGGGCATTACCCCGCCTTCGGAACTACTACGAGCCGTCTGACTCCTCGGAGGGCATCGGTCTGCCTTTCCCTGCGGGTTATAGCGTCGCCTACCCGACCCCCACCGATCCGTCCACCGGGCCACACCTGGACTTCCGGCCACCCGAGCGCTCGGGCACGACGTCGTATGCGAGGACTGCTCGGGACCCTACGAGGTCTCGCTGGATCACCTCATCGACAGTGTCGCTGCGGCCCGCCGAAATCACCGCCTGGGGCCCTCACCCCTCGGTCGTTCCTGACGGGGTGAGGTCATTGGCTTCCCTGTTCGCGGGCAAGTCGCCGCACCCAGACGGCCTTCCATCGGTTCACTGCTCGTTCGAGCCTGCAGCTTCGCCTCCGCCCCCTCCGCACCCCTCGTCACCGAGACGCACTGGGCATCGGCTGCTGAACTTCAACGACCAAAGCTCAGAAAGGACTTTCACCTCCTTGCTGATGAAACTGCCAGCCGTACCGCGAAGAGGCCCGAATCTGGACCAGATTCGGGCCTTTCGATAACGCTTCAGCCGAACTTACGAGAACGGCTGGTAGTGGGGTGTTGTCGGAAGCCCCTAAGTAGGGAGGTCTTCGGGTCTCGACCTTGCTCGATCACACGGACGGCGGCAAAAGATCACACTCGCAATACGAACACAAATGGAGCTACGCGCTTCGCAGGTATTTGCGGAGAGCCCGCCTGACAAGTTCTGACACGGTGACACCCTCCGCCTTGGCCGCTGCGAGGACCTCCTCTCGGAGGTCAGGCTCCAAGCGAACCGAACCTACCGACTTGGCCCGGTCACCCAGTGGCGGTCGTCCGCGACCACGTTTGCGGCCCTGCAGTTGACCGGGCTCGTAGCCACGATCGGCTTCATCGGCCAATCGTTCAATGGTGGACTCGGTGACGGGCACCCCGGACTTTGTATGGCCAAAGATGCGCTCAGTCATCGGTCGCTCCAAAGACTTCTCGTTCGGTGCTCCGCCGGAGCGCCATCGCGTGGATGACCAGTTCGCGGCGGCCAAGCTGTATCACCACCACTTCGAGCAGGTTCCCGCTCCTGGCCGGGCCGACGACGAGGTAGCGCGGCGGATCGTCATCCAGCTCCACCCAGGCCGTCGCCCGTGTGACCGCGTGCTGCGCGTCCGCGTCCGAGACGCCGTGCCGTCGGGCAGTGGGGTGAATCTCCACACGCAATAAGTGTATTACGACAAATGGCCGGCTCCGGCCACCGACGGCGCGATCCGGCGGAGCTCCCCGTACCACCGAGCCAGCTCCTCGTCTCCGGGGCCTTGTCGAAGGAGCACCCGGGTCGGCTCCATCTGGGACGCGGGGACCCGCACGGCGGCGCCCACCAGCGAGGGCACGCCATTGACCCTCAGCATCCGGGCAAGAAGGCCATCGCCCTTCGAGACATCGGCCACCCGGAGCCCGTGCAGCGCCAGGGTCTGGTTGCTCTGGCCGTCTTCGCGCAGGCGGAGGTCCTCGTGACCGACGTCGATCACCTCGAACAGCCGCCGCGGCTCGTCGATGATCTGGCGGAGAAGATCCCGCTCTTCGGCCGGCAGCAGGGCTCCCCGGCTGGTCAGGTACTCCTCGGCCAGCCCCGCCTCGATCGTCGCAAGGTCCCAGATGACCCGGTCGTCGGGGAATCCGTCGGGGTCCGAAGAGACCCCGGGGCCGGCCACCTCGGCGAGCTCGTAGACGAGGTTGATGAAGCTCTGGCGGCGTTCGGCGTCGAGGGACAGTTTCAACGAGACCAGCGCCAAGGGGTCGTCAAGCCACGGCCGTCGAGACCCCAGATGGCACAGCTTGTACTTCTTCCCTGATCCACACGGACACGGTTCGTTGCGGCCGGTTCCGGCGAAGGGCGCCGGTTCCGCCAGGAGGTCCTCGAGAAAACTGCGTGTCGGGTGCTCTGGATCCATCCCGGGACGCGCCAGCAACGCCAACGCGGCGTCAAAGTGTCCCCGGTCAATCTCACAACGGGCGAGGGCCTCGGCTGCCGGCGCCACCTCAGGATCCACTTCCAGTGCGGCGCGGAATCGCGCTTCGGCGTGCACGGCGTCATCATCTTCGGCGGCCAGGCCGAGGAGGAACTGGACCCGAGCGTCACCCGGAGCGGTTTCCGCCAGCGTCTGTGCGAATCCCAAAAGCGCGTCCCACGACGGCGCATAGTTCGCGAACGCGGCGAGCACGTCACCGTGGGCGAGATCCGACCGGATCGCTCCGGAATCGAAATCCTCACCATCACGGTAGGCGACGAAGGTGTCGCAGAGGACCTCGAAGCGTTCCCGACAACACGACGCCAGACCCTCGGCGGCCTCCCGGCGCTCCTCAGCCTCATAGCGCTCGGCCCTGGTTGACCAGTGTTCGCCGCGACGGCCGAAGGAGAACCCGCGACACTCCAGTCCGGCGTCGACGGCCAGCTCACCCAAGGGCCGGACGGCACGCCGGAAGCTCCCCGGATCAAGCACCAGCGCGTCGATCATCATCGGGGCAAGCTCATCGCCCTCCCCCGCAGCCAGCCAGCTCTCCACCCCCGCCCGCAGCGCCGCGACCTCGCGTTGGTCTGGGGAAGGTGCCGTCCCGACCACCTCGACACCCACCGCGTCCTCCGATCGGACGAAAGCGAGGAGGTCCCCGGCCCCGGCGTCGTGGAGCCAGCCGGGCGGACCGCAGAGCACCGAGCCATCCCGGTGGGTACCTCTGTACTCCAGTTCGACGGCCAACTGCCCGCCGGTTCGGAGTTCGAGTCCATCGTCGGCGTCCCAGTCGAGCACCACCAGGTCCGGCCAACACCGGACTCGTTCAGTGGTGACTTCTTCCTCGCTCAGCCGGTGGGTGAGGACCAATCCATCGAGGAGCGCATCGGTCCGCCCCGCCACCCCACTCCCGGTCACCCAGCACTGGTCGATCGAGAACACCTCTTGGCTGACGACCGCAGTCAGCGCGTCACGCCCGATCCGGTCTAGGAGGGCCTCGAGGAGATGCCCCGCATCGAGTCGCTCGATCAGTTCGGCCAGTGCAAGCGGCGATTCTTCAAGGATCGCTGCGATCGCCCGCCGCAACCCGTCTCGATTCTCAGTCGCCATGCGCGGGGACCTTAGCGACCCGACGGCACACCCAGACGTTGTGTCCCGCGGCCATCACCATGACCTTGCAGGGCTCCTAACAGGGACTTTGCGTGTCACAGCTCGACGGTAGGAGTCCTCCATGGCCCAACATGGATCAGATCTCGACGCTGTGGTCGCTGAGTTCATCCCCGAGCTCGTCTCGATCGAGCGGTTCGGTCGCGTGGAGAGCCTGGTGCGCGACGCGGTAGCGCGCTGTGCGCCCGACACGCCGGCCCGGGCCCGGGACCTCCTCCGCTACGCGACCTATCTCGCCGGCTGGTGCGACAGCGAGTACCTGCCGCTCCGTCTCGACGTCCTCTTCCATCCAAAGACGATCGAGGAGTTCGTGGGGCAGCTGGACAAGGTGGTCCCGTCCCGCTCGGCCGCCACCGTGGCCGCGACCCTCCGCTCGATGGCCAAGGTGGTCGGGCCCGGTGGCACCGCCGAGCGCCGCCCGCACCCGGCCCGGGAGCCCAAGCCCCCCTACCCGCCCAATGAGGTCGACGAACTGTTCGACCTGGCCGAGCGGTCCCGGTCGGCCAAACGCCGCCACGACCTCGCCGCGCTGTTGCTCCTCGGCCTCGGGGCTGGCGCGAGCGGCCAGGAGGCGGCCCGGGCCGTGCCCGCCGACGTGTCCGAGCGCGACAACACCATCTCGGTGGTACTCCGGCGCCTCCAGACCGATGGGTGCTGGCGGGAGCGGAGCGTCGATGTGCTCCCCGACTACGGTGCCCGGCTCCTGTCGCTCGCCGGGTCGGCCGACACCTATCTCTTGGGTGGCGGCCAGAGTCGGCACTCCCGGGTCTATGACCTCTGCGACCACTCCCGAGCCGGCACCTGGCCGGTCCTCCTCGACGCCGCCCGGCTACGGGCCACCTACCTGTGCACGATTGCCTTGGAGCCCAACACCGCGCTCGACCTTCTGGAGCGGGCCGGCGTGGTCAGCTTCGAAGTCTTCGATGACCTCCGTCCCTACCTGCGAGCCGGGACCGGACGGCCGGCGTAATCCGGCGACCCGAGTGCATCGTGGATTCTCCGCTCACCCGCACCGACGGGCTGGCCGCAGCCCAGGCCGGGACCGCCGCCCGGGCCAACCAGGCCCGCTCGCTCGGCCGGGCCCTCCCGACCGAGCGGGACCCGGCCCTCATGCTTCGTCGGATCTCGACGACGTTGCTGCGCCGGGCCGTCGCAGTGGTCGACCGGGACCGGGATCTGGTCGGATTCGTGGGGACCCGCATCCGGGCCGCGCAGCGAGGTGAAGGACGTCCGGTCGAGCTCCCGGTCCGGACCGCGCTCATCTGCTTCGTCCTGCTCGGGATCTGCGGGTCGAACTTCCATGTGCTCAATCTGCCCGAGCTGATGGCCTCGTTGAGCTGGCGGGCCCGGCGCCAGATCGGGGTCGACTACAAGGACCGGCGGGGCCGACCCAAGCAGGTCTCCTACCAGCAGCTGCTCCGCGCTTTCCACGCCATGGCGAGGGCGTTCGACCCACTCGATCCGGCGATCAGCTGGGAAGAGGCCAAGGCGCGCGCTGAGGACCTCCAGCAGTTCTCGTTCCGGCTCATCCAGGCCTCGATCACCGATCGCTTCCGTCCCGGGGACCTGGCCGTCGATGCCACGCTCAAGTGGGGGTGGGACCGTCCGGGTGGCCTGCACGCGAAGCTCCAGCGCCACGGCCGTGACGGCGACGCCGGATCGCCGCCCACCCTCACCGAGATCATCGACGACTCGGGGGTCGTCTTCGTCCGCGACCCCCTGGCCGAGCTGCGGGCCCGCAGCCCCAAGCACCCCAAAGGCGCCTCGACATGGGGACCGGGGTCGGCGTGGGTGGGACGACCCAACGCCAGAAAGAGCGTCTATGGCATCGCCCTGCACGCGGTGACCGCCACCGCCCCCACTGCCCCGCCGGTCATCGAGGCCATCGCCGTGACCCCAGCTCCCGGGCTGCCGGCCACCGCCGCGTTTCCCCTCCTCCAAGAGATCCAGATGAGTCGCGAGGACCGGGGCTGTCATCGGCCCCTCGGCCGGGTGGTGGCCGACCCCGCCTACAGCGCCAACCCGAGAGACTGGCAGCTCCCGATCCGCGACCTCGGCGGCTCTCCCGTCTTCCGGCTGCACCGGACCAACCAGGCCGGCCGACAGCTCCACCAGGGGGTGACCTTCGTCGACGGACGGCCCTATTGCCCGTGCATCCCCAACGAGTTGGCCGAGCTTCCCTTTCCGAGGTTCCCGGCCCGAAAGGCCCAATACGACGCGTTCGCTGCTGAGGTGACCAAGCGCCGCCGCTTCGAGATGAAGCCCAACACCGGGTTCCGAGAAGACGGCAGCCGCCAGTTCAAATCCCCCCACTGGGACCCCGAACACAAGGACGGCGGATGCGTCCACTGCGTGCAGGCCGATGGCACCCCGGTCATCGACAAGGTCACCGGACAGCCCAAGCCGCGCTGCTGCACCCATGCCACCAAGGTGTTCTCACGCGACGAGCTCGCCCTCTATCAAGATGACGCCTTCGGCGAGCCTGACTGGTTCACGCACTGGAACGCTCGGGACCGCGTCGAGGGCACTTTCGGGATCTTCAAGAACCTCGCCGTCGTCAACTGGGGCCACGACTACCACCACTTCGTGGGGTTGGTCCGCGAGACCCTGGTCGCGATCTTCGCGGTCGTCGCCCACAACTTCCACGTGCAACGGACCTGGCGGGCCCGGATGGCTCTGACGCCATTTCGGCCGCGCCCAACGAGAACGAAGGTGGGCGAGGAACTGCGGCCCGAGCCTCCGGCGACCAATGGCGCGACATCCAAGCGCCGGGGCCCGAAGGGCCTCGAGTTCTTAGGCACTCCCCGAGCCGGTCCATAGTCGACCGAACGACGCGCTGCATTCCCCAGCCACCGCTGGGGAATGCAGCGCGTCCGTGTTTGGACGCGAGGCGCCTGATCAACGGTTCGGAACGCCATTTCAGCGCCGGATGAGCGTCGGTCGACGACTCCCATTACCCCAGAGGCGCTGATCAGCGCGAAAAGACCCGAATCTCGACCAGATTCGGGCCTTCCGATAACGCTTCAGCCGATCTTACGAGAACGGCTGTTGGTGGCGGGGGAGGGATTTGAACCCTCGACCTTCGGGTTATGAGCCCGACGAGCTACCAGACTGCTCCACCCCGCGGTGAAGATCCCAGTTTAGCATTTGCCCGTCGAGTCCCTCGACGGCTGGCCCCGGGCGTGGGAGCCTGCCCGGGCACCGTGACCGTGACGCCTGGAGACCGCATGCCGGACCTCGTCGAGCAACTCGAGCAAATCGTCGGTGCGCGGTTCGTCTGGACGGGGTCAAGGATCCACCCCGATGACACCCACGATGAGGCGCTGACGGCGGAGCCCGTCGCCCCGGCTGCGGTCGTGAGACCGGGCTCGACTGAGGAGGTGAGCCGGATCCTCGCCCTCGCCGATGCGCGAGGTGTGGCCGTGATCGCGCGCGGGAGCGGCACGGGGTTGTCGGGGGCGGCCTTGCCCCTCGCCGAAGGGGTTGTGGTGGCGTTCGACCGAATGAACGAGATACTCGAGATCGACGCCGTCAATCAGGTCGCTGTCGTCCAGCCAGGGGTGACCCTGGCTGAGCTCGACGATGCTCTGCGACCTCAGGGGCTTATGTACCCCGTGTATCCGGGCGAGATGGGGGCCTCGATCGGTGGCAACGTCGCGACCAATGCTGGTGGCATGCGGGCGGTGCGCTACGGCGTCACCCGCCACCACGTGCTCGGCCTGAAGGCGGTGCTCCCGGGCGGCGAGGTCATCCGCACCGGCGGACGGTTCGTGAAGTCGTCGTCGGGATACGACCTCACGCAGCTGATCATTGGGTCTGAGGGGACGCTGGCGCTGGTGACCGAGGCGACACTGAAGCTGGTGCCCCGACTCCCCCACGTCGCGACCCTGCTCGCTCCCTTCGGCACCCTGGACGAGGTGACCGCCTCGGTGCCGGTTCTGCTCTCCAGCGGACTCTCGCCGCTCATCCTCGAGTACATCGACGCACTGGCGATGGCCGGAATCACCCGCGCCGCGGGGCTGGACCTGGGCATCCCCGCCGACGTCCAGGCGGTATCCGTGGCCTACCTGGTGGTGATGCTGGAAAGCGCGCACGACGACCGGCTCGAGGAGGACGTCGGGACGACCGCGCAGCTGCTCACGAAGGGCGGCGCCCACGACGTCTACGTCTTGCCGCCGGGGGCGGGGAGCGAGCTCATCACCGCCCGCGAACGCGCCTTCTTCGTCTCCAAGGCGGCTGGCGCCAACGACATCATCGATACGGTCGTCCCACGCGCGGCCATCCCGGCCTTCATGCGCGAGGTGGCCGAGCTCGCGGTCGAGCACGGGTCCCTTCTGTCGGCCTGCGGTCACGTCGGCGACGGCAACGTGCATCTCGCGGTCTTTCAGCCCGACCCTCCAAGACTGCACGCCTTCGTGCGAGCGGTGCTCGGCGCGGCCGTCGCGCTCGGCGGTGCGGTTTCGGGCGAACACGGACTGGGAACTGAGAAACGAGCCCACTTCTTCGAGTTCGAGGACCCGGTGCGACTGACGCTCATGCGCCGGATCAAGTACGCCTTCGATCCGAACGGCATTCTCGGCCCGGGGCGCGGCGTCGCCGACACGGCTCCGGGC
>Ga0208565_1002077_pt1 | contig 11103 bp, 10 predicted proteins | sample Sb_taG_7_FD_187706 | JGI IMG/M metagenome (GOLD analysis project Ga0208565, IMG submission 187706) | Peat soil microbial communities from Weissenstadt, Germany - Sb_50d_2_FS metaG (SPAdes) (version 2) | ecosystem: Environmental > Terrestrial > Soil > Wetlands > Peat | place: Germany...
CGGCGGTTCGCGCACTTGACCTGGGGTACGCGTCGGCACGTTCGGTAACGGCGTCGATCGACCGGCCAGCTGGACCTGTCGGCTTTGTTCTGCCAGCGGCAATCGCGGCGCTAGCGGGAGACCCGCGGGCGTGGTTACGGGCGCCCGGGGATCACCTGGGGGGTGAGCTGTTCGATGTCATGGCGGGCGCGCAGCTCGGCGATCGCCGCGTCCAGCGGGCCTGTTGCGCTGGCGACCAGCTCGGCGAGCTCCCGCTGGTAGTGCTCGTGGCCGGAGGGGGAAACCAGGAAGATCATGCGGGCCGGGCCGGGGCCCGGGTTGGCGAACGCATGCGGGCAGCCGCGCGGGACATACATCACGCTGCCCGGCCCGCCGCGGGCCACCGTGGCCCCGGTGTGCGACTGCCAGCTCTGCCAGTTGCCCGCAGTCCGCACCCGCGGTTCGAAGGCGAGCAGGTCGAGCTGGCCCTCCAGGACATAGAACAGCTCTTCGGCGTTGCGGTGCAGGTGAGCGCCGACGTCAAATCCCGGCCCGATGCCCGCGACCTCGAACATCGACCAGGCCTGCGAGTTCTTGTCGCCCACCTTGAGCGTCATGGCAGGCGAGACCCGCATGCCCTCGGCAGGGCCCATCACGAAACCATCCGTCATGAACCGGATAATCCCACCGCAGCAGCCCGCGTCAAGCCGCAGCGGGCAACCCGGACATCGTCAGCAACAAAAGGCCTGCCGCGGGCCAGGCAATCAGCCCGCTCCAGACGCGACATTCGGCCAGGACCGGTGCATACGTCCCCGCGCGGCCCGGCCGCGCCGATCACCCCTGCCCGGCACCGGCCCGATCGCCATCCGGGCCGGGTCGCTTGCCCGGCAGGCAACCCGCCTGGCAGCGTCGGCGGGCCGGTCCCGGCAGGTACAGGCGTGCTCGTACACAGATTCACCGCTACTACCCGGCTCCAGTCCGCCTACCTCGACGACAAGGTTCGGCGGTAGCGGCGGATACTTGCGCGCAGGCCTCGGACGAGGCCGATCACGGGATGTGATCCGGCCTCCGGTCAGGTCTCAACCTATCGCTTAATACGAGCGTGCGACGGCTATGCCGCTTGCGCGGCCAACATCGCGCGTAATAGCCAGATCTGCGTGGTGTTGAGCCTCAGCGGGATCGAGCCCGTGGCGGTTGCAGAAGGATCCTTCTGCGCCGTGACCGCGATGACCGGCGACCGGCAGTGCGCAGATGTCAGGCGGCTCGGTGTGCACTTGCGAGCCCCGGATTAGCGTCTGCGGGCGGTCACGAGCCAGTGTCGAGGCGCGCCGGGGAGGCCGGGCGCCGGGACGGGGAAGGGCCAGCGCCCGTAGCTGGCTCCCGGCTCACCGGGCTGGGTGAGGGTGGCCTCCCAGCCGCGCTCGGCCAGGAATGCGGCGGGGTCGTCCAGGGTGCCGAGCCAGGGGGCGCCGAGCCGGGCCTGCATGTCGATCCAGGGACGGGTCAGCGGGTGGGTGAGGGTGACGGTGTTGACGATGTCGAACCCGAGCCAGCTGCCCGCGTGCGCGAGCCCGGTCACCTCGTCGAGGAGGCGGGCAATCCGTTTCCGGGGCAGGTAGAACAGGAACCCCTCCGCCAGCCAGCAGGACAGAGCCCGCGGATCGAACCCGGCGTCCAGCAGGTGAGTGGCCCACCGGCCGGTCAGATCTGCGCCGACGGCCCGGCGCGCGCAGCGGGGTTTCGCCCCGGCGCCGTCCAGGATGTCTTGCTTGCGGTCCAGGACCCCGGGCTGGTCGAGCTCGAACACCTGGACCCGGTCGGGCCAGCTCAGCCGGTACCCGCGGGTGTCCAGTCCGGCGGCCAGCAGCACGACCTGCCTGACCTCGCCGGTGCCGGTGACCCGCCGCAGGAAGTCGTCGAAGAACCGGGCCCGGATGATCATGTCCGCCAGCGCCGTCCCGGCTCGCTCCCCGAGCCAGTCCTCGCCATTAGGTCCCGCCAGTGCGGCGGCCCACGGGTCGTCCAGGAGGCGGTCGGGCCGGCGGGTCTCGCCGGCGCGCACCGCCGCGATCCACTCGGCGGTCGCGGCCAGCGGCACGCCCGGCGAGCCTGGGTGCGGCTGCTGCTGAGACATCGCATTCACCCTATCCGCGCGGTGAGCGGGCCTGCGTCACCACGGCACCGACCGGTGATCACCGATGCCGGCGCCGGCTTCACCGGCGAGAACCGTCAGCAAGGCTATTGGCTCCGGCCAGCACATCCTCGTAGGAGATTCACCGCGCTTCTTGGCGTTCTTCCCAAACGGGGCTGTGAGTGGACCGACGGTACGATCGCTCGCTTTCGCCGGGTTCGATGGCGAGCGGCCCCTCCTCCTCGCATGGCTGCCCGGCCGGCGCTAGACCCGCCTCGGCACCGCGCCGGTCAAGGAGAACACGACTCGCATGGCCTTGTGGCCGGGATCGGCGGTGGGATCGAACATGCACGGGCAGCCGCCCTTGATCACCTTGATGTCGTGCTGACGGCCGAACTCCGCCGCCGGCTCGGACACGCTTCCGCCGCCGGGCCCCCGGTGCATCCACACGTGCCGGATTCCGAGCGCGGCGCACTCGCGCATGGTGGATTCGGCAGTTTCTGGCCTGGTGCCGATGACTACCCAGTCCACGCCGCCTGGTATCGACCGCAGGTCGTGATAGCAGCGATCGCCTTCGACCTCGTCCGCGTTCGGATTCACCGCGAACACCTGGTAGCCGCGGTCCCGCAGGCGCTGATACACGGCGTTGCTGCCGTGCCCGCCCCGATTCCGCGACACACCCGTCACCGCGACGCGCTTGCCGGCCAGGAACTCCGCGGCCGCCTGTTTCATCTTCTGCATGGTCACCTCCTGACCAATCCCACGCTGGTCATGACGAGCGGACTGGTCCAGAGGCGGAAGTCCCTCACCGGATCAGCTGCCGGTTACTGCCTTGCCACCGCAGTCATCGTGTCCCGGCGCAGCCCTCCCACGGGCAACGCGGCACCGGGGCGCCAGAATGACCCGATCTGCGCGTCATAGCTGGCTCGGGACCAGGCAGCCGCGGACGTCCAGAACGGCGGCGATGCGCGCCTTATCTGAGTCCAGGGTCGGTTACGTACCGTGAGCAGAAACGCCTGGTGATCCGCAGGTATGATGCTCAGCGGCCAGGCGCTGGCGATGACTTTGGGCCCAGCGGATCGTCCTCACTGGCGGCGGGACGCGACACCCGGCCCCGGTCGCTGGAGCAACCTGTCAGGAGGTCATCGTGTCGCAGGTCCGGGTGCACAACTTCTCGGTGTCGCTGGATGGATTCGGCACCGGCGAGGGGCAAAGCCCAGATGCCCCGTTCGGGCATGCGGGAACCCGGCTGCACGAGTGGTTCTTCCCGACTCGTACCTTCCGCGCCATGCAGGGCCAGCCCGGCGGCAGCACCGGCATCGACGATGCTTTCGCCAGCGCCTGGGAACCGGGCATCGGCGCCGAGATCATGGGCCGGGGCAAGTTCGGCCCGCACCACGGCCCCTGGCCGGACCAGGAGTGGAACGGCTGGTGGGGAGACAACCCGCCGTTCCGCACCCCGGTCTTTGTCCTCACCCACCATCTGCGGCCCTCCGTCCAGATGAACGGCGGTACCACGTTTGACTTCCTCGACGCCAGCCCCGCCCAGGCGCTTGCGCAGGCGCGCCAGGCCGCCGCGGGCGCCGATGTCCGCATCGGCGGCGGCCCGTCCACCATCCGCGAATTCCTGGCCGCCGGCCTGATCGACTACGCGCACATCGTCGTGGTGCCGATCGTGCTGGGCCGCGGGGAGCGGCTCTGGGACGGGCTGGAGGGGCTCGAAGAACGGTTCCAGATTGAGGCCGTGAACAGCCCCAGCGGCGTCATCCACGTCACCCTCAGCCGGCGGTAACAGCCGGCAGCATGGCAGGGCAGGAGGCAGGGCGCCGGCCAGAGCCGTTCAGCACCTCATGATCGTTTGCAGTGGGCGATCTGGGCGGCGGCGTGAAGCGCAGGGCAGCGGCGATGCAGGCATGGCCGGCCAAGGGCAAGCTGGTCAAACTAGCCAAGGCTTGTTTGCCCCGGCCGCGAGCCGAACAGCCGTTCGGGCGCGGTAACGACCGTCACTCTGGCGATCCAGGTTGCCGCCCAGGCGGATATCGCGTGCCGCGCGACCGCCGAGCTGTCACCATCTGTAACGAACCACACGTGCCCGGGGCTGCCGAGTCAGGTGCCCGGCGAACCTGTGCCCGCCGATCGGAGTCGTCGCGGCGCCCGTCATCATGTCATCGTGAACATCGTGGGCGGATATTGCTCAGCCTCGTCGGCGTGGAGGTTCGAGCAGGGCGGTGATTTCAGCGACGGCTTCGGCACCTGGGCGGACGTACCGCATCGCGGTGCGCGGGTTCCGGTGCCGGGTCTTGGCCATGATCAGCTGCAGCGGGATGCCTTGCTCGCCGAGGTGAGTCGCTGCGGAGTGGCGAAGCTGGTGCAGCTGCCACCCGGTGTGCCGGGTGAACAGGATCCGGGCGCGGTCGTAGCCGAGCCGGGCCTGTCCAGTCGCCGGGCACAGGTCCTGGGCTGCTGGGCGGCGGACGGGGCCGGGGCGGCGCTCGGACAGGAACACCGGCCCGGCCTGGCGGCCGGCGGGGCAGCAGGTGCGCGGTGCCCGAGCCCCAGCAGATCCATTCGGTGTCGCCGCCCTTGGACCGGATCGGGGCGCGGCGGGCGTCCAGGTCGAGGTCTTCGATGTTCAGCGCCAGCACCTCGCCGGCCCGGGCGGCGGTCTCGTACAGCATCCGCCACAGGGTCTTCTCCCGCAGCGGAACGTCGCGACGGAACAGCGCCCGCTCGATCGCCGGGCGGGGCACCGCGCGGGTGGCGTTGCGGTGCTCGCGGCGCCGTTCGGCGCTGGCCGGCAAGACCGGGGCGGGCAGCCGGCTGGCGGCGCACCAGGACAGCCAGGCGGCCACGGCGCCGCGGTTGCGGTTCCAGGTCGCCGGGGCGCACCGCCCCCAGAGTTGCTCCAGCAGCCCGGCCAGCTCCTCCCCGCTGACCTCGGCCAGCGGGCGGCTGGCCCCGAGCGCTGCGAGCAGGCGGTCGAGCACGCCGGTGTAGCCGCGGCGGGTGTTCGGGTTGGCGTACCGCGGCGAGGACAAGAAGGCGTCGGCCGCGGCCTGGATCGTGCTGGTGTCCCGTTCGCGCAAAGGCATGATTTTCCCGGTCATTTGCTCCTCCTCAGCAGATGTACCGGATAACGTGCCCGAGTCGCGCGCCCGACGACGGGCCGCCTCCCATGTGATCGCTGGCGGGTGTCCGCGTTGCACCGGATAACCGGCCATTATCCGATGGCTATGCCGGGCCGACCGTGGCCGCCGGGCATCGGTGGCCGGGAGTGCGACCCTGGGCCTAGGGCCCGCAGGCTGGGGTCGGCCCGCCACCGCGCAGGACGCGGGCGGATCGACTTCCAGGCCGGTGCGGGAAGCTGAGGACCGCGTCCTGTTTCGGCGACTGCTGGCGTTGCGGGCGGTATGGCGACATGATGCCGGATGGAGGGGGTGTTGGCGTGGGTAACGGAGACGGTGAGTTCCCGAGCCTGGCGGAGACGATCGCCGCGGTGCGCCGTGAGCTGAGCTCGGCACAGGCGGCCGGTCGGGGGCAGCCGGTCCAGTTCCGGACCGGGCCGGTGGAGATGGAGTTCGACGTCGCGGTGACCCGCACACGCGGCGGGGAAGGCGGGGTGCAGATCTGGGTGCTGACGCTGGGCGGCAAGCTCGAGCGGGAGCATGCGACCACGCAGCGGATCAAGGTGACGCTGCACCCGGTGGACCCGGCCACCGGCAAGGACGCGCAGATCGCCGACGCCAGCCTAGGGCCGGAACCGGCCGGGCCGCCGCCGTAGCCGCGGCAGGCGCTCGCGGTATCTAGGGACAGTGTGCAGGCGGCGCGGCAGGGGAGGCGGCAATGGGGGTTGACCGTTACCGGGTCTGTGAGCTGTACGCGGAGGGCCCGGATGCCGCGGCCTCGGGCTCGGGGTACCGGCTCGGCGGCCGACTGGTGCTCACCGCCCGGCACGTAATCGCCCCGGCGGCGGCCGGGCGGGGCGGGCGGGTGCTGGTCCGCCTGTTGGGCGTGCCTGAGTGGCTGCCCGCACGGGTGGAGTGGGAGAACGCGGACGCGGCGCTGGCCGTCATCGAGGATGAGGACTGGCGGGCGCCGGGCGGGGAGTCGGTGCTGCGCTGGGGGGAGCTGGCCGGCAGTAATCCGGTGCCGTGCGCGGCGGTAGGGTTCCCGTGGGCGTCGGCGCGGCCGGACCGGATGCGGGAGTCCGCGCACGTGTACGGGCAGCTGGCCCCGCTAGGGCAGCTGCGGCAGGGCCAGCTGGACCTAGACGTGGCCTCGGCGTCGCCATCGGCGCGGGAGGGCGGCTCACCGTGGGCGGGGATGTCCGGCGCCGCGGTGATCGCCGACAACCATCTGGTCGGCGTGATCGTCGTCGATCCGTCCCGCTATCAGGACCGGCTGGTCGCGGTGCCCGCCAATCGCCTTCTTGCCGACCCCGGTTTCCGTGACTGGCTCGCTGAGCATGGGGTGCCGACTGAGGTGGCGCCAGTCGGGGCCGGGTGGTATCTGCGGCTGCCAGACGGGCAGGCGGTCAGTCTTGCCCCGGCTTACCGGCCGGTCAGCCGCCGGTTCCGGCCGGAGTCGCCCACGCTGCTGCGCTCGGAGCACGGGCTGGTGCCGTTCCTGGGCCGGGAGGCGGAGCTGGACCAAGTTACCGGCTGGTGCCGGGATCCGGCTGGCAGGCCGGTGCTGCTGGTGACCGGCAGCGGGGGGTCGGGCAAGACCCGGCTGGGCCGGGAGGCGTGCGTGCGGATGCTGGTGGCCGGGTGGGACGCCGGGCTGGCCGATGACCAGCGCCGGGTCGGCGCCGCCACGGACCGGCTGCAGCGGCCGACACTGCTGGTGGTCGATGACGCCGACTTGCGCACCGGCCTGATCGCCGCACTGGTCGGTTACTTGCGGTGGGACGACGCCGGGCCGCCGATGGGGCTGTTGCTGCTGGCGCGGGCCACCGGGGCCTGGTGGGATCGGATGGTCCGCCAGCTGGAGCTGGCCGAGGCCTGCACGATCCTGGACCTGGACCGGCATCCCGTCCCGCCAAACGACCGGGCCGAACACTTCCGCCGCGCCAGCGCCGCGTTCGCCGCCTACGGCGGCCCCGGGGCGGGGTCGGCTGACCCGCCGTCGGCGGCTGAGCTGGCTGATCCGGCGTACGCCGACCCGCTGCTGATCCACATCGCGGCGCTGTTGCGTACGGTGGACACGCCCGCCACCCCATCGCCGCCGGGCCCGAGCCGGGACCATGCGCCGGGCGACGACATCACCGCGGGCCAGCCGGGCCCGCCGGTCCGGCAGCAGCAGCTGCTGCGGGCGCTGTGCGAGCGGGAACGGACCCGCTGGTATGAGCTGGGCACCGGGTCGCATCTATCCTTCAACCCGGACCTGCCGCTGGCCGACCAGGTGGTCGCGCTGGCCACGCTGACCGCCGCCGCCGATCAGGCAAGCGCCACATCCCTGCTCGCGGCGCTGCCGAACCAGGCCGAGGTCACCCGGATCGGGGCCGACGCGCTGGCCGCGTGGGCGCACCGGCTGTACGCCGGGCCTGGCTACTGGAACCCGCTGCGGCCGGACCTGCTCGCCGAGCAGCACCTTGCCGACACCGCCCAGCTGCCCTCCCTCGTCACCGCCGCCGCCCGGCTCGCCGCCGGACAGCCGTGGGAAGCCGGGCTGCTCACCCAGCTGCTGGCCGAGCTGACCCGCGGCGCCCCCAACCAGCCCGCCGTCCGGGCGGCTCTTGACGAGTTGCTCGGCGCGGCGCTGCCCCGCCTCGTCCAGCTGACGATCGCCGATGGCCACCCGGAACTGGCCGACCTGGCCAGCCTCGCGCTGCAGCTCGCGCCCCGGCCCGACCTGGCCGCCCCGCTCGCCGGCCAGATGCCCGAGCACAGCGTCCAGCTGGCCGCGCTCGCCGCCACCCTCACCAGCCAGCAAGTCACCCAGGACCGGACCGACGTCCTCGGCGGAGAACCGGACGCCGCCAGCCGTCTGGCCAGGTCGCTGAACAACCTGGCGGTCCGGCTGGCCGGCCTGGGGCGGCAGGAGGAGGCGCTGGCCGCGGGCCAGGAGGCCGTCGGCACCTACCGGGAGCTGGCCGCGGCCAGCCCGGACGCGTTCCGGCCCGACCTGGCCGCCTCGCTGACCAACCTGGCGGCCGTCCTAGCCGGCCTGGGACGGCGGGAGGAGGCGCTGGCCGCCATCCAGGAGGCCATCACCATCCGCCGGGAGCTGGCCGCGGCCCGCCCGGACGCGTTCGCCCCCGACCTGGCCCTGTCGCTGAACACCCTGGCGAACCGGCTGGGCGACGTGGGGCGGCAGGAGGAGGCGCTGGCCGCCATCCAAGAGGCCGCCGGGACCTACCGGGAGCTGGCCGCAGCCCGCCCGGACGCGTTCGCCCCCGACCTGGCCCTGTCGCTGAACAACCTGTCGGGCCAGCTAGCCGACGTGGGGCGGCGGGAGGAGGCGCTGGCCGCGGGCCAGGAGGCCGCCGGGACCTACCGGGAGCTGGCCGCAGCCCGCCCGGACGCGTTCGCCCCCGACCTGGCCAGGTCGCTGGCCAACCTGGCGGGCCGGCTAGCCGACGTGGGGCGGCGGGAGGAAGCGCTGGCCGCCAGCCAGGAGGCCGCCGGGACCTACCGGGAGCTGGCCGCGGCCCGCCCGGACGCGTTCGCTCCCGACCTGGCCAGCTCGCTGAACACCCTGGCGAGTCGGCTGGGCGACCTGGGGCGGCGGGAGGAGGCGCTGGCCGCCAGCCAGGAGGCCGTCACCATCCGCCGGGAGCTGGCCGCGGCCCGCCCGGACGTGTTCCGGCCCGCCCTGGCCGGCTCGCTGACCAACCTGGCGGCCGGCCTGGCCGGCCTGGGGCGGCGGGAGGAGGCGCTGGCCGCAGGCCAGGAGGCCGTCGGGACCTACCGGGAGCTGGCCGCGGCCCGCCCGGACGTGTTCCGGCCCGACCTGGCCAGCTCGCTGAACAACCTGTCGCTCCGGCTGGGCGACGTGGGGCGGCGGGAGGAGGCGCTGGCCGCGATCCAGGAAGCGGTCACCATCCGCCGGGAGCTGGCCGCGGCCCGCCCGGACGTGTTCCGGGCCGACCTGGCCAGCTCGCTGAACAACCTGTCGCTCCGGCTGGGCGACGTGGGACGGCAGGAGGAGGCGCTGGCCGCCATCCAAGAGGCCGCCGGGACCTACCGGGAGCTGGCCGCGGCCCGCCCGGATGTGTTCCGGCCCGACCTGGCCGGCTCGCTGACCAACCTGGCGCTCTTCCTGGGCGAGCTGGGGCGGCGGGAGGAGGCGCTGGCCGCCAGCCAGGAGGCCGCCGGCACCTACCGGGAGCTGGCCGCGGCCCGCCCGGATGTGTTCCGGCCCGACCTGGCCAGGTCGCTGAACAACCTGGCGGCCGACCTGGCCGGCCTGGGGCGGCGGGAGGAGGCACTGGCCGCCAGCCAGGAGGCCGTCGGCACCTACCGGGAGCTGGCCGCGGCCCGCCCGGATGTGTTCCGGCCCGACCTGGCCGGCTCGCTGAACAACCTGGCGGCCGACCTGGCCGGCCTGGGGCGGCGGGAGGAAGCGCTGGCCGCCAGCCAGGAGGCCGTCGGGACCTACCGGGAGCTGGCCGCGGCCCGCCCGGATGTGTTCCGGCCCGACCTGGCCAGGTCGCTGAACAACCTGGCGGCAGGCCTAGCCGGCCTGGGGCGGCCGGAGGAAGCGCTGGCCGCCAGCCAGGAGGCCGTCACCATCCGCCGGGAGCTGGCCGCCAGCTGGCCCGATGCCTATCACCACGACCTGGAGCAGTCGTTGCGAGTTGTTGCCTGGCTTGAGCACGGCGAGGACCCCGGGGGGCACATCCCCGCAGGAGCTTGAGGCGTGATAACGGTCCGTTATCACTTACTCTGGCCATCGCCTTTCGTGCCGCTCGTCTGACGCCACCGTGTGAACCCCGCTGCCGTGGCTGCACGTGTGATCCGACGGTGAGTATTGGCACACGCCGACGACACAGAACGGCCGTTCGGGTGCGGCTCGGACGATATGTCGGCTGACTGGAACTTGCCGCCAGATCGGCGGATCTCGCGTGCTGGCCGTAACCAGCGATCGTGACGCAGCGTTGCTCATGCTCAAGAGCGTGAGCGACCCTATCGCCGATTTGCGCTTCCGGGACGAAGCTGGCTCGAGCTGGGCGCGAGGCACCGATCTGCCGATTTTGTATGACGACAAAGTGCAGGAGCAGATAGCCCGGACCGGATGACCCGAGCATCAACGGCTCCACCGCGTCTGGGCCTGCCGACAATGATCCGCCTGTCGGTCGGCATCGTCACGAGTACGACGTCCATAGCCATAGCCATAGCCATAGCCATAGTCGTGGGCGCATCCATCTAATGTTCTCCTGCGGACGAGTCGACGGCGGGACTTGGAGGGCGCGGAGCAGCACAACGCGGGCGCGGCTGTGAGTTGCCCATGAGCGAGGACGAGCGGCCCGGCGAGGAAGAAGGCCAGGAGGAGCTATATGCCTCTCGCGACGCTCGGCGGCCAGCTCACTGGCACGCACTGGCCGCGGACGGGGTCACTGTCGGGTTTGCAGGGATCACGTCCCTGGGCCGCGTCTCGCTCTCGGTGACCACGTGGAGATAGTCGATGTCATCGGCCCGGACGGCGCGAGCCGCTCGCCGGTCCCGGCGTGCCGGGGTACGGCGAGATCGAGCTGGCCGTCAACGCCGGAAACCAGCGGAAGACCTTCGCCAGGCCTGGGCTCGAACCCTTCGGATTCTCCGCTGTCGACCCCGGCGCTACCCTCGGAGTCCTGATCGCCACCTGCAGGACAATCAGCTGGTATCGTCACGGGCCGGTCTTTACCGCGGCCGGCACGTCCCCGGTCCGCGCCTACGGCGGCACCGAGTCTCCTGCTCCGCCCCGTCGGCAGCGCCAGCCTCCAGCGAGGAGCAAGAGTGAACATGAAACCCCGCAACCCGGCCGGTTCCAGCGACGCCGGACACGGAGGT
>Ga0208565_1002078_pt1 | contig 11102 bp, 7 predicted proteins | sample Sb_taG_7_FD_187706 | JGI IMG/M metagenome (GOLD analysis project Ga0208565, IMG submission 187706) | Peat soil microbial communities from Weissenstadt, Germany - Sb_50d_2_FS metaG (SPAdes) (version 2) | ecosystem: Environmental > Terrestrial > Soil > Wetlands > Peat | place: Germany: Weissenstadt...
TGCCAAGCAACTGCCACGGCGCCCGGACCGGCACCGCGCTGAGCATCCAGCCATCGTTGTAGAGCCCTTGCACGCCCATCATCTCGAAGTACTGCGTGGGATGCCTTGTCGGCGCGTCAGCGTTTGCCTTGTCGAAGGTGTAGACCATGCTAACGCCCTCGATCGGCTTCTGTGCAATGCCGTCAACCATCACGGGCGCGGCAATGCCGGTCGCCTCCAGGATCGTCGGCATGACGTCGTTCACATGGTGAAACTGCCAGCGGATACCGCCCTTGTCTTTGATACGTGCTGGCCAGGAAATCGCCATACCCTGTCGGGTGCCGCCGAAGAACGACGGCACCTGCTTGGTCCACTTGTACGGGGTGTCAAACGCCCAGGCCCATGGCACCGCCATGTGGTTATAGGCGTACTGCGAACCCCAGACGTCGTAGAACTTCATCTGTTCGGCGACCGGCAGTTCGATACCGTTGAACTGCAACACCTCGCTCGGCGTTCCGTTCGGCGAGCCCTCGGCGGAGGCACCGTTGTCGCCGCTGATATAAATGATCAGCGTGTTGTCGAGCTTGCCCATGTCTTCGACCGCCTGGATCACGCGGCCGATCTCGTGATCCGTATAGGCGAGAAAAGCGGCATAGACGTCCGCTTGGCGGATGTAGAGCTTCTTCTCTTCGTCGGTCGCCTGATCCCACTGCTTCAGGAGCTTGTCCGGCCACGGCGTGAGCTTCGCATCCTGGGGGATGACGCCCAGACGCTTCTGGTTGGCGAAGATCTGGTCGCGCAGCGCATTCCACCCCTTGTCGAAGAGGTGCATGTCGCTGATCTTCTTGATCCACTCCGGCGTCGGATGGTGCGGGGCGTGGGTGCCGCCCGGCACGTAGTAAAGGAAAAACGGCATCGACGGATTGATGTCGTTCAACTGGTTCATCCAATGGATGGCGTCGTCCGCCATTGCGGTGGTCAGGTTCCAGCCGGGATGTCCGACATACGGATAGATCGCTGTCGTATTGCGGAAGAGATTGGGCTCCCATTGGTTGGCGTCGCCACCAACAAAGCCGTAGAAATATTCAAAGCCCATTCCTGTCGGCCATTGGTCGAATGGCCCGGCCTGGCTCACATCCCAAGTCGGCGTGTTGTGATCCTTGCCGAACCAGGAAGTGCGGTAGCCGTTATCCAGCAGGATGCGGCCGATCGTGGCGCTGTCCTTGCCGATGACGCTGTTGTAGCCGGGGAAGCCCGACGCCGCCTCGGAGACCACGCCGAAACCGACCGAGTGATGATTGCGCCCGGTGATCAGCGCCGCGCGCGTCGGCGAGCACAGCGATGTGGAGTGGAAGTTCGTGTACCGCAGCCCGTTCGCGGCGATGCGATCGAGCGCCGGAGTCGGAATGACGCCACCGAACGTGGATGGCGCCGCAAAACCAACGTCGTCCGTCATGATCAGCAGAATATTGGGCGCACCTTCCGGCGGGACCACGCGCGCCGGCCACGCCGGAGTCGATTGCGCTGCGTTCAATTCGATCTTGCCCTTGAACGACTGCGGCGGCGGCGGCAGGTAGCGGCCGTCGATCGTGGTGGTGGCGTCGGGCGACCCCGGCGCGCCAGTAGTCTCTCGCGCCTCCGCGCCTACCACCGTCACCGGCGCTACTGTCGTAGCCTGCTGAGCCCAGGCCGAAGCGAAACAAGGGGCCAGAAAAACTGCGACCGAAATGCTGATCCGACTGAGTGCCATGACTGAACCTCCACGCGGTTTTTTGTCGAGGATTTCATTCGCTCACACGTCGTATGCCGCCTTGATCGACCTCGATATACATCGACGGAAACTCGAACTGTTGCGAGCTGGCATTATACCACGCGTGCGGGATTGTCGGGCGAGTCGATTTTACAACGTTGTCGCAAAAGTGACGAAGACCGAGGCCCTGTTCAATTCACGAAAGCGATGCGCCAATGATGACGCCAATTTGGCGTCACCGTTCTTCGTTGACTGACAGTGCCCACAGGAGCATCCTTGCATCGCAAACGGCATTCATGCGGCGAATGTCGGCTCATGTGAATCTCCGATCCAAAAGGTCGTGTAGGGCAATGAGTGGCGCGCGGTCTCAGGCAATGTGGCTCGTTGCGGTCGCCGCCGGCCTTGAAGTTGTGACAGGGGCCGGCCTGGTCGTGGCGCCGTCCTTGCTTGCCAGGCTGCTGTTCGGGTCCGAGATGAACGCGTCCGGGGATCTCGTCGGTAGGATTTCCGGCCTCGTGATGCTGTTTCTTGCTCTCGGCTGCTGGCCGCGCGCGTTCGAGGGCGAAGACCGGCAGGCGCTCGCGCCGCTTTTCGCGGTCAGCCTGCTCGCCACCGTGTTTCTTATCTACGTCGGCATCGGCGGGGTGAATGTTGGCGTCCTGCTTTGGCCGGCCGCCGCGACCCACCTCATCCTTGCGATCCTGCTGGCGCGCGCTTGGATGAGCCTGCGGGAAGCAGGATGACTCCTGGACGAGAGGCGGAAAAGCCTTGGGCAACGTGCCAGTAAGGCTTGGCAATTCGAATATTTCGGGAGGGTACGAAAGGAACAGCAAATGAAAAAGGCAATGTCAGACGGTTTGGAAAGGGCTGCAAAGGCGCGGTTGATCGGCGCAGGTTTGTCCGTTGCGCTAATGGCCGGCATGATTTTGCCCGCGGTGGCCGAAGACAGTGTGGAACAGGATTTGGGGATCATCCGAGCGTGCGGCAGCGAAGTATGGAGCCTCTGCTCGGGCGTGCTGCCCGACGTCGGACGCCTTAAAGCCTGTATTCAGGACAAGATGGGCCAGCTTTCGAAAGGTTGCATCGACAAGGTCCTCGACAAGATGGCCGGCCAGTCGTTCAAGATTTGCAAAAATCAGACTTATGCGCTTTGCGCTGCGGCGCGCTGCAATGTGTACGACGGCGTCGCCTATTGTCAGTGCGACGTGAAGCACGGCGACAGCATCAGCCTGCCGTTTCGGATGGGCGACAAGGACGTCTGCGCGGTCAACGCCGCAGGCGCCGACAACAAATATATGATCAGCACCTATAGTCTGCCCGAGTCGATCGCTTCGCCGCAGGGCGGCGGCGCGGTCTACACCTGCTCCGGCGATGGCTCTGGCGCCTACGCTCAGTGCGACGGCGGAATCTGCTTCAGAAGCACCGAGGAAACGACCTTCCCGGGCTTCGACAAGCCGGTGCGGAAGGGGCAAATTATTTGTTCCTGCCCTATCACTGCGGCTAAGTCCGGCGACGACGCGCAAGGCTATCAAATCCTCGGGCCCTATCCCTGCGACAAGTCTTTCTTCCGGTACTGCAAAGCCGCCACCGCCACCAGCCACACGGGTTCGACGATCTATGTCGGTGCTCCGATTGGCACGGCTCAAGCTCTGGCGGTCCTGCTCAACGGCAAGGTCGGGCCCGTCAACGAGTGTCGGGAGTAAGCCCGATAGGCGACAACGTGCGCTGCAGCGAAGCAGGGCAGCCAATGCGCTCGGCCTAATCATCAGCCGCGATTTCCTGCTGCGCGCCATCGTCGGCTGACAGGTCAGCCGGAAGCGTCCGAGCGTGGTGCAGAGTTTTGCCGCGGCATCGGCGCGGGCTGGATGACGGTGACGCCAGCGCTGCGCGGCCGAAACCGCCCACCTGCTTCGCTCATTTGGCCAAGCGGAACCAAAGCGGCATCTTGCCGGTTCATGGCGCAGGGCGTTACAACTGCTACGGGTCCCTTGGTCGAAACGCTGACGCGGAGGTTTACCATGACGCAGGCGAAGCGAAGCTCCAAACGGAAACGTGGCAAGGCAGCTTTGGCATTGGGTGCAGCCGGGGTTTCTCTGGCGATGACGGGCGCGGCATCGGCAACCGCACCCGCAACGAATGTACCGACGCAGGACAACGCACGGCGCTTGATTCTGACCGAGGAGGAAATCTCCGACGTCAGTCTGGCGACCTTTCAGGTCTTCGACAGAGAAAATCCCTCGCTGAGCGATGGCATTAGAGTTGCACGCGGCGGCGGGTGCGGCTGCGGTCATGGCGGCGGCGGCGGCGGCTGCGCTCACGCCGGTGTCGGCGGCGGCTGCGCTCATGCCGGTGTCGGCGGTGGCTGCGCCCATGCCGGTGTCGGCTGCGCCGTTGGTGGCCGTTGCGCTGTTGGTGGTTGTGCCGTTGGCGGCCGTTGTGCTGTCGGTCGCTGTGCTATTGGTGGCCGCTGCGCTTGTAGAGGCGGCTGCGCTTGTAGTGGAGTATTCATAGGAGTCGGCTGCCTGGGTTGCGCCGGCTGCTCCGGAACCTGCTGGCAATGGGACCCGTATCTGGGCCAGTGGGTCAACGTCTGCTATTAAGCCAAGCGAGCGGCGGGCCCATCCATGTGCGCTGAAAGCAAAAGCAGAATCGGAACACGGGCATCTGATTGCGGCCCCGTTGCCTCGGCCGCTGAATCAGCGATGCTTTTAGTCCAAATCCAAATGCCGGCCGGCAAAGATCGTCGGCTGGCAGGTCAGCCGGAAACGCTCGAGTGTGGTGCAAAGTCTTGCCGCCGCGTCGGCGCTGACCAGCGGGCCGACCACCAGCCGCAATTCCGGGCGATTGGACGGCGGCAGCTCGCTGAGTGAAACCGTCGGCGCCAGCCCGTCGAACAATTGCGGATGGGCGGAGCGGATGCCGGCCCAGCGCGCGCGCAACGCCTGGATCGAGACCGCGGATCCGATATCGACGCCGTATTCCATCGGCAGCGGCAGGGCCGGCGCGATGACGGCGGCGATCGCCGCAGGCGTTGCCGGCACCGGCGGTCCGTTTTCGGGCCACGGCGGCGGCGCCGGCGATTGAACCTGCCGCGCGATCGAGCCGGTGACGTCGTCGACACTGTGCTCGACCACGGCGAGGCGCGATTTCAGTTCGTCATTGTCGGCGGCGAGGTCGCGCACCGTTTCGGCAAGCTTTTTGGTCTCGGCCTGGGCATCGAACGCGCGCACCGCCGGCTGCTGCGGCGCAGGCGCGGGTTGCACGACGGCGACGGCGCCGCCCAGCGTCGTGGCGGCAACCGCGGCGCGCTGCGAACCGACCACACCGCGGCTCGACAGCACGGCGATCAACAGCGCCGTGGCCGCGGTCGAGCCCCAGACCACCAGCCGCCACAGGCCGTGCATGGTGACGGGAACTTGAGCCGCCTGCCGCTTGAGGTCCGCCTTCGCCAGCCGCACTTCGTCTGCCATTCCCGCCGCTCCGCAGTGCCGTGAGGCGAATCAGTGCTAAAAATCTAGCAGATTCCGACAATCGGTTGAGCAATTGAGCGGCGTTCAGGCGGCGTTAGCCGGCAAATGCACGCGCGGCTTTCGATTGTCCGGCTGCTCGGATAAGACAGCGCCGCGGAGGAAGCGATGAAGGCTCGGACCTGCCTTGCGATCGTGCTCGCCGCCGGCGAGGGCACGCGCATGCGCTCGGCGCGGCCGAAGGTTTTGCACCATGTGGCTGGGCAATCGTTGCTGGCCCATGTGCTGACCGCGGTTGGCGCGGCGGGCACCACGGCTACGGCGGTCGTCGTCGGCCCCGGCCAGGACGAGGTTGCCGCCGAAGCAAAGCGCGTGTTGCCCGGCGCCGCGACTTTCGTGCAGCGCGAGCGGCGCGGCACGGCGCACGCGGTGCTGGCGGCGAAAGCCGCGATCGACAAAAAGCCGGACGATATTCTGGTCGTTTACGGCGACACGCCGTTGATCCGGCCGGACACGCTCACACGATTACGCGCGCCGCTCGCCAAGGGTGCGGCGGTTGCGGTGCTGGCGTTTCGCCCGGCCGATCCGACCGGCTACGGCCGGCTGATCACGTCGGGCGACGAGCTCATTGCCATTCGCGAGGAGGTCGATGCCAGCCCGCGCGAGCGCAAAATCGATTTGTGCAACGGCGGCATCATGGCGCTCGCCGGCAACAACGCGCTCGCCATTTTGAAGCAGATCGGCGACGACAATCGCAAACATGAATTCTATCTCACCGATGCGGTCGAGATCGCGCGCGGCATGACGCTGCGCGCGGTTGCGGTCGAAGCCGAGGAGGACGACGTGCGCGGCATCAACACCAAGGCCCAACTCGCCGAAGCCGAAGCGATCGCGCAAGCGCGCCTGCGCAAAGCGGCGCTCGATGCCGGCGTCACGCTGATCGCTCCGGAGACGGTGTTTCTTTCTGCCGACACCAAATTCGGCAAGGACGTCGTGGTCGAGCCCTTTGTGGTGTTCGGTGCGAAAGTGAAAATCGAGGATGGCGCCGTCATCCACTCGTTCTCGCATCTTGCCGGCGCCCATGTCGGCAAAGGCGTATCGGTCGGGCCGTTTGCGCGGTTGCGGCCGGGAACGAAACTCGGCGACGGCTCGCGCATCGGCAATTTCGTCGAGGTCAAGGAAGCGGTTGTGGAGGCCGGCGCCAAGGCCAATCATTTGAGCTATATCGGCGACGCTTTCGTCGGCGCCGACGCCAATATCGGCGCCGGCACCATCACCTGCAATTACGACGGCAGCTCAAAGCATCGCACCGAGATCGGCAAGAACGTGTTCATCGGCTCGAACTCGGCGCTGGTGGCGCCGGTCAAGATCGGCGACGGTGCCTATGTCGGCTCCGGCTCGGTGATCACCGAGGACGTGCCGGCCCAGGCGCTGGCGCTCGGCCGCGGCCGGCAAGTGGTTAAGGAAGGTTGGGCGACACGCTTGCGCGCGCTCAAATCCTTGAGCAAAAAGAAGGCCCATTCGGCCGATTGAGCACTACGTCTTGCCGTTGGAACGGCACGGATTAATTAAGCCTTCGGCGAAGAAATCTGTCATGAAGCAAAACGTTATTTGATTTTCATCGGTAAAATGGCTGCGCTTTAACGGTTAACGCGCGAGGGGACGGTTCTACCGGCATGTGCGGGATTATCGGTATCGTCGGCCATGAGGCGGCCGCGCCGCAATTGATCGATGCGCTCAAGCGCCTCGAATACCGCGGCTATGATTCCGCGGGCGTCGCCACGCTGGAGCACGGCGTGCTGACGCGGCGGCGCGCGCAAGGCAAGCTGAAGAACCTGGAAGCGCGGCTCGCGCTCGAGCCGCTATTGGGAACCATCGGCATCGGCCATACCCGCTGGGCGACCCACGGCCGGCCGACCGAGAACAACGCCCATCCGCACGCCACCGAAAAGCTCGCGGTCGTGCACAACGGCATCATCGAGAATTTCGTCGAGCTGCGCCGCGAGCTGCAAGCCAACGGCGCCAAATTCGTCACCGAGACCGACACCGAAGTGGTCGCGCACCTGGTCAGCCAGGAGATGGAGCGCGGCGCGTCGCCGGTCGAGGCGGTCAAGGCGGCGCTGCCGCGGCTGCGCGGCGCCTTTGCGCTGGCGTTCCTGTTCGCCGGCGAGGACAATCTGCTGATCGGCGCGCGCAAGGGCTCGCCGCTCGCCGTCGGCTACGGCGAGGGCGCGATGTTCGTCGGCTCCGACGCCATTGCGCTGGCGCCGTTCACCGACACGGTGAGCTATCTCGAGGACGGCGACTGGGTGATCGTCACCCGCGACAAGGCCGAGATCCACGACGCCCAGGGCGCGGTCGTGCAGCGCGCGATGCTGAAATCGCAAGCTTCCGTGATGCACATCGACAAGGGCAATCACCGCCATTTCATGGCCAAGGAGATTTTCGAGCAGCCCGAAGTCGTCGGCCATACGCTGGCCAACTACATCGACATGGCGGCCGAGCGCGTGGCGCTGCCGATGCCGCTGCCGTTCGATTTTGCGAAATTGAACCGCATCTCGATCGCCGCCTGCGGCACCGCCTATTACGCCGGCATGGTCGCCAAATACTGGTTCGAGCGCTTCGCTCATCTGCCGGTCGAAGTCGATATCGCTTCCGAATACCGCTATCGCTCGGCGCCGCTCGGGCCCGGCGGCTTGGCGATCGTCGTGTCGCAATCGGGCGAGACCGCCGACACGCTGGCGTCGCTGCGCTATGCGCGCGAGCACCGGCAGCACGTTCTCGCCATCGTCAACGTGCCGACCTCGACCATCGCGCGCGAGAGCGACGTGGTGATGCCGACCTTGGCCGGACCGGAGATCGGAGTCGCGTCGACCAAGGCTTTCACCTGCCAATTGGCGGCGCTGGCGACGCTGGCGATCGCGGCCGGCCGCGCCCGCGGCGTGCTGTCGGAGAGCGACGAGAAGAAGCTCGTGCATGCGCTGATCGAAGTGCCGCGGCATATGGCCGAGGCGCTGGCGCTCGAGCCGCAAATCATGGAGCTTGCCCGCGATCTCGCCAAATGCCGCGACGTGCTCTATCTCGGCCGCGGCACCAGCTTCCCGATCGCGCTCGAAGGCGCGCTGAAACTCAAGGAAATCTCCTACATCCACGCCGAGGGCTATGCCGCCGGCGAGCTCAAGCATGGCCCGATCGCGCTGATCGACGAGACCATGCCGGTGATCGTGATCGCGCCCTATGACCAGATTTTCGAAAAGACCGTCTCGAACATGGAAGAAGTCGCCGCGCGCGGCGGCCGGCTGATCCTTCTGACCGACGCGCAAGGCGCGCGCGCCGCCAACTCCAAGCCATGGGTGACGCTCACCTTGCCGACCATGCCGGCCACGGTGACGCCGCTGGTCTATGCGGTGCCGGTGCAGCTGATCGCCTATCACACCGCCGTCATCATGGGCACCGACGTCGATCAGCCGCGCAACCTTGCCAAGTCGGTGACGGTGGAATAGAGCCGGGGCGGCGCTGCGCCAAGCGGCCGAAGCTCATATATAATTTCAGCACCAACGCAGACACGCGCGACCGCATGACCAGCAACGAACAAGGCTTGCCCGCAACCGCGGCGAAACCCGCGCCCAGCGTGGTGAGCCGCATCCGCAATTACTTTTTGACCGGGCTGATCGTCGCCGGACCGGTGGCTGTCACCTTGTGGCTGATCTGGTGGTTCGTCACCTGGGTCGACAATCTGGTGCGGCCGTTCATTCCGGTGACGTACCGGCCGGAAACCTATTTGCCGGTCAACATTCCGGGGCTCGGCCTGATCATCGCCTTTGTGGCGCTGACGCTGCTCGGCTTCCTCACCGCCAACCTGGTCGGCCGCAAGCTGGTCGACCTCGGCGAAAGTCTCTTGAGCCGCATGCCGATCGTGCGGCCGATCTACCGCACCGCCAAGCAGATCTTTCAGACGCTGTTCTCCAGCTCCGGATCGAGTTTCCGCCGCGTCGGCCTGGTCGAATTTCCCTCTCCCGGCATGTGGTCGCTGGTGTTCCTGACCCAATCGCCGAGCGCGGAAATTTCGGCGCGGCTGCCGGCGACCGAGCACGTCTCAGCCTTCATGCCGTGCACGCCGAACCCGACCACCGGATTCTTCTTCTATGTGCCGCGGCGCGACGTGATCGATCTCGACATTACAGTTGAGGCGGCGATGCAGCTTCTGATGTCGGCTGGCATCATCCAGCCCGGCGGCGATGATGCGCAGAAACGCCTCGCCGCGCTGGCGCAAACCGCACGCGCGGCGCAAGCCGCGCGGGCGCCGGCAGAAGTGGCGGCAAAATAGGCGATTGCCGGCGTCAGCCGGCGCCGAGCAAGCGGATCGCCTCATCGCGGGCGAACAGATAGAGCAGCACACGCAACGCTTCTCCGCGCGGCGTGGTGAGTTTCGGATCGCGCGACAGCATCAGCGCGGCATCGTCGCGCGCCGCCGGCAACAGCTTGCCGTGAAATTCGATGCGGGCGATGTGGAAGCCGGGCATGCCGCTTTGCCGGGTGCCGAGCACGTCGCCTTCGCCGCGCAGTTTTAGATCCTCCTCGGCGATGCGAAAGCCGTCGTCGGTCTCGCGCAGGATGGCGAGCCGCGCCTTCGCCGTCGGCCCGAGCGGCGATTTGTAGAGCAACAGACAGGTCGAGCGCTCGGCGCCGCGGCCGATGCGGCCGCGCAACTGATGCAGCTGCGCCAAGCCGAAACGCTCGGCGTGCTCGATCACCATCACGCTGGCTTCGGGCACGTCGACGCCGACCTCGATCACCGTGGTCGCCACCAGAAGCCGGGTCTCGCCCGCGGCGAAACGCTCCATGGCGCGATCCTTGTCGGCGCCGCGCATGCGGCCGTGGACCAGATCGACCGCGGCGCCGAAGCGTTTTTTCAACGCCGCATGACGCTCCTCGGCGGCGGCGAGATCGATGGATTCGGATTCCTCGACCAGCGGGCACACCCAATAGACGCGGCGGCCTTCGTCGAGCGCGCGCGCGACCGCATCCTCGACTTCCGAAAGGCGCGACAGCGGTATGGCGCGGGTGTCGATCTTCTGCCGGCCGGCGGGCTTTTCGCGCAATTCGGAGACATCCATGTCGCCGAAATAGGTCAGCACCAAAGTACGCGGGATCGGCGTTGCGGTGAGCACGAGCAGATCGACCGCCTCGCCCTTGCGCGCCAGCGCCAGCCGCTGATGCACGCCGAAGCGGTGCTGCTCGTCGACGATGGCCAAAGCGAGGTCGGCAAACGCGACGTCCTCCTGGAACAACGCGTGGGTGCCGACGATCAGGTCGATGTCGCCTGAAGCCAGCGCCGAAATTATTTCGGGGCGGTCGCGGCCGCGCTCGCGGCCGGTGAGAATGGCGACGCGAATGCCGGCTTTGGCGGCGAGCGGCGCGATGGTGGCAAAATGCTGCCGCGCCAAGATTTCCGTTGGCGCCATCAGCGCCGCCTGACGGCCGGCCTCGATCACGGTGGCAGCCGCGAGCAGCGCGACCACGGTTTTGCCGGAGCCGACGTCGCCGTGCAGGAGCCGCAACATGCGGTGCGGCTGCGCCAGGTCGGCGACAATATCGCCGACCGCGCGCTGCTGCGACGGCGTCAAGGAATAGGGCAGCGCCGCGATCACGCGCCCGCGCAAGCGGCCCTCGGCGGCGCTGCCGTGACCGGGTCGCTGCCGCATATGCGCTCGCAGCAACGCGAGCGCGAGTTGGCCGGCGAGCAGTTCGTCGTAAGCGAGCCGCGACCACGCCGCGCCTGCCGGATCGAGCGCCTCCGGTTCCTCGGGGCGATGGATTGCGCGCAGCGCGCCGGCGAAATCCGGATAGCGGTTGCGCGCGAGCCATGCCGCGTCCTGCCACTCCGGCAGTTTCGGGATGCGTTC
>Ga0208565_1002080_pt1 | contig 11100 bp, 7 predicted proteins | sample Sb_taG_7_FD_187706 | JGI IMG/M metagenome (GOLD analysis project Ga0208565, IMG submission 187706) | Peat soil microbial communities from Weissenstadt, Germany - Sb_50d_2_FS metaG (SPAdes) (version 2) | ecosystem: Environmental > Terrestrial > Soil > Wetlands > Peat | place: Germany: Weissenstadt...
GGGCAAGTTGCAAGTCGGCGTCGGGCCCGTGCGTACGGGCGTCACGGCAATTTTTCCGCGCGGCAAAGCATCGGCCGACCCAGTTTTCGCCGGATGGTTTACCGAAAATGGAAACGGCGAAATGACGGGCACAACATGGGTGGAAGAATCAGGGTTCCTCTCCGGCCCGGTGATGATTACGAACACGCATAGCGTTGGAGTCGTGCGCGATGCCGTCATTAAGTGGCAACTCGAACATTTCCCCGCGTTGGCAGAAGACGACTGGTGGTCGCTGCCCGTGGTGGCGGAAACGTGGGACGGATATCTGAATGATATCAACGGCTTCCACGTAAAACCCGAGGACGCGGTTGCCGCGATGGACAACGCTCACGGCGGACAAGTGGAAGAAGGCAACGTCGGCGGCGGCACGGGAATGATCTGCAGTGAATTCAAAGGCGGGATCGGCACATCGTCGCGGAGATTAAGCGAGAAGGCCGGGGGCTACACCGTCGGCGTGCTCGTGCAATGCAACTACGGAATCCGCCGGCTACTGCGAGTCGCAGGCGTTCCCGTCGGCAAGGAAATTCCGGGCCCCCCGGTATGGGATGACGACACAGGCTCAATCATCGTCGTCGTGGCAACGGACGCACCGCTGCTCCCGCATCAGCTCAAACGCTTGGCGCGGCGCGTGACGCTCGGGCTCGGCCGCAACGGTAGCATTTCGGGAAACGATTCGGGCGACATTTTCATCTCATTTTCGACGGCGAATCCGGGCGCAGGAATGTCAAAAGGACCGGCGCCGATTACGATTCTGCCGATCGCAAAAATCGATCCGCTCTTCGAGGCGACGGTGCAAGCCACGGAAGAAGCGGTGATCAACGCGATGGTCGCTGCGGAGACGATGACGGGAATCAACGATCGTCGCGTGGAGGCCTTGCCTCACGACAAGCTGCGCGAAGTGCTGAAGAAATACAATCGCCTGGTGGAAACAAAATGAAGGCGATGCTCGCGATCGAATAATCTCGGAGGCTCGGATGCGAAAGTTCTTCTGGGGAGTTTTTCTCACCATCGTGCTGATAATTTCCGTTAGCTACGTGATCTTGAAGCGCGGCTACGTGAATTTCGCGGCAGATCAACAGGCGTCGGCTATGGAGCGTCACATGGCGATGGCGGCTTCGGACGCGTCCGTCGAGCGCCACGCCCCGGCGATTCAGAATCCGCTCACCGCCAGCGATGAAACGATGGTGGCTGCCGCAAAGCTCTATCGCGACAATTGCGCGGGCTGCCACGGAAGCCCCGCGAATCCGGATGCCTCGCTCGGCCACGCCTTCAATCCCCCTGCCCCGCAGTTCATGACCGACCCTGCGGACATGCCCGACAATGAAAATTTCTATATCGTCCAGCACGGGATTCGCTGGACGGGCATGCCAAGCTGGGGTCGAAAGTTCAATGACACGCAGATCTGGCAACTCGTGACATTCATCAAGCACATTGACAAGCTTCCGCCGGCCGCCGACAAGGAAATTCGACAGCCGCCCTCACCCGCCTACTGATCGGCAACAGGAACTCCGCTCACCCGGCCGAAAACTGGCGGAACGGGCATCTGATACCGCCTGTCCTTCTGCAAACCAGACCTGTCCGCGCGTACCATTGCCGCGCCGGGATCGCCTCTCTACCCTCTAACAATAGAGACAAAATGAGATCAGCGAACGCAGTGGATAAGCCGAGGGTCGGCTCCCGGCGAAGTCACCGCCTGAAGCTGCAGGTGCCGGTGTTTGTGTCCCGCAGGGCTTCCAATGGCGTGCCTTTGGAAGAGACCGCCATCATGCTGAACGTCAACGCGTTCGGCGGCCTGCTGATTCTGAAAGCGCACGTGGAGCGCGGCGACGTGCTGCTGTTGACCAACAAAGCTACGTTGGAAGAGCAGGAATGCCGCGTCATAGATATCGGCCCGGTGACGCCGATCGGCAAGAAATTAGGCATCGAATTCACGAAGCCGGCGCCTGATTTTTGGCGGATTTATTTTCCGACCGTCGATTTGAGATCGAAGCATCACCGCCGGCACCACGAGCACGTAGAAGATTGATATGTGAGGTCCGTGGGCTGCATCGGGCTCGGACACGACGCGCAAAATTCGGTAATCGTTGGGAATCGGGGGCAGACGGAGTATGTCTTCATTTCAGTGGCGTGTGGGGGAAATCATCAAAGAGGACGCAGCGCTGGCGGCTGCCCCGTCGCAGGATCTTCCGCCAAGGCAGGTAGCGCAGCTTGAACTCGCGGAGATGCTCGAGCGCCATCGCGAATGGGTCGAGTCGCGCGGCATTTTCGGCAAGCGGCTTGAGCTGGCGCGTGCGAATTTCGAAGGGATGGACCTGACGGGCGCCAATCTGCAAGGCGCCATCCTCAATAAAGCCAATTTTCAGCGCGCGGAATTGCTGCTCGCAGATTTGCGCGGCGCGAGCCTGGTTCAGGCGGACCTGCGCGAATCGAATCTTCTGGGCGCGGATTTCAAGGGCGCGAATCTCGAAGGTGCGTCGATCGACGGCGCCGCTGGACTGCACACCAAGCAACTTGCCGGCGCGAGTCTGCTTTGGGCGGTGCTGCCCTCTTCCATCTCGGAATTTGAGGGCCAGAACGTGGCCGAGCTGCGCGCGCGGCAGTGTTACCGGCTTTTTATCGTTACGCTGGTAGCGTGTGCGCTGAGCTGCCTGCGAATTGCCACCACGCGAGATGTTTTGCTTCTGCGCGATGCTCCATTAATTCCGATCCCGCGGCTCGGCGCTGGACTGCCTATTTCCGGTTTCTATGTCGTGATGCCGCTGGTGATCTTCGCACTTTTTCTCTACCTGCACGTTTCCATGGAAAGGCTCTGGGAGCGGCTGATCGAGCTGCCCGCGATTTTTCCGGATGGTCGGCCGGTGGATCGCAGCGGTTCGTGGCTTCTGATGACGCTCTTTCGCCGTCGATTCCACGGATGGACCGGAAATCAGGCGTCGCCGTCGGTGCTCGAATCCGTTATTCCATTGTTGCTCGCCTACGTGGTAGTTCCTGCGACGCTGCTCATGTTCTGGGCGCGCTATCTCGTGATGCAGGATCTGCGCGCGGCGATGTTACAGATTGCCGTGTTCGTCCTCGCCCTCGTGGTTACGACGGCGCTACCGAAAAAGGACCTGATCGAAACTCTGCCTTCGATGTACAGCACGCCGATTCAAGATGAGGCCGGGCTGCCTCCGGTAGAACGAATGCAGGCGGACGACGAGACTCAGGCGGAAGTGAATAGCGAAGAGACGCCGGAGGACGACCTGCAATCGCCGCTTTTCGCCGAGATGCCGCCCGAAATTCACGAGGAACGAGCCGCCGCGGAGACGCCTCGCGAGCGCACTCCCTCGATTGAGATGCTCTCGAACTCGGCAACACGCTATGGAACACCCATTCGCCGCGCAAGCTCTGCCGCGATTCTCGGCGCAGCGCTGGCAATTCTCACGCTCGGAATTGTCTACGGCGCGCCGCACGATTCAAACGTGATGCCTGATTACGGCGCAGCCAGTTTGCGGCGCTGGTCGGCGGACGCTTTCTGGATGATCGGCTACCGGCCTTACGCTGACTTGACTGAGTCCGCGGTTGCGATATCGCCCGCAGGCTGGAGCGGGCGTGATGAAGACGTCGCGCACGTGAAGGGCGCGCAGCTCAATAATCTGCGCCTGCGTTACGCGCAGGGCTACCGGACTTTCTGGGCCAATTCGCATCTCTGGAAAGCCGATTTGCAGGGCGCCTATTTCTCAGAATCGGATTTTCGCGGCGCGAATTTGCGCGAGGCCAATCTGCGCTCGGCGGCATTCGATCGCGTGCAGTTCTTCCGCGCCAATTTGCAGGGAGCGCAGCTCGAGAAGGCGAATTTGACGCGCGCCGATTTGCGCGAAACGGATCTGTCGTATGCGCTGCTGCACGCCGCCATCATTGTGGATGCGCGGCTGGGCGGCGCGAATCTTTTCAATGCCGACTTGCGCGAGGCCAAGCTCGCTCACGCGAATTTTGAAAAAGCCGACTTGCGCGAAGCGAATCTCTCGAGCGCCGACCTATCGCTCGCGGATTTGCAGGACGCTTACCTGTGGTCCACGAAGCTGGCCGCGGTGAATCTGCGGGATGCGCAACTGAATCGCGCAATTCTCATCGAGGCTGATTTGCGCGGCAGCGATCTTCGCGGCGCGAATCTTGGGAACGCAGTCGTCCGCGGCGCGGATTTCACCGGCGCGAATCTGGCAGGCGCCGATTTGCGCGGCGCATCCGGTCTCACCGCAACGCAAGTTTGCTCCGCAAGCGATCGCCATGAAACGCTCCTCGACGACTCATTGATTCCCCAAGTGCAGACCCAGTGCGGCACGCCGCAGCTTCAGCCTCCGACAAACTAATAGCCAATAGCGTTGGCACGATGCAGAAGCTGCTTTATTCAGGCGGCTTTGGCGTTTGCTCTGCGGGAGCCTTCGCGGTCACTCCAATTGCAGGAATGTCGTCCTTGGCGATCAAATCATTCAGCGCGGCCAGATCTTTTTCCTTCAAATCGTTCCACTGGGCTATAACATCACTCACGCTCTTTTCCATTAACGCGGCGAGATCGAGTTCCCCTTTCGTTGGCGCTACGTCAGCGCTATCCACAGCGTTTTGCAGATACGCGAGCCTGCAATCCAGCTCCACTGGATAATTCAGCATGTCCTCCGACGCCGTCGCTTTGGTCTGTGTGAGCTGCTCCTCGACGTCGGTTATTTTCTTGTCGAGATCTTTCGCGGCGTCGCGAATCGGCTGAGCGGTTTCGTCGGCTTCGAGACGCTTGTCCAGCGCCTTAATCTGAGCGCGCACATCGCGAATTTCGAGCACCGCGGCGTTCGCTTGATCGAGCAGCTCGCTCAGCTTGGCGACGAGATCATATTGTTTCGCGAGATCGTCATCACTGGTCTTGACGCGCGGGTCGGCTCGAAGCTCAAGCGCTTGCGTGTGTGTCTTTCCGCCGCCACTAAAGCGAAGCTGATACGTGCCCGGAAGAGCCAGAGCGCCCAGTGGGTCGCCCGCATCGTAAACCGCCCCATGAAGTTCCCGCGGCTTGTCGTAGCGCAAGTCCCACACGAATCGATTCAATCCTTGCTCGGTGGGAAGTGCCGCAGCGGGCTTCTCGACGGCGTCTTCCTCGCCGCCCGACTCGTCGTGCTCCGGTTCATGAGCGCGGCTCGAAAAATGGCGCACGGTTTTCCCAGCGGAATCGAGAATGTCGAGCGTGATCTCAGCGTCCTTCGCGGGCTTGTCCTTGAGCCAATAGTAAATCGTCGCGCCCGGCGGCGCAGGTTGCCCCGCGGTCTTCCACGACGACGGCGATCCAGTCGAACGGCGGCGGAATCGAATCGCCGGCCTGGGCTTGAAAAGAAATGCTTCGGCGCTCGCGTGCATATCGGCGAGCTGCCGAAGCGGAGAGATGTCGTCGAGAATCCAGAACGAGCGCCCGTGCGTCGCGACAATCAGATCGCTGTTCTTGATCGTCAGATCGTGAATCGGCGCGGGCGGCAAATTCAGTTGTAGGCGCTGCCAGTGGTCGCCGTCATCCAGCGAAACGAATACACCAGTCTCGGTTCCCGCAAACAGTAAACCTCCGTGCTGCGGATCTTCGCGCACAGCGTGAACGTATGAGCCGTCGGGTATTCCGCTCGTAATCTGTTTCCATTCCGCCCCGAATTTATGCGTGCGGAAAATGTAGGGGCGAAAATCATCGAGCTTGTGCGCATCCACGGCGACGTACGCTGTCCCCGCATCGTGCCACGAAGCATCGATCAAGCTGACCATGCTCCACGGCGGCAGTCCCGGAGGCGTCACGCTCGTCCAATGCGTCCCGCCATCGCGCGTGAGATGCACGAGCCCATCGTCCGTGCCCGCCCAGATCAGATTCTTCTGCGCCGGCGATTCCGCCACCGTGAATATCAAATCGTAGAATTCGATGCTGGCATTGTCTTTGGTGATCGGCCCGCCGGAGGATTGCTGCTTGCTCTTGTCGTTGCGGCTCAAGTCGGGACTGATTTCGTCCCAGCTCATCCCGCCGTCCGCGGATTTGAAAAGCACTTGGCCCGAAAAATAAAGTGTGTTCGGATCGTTCGGCGAAAATACGATCGGCTGCGTCCACGTGAATCGATATTTCAATCCGGCCGCGCCGTAGCCGTCCGGATCATCCGGCCAGGGCGAAACCATTTGCGCTTGCCCGGTGCGCTTGTCGAATCGCGTCACGTATCCGAAATACGATCCCGCATAAACGACGTCCGGATTCGTGGGATCGGGAGTGACGTAACCACTTTCTCCGCCGCCTACGGAAGACCAATCCCCCCGGTCGATCGAGCCGCGGCTGGAATCACCTGCGATGGCCACAGTGCCGCTGTCTTGCTGCGCGCCGTAAACGTAGTACGGAAATCGCGTGTCGGTGGCCACGTGATAGAACTGCGCCGTCGGCTGATTGTCTTCGCTGGACCAGGATTTGCCGCCGTCCGTCGAGATGGATGCGCCGCCGTCGTTCGCGTTGATCATGCGATCGGGGACAGTGGGGTCGATCCACAAATCGTGATGATCGCCGTGCGTCGCGGAAATGCGCGCGAACTTCTTGCCGCCGTCGGTTGAGCGAAACATCCCCGTATTCAGCACGTAGACGGTGTCCACGCTCTTCGGGTCGGCATAAACGTGCGTGAAATACCACGCGCGCTGGGTGAAGCGGTGATCGCCGTTTACGAGGTCCCACGAATCCCCGCCGTCGTCGGAGCGGTAGAGTCCGCCCTTGTTTGCTTCCACTAACGCATAAATGCGATTCGAGTCGCCGCCCGAAACCGAAATGCCGATTTTTCCGAGAAGCCCTTCCGGAAATCCGTGGCCTTCGATGCGCTTCCACGTCCCACCGCCGTCGGTTGATTTGTAAAGGCCGCTGCCCGGGCCGCCGCTGGTCAAGCTCCACGGCGTGCGGTAGGCTTCCCACATCGCAGCGAAAAGCGTGTGCGAATTTTGCGGATCGAAAACGATATCGATCCCACCGGTCTTGTCGTCCTTGTAGAGGACCCTCTCCCAATTCTTGCCGCCGTCCGTAGTCCGAAAAATGCCGCGCTCGGTGTTACGGCCATAAGCATGACCGAGCGCAGCGACGAATACGATGTCCGGGTTGTGCGGATCAACGATGACCGCGCCGATGTGGCGCGTGTCGCGCAGGCCAACATTCGTCCACGTCTTCCCGGCGTCCACCGATTTGTACACGCCGTCGCCATACGAAATATTTCCGCGGATGCACGCTTCACCTGTCCCAACATAGATCACATTCGGGTCCGATTCGGCTAATGCGATGGCACCAATAGATGAAACAGCCTGTTTATCGAATATGGGATCCCAGGTGATTCCAGCGTTCGTCGTTTTCCAAACTCCGCCGGAGACGGCCCCGAAATAAAAGACGCTGGGATTGCCGGGAATACCGGTAGCAGCGAGAGAGCGCCCGCCGCGGAACGGCCCGATGAGCCGCCATTTCAGCCCCTGCAGCTTAGATTCATCGAACTGCTGCGCGTGAACGGGGACGCTCGCGATGCATGCCGCGAGAATTCCGGCGACGGTCGCGACACGGCAGGCCCGACTCAACCACATCCGCAAAAAGCCTCCACGAAAAAGACGAACGAGCATCGTACAGGCGCGATTTTGAAAAATAAAGTCCGAGGTAGCTCCGGAAGACGCTGCTAGAACAATCCCGGCAGAAATCGCGGCTTCGAGCCCATCGCTGCGCGATATTGCGGGCTGGACATCAGCATTTCTTCTTCCACGTGAATTCGCGAGCGCAGAATCGCGATGTGCGCCACCGTGCCCCAGATGGCCGTGATCCACGCGGTATAAATGAGCGGAATCGCGAGCAACTCCAAAAACACCGCCAGGTAATTGGGATGACGCACCCACTTGTAAGGCCCGCTCGTCACCACGCCCAGTGAAGTCGAAGCCATCACCTGGACATTCCAATGGCTCGCCAGCGTACGAATCACCCACCACCGCAGCAGAATCGAAAATGCGAGAACTGCGAGCGACACCGCAGCCAAGGGCACGATCAATGGCCGGTGCAAAAAAATCACTTCGAGCGCAGACGAAATCAGCACCGCGATATGCAGCATCACCATCCACCGAAATCGCGGCTCGCCGACTTTCGCGACGCCTTTTTCCGCCATCCGCCGCTGGTTCCGCGCCGAAATCTGCAGCTCGCCCAAGCGCACCGCGGCGACGAAGAGCAGCAAAATCAGATACGCGATGAAACTCTGATTCATGGAAGGGTCAGACTGCAGCCAGAAGCCGAATTGCGCACCCCGAAGATTTCCACCCGCCGGCCAACGTCACGCCCAGCGCATCAGCAGCATTTCCGTAGTGAAACCGGGGCCGAACGCGGCCATCATTCCGTACTTCCCGGATTCCACCTTTTGCTTTGTGATCCATTCGTGCAAAACGAAAAGCACCGACGCGCTCGAGAGATTTCCATACTCGGAAAGAATGTCCCACGAAGGCTGCGTCTCGCAGCGGCAAATCCCAAGTTCCGTTTCCATGTAGTCGAGCAATTTGCGCCCGCCGGGATGCAGCAGGTAGGCAGCTAGATCGCTCGTCCCCAGATGAAAGCGCCCGAGAAACTTCTCAACGACTCCGCGGATCCCGCCGCGCAGCAATTCCGGCACATCCTTCGAGAGAACGATATGGAATCCTTCATCCTTGAGATCGAATCCCATGGCGTCGAGCGAATTCGGCATCAGAAAAGGCTCAGCGCCAACTACGCGCGGGCAGCCGCTGCGCTCGTCACTCGTGAGAATCACCGCGCCGGCGCCATCTCCAAAGAGAATGCTGGAAATCAAATTCGCCGGGGTAAAATTGCGCCGCTGAAAAGTAAGGCTCGGCAATTCCACCGAAATCACCAAAATGTTCCTATTCGGCCCAGCCTGCAAAAAATCATGCGCCCGCGCCAGCGCCGAAGCCCCGGCGGCGCAACCCAGCTCCGTAATCGGTAAACGGCGCACATCGCGGCGGAATCCCATGCTCTCGATGAGATAAGCATCCAGCGAAGGAATCATGTAGCCGGTGCAGGAAACGGTGATGATCCAGTCGATGTCTTCCGGCTGCATCTTCGCGCGCGCCAGACAATCCTCGGCCACCTGCCGCCCCAGCCGGATGGCGTGCTCCTGATATTCAAGGCTCGTCTGCGTCAGCGCCCGCGGCTGCACCGTATATTCCAGCGGAAAAATCGTGTGGCGCTTCTTGATATGCGAATTTTCGACGATCGAGAACATGCCGTCCAAGCGGCTGCCCTCGAGATGAAAAATCGACTGGATGTGAGCTTTTACGTCGTCGGCGGTGATCACGTGCGGCGGAACGGCCGTCGCAGTCGCGACGATGGTCGCCGGCAATCCGTTGCCGTTACCGTTTCCAGAATGTCCGGGCATCAATCCGCCGCTCCGCGCGTACTCGCGCTTGAACTCTTCCGCACGCCGAGCCGCGCGCGGGATCTCGTACAGTTAGGCCGCAAACCTTACCCCCGCTCGGGACTCTTCGCAAGCGCGGGGCGGGACCCGGAGGGGACGTACCTTGAGCAGCCCCAGGCAGGGGGAAGCATATCAAATTCGGGGCGCAGTTCGGGCTTTAGATTTCTTGCAACGCCAAAAGATGACAATAGGCGCCCGGCCGGCTGCCACCGGGCCGTTTTTCGCACCATTGCGCCAATCGTATTGTTTGCATTCCTTCACACTTTCGGCTAGGTTTTCTTAGTAAGGCAGCCCTAGGCTCCAGCGCAGCAAATTCATACCGGAGTCCCCGACGAGGCGGCCGCTATAGCAGCGCGCAAACATGGATTTAACCAAGAGGATTTCTGATGCCTGACTCCGTCGAGGAGAAAGTGATCGCCACGCTCGCTGCGGTGAAACGCATTCCCGCCGAGCAAATCAAATTGGATTCGTCGCTGCAGGATCTCGGAGTCGATTCACTCGACACCTTCACGCTGCTCTTCGAACTGGAGAGCAAGTTCAACATCTCCATCCCCGACGACGAGGCGCGCAACATCCGCACCGTAAACGACATCGTCACAGGCGTCCAAAAGATTCTTGATGCCGGCAAGGACGGCTCGACTCTGGGTACGACCGCGCCGGCGAGCTAGCGGATGGCCGATCGCAGAGTCGCCATCACCGGCGTGGGCGTGATTTGCGCCGCAGGATCGAATGTGCCAGATGCCTGGGCCTCGATACGCCGCGGCGTCTCCTCCATCGGACAAATTACTTCCGTTGATGCTTCCCTTCTCCGGTTTCAGAACGGCGCCGAGGTGCGCGATTACGATTCCGCGAAGTATTTCGAGGGCAGCCGCGCCGATCATCTCGACCGCTTCGCGCAATTCGCCGTAATCGCCGCCCGCGAAGCTGTAGCCGATGCCGGCATCGAGTTCACCCCGGAACTCCGCGAGAAAACGGCGGTCGTCTGCGGCTGCGGCGGAGGCGGCCAGATCACGCAGGATGCCGGCTACGTGGATCTCTACCAGCGCGGTAAGTCGCGCGTGCATCCAATGATCGTCCCGCGAACCATGGCCAGCAGCGGCGTCAGCCACGTCACCATGGAATTCGGCATTTGCGGACCGTCGTACACAGTTTCCACAGCCTGCTCATCTTCGAATCACGCGATTGGCCAGGCATTTCATATGGTTCGCCGCGGTGAGGTGGAAATGGCGCTGACGGGCGGCAGCGAAGCTCCGTTTGCCATGGGCTGCCTGAAGGCCTGGGAAGCGATGCGTGTGATCGCGCCGGATACGTGCAGGCCGTTCTGCGTCGATCGGCGCGGAATGATCCTTGGCGAAGGCGCCGGGATCATCGTGCTCGAGCCGCTCGAAGCCGCGCGCGCTCGCGGCGCGAAAATCTACGCCGAAATCCTCGGGTTCGGCATGTCCGCCGACGCGCATCACATCACCCAGCCGACCGTCGAAGGCCCGGCCCGCGCCATCCGCGGCGCGTTAGCCGACGCCAAGCTCGCGCCCGAGCAAATCGGCTACATCAATGCCCACGGCACCGCCACGCCTGGCAACGATCCCGCCGAAACCAGCGGCATTCGCAAAGTCTTTGG
>Ga0208565_1002082_pt1 | contig 11094 bp, 8 predicted proteins | sample Sb_taG_7_FD_187706 | JGI IMG/M metagenome (GOLD analysis project Ga0208565, IMG submission 187706) | Peat soil microbial communities from Weissenstadt, Germany - Sb_50d_2_FS metaG (SPAdes) (version 2) | ecosystem: Environmental > Terrestrial > Soil > Wetlands > Peat | place: Germany: Weissenstadt...
CTCCCCGACCGGGCATTGGTGACGATGACCACCCATTTCTTGAGGTCGTACTCGCAGCTCACGATCAAGACCTGCCACCGCCGCGGCGCCTTCGCGATGGGCGGCATGGCGGCGCAGATTCCCATCAAGACCGACGCCGAGGCCAACGGGATCGCTGTTGAGAAGGTACGCGACGACAAGGTTCGCGAGGCCAGCGACGGCCACGACGGCACCTGGGTCGCCCATCCCGGGCTGGTGCCGATCGCCATGGAGGTTTTCAACGAACGGATGCCCGGACCCAACCAGCTCGACCGGCTGCGCGACGACGTCCATGTCACCGCGGCCGATCTGCTTGCCGTTCCCAGCGGCCCGATCACCGAGGCGGGCCTGCGCACCAATATCAACGTCGGGCTCCGTTACCTCGAGAGCTGGCTGCGAGGCTCAGGCTGCGTGCCCATCTTCAACCTGATGGAAGACGCTGCCACCTGCGAGATCTCCCGCACTCAGATCTGGCAATGGATCCGGCATCCCCGTGGCGTGCTCGACGACGGCCGCAAGATCACCGTCGAGCTGTTCCGCAGCTTCATGGACGAGGAACTGGGCAAGATTCGAGCGGACATCGGCCCCGAAGCGTATGACGAGGGTAAGTATCCGCTCGCCCGACAGGTTTTCGACCAGGTCACCACAAGCCCGACACTCGTCGAATTCCTCACGCTTCCCGCTTATGAGCTTCTTCCGTAATTGCCCGGCGAGGCGGGCCTCTCATGCTGCGGCGGTCGTCCCGGCACGCGAGGTCAGGCGTGCCAGCCTCGATGGGGACCTAGACTAGCGAATAGTTCTTTTCGATCGGGAGGGATTGGTCATGCAGTATCGTGCACCGAAAGCCGACGAGCTAAGCAACCGGTGGCAGACGGACCCGCGCTGGAAGGGGAGCCAACGAGATTACACCGCGAACGATGTCGCCGGGCTGCGCGGCTCGGTCCACATCGAATCCACCCTGGCGCGCCGCGGCGCCGAGCGGCTCTGGCAGTTGCTGCACACCGAGCCCTACGTCCCCGCCCTGGGTGCCATGACGGGTAACCAGGCAATCCAGATGGTCGAGGCCGGTCTGAAGGCCATCTACCTGAGCGGCTGGCAGGTCGCGGCCGACGCCAACCTCGCCGGGCAGATGTATCCCGATCAGAGCCTGTACCCCTGCAACAGTGCGCCGGCCCTGGTGCGATCCATCAACAACGCCTTCCGCCGGGCCGACCAGATCCAGCACGCCGAGGGGCGCGACACGCTCGACTACTTCGCGCCGATCGTCGCCGACGCCGAGGCCGGTTTCGGCGGCCCGCTCAATGCGTTCGAGATCATGAAGGCGATGATCGAGGCCGGCGCGGCGGGCGTGCACTTCGAGGACCAGCTCGCCAGCGAGAAGAAGTGCGGGCACATGGGGGGCAAGGTGCTCGTCCCCACGTCGCAGTTCCTGCGGGCCCTCAATGCCGCGCGACTGGCCGCCGACGTGATGGACGTGCCCACGGTCCTGGTCGCGCGGACCGACGCGCTGGGGGCCCACCTGGTGACCAACGACGTCGACGAACGCGACCGGCCGTTCCTCACCGGCGACCGGACGCCGGAGGGCTTCTTCGTCCAGACCGGCGGCCTCCGCGTCGCCATCAGCCGCGGGCTTTCCTACGCCCCGTACGCCGACTTGCTCTGGTGTGAAACGTCCGAGCCCAACGTCGCCGAGGCCAAGAAGTTCGCCGAGTCGATTCGCGAGAAGTTCCCCAACAAGATGTTGGCCTACAACTGCTCGCCTTCGTTCAACTGGAAGGCCAAGCTCGATGATGCCACCATCGCCAAGTTCCAGCGCGAGCTCGGCGCGATGGGCTACAAGTTCCAGTTCATCACCCTGGCCGGCTTCCACGTTCTGAACCTGTCGATGTTCGAGCTGGCCCGGGCCTACAAGGACACCGGCATGGCCGCCTACTCGAAGGTCCAGCAGTCCGAGTTCGCCCGCGAGGCCGAAGGGGGCTATCACGCCCTCCATCACCAGCGGTTCGTCGGCACCGGCTACTTCGACCAGGTCGCCCAGTGCGTCGCCGCCGGCAAGTCGTCAACCACGGCCCTGACCGGATCGACCGAGGAAGAACAGTTCGAACCCGTGGGCGCCGGGGCACATTGAAAGCCGCGGCCGCCAGAGGCTTCCGCCCTCGCCGAGGATCGCCCAGGGGCGAGGGCGTGAAGCCGCGCATTCCCCACTCTTTTTCCCCACATCCTACGGCTGACGGTCACGTTGGCGACCCCGGATACGAGCGTTCCTTTGTCCCGCGGGTCACGCAGCCCCGAGCCATTCGAGGAGTCAGAGATGGCCAGGGTGAGGTGCGAAGCCGTGTTGCGGAGCGAATGGGCAGGCGTTCGAAAAAAGCTGGTACGACGTCTATCAGTGGCCGAGCCTCTCGAGATCCACCTACACGGAGATTATCTCCTCGATTATTCTCGACGAGTACGACACGATCGAGCTCAGGACGGAAGGAGTCCGGAAGAGGACCTTCAAGTATCACGACCACCATGGCCTTCGGTATCCTGCTACTTGGGAGAAGCGCTTCTGCCTGGCGCTCTACAACGCGAGGAAGGTTCACCTCCTCGGTGATGTGCTCGATTACGAAGTTCCTTTGAAAGAGAAGCAGAGTTCGGACCACGGGGACATCGACGTCCTTTGTTGGAACGGTGACGGTCTGCTGATCACCGAAGTCAAGGCGTATAACTCGAAACACTCGTTGCTGAAGGCGATACTCCAAGCCTTCACTTACACATCCCTCGTTACCACTGCGAAAGCTCGGTTCACCCGCTCGTTCAAGGCCCCGGACGAAACCAAACTGATTCCGGCGGTGTTAGCGCGTTTTACCGTTGAGTTGCCGACGCGGCGGGGCCTCCTCTCCTTCTCCCTCGGGGAGAAGGTGGCCGGAACGGCCGGATGAGGGCAATTTGCCGGCCAAGGCGCGCATCTCATCCCCTCATCCGCCCCTGCGGGGCACCTTCTCCCGCAGGAGAAGGTATGAGCGCCACGGCCTTTCTTGATCGCTGTATGCAACGCGCGAGCAAACCGCGCTAGTCTTCGAGAACGCCGACGAGGGCGCCAACTTGCGTGCGATAGATCGCTATCCGAGGTTGAAGACGCTCACGGACCGATGGCTTTGGCCTGGACGCTCGGTCACGAACTTTGACGCGTTTTACCTTGGATTCGGCTTCGTCCGGTCGGGAGATGGGCCAATCGCGGCGTGGGGCCAGTCCATCTCGGACATGACGCACGGCTGCATCTCGGGCCCCGGTCACGGGCCGCGATGGGAATCGAAGTGCGGTGGCGACCTGCGCATCCAGCATGGAATCAATGAGCTGGTCGGGAGCAGCTACGGAAGGGCCCTCGCGTTCTACCGCCGGAGTTCCCTGGTTGATGGTGCGTTTGCACCGATCCTGGAGGAGAGCATGAAGGAGAAGACTGCCAAGCCGATTCTGACTGTCGCTCAACGGAGGACCTTACGAGAGCAACGGAGCCGTGTTCCCGCCCAGGTCCAAGCCGCTTTTGAGACCGCACTCAAAGCCTGGAAGGAAACGTGGTTCGGTGGAGGGCTGGCGATCAGCTCCGACCCCCATACTCGAACGGTCGGCAAGGAATTCGATGCTTTGGTCGCGCTGGGGCCTGAAATTCTTCCGTTGGTGATCGAGGCGCTCGCCGATCCGGAAAACTTCTTCGTCCTGCAACTCTATGATGCCATCCAGCCCGACCCGCGACTCATCGTTCAATACGGGCCGGAGGATGAACGCATCCTTGAAGGAGAGCAGGGACGGGCGCGCCGGGCCGTCCAGGCTTGGCTCACGAACCGATGACCTGGCACGAGTTCAGACCGGTTCGCGACTGCTCGAGATCGTCGCGTCTCCCGGGCCGCCTCATCACCCGCGCAACTCCTTCCCGGCCCATTCCCGGACCCGTCGGATCCAGGCGTCGTAATCGGAAACGTCCTCTGCGGTCAACCAGCGGGGAACCTGGTCGGCACGGACGCGCAGGAAACCGCTCCGCTCGACGGGCTGGTAGCGGCCATGCTCGTCCAGGCGCTCGATCGTCAAAGTCTGACCGTCGAAACTCCACAGCTCGGCGACCCCCAAGGCGGCGTAGATGCCTGCTCGGTCCGCCTGTGGAGCTGAGATGTCGACCTCGATCGCCAGATCGGGATTGGGATAAGCCGCGACATCGTTCAACCTCCGGCTCAGGGCCGCAAGCGCGGCCGCGATCTTCGCCGGCTCCAGGTAATAGCAGTTGTCCGATTCGATGCCTCGCTCGATCTCGGGACGTATCCAGGTCGTCTCTCCTTGAGGCTTGATGCGAATCCCGAGCTGGCCGGCCACCGCCATGACGAACAGGTCCAGGAGGCGGGCGAAGTGATCGTGCACTGGTCCCTTGACCATGATCTCCATGTCCCTTCCGTCGAAGGCCGTCCGGATCGCTGAGCTCTCGGACAGGTTTTCCACAAAGGACTTGTACAGTCTCCATGAAGCGCCCGCGACCAGGATCCGCGTTTCTCCCTGCGGCGGAGCCGTCGCTCTATGCGGTGGCCTTGTGATCATCGTGCTCATGGTCGTGGAAATCTCCTGCGAACACGAAAACGCGCTCGCTTATTTTCCCTGATATGCCCGATCGAGCAGATCAACCGGATGCACGACCTGGATCGGGCTGCCGCGTTCCTTGATCTTGCGGGCGATCTGGAGGATGCAGCCGACGTTGCCGGCGGCGACGACCGAGGCGCCGGTGGCTTCGATGAGGTCCATCTTCCGCCGGCCCAGGCGCTCGGACATCTCGGGCTGGGTCAGGTTATACGTTCCCGCGGCGCCGCAGCAAAGCTCGCTTTCCTCCAGTGGGACGAGCTCGAGGCCGGGGATCATCGCCAGAAGCTGCCGGGGCTGGCTGCGAATCTGCTGCGCATGGCAGAGGTGGCAAGCGTCGTGATAGGCCACTTTCAGCGGCACCGGGTGCTCGGGAGCGATCGGCCCGAGGGCGACGAGGAACTCGGAGATGTCCTTGACCTTGGCGACGAACCGGGCGGCCTGATCGTGCTCGGCGGCCGGGAGAATATGGGGATACTCCTTGAGCATCGCGCCGCAGCCGGCCGCATTGACGATGATGGCGTCAAAGCGGTCGGGGTCGAAGGCCGTCATGTTCCGCCGCGCCAGGGCGAGTGCCGGACCCTCGACGCCGGAATGATAATGGATGGCCCCGCAGCAGACCTGAGAGCGCGGGACCACCACCTCGCAGCCGTTCTGCTGAAGCACCCTGGCCGTCGCGGCGTTGGTCCCGGGGTACATCGCGTCGGCCACGCAGCCGAGGAAGAGGGCGACGCGGGCCCGCTTGGGACCGATAGGCGGCAGGACCTCGGGCAGCCGGCACTGCGCTCCGGAGAGCCGGGGGAGCATGGCCATCATCCGCCGCAAGGTCGGAGGGAGCAGCCTGGTCATTCCGGAATTCTCGGCGAAGTCCAGCAAACCCAGTTTCTGGAACAGCCGCGCCGGAGCGAGCGCGGTCTTGACCCGGCCCGCGTAGGGGAACAGGTGGTGCAGGATCATCCGCTGCAAAAGGCTGGCCTTCGCTCCGGCCGGCGCGTCTTTCTGCAAGGCGATCTTGAACGGCCCGATCAGTGTTCCGTACCGGACCCCCGAGGGACAGGCCGACTCGCAGGCCCGGCAATCGAGGCAGAGCTCCAGATGCCGGCGCACGTGCGGCCCCATGCCGAGCCTGCCGTCGGTCACGGCTCGCATCAGGTAGATCCGCCCGCGCGGGCCATCGTTCTCGTCGCCGGTCTCGACATACGTGGGACAGCTCGCCGTGCAGAGCCCGCAATGGATGCACTCCTGGAAATTGCGGTACTCGATCTTCCGGGTCAACCAGTCGAGGTCGATGCCCGCGTCTTGCACCGGCTGTCCGTTCGTCGTCGCCATGGTTCCGCCGCGCCTCGAGAAAACGAAGGAGTCAGATCCTGCCCACGAATCGTCCCGGGTTGAACGCACCGATCGGGTCGAGTGCCTGCTTGACCCGCTCAGCGAGGGTCCAGTCGGGCCGGGGCCGGCCCCAGACGCCAAGCTGGACCTTCCAGCCAGTGGGACAGCGCGCCAGGATCACGCTGCCGCCGTCGCGCTCGGTCAGGGAGCGGAATCGATCGATCTCGGCCGCAGCGTGGTCCAGCGTCCAGTCGCCCAGGGCATGCAACCGGACGATCCCGTTGCCGGCATGCGCCTGCACGGCCCAGCGCCCCGGATCGATCGACTCGACGAAAGGGATGACGCCGGACGGCCGGATGCTGACGACGCAAGAGACCGGACCGAGCTCGGCCGCGGAGAACCCGGTGAGGCCCGCCCAGCCGGCCGCCGCGTGTTCATTCTGAAGAATTGTGAGATCCGCTCGTCCCAGCTCGATCATCAGGCGGTTGAGCTGCCAGCTCAAAGAGGTGGCGTTGTCTTCCAGGCCGATGACAAGGACCCAGTCGCCCGCCGGCACGTTCAGCGGCTCGCCGATGATCCTGGCGGCCGGTGCACTGAGCAGATCGAGGGCGACCGGTCGCGATCCGGAGGTGTTCAGCGCCTCGAGGGTGCCACCGAGTGATGCCAGGCTGGTGAACGGCACCCAGACGATGGCCGAGGCCTCGGGCATGGGGCGCACCTTGAGGGTCATCTGGGTGATGATGCCGAGGGTGCCCATCGACCCCGTGAGCAGCTTGGGCAAGTCGTAGCCGGCGACGTTCTTGACGACCCGTCCGCCCCCCTTGACCTCGATTCCCTGCGAGGTCACGAAGTGGACCCCGATGATCTGGTCGCGTGGCCGGCCCAGGCCAAACCTGCGCGGGCCGCTGGTGTTGGTGGCGAAGACGCCTCCAAGCGTCGCCCGGCCGGCCTGCGGGATATCGAGCAGCAGCCGCTGGTTCTGCTCGGCCAGAACCGCGTGCAGCGAGGCCGCCGTGATCCCGGCCTGCACCGTGATCGTCATGTCGGCGTGCGGATAGTCGATGACCCGGCAGAGCGACCGGGTATCGATCGCGACCCCGGGGCGGCCGGGTATTCCTCCATAGTCAAGTGCCGTCGTGCCGCCCTGGGGATAGATGGCAAGGCCATCACCTGCGTGCTCGCCAACGGCCTGGCAGAGGTCAACAACGGTCTCGGGCCGGAGCCGGGCCGTCGCCGGACGGCCATCGCCAAGCGGCCCCGCGGCAGGCGGATCGGGCCAGGATGGTTGTGCAGTCTCGTTCACGACGGATTCTCCGCGGCCCGGCTTTCCTGGGGATCGTAGTAACGGATGTCCTGGCCCGAGAGGATCCGCTCGACCATTGCTTGAACGGCCCGGATGGCACCGATCGTGCGATCGTCGAAGACGCCCGGCCAGGCCTCGGTAAGCAAGACCTGCGATTCCAAAGCCAACCGGTAGAGGGCATAAGCGAGCCTGCGGTCGAGCATGCTCGCCCCGTGCTGGTCGGCCTCGATCTGGTGCAGCGCGGCCATCAGCTCCGACACCCCGGCAGGGCTTACGGGCTGTCCTCTGCGGAGGCTGGGAAGAAACCCGTGGGGTTCATGATCGCCCGGTCCCACGTGGGACAGGACGGCCTCGAGGGCTGTTCCATCCATCACTTCTGGTACGATCCTTTCCGTGATGACCGGCCCGGTCACCCGCGGCGCCGGTTCGATGCGGACCAGCACCCTCGCGGGCGATTCGCCGTGCTCGGGGCGTTGCGAAGAGGCTGCGTTCAAAGGGTCGTTGCCGTCTTCGACGCCCGCGGAGTTCGGCCGTTGAGGTCTGCCGGCCGCGGTCTCGCGCGACTCGGATTGCTCGTGCCATTCGGCCAGGTAATCGGGATCGCCCGTGACCTCGTTGAACCCCTCCAGCGGTCCGCGCTTCTCCTCGACCTCGACCATGTGAGCCTTGACCCGCTCGACCTCGATGGCCCGGCCCAGGAGCCCGGCGCAATACTCCTGGATGATGGGCACACCGGCTTTCACGGCCAGCGCCTCCGCCTGATCCAGGACGGCGGCCGGCAGGTAAATGATGATCCGCTGCGGCTCCTCGCCGGGATCCGGAAGCTTGTGCTCCCCGGACCGGAAGACGGGCGGAAGCCTCCGCCAGCGCGAGTATGGATTACGCTTGGCCACCCTCCGGTCACTCCCCCCTTTGAACGAGCGGACCAATCCCGAATCCCGGCACCAGCCGTGGGCCGGTCACCTGCCTCTCAGTACTTACTTCATGATACCGGAGCGGCAAAGGCCGGTGAATGAGGCAGTTGCAGCAACGATCGGGCCGGGGCAGGACGGCTCGCATCACGCGGATGCCCGGCGCCCGGGGCTGGTGCGTTCGATGCAGTGGCCTCCGCTGGGAAGCAGCTTGGACGGGCTGCATCGACCCTCGGGGTTCAGCGCGTTGCGAATCGCGATCATGGCGGCCAGGTCTTCCGGCGCGAAGAGCTTGGGCATGAGGGCCATCTTCTCCACGCCGATGCCGTGCTCTCCGGTCACGCTGCCGCCGACCCGGATGCATTCCTCGAGAATCTCATGGCTGGCGTGGAGCACTCGCTTGACTTGCTCTCCGTCGCGCTCGTCGAAGAGCAGGATGGGATGAATATTGCCGTCGCCGGCGTGAAAGACGTTGGCAATTCGAATATCGTAGCGTCGTGAGACACCCTCGATGAAGCGGAGGATGTGCGGCAAGAGCGTCCGCGGCACGACGCCGTCTTGGGTGCAAAAGGTCGGGCTCAACCGGCCGATGGCGCCGAAGGCCGACTTGCGGCTCTTCCAGATGGCCACGTATTCGGGCTCTTTACGGGTCCGCCAGGTGATCGATTTCTGAACCCAGCCGCCGCGCGCCTGGACGATCTCGGAGATCGACTGGGCCTCGCGATCCAGGCCCGCGTCGATGCCGTCCACCTCGATGATCAGGATCGCCCCCGCAGCGGTGGGGAAGCCGAAGCCGAAGGCCTGCTCGACGGCCTGGATCATCAGGTTGTCAAGCATTTCAAGGGCCGCCGGCACGATCCCGGCGGCGATGATGCCGCTGACCGTCTCGGTCGCCGCCTCGACCGTGTCGAAGACTGCCAGCAGAGTCCGTCCCGCTTCGGGGTCGCGCGTGAGGTTGACGATCACCTTGGTGACGACGCCGAATGTTCCCTCGCTGCCGACAACCAGGCCGCTCAGGTCATAGCCCGGGGGGTCGTCGGTGATTCCACCGATGGCGACAACCGACGCGTCGGGGAGCACCAGCTCGACGCCCTTCACGTGGTTCGCCGTCACCCCGTACTTCAGCGTGTGCGGCCCGCCCGAATTGGTGGCCGTGTTGCCGCCGATGGTGCAGGCCGTCTGGCTGGATGGGTCCGGCGCGTAGTGAAACCCCCTTCCGGCCAGCGCCCGGGTCAGCCAGACGTTGACGACCCCCGGCTCGACGATCGCGTAGCGGTCGCGGGTGTTGATTTCGAGAATACGCTTCATCCGCGTCAGGCAGATCATCACGCCGCCGCCCACGGCCAGCGTGCCCCCGGACAGGCTCGTGCCCGCCCCGCGCGGCACATAGGGAACGTCGTGCCGGTTGCACAGCTTGACCAGCTCGACGACGTGCTCGGTGCAGGTCGGGAAGACGACCACGTCCGGGATCTTCTTGTTGACCACGTAACCGTCGCACTCGTACACCAGCAGCTCGTCTCTGTGGTGCAAGACGTTGCCGGCACCAACGATCGCAGTCAGTTCGGCAAGCAGGCGCGATGCCAGCGGAGAAGAGCCAGAAACCACGGCGGTCGCGAACATGAATTTCGTCCTGGATCGGGGGCGGTCGTGCTTGGAAGCCAGAGCGGGCTACGCGCTTGCTGATCAGATCTATCCTACTCGTTGGCTGAAGCGATTGCCATTGGAGACCACGTCGGAGGCCAAAGAGCCGATTTTCCAGGTGCCGGGTGCCTTGGCGATTCTGGGCAGTGCGGCGAGCCTCGATGGTCGATAGCCGCCTTGTGGGATCCGGCAAACTCGGGTAACTTTCGCCAAAGTTAAGGTAGGTCTTGCTGCGCCTGCCCACCCTTCGACGGAAATCCCTATCTGGGCAAGGTCAAGATCGATCGAGGAGGCCGGCATGGACGCCAGCATCCGGAACAGGGAGGCCGCCGCCGCGGCCAAGGGTCGAGGAAGCCGCGCCAGGTCGGACGCAACCGCTGCGACGACTGCGCCGGAGCGATCGGGGCTGCGGGTGGCCCTGGTACACGACTGGCTGACCGGGATGCGGGGCGGTGAGAAGTGCCTCGAGGTTCTCTGCCGGGCCTTTCCGCAGGCGACGCTCTATACTCTGCTGCACCGGCCGGGATCGACCAGCCCGGCGATCGAGTCGATGGCCATCCGGACCTCGCCGCTCCAGCAGGTGCCCGGGGTCTTTCGCCACTACCGGCACTTGCTGCCGCTCATGCCGCTGGCGGCGCGAGCGTGGAAGCCGAGAAACATCGACCTGGTCGTCAGCCTGAGCCATTGCGTGGCCAAAGCCATCAGGGTCCCGCGCGGGGTTCCTCATGTTTGTTATTGCTTCACACCGATGCGTTATGCCTGGCAAGGGCGGGACTCTTACCTGGAAAGCTGGGCGGGTCGGCCGATCCGGCGGGCGCTTGCCGGCAGTCTGCTCGACCGCCTCAGGGCGTGGGACCGTGCGACTGCAAGGCGGGTGACCCACTTCGTCGCCATCTCGCAGACGATCCGCGAGCGGATCGCGACCTGCTACGAGCGGGATAGCCACGTGATTCCGCCGCCCGTCGATACCGAGTTCTATTCCCCCGCCGCGGGTTCCGAGCCGCGTGAGGATTTCTACCTGGTGGTCTCCGCACTGGTCCCGTACAAGCGCATCGATCAGGCGGTTGCCGCATGTACGCACCTGGGCCGCAGGCTGTTCGTCATCGGCGCGGGGCCCGAGCGGGAACGGCTCGAGAAGATGGCGGGTACGACCATCCGGTTCCTGGGCTGGCAACCGGATGAAGTGATCCGCGACCACTACCGCCGCTGCCGGGCACTGCTGTTTCCCGGCGAGGAAGATTTCGGGATCGTGCCCGTCGAGGCCCTGGCGTGCGGATCGCCTGTGCTCGC
>Ga0208565_1002087_pt1 | contig 11085 bp, 9 predicted proteins | sample Sb_taG_7_FD_187706 | JGI IMG/M metagenome (GOLD analysis project Ga0208565, IMG submission 187706) | Peat soil microbial communities from Weissenstadt, Germany - Sb_50d_2_FS metaG (SPAdes) (version 2) | ecosystem: Environmental > Terrestrial > Soil > Wetlands > Peat | place: Germany: Weissenstadt...
CGGGCGCTGCCGCAACTCGTCTCTATGAAGGCGGGCCGCTTGTCAACCCCCTGTGTCAGATTCCTGACACCGCAGCTGACACCTTTGCCGGGTGAGCGGCTGCCGTGTCAAGCGCCTGAGCAAGGTATCACTGGTGTGAACACGTCGGCTCATGCCGCTTGACACGACAGCGTAAACCTGGCAGGAAGTTACTGTCACGGCCCGCGTGCGGGTCGGGCAGTTGGAGCGGTGCTCATCTCTCTCGCCTCATCGCACCTCGAGGATTAGGTGTCATCGGGGCTCGCTCCGGTGGCGCAGTTCCATTATGGGCTGTCAGGCAGCCAGACGATTAATGGCGCCTGCCGGAGCGAAGGGTTGGTTACGAGTCAGCATGTACCAGATCGCGTCGGCCAGCGTGCGGGCGAGCTCAATCTGCGCGACCCTCGGGCCGCGCTGTTTGCCCAGGCGACGCTTGGTGCGCTGATAGCGCTCGCGGTAGAGCGGGTGCGAGGAGGCGGCGATCGCGGCTTCCATCAGCCCCCACCGCAGATACCTAGGCCCGTGCTTGGACAACGGGCCGCGGCGGTCCATCTCCCCGGACTGAATGACCCGCGGGCACAGACCGGTGTAGCCGGTCAGCTTCACCGGCGAGGAGAAGCGGCCGATGTCGCCGATCTCCGAGGCGATCGTGAACGCCAGCACCCACCCGATCCCCGGCGCGGTCAACAGCAAGGGCACGTACCGGTGATCGGCACCCGACCGCTTCAGCTCGCGTTCGATCTCGACGATCTGACGCTCGAGCTGATCAATCAGCAAAAGACTCGCGTCGACATGACCCCGCCACGGCTCAGGCACATCCAAGCTGTCGAGCAGCTTGCGGCCGGGGACGGTGATTTCGCCGGGCTGCTGCACGCTGACCTCCGCGGCAGCGGCCAGCTCGACTTCCAAGTCCGTTCCAGTGATGCGCAGTCGATGCTCGCGTGCCCCGAGCAGGACATTCGAGAGAATCGGCATCGTTTGCCGTCGCTCAACCACGCCGATGACGCTCTGCAGAGCTTCGAGCAGATGTTCGCGCGTCGCGGAGACTTTCATGTGCGGCTACCCTTTGGTCTCTTAAATATTCTTTCTTAGATAAAGATCAATGATAGATATTAAGCCTGTGAACATTGCGAAAAACAGCGTGAGTTGCGGCTTTCCCGCCTGACGTAAGGCGTTTCACGATGGCTCAGGCCTCTAACAAGCGCCGCGGCTGCCTGTGTGCGCACTGTGGGTAACCTTATCCACAATCTCCTCAACAGGAAACTCACCTCATCCCGTCAGGGTTCTCAACAGGTTTGTATAGTCTTCCTGCATACGCTGCTCGATGTCGCGCAGCTCCTTGATTCGCTTGCAGGCGTGCATCACCGTGGTGTGATCGCGACCACCGAAGGCATCGCCAATCTCCGGCAGGCTGTGACTGGTGAGCTCCTTGGCCAGTGCCATCGCCACCTGGCGTGGGCGCGCCACCGAGCGACTACGGCGCTTCGACAACAGATCCGCCACGCGGACTTTATAGTAGTCGGCCACGGTCTTCTGAATGTTCTCCACCGTGATCAGCCGCGCCTGCATCGACAGCAGGTCTTTCAATGCTTCCTTGGTGAACTCGAGCGTGATCGGGTGGCCGGTGAAGCGCGAATTTGCGATCACCCGCCGCAGCGCGCCCTCGAGTTCGCGTACGTTTGAGCGGATGCGCTTGGCGATGAAGAACGCCACATCCTCTGGCAGCTCGACGCCCGCGGCCTGCGCCTTGCCGATCAGAATCGCGACACTGGTCTCGAGCTCCGGCGGCTCGATCGCCACGGTCAGCCCCCAGCCGAAGCGGGATTTCAGGCGCTCTTCCAGACCATCGACCTCGCGCGGATAGCGATCGCAGGTCAGGATCACCTGGTGCTGGCCTTCGAGCAGCGCATTGAAGGTGTGAAAGAACTCCTCCTGCGAATGCTCCTTGCCGGCGAAAAACTGGATGTCGTCGATCAGCAGCGCATGCAGCGAGCGGTACGCGGTCTTGAAATCGTTGATGCGGTTGTGCTGCAGGGCCCGCACCATATCGCTGACGAAACCCTCCGAATGCACGTAGGCCACGCGCGCCTCCTTGTCGCGCGCGGTGATCATGTGGCCGATGGCGTGCATCAGATGGGTCTTGCCCAAACCGACACCGCCATAGATGAACAGCGGGTTGTAGGCACGGCCCGGATTGCCCGCGACCTGCAGCGCCGCCGCCTTGGCAAAATGATTGCTCTTACCCTCGACGAAGCTGTCGAAGGTGAAGTCCGGATTGAGCGGCACGCCGACCGCGTGGCTGGAGTTCTTCAGGGCCCGCGCGGCGGTGACGCCCGCCGTTGGCGCCACGTTGCCGGGCACAGCCGGCCGGGATCCGACCTCCACGGTGATCGCCGCTGACTCCGGCACACCGAAGTCGCGCAGCAGCTCTCCGAGGCGGCCGAGCAGGTTGCTGCGTACCCAATCCACCACGAAACGATTCGGCGCAAGCAGGCGCAGGGCCTCATCGCCTTCGAGCGATTGCAGCGGTCGGACCCACGTATTGAACTGCTGCTCGGGCAGCTCGTTTTCGAGCGCACGCACGCAGCGCGACCACAGCGACGCTTCCAACGAATTGCTTCCCGGGAAAAGGGCCGAAAGTCTATACCGACCATTGAGGCGCCGGAAGCATTTGTCGGCAAGGCTTGTATTGACATGCCTGTCTGCGCCTCGTACCCTGCCGAGCCATTTTTCGGTCAGTTTTCAGGGCCTTGAAATCATGAAACGTACGTATCAGCCGAGCAAAGTGCGCCGAGCGCGCACGCACGGATTTCGCGCCCGCATGGCCACGAAGAGCGGTCGCAGGGTGTTGAGCCGCCGGCGCGCGAAGGGCCGCAAGCGTCTGACGCCTTAAGATGCGGTGGCCGCTGCCTTGATGACAGCCGCGCCCACGCGATCCGCCGCCACCTCAAGTCTCAGGCTGCCGCCCGAGCGCCGCATGCGGCGTCCGGCCGAGTTCAAGCGCGTCTATGCGATCGGCAAACGGCTCGGCGACGAGTTCTTTACCATCAACGCGCAGGCCAATGGATTGACGTGCGCTCGGCTCGGCATGTCGATCGCGGCACGAATCCTGCGCCGGGCGGTCGACCGTAATCGTCTGCGGCGTCTGATCCGAGAGAGTTTTCGTGTGAATCAACTCCGCCTGCCGGCCCTCGACATCGTGATCGGTGTGCGCGCGGGCGTACAAACGGCGGACAATGCCCGCCTGCGCTCGGCCCTGGAGAGACTTTGGCAGAAGATATCGGCGACATGCGTCAATTCATCCGCATCCTGATCCGCGCCTATCAGCTCGGCATCAGCCCGCTGCTCGGTGCGCATTGCCGCTTCCACCCGTCGTGTTCGCAATACGCACTCGAGGCGGTGAGTACGCACGGCAGCCTGCGCGGCGGCTGGCTGGCGCTGCGGCGGCTGGCGCGCTGCCACCCATTCCATGCCGGCGGCTACGATCCGGTGCCCGCCGACCCCAGCTCCAAGGCCGCGCAGGCTCGCCATGCCCACGACCATTAATCTTCGTCTCGCGCTTTGGGCGCTGCTCGGCATGGCGCTGTTCCTGAATTACCAGATGTGGTCCCATGACTACGCCGAGGTGCTGACGCCGGGGACGGTCGGCGGCAGCGCCGCGCCCGCGGCGCCGCTCGACAGCACGGTGCCGGCTGCCACCCCGGGCGCGAGCGCGGCGGACAGTGGCACCGCCGCCAAGCCGGCGGCCGGTGCCGCCTCGAGCGCCTCGGCCGACAGCGCGCATGGGCTGGTCGCCCACGCGCTGGTCGCGGACTCACCGACGGCTCCGAGCGTTCATGTGGTCACGGATGTGCTCGACGCCGAGATCAGCCTGGCGGGCGGCGAGCTACGGCGTGTGGATCTGCTGGCATATCCACAGGCGAAGAACACGCCGGATGTGCCGGTGCGGCTGCTCAACCGCGATGCCCCCGATTCATTGTTCGTGCTGCAGAGCGGCCTTGCGCCCGTCAATGACGAATTCGCCCCGACTCACCAGGCGCTCTACTCCACCGATGTGCGCGAACTGCGACTGAAGTCTGGCCAGCAGGAATTGAAACTGCCGCTGCAATGGAGCGATGGTCATGGTGTGACGGTCACCAAGACCCTGAGCTTCCGACGGGGCCAATACCAGATCGGCCTCGACTACCAGGTCCAGAACGGCTCCGCGGCGCCGTGGAGCTTCGCGCCGTACGCGCAGATCCTGCGCTACAACGCCCCGGTCGATCGGTCGTACTTCCGGCCCGACAGCTACGCTTTCAAGGGCCCGGCCATCTACGACGGCATCAAATATCAGAAGTTCGACATCCAGAAGAACCCGGTGCTCGATCAGTCGATCAAGAGCGGCTGGCTGGCAGCGCTGCAGCATCATTTCGTGGCCGCGATCGTGCCGCCCGCCGATGCCGCCTACCGGTACCAGCTGCAGACCCAGGGCAATGAATTCCTGCTCAAGGCCCAGGGACCCACTGCAGTGGTGCCAGCCGGCGCCGGCGCCACGACCCACGACACGCTGTTCGTGGGTCCGAAGATCCAGACGCAGCTCGATGCCGCGCAGTCGCATCTGGACCTGGTCGCCGACTACGGCACGCTGCGGATCATCGCCACGCCGCTGTTCTGGCTGCTCGATCATGTGCATTCGCTGGTCAGCAACTGGGGCTTCGCGATCATCATCGTCACCATGCTGCTCAAGCTGCTGTTCTATCCGCTCGCCGAGGCCAGCGGCCGTTCGATGGCGAAGATGAAGGCACTCGCGCCGCGGCTGAACAATCTGCGCGAAACCTACAAGGACGACCGCGAGAAGCTCAATCGCGGCATGATGGAGCTGTACAAGCGCGAGAAGGTCAATCCGCTGGTCGGCTGCCTGCCGATGCTGATCCAGATCCCGGTATTCCTCGCCTTCTACTGGGTGCTGCGCGATAGTGTCGAGCTGCGCCAGGCGCCGTTCATTCTGTGGATCGACGATCTGTCGGCGCGCGATCCCTATTTCGTGCTGCCGGCGATCATGGCGGCAGCGATGTTCGTGCAATACAAAATAAACCCGCAGGTCGGCGATCCGGCGCAGCAGAAGCTCTTCATGTTCATGCCGCTGGCGATGTCGGTCACCTTCGCGTTTTTCCCGGCGGGCCTGGTGTTGTACTGGGTCACCAATACGGTCCTGTCGATCCTGCAGCAGTGGAGCATCAACCGTCGCATCGAGGCCGCGATCCGCGCCAGGCGGTGAGCGACACCATCGTCGCGACCGCGACACCGCCGGGTCGCGGCGGCATCGCGATCGTGCGCGTCTCGGGTCCGGCGACGGTGCAGATCGGGCGCCGCCTGCTCGGGGCGCTGCCGCCGCCGCGGGTCGCCACCAGCGCGCAGTTTCGCGGCGGCGATGGCACCGCGATCGATCACGGCCTGGCGCTCTACTTCCCGGCACCGCACTCCTATACCGGCGAGCACGTGCTCGAGCTGCACGGTCACGGCGGTCCGGTGCTGGTCGAAGCCTTGATCCGCCGGCTGCTCGAGCTTGGCGCGCGCCGCGCCCAGCCCGGTGAGTTCACGCTGCGCGCCTATCTCAATGGCAAGCTCGATCTGGCGCAGGCCGAGGCGGTCGCCGATCTGATCGATGCCGCATCCGATGCCGCGGCGCGGGCTGCGCTGCGCTCGCTCGAAGGCGAGTTCTCAAGTCGCGTGCTGGCCTTGAGCCAAACCCTCGGCGAGCTGCGCGTTCATGTCGAGGCGGCGATTGATTTTGCGGACGAACAGATCGATGTGCTCTCGGACCGGTCGCTCAAGGCACGGCTCGAGGCGGCCAGGACGCAGCTCGAAGCGCTGCGGGCTGCGAGCCGCCAGGGGCGGCTGTTGACCGAAGGCATGACGGTCGTCATCGCCGGCCCGCCCAATGCCGGCAAATCCAGTTTGCTCAATCGGCTCGCCGGACACGAGGCCGCGATCGTGACCGCGACGCCGGGCACCACGCGCGATCTGCTGCGCGAGCGCATCCTGCTCGACGGCATGCCGCTGCATGTGCTCGATACCGCCGGACTGCGCAGCGCCGGCGACGCCATCGAAGCCGAAGGCATACGCCGCGCGCGCGCCGCGATGGCGGGCGCCGACCGCATCCTGTTTGTGATCGATGCCGGCGCCGATCCGCAGGCGACGGGCTATCTCGAAGAGCGCGCGCTGCTGCCGCCCGAGGTGCCGGTGACCGTGGTGTTCAACAAGATCGATCTGGTCCCGCGCGGCATCAAACTGCGCATGGCGTCGACGACCGCCTCGACGATCCCCGTCATCACCCCCTCGACCACGGCCTCGGCCACAGCTGTCTCGCCGGCCCCGGCGGCGGCGGTCATCAAGCTCTCGGCTCTCACCGGAGAAGGCCTCGGCGCGCTGGTGGCGCACCTCACGGCCTGCATGGGGTTTGAGCCCGGCGGCGCCGGGGCACTGTCCGCGCGCGCGCGCCACGTCGATGCGCTGGCGCAGGTCGCGGCGTCTCTGGCGGCAGCGGCGCGACAACTGGCAGGGCGCAACGCTCCGGAACTGGTCGCCGAGGAGCTCAAGCAGGCGCAGCAGGCGCTCGGCGAGATCGTCGGCGCCGAGAGCTCGGACGCGCTGCTGGGACGGATTTTTGCGAGGTTCTGCATCGGAAAATGATCCGTGGCGCTGCCGCGTCGGCCAGTAACATGTCCAGCTCGAGCGACAAAACCTTGCACGGGGAACCCACTGGTGAAACGGCGTCTCAAGTCCCTGCTGATGCGCATGCTGGCTCTGGGCGACACCTACCCGACGCAGTTGACCGACAAGTCGGCGATTCAGTCGCTGATGGATCGGCTCTCGCCGCTGTCGTCCGCCAGGAAACTGATCCGCTTAGGTCCCGCGGCTGATGGTGGCTATCTGCTGCCGGATGATCTCGATGGTATCGAGGCCTGCTTCTCACCCGGCGTAAGTTATCTTTCCGGATTCGAGAAAGAATGCGCGCAGCGCGGAATGAAAGTGTTCCTGGCGGATCGATCGGTCGAGCAGCCGGCGGAGTCGCACCCGCTGTTTCATTTCACCAGGAAGCACGTCGGCGTCACCACCAACGCTGATTTCATGACGATGGATGACTGGGTGCATTCATCGCTGCCCGGATCACAGGCGGATCTGTTGCTGCAAATCGATGTCGAGGGCTACGAATATGAGACCTTCCTCGGCATCTCGGACGCCCTGGCACGACGATTCAGGATCATCGCCGCCGAGTTTCACGAGCTGGATCAGCTCTGGAACCAGCCGTTCTTCCGGCTCGCCGCCCGAGCGTTCGACAAGATTCTTCAGACTCACTCCTGTGTACATATCCACCCCAACAATTGTGCCGGTACGCTGATGAAGGACGGGCTGATGATTCCATCAACAGCGGAGTTCACCTTCCTGAGGAACGACCGAATTGTCGCTCCATCCTATGCCAGCGAATTTCCACATCCGTTGGACCGGGACAATTGCGATGGCCGGCAGTTGCGGCTGGCCAAGTGCTGGCATCGCCTTGAGTCTATCGGGCCGAGCGGTGAAGATCCGCGCGTAGATCGTCGCTTTTGATTCATTAATGACACAAAGACTGCACACTTTCGTCATTCGTAAACGTTATTGAAACATTACTCCTGTCCGCGACCCGATATTTGCGCCGCGGCTGACGCCACCGCACACTTCGCGCCCCATGCGCTTCGCCCAGTCATTCGATGTCATCGTCGTCGGCGGCGGCCACGCCGGCACCGAGGCGGCGCTGGCCGCTGCGCGCATGGGCCAGGCGACCCTGCTGCTGACGCAGAGCATCGAGACACTCGGTGCCATGAGCTGCAACCCGGCGCTCGGCGGTATCGGCAAAGGCCACCTGGTGCGCGAGATTGATGCGCTCGGCGGTGCGATGGCGCGTGCGGCTGATGTCGCCGGGATCCAGTTTCGTACGCTCAATGCCAGTAAGGGTCCGGCGGTGCGCGCCACCCGCGCCCAGGCGGACCGCCAGCTCTACAAGCAGGCGATACGCTGGCAGCTCGAAAACCAGCCCAAGCTGTCACTGTTCCAGCAGGAAGCCGCTGATCTGCTGATCGAGGGCGGGCGCGTGCGTGGCGTAGTCACGATGACCGGCATCGCCTTTGAGGCCGCCAGCGTGGTGCTCACGGTCGGCACCTTCCTGAGCGGCCGCATTCATGTCGGCCTCGACAATTACGCGGCGGGCCGAGCCGGTGATCCGCCTTGCTTGCGCTTGGCGCAGAAGCTGCGCGAGATTGCGCCACGCTGCGCTCGACTCAAGACCGGCACGCCGCCGCGCATCGACGGCCGCAGCATCGACTACAGCGCGCTGGCGATTCAGCATAGCGATGCGCCGCTGCCGGTGTTTTCATTCCTCGGCCGCGCCGGCGAGCATCCACGCCAGCTGCCCTGCCATATCACGCACACCAACGAGCGCACGCACGAGATCATCCGCGCCGCTTTCGACCGCTCGCCGATGTTCACCGGCGCTATCGCCGGCGTGGGCCCGCGCTACTGCCCCTCGGTCGAGGACAAGGTGCATCGCTTTGCCGACAAGACTTCGCACCAGGTGTTCATCGAGCCCGAAGGCCTGGACACTCACGAGGTCTATCCGAACGGCATCTCGACCAGCCTGCCGTTCGATGTGCAGCGCGACCTGGTGCGCAGCATCAGCGGCTTCGAGCGGGCGCATATCACGCGACCCGGCTATGCGATCGAATACGATTTCTTCGACCCGCGCGACCTCAAGGGCTCGCTCGAGACCAAGAGCGTCGGCGGTCTGTTTTTCGCCGGCCAGATCAATGGCACCACCGGCTACGAGGAGGCCGCCGCGCAGGGCATCCTCGCCGGCATCAACGCCGCGCTCGCACGACGCGGTGCACCCCCCTGGTTGCCCGCGCGCAGCGAGGCGTATATCGGCGTGCTGGTCGATGACCTGGTCACCCGCGGTACCAGCGAGCCGTATCGCATGTTCACCAGTCGCGCCGAGTATCGCCTGCTGCTGCGCGAGGACAACGCCGACGCCCGACTGACGCCGCGCGGCAGGCAGCTGGGCCTGGTCGGCGACGAGCGCTGGGCCTTGTTCGAAGCCAAGCAGGCCGCGATTGCCCGCGAACTCGCCCGGTTGCAGGCGTGGCGGTTCAAGCCCGGACAGATCCCGGAGGACTGGGCCCAGCGCATCCTCGGCGGGCCGGCACCGGCGCGCGACGTCACCGCCTTCGAGCTGCTGCGCCGGCCCGAAGTCCGCCACCAGGCGCTGATCGAGCTCGATGCGGCGCTGCAGATCCAGCCGCAGTCCGACGATCGCCTGGCGCCACAGGTGCAGCGCGATCTGGAGGTCCGGGCGAGCTACGCCGGCTATATCGAGCGCGCCGCGGACGAGATCGAGCGCGCGAGCCGGCAGGAACATACGCCACTGCCGGAGGATCTGGACTACGCATCGCTCGCCGGCCTCTCGAACGAGGTCCGGCAGCAGCTTGCCGCAGTGCGGCCGGCGACAGTCGGCCAGGCTGCCCGCATCCCCGGTGTAACCCCGGCTGCGGTGTCGATTCTGCTCGTGCACCTGCGCCGGCATGCGGCGCGCGTCGCCTGAGCCGCCGCCCGGCCGATCCTGCTCGAACGGCCCGTTAACGCTACCGCCTGCCGGCCGCGCCCGATCGCCAGGTCGCGTTGCCGACCGTTCAGCAACGGATAGCGCTAAGATCGGCGCGATAGTGATGGTCAGTCAGGGAAGGGGGTGTCATGCCAACCGTGTCTCAGTTGCTCCACCACAAGGGGCGAGTCATTCATAGCATCGCGCCGGATGCGCCGGTGCTCGAGGCGATTCGACTCATGGCAGATCACCGCATCGGCGCACTGCTGGTGATGCAGGGCGAGCAGCTGATCGGCGTCGTGTCCGAACGCGACTATGCGCGCAAGGTCATCCTCAAAGGCCACTCGTCGAACGAAGTCCCGGTCCGGCAGATCATGAGCGCGCCGGTCCTGACCGTGCGCGCCGATCAGTCGGTACACGAGTGCATGCACATCATGACCGAAAACCGCATACGCCATCTGCCGGTGGTCGACGCCAACGGCGTCATCGGCGTGATTTCGATCGGCGACCTGGTGCGCGCAGTGCTCGAAGAACAGCAGCGGACGATCGCCGACCTGGAGCACTACATCCATAGCTAAAGCGGCACGCAGCGCCGCTATTTGCGCCAGAACGTGGGCGTGAACAGCACCGCGAAGGTGATGATCTCGATGCGGCCAAGAAACATGGCCGCGATACAGGTCCAGCTCTGGAAGTCGCTCAGCCCGCCGTAATTGTTGCCCGGTCCGACCACATTGAGCCCGGGACCGACGTTGTTGATGCAGGCGACGATGGCCGAGAACGCCGAAATAAAATCCAGGCCCGAGATCAGCAGCGCGAACACCAGCACCACGATGGTGACGAAATACAAAAAGATAAACGCCAGCACCGAATAGACCACGCCGTTCGGTACCACCTGGCCGGAGATCTTCAGTGGCGCGACCGCCTGCGGATGCACCAGTGTGAACATCTCGCGCAACGACTGCTTCGCCAGGATCAGTGAGCGGAACATCTTGATACCGCCGCCGGTGGAACCGGTATTGGCGCACAGGCAGCTCAGAAACAGCATCCACATCGGTGCGAATACCGGCCAGCTGCCATAGTCGGTGGTAACAAAGCCGCCGGTGGTGGCCAGCGATATCACGTTGAAGGCGGCAAAGCGCAGCGATCGGAACGGCGTCGCATAGACCGCGTTGAGGTTGATGAAGACGGCAATGCCCACGCAGCTGGCGAGGATCAGCAGCAGCATCCAGCGGGCTTCGGGATCGCGCCGGTAGGCGGCGAAGTCACCCTTGCGCAGCGCGATGAAATGGGTCGCGAAATTCATCGCCGCAATCAGCATGAAGATCATCAGCACGAATTCGATCATCGGTGAGTGGAAGTAGGCGATGTTGGCGTCATGGGTGGAAAAGCCGCCGAGGGCCAGGGTCGAGAAGGCGTGGCAGATGGCGTCGAACAGCGACATGCCGGCGGCCCAG
>Ga0208565_1002090_pt1 | contig 11057 bp, 10 predicted proteins | sample Sb_taG_7_FD_187706 | JGI IMG/M metagenome (GOLD analysis project Ga0208565, IMG submission 187706) | Peat soil microbial communities from Weissenstadt, Germany - Sb_50d_2_FS metaG (SPAdes) (version 2) | ecosystem: Environmental > Terrestrial > Soil > Wetlands > Peat | place: Germany...
ATGTCGCCGTCATCGCTTTATACCCGCACATCGACGCGCCCACGCATTGCGCCAGCGCGGTGATTTCATCCGGCGACGCCATCGCCAGCCCGTTGCGCGCCGGCAATTCTTTCATCATCGTTTCGTAGATTTCGCTCGAAGGAGTAATCGGATAACCGCTGAAGAATCGGCAACCGGCATCCAGCGCCCCTTGCGCCACCATGCGATTGCCGGAAATCAATTCGGCATGCGCCTCGCGCATCATGTCGCCGACCAGGTCTCCGGCGCAGCGGACGGCGAGAGCTGCACCACCACCGGATGCACCAGCTCTTGAAAATCCCGGATCGGCAGACGGAAACATTCGCCCCTCTTGCCGCTGAGCATCTTGGGGCAGAACACTACGGTCGGAAATTGCAGCAGATTTTCGTCCAGGTAAACCACCGTGCCGAAGGGATTCTCGAAGGGTTCGGTTCGCCCGATCTCGGTGATCGGGAAAATCGCGTCCAGCTCCGATTCCAGCATCGGCTCGACACGCGCCCCAGCCAGCGCATGGGAAAGCCGCGCCGGGCTCAGTTCATAGCCCTCCGGTACAACGGCCGAAGCGGCCATGCCATTTACGCGAAAGAGCAAAATTCGCGCGTGATTGGGATCACCGCAACTGCACTCGGGCTCTCTGTGGACATCGAGAGGAAAATATTGCTGCAGGTGATTGCGCAGCTCGCGCTGGATATTCATGAGCATGCCTCCCGGGAATTTCCCGGCCAGGCATCGCCGCGAGTCCTTAGAAGCGCCTGGTTTTCAGCGATGCCCGCTCCAATTCACCTCCATCCTGTTCCTCCGTCACGCGCGTTTCTGTGACCTAAGTCACCCCCGCCTGTGACGCTGGGCAGCTCACCCGCCAACAGTCCAGGGGATCTCTGGCTTTTTTCAACGTGGGCAAAATCCTTGGAAAGGCGTCTGGCGGAATGTAAGTCAATGTGTTCTGTGGCTTACATTCTAGCTGCGGTAATACGCCTGTGTGTAAAGCACAGTGTAAGGGGCTGCTTCCGAGTCAGGCGGTCTTGGGGTTGAGCCGCGTCGCGATCTTTTCGAGCAAGGCGGCGCTCGCTTCACCGGCATGGCTGGTGGAAAACTCGCTGCCCAATTCGATCATCGGAATGCCCGCGCAGGCCGCTTGAAAGGACGGCATCGTGGCCGCCATCGCGGCCATCTCGGGGCCGACCAGCAGCAGATCGAGGCGGGTCACGCGCATCAACATCAGCGCGTCCCCCAGGTGCGTGCTGGTCTGCACGTCATGTCCCGCGCGGCGCAGCACTTCGCGCAAGGTGGCCAGCACGTCGGCATCGGAGTCCAGGCAAAGAACGGTGCGGCCGGTGAGCGCAGGCGTTTCAGCCAGCGCCCCGGGGCGGTAAAAAGCGGCGATGGCCTTCTCCTCCGACTCGTGCGTTTCGAACAATTTCGTGAGGTTGGTCATCTCCAGAATTTTGCGCACATGCTCGGGCACGTTGCAAAGCTTCAGTTCTCCGTGGGCTTTGCGCGTAATGTTCAGCATGCGCACCATCGTCCCCAACCCGCTGCTGTCGATGAACGCAACTTCGCCCAGGTGCAGCACGATCGATCGCTGATCGAGCAACAACTCGGTAACATGCTCGCGCAGCGCCACGCTCCCGACGCCGGCAACAATCCGTCCGCTGCAACGCACGACGGTCACGCGCCCCACTGCCCGCGTCTGCAGCGCCAGATCCACAGTTCCTCCGATGTGTGCGGGATCAACCCTGCGAAGTCGCCGCATTATACTCACAACCCGCGACCCGCGCCGCCGGAAAGCGGAAAAGCCCTCGCTACTCGGCCGGTAGCCTTCGTCCCTCCGGATTGACTTGGCTATGGGCGCGGCCTAAGATGTGCGCCCGATGGCAGAGTCGCAATCGTTGGCCGGCCGCACGATTTCTCATTACCGCATCGTCGAAAAGCTCGGCGGCGGCGGAATGGGTGTAGTGTACAAAGCCGAGGACACCCGCTTAGACCGCGCCGTCGCCCTGAAATTCCTTCCCGATGATTTCGCGCACGACGCGCAAGCCCTGGAACGCTTCCAGCGCGAGGCGCGCACCGCGTCGGCCCTGAATCACCCCAACATTTGCACCATCTACGACATCGGCGAGCAGGACGGCCGGCCCTTCATCGTGATGGAGCTGCTCGAGGGGCATACGCTCAAGCACCTCATCACTGGCAAAGCACTGAACACCGAGCAAGTCCTCGAGTTCGGAATACAGATCGCCGATGCGCTCGGCGCGGCTCACGGACGCGGCATCATCCACCGCGACATCAAGCCCGCGAACATCTTCGTCACGCAACGCGGCCAGGCCAAGATCCTCGATTTCGGCCTGGCCAAATTGACGCCTCGCGGCAAGGGCGTGGGTCAGGCTCTCGGCGATTCGGCGCAAGCGACTGCGGCGACCGCTGCGGAGCTGGTCACTAGTCCGGGCTCGGTTCTCGGCACCGTCGCCTACATGTCGCCGGAGCAAGCGCTCGGCCAGGATCTCGACGCGCGCACCGATCTATTTTCCTTCGGCGCCGTTCTCTACGAGATGGCGCTGGGCAAGCTCGCTTTCGAGGGCAACACCTCCGCAGCGATCTTCGACGCCATTCTTCACGGCGCTCCAGTATCGCCGGTGCAAGTGAACCCGGATTTGCCGGTGGAGCTCGAACGCATCATTAATAAGGCGCTCGAAAAGGACCGCGACCTCCGCTATCAGACGGCCACGGAAACAAAAGCCGACCTGAAGCGATTGAAGCGCGATCGCGATACTGCTTCCGGCCGCGCTCGCGATGCGCGAGGCCACTCAGGCGCATCAGTTGCCGCAGCCGCGCCAGTCGCGGAGAAATCGGTCGCCGTCCTCTACTTCGAAAATCTGAGCGGCAGCAAGGACGACGAATATTTTCGCGATGGAATGACCGAAGACATCATCACCGAGTTGTCAAAGATCAAAGAGCTGCAGGTTTTTCCGCGGGCTGCGGTGCTCGGTTACCGCGACAAACCGGTGACCGGGCCGCAAGTCGGCCGCGAAATCAACGCCGCCTGCGTCCTCACCGGAAGCTTGCGCCGCGCCGGCAACCGCCTGCGCATCACCGCGCAGCTCGTGCAGACTCACACGGGCCATTCCATCTGGGCCGAGCGCTACGATCGCGAACTCAAAGACGTTTTCGAGGTGCAGGACGAAATCGCCCGCAGCATCAGCCAGGCCCTGCGCATCAAGCTCTCGCCGCAGGAAGAAAAAGCCATCGCCCGCAAGCCTACTGAGAGCGCGCAGGCCTACGATTACTACTTGCGTGGCCGCCAATATTTCTATCAATGGCGGCGCAAGAGTTTCGATTTTGCGCGGCAGATGTTTGCCCGCGCCATCGTGATTGATCCGGGATACGCCCGCGCCTACGCCGGCGTCGCCGATTGCTGCTCGTTCCTCTACATGTATTGGGACAGCAGCGAGGACAACATCAACGAAGCGGAGGCGGCTACGCGCAAGGCGCTTGAACTCGACCCCGATTTGGCCGAGGCCCATGCTTCGCGCGGCCTGGCTCTGGCGCTGAGCAAAGATTTTGCGGGTGCCCGCACCGAGTTTGAGACGGCCATTCGCCTGAATCCCAAGCTCTACGAGCCCTATTATTTCTACGCGCGTACCTCCTTTCAGCAAGGCGACTTGGCCAAGGCAGCGCAGCTTTACGAAATGGCCTGTCAAGCCAACCCGGACGATTACCAGGCGCCGAGTTTGCTCGCTCCGGTCTACAAATCGCTGGGCCGCGATGCCGAAGCGGACGCCAGCCGGCGCCGCGCCCTGCAGCTCGCCGAGAAGCATGTCGAGCTGCACCCCGACGATGCCCGCGCTCTCTACCTTGGCGCAGGCATCCTCTGCCAATTGGGCGAGAGAGCGCGAGGCCTCGAGTGGGCCCAGCGCGCCCTGCTCATGGACCCGGAAGAGACTTCGATCCTCTACAACGTAGGCTGCGTCTACGCTCTCGCGGGCGAAGCGGAAAAATCCATCGACTGCCTGGCTAAAGCCATGGATCGCGGCGATTGGTACAAAGGCTGGGCCCAAAAAGATTCCGACCTGGAATCTCTACGCAACCATCCTCGCTTTCAGGCACTCCTCAAATAGACCGCAGGGCGAGCGGCTTTCGTAAGCGGCCGCGTGGTTTTCGGTCGACTTAGGCGCGCTAAAAGGTGCCGTTTTCACGCGATTAGAAACGGCATCTGTCCTTTGTTTTCAGGAGCTTACGGCGATTTCTAATAATTTCGCACGCGATTAGAAATCGATTTAGGCGCTTCGAGCGGCACTCCCTCAGCGGTTGCAGCCGTGTTGATTTTGCAGCACTTGCAGCATGACTCCTTCCACCTCGCTCACGACAAGAAGTCGTGGCCTGACGAAACATATTCTGGTGCGCACCTACAGCAGGCTCGGCAGAGCCAGTCCCGCGCTTAGGGACTGGCAACTACCCGGATCTTTGTAGCATAAGAGTACTAACTTGTCAATAGTTTTGTGTGAGGCATCGAGGCAGTTTCGATCCGCCCTAGGGGCCGGGGTTCACCACCGGCCCGGTTTGGCCGTGGGTTTTCTCCGATACCCAAGACCGAATTTCAAAACCCAATGCCAACCCGGGGGCGTGTGAACCCGCCCCCCTACGGAGGCCTGGCCGCAAAAAATCCTTGCCGCGCAGTCCGAGGCGGAATCCTTAAATACAAGGTATCGAGACAGTTTCGATCCGGCGTGAGGGAGAAGATAGAAGAGCGAAAGCATATAGAAAGAGGAGTCAAAGGCGGGGCCGAAACCCCCACCCTTCCCAAAAACCAAAACCGGGAAGGATGGGGCACCCTGAAAGGCAAATTCGCCAGAAAAAGCGGGGCCGCACGCCCTTTACTCTATACACCGTAGACTCATTTAGTATACGCTGTATATGTGATTGCCAACTCTACGGCGTCGAGAATCGCGAGTGCTGCGCGGCGCCTGCTGAATGAGGAAGGGGCGGAGGCGGTGACGATGCGCCGGGTGGCCGCGGCCGTGGGTGTGACTCCCATGGCCATCTATCGCTACTATCCGGACCGCGCGAGTCTTCTCAATGCATTGGCGGACGAAGGATTCGAAGAGCTGGCGGCTCGCTTGGCCGTCAAAAAGTTCTCGGGCGGCGTTGCCGAGCGGCTCACGAAAATGATGGACATCTACATGGAGCATGCTCTTCAGAAACCGCGGCTCTTCGAACTCATGTTTCTCAAGCCGCGCGAAGGCGCCCGCAGCTATCCGCGGGACTTCAAGGCCGGCCGCTCTCCCACCGCCAACTTGCTAGTGGAAGTGGTGCAGCGCGGGATGGACAGCGGTTATTTCCGCAAGGGCGATGCGTGGGAAATCGTTTTCGAGATGGGCGCTTTGTCTCACGGGCTTCTCCTACTCTATTTGGGCGGACGCATGGCAGTACCTCCCGCACACTTTCGCGCATTCTATCGGCGATGTTTCAGGAGATTCATACATGGCATTCGCAAGTGACGATCGGCAAAGCGCAGTCGCGCTCTTTGTGGCGTTCAAACAAACCTGGCGGTCGATGGCAAGAAGCGTCGCGCGTTTAGTTGCGGCGTGTGCGCTGCTACTTTTCTTGCAAATTCCCGCGGCGCTAGCGCAGGCTCCGCAGGATGCGCAGCAGCCGAACGCAATCGACTCCGAATATCGCAAGTTCGATGAGATGGTTTCCGTGCTACGAGCTCGCAACGCGCAGCGCTATGCGATTTCGTCGCCCAAGGGCATCGACGAGGCGCAGTACGTCAAGATCGGCGGCATCGAACAGTGGATTACGATTCGCGGCTGGGATCGTGATAACCCCGTGCTGCTATTCCTGCACGGCGGGCCCGGCGACGTCACCAATCCCTGGAGCTTCGCGCTATTCGCCCCTTGGGAAAAGCTGTTCACAGTCGTGCAATGGGATGAGCGCGGCGCCGGCCGGACGCTGCGAAAATCCGGACCGGCAGTCGCGCCGACTATCACTGTGGAACGCATGGTGCAGGACGGCATCGAGCTCTCGGAGTATCTGCGCCAGCACCTCGGCAAGGAAAAAATCATCATCGTGGCTCATTCGTTCGGCTCGATTCTCGGGCTGGGAATGGTTCGAGCGAGGCCGGAGCTCTACTACGCTTACGTAGGCACCGGCCAGGTCGCGGACGAAACCAAGAACTATTCCGTGGCATATGACGCGCTATTGCAAAAAGCGAAAACCAGCGGAAATCAGCAGGCCTTCGAGGAACTGAGCCGTGTCGGCCCGCCTCCTTACGCATCGGGCGCGGGATACAGGGTGCAGTGGAAATGGGCGAATGCCTTCGAGGGTGCGGACCAGTTCTTATGGGAAACGATTGGCCTGGCGCTCGTGGCTCCCGGCAATTCCGTTCAGGATATCAACGATTCCGGGGACGGCGAGATGTTGAGCGCCGAGCGGCTTGTCCCCCAGACGACATCCAGCGGACCGAAGGAACTCGGCCTTGAATTTTCCATTCCGATCTTCTTCATTCAAGGAGCAGAAGATTTTACGTCTCCGACGGCGCTGGCTCGAAATTACCTCGACGCCATCAAAGCACCGCGTAAGGCATTTGTAGCGATCGAAAGTGGCGGGCACTTTGCCGTGTTCATGCACTCGGATCAGTTCTTGCAGGAGCTCGTTAAGCTGGTTGGCCCTTTGACCGTAAATCACTGAGAGACATTCCAAGAGGTATCGAGTTTGCAGCGGGATGCAAGTGCAAGGCATCGAGTCGGTTTCAATCCGCCGTAGGGGCCGGTCCGCCTATGCGGAGGCCCGGTTTGGCCTTGGGTTTTTCCGGAGCCACGATCGAATTTGAAAACCCAGTGCCACCCCGGGGGCGTGTGAACCCGCCCCCCTACACGGGTGCGACCGGGCAGCAATATGACCACCGACTTCAACTCCGATGTCAAAAAGGCGCGCGGGTGGGCCGCCGGCTCAACTGGTATCGATACCGCAGCGGGTTTATAGGTGCTGCAGGCATTCTTTGCCGCATAGGACTGGCGGGCCTTCTAGCAGCGAGCAGTGCTTGATGTCGACGGCTTCGATTCCTGCGTAGGAGCAGAAGAAGCCTGCTTCCGTCTGTTCGGCTAGGACTGTGGTTCGTTTCCCGAGCAGCGGGCATTTGACCAGGCGTTTTCTTAATCCTGGACCCCACTGCCAGATTGCCAGGCCGGCGAGGGACCACGCCACGAGCACCCCAATGATCGCGAGCATGAGAGTGAATGTCATTGGCCACCTCCACCCTTTACTATCGGCGTTCCGTTTTGTGGATTGCAGTGACTCGCATCACGATCGCGCGTGATGGCTTACACATACGGGCGGAAGTAAGGGTTTTTAGGGCATGTATGAGAGCCGGAGAAACAAAACCTCAGCGGCTAAAGCCGGGTTGATATTGCGGCATTTGCGGCACGACTAAAGTCGTGCCCTGACAATGCTTGGACCCACGCGCAACTGCGGCGCATGGGGAACCTTCCTCCGGGCCGCGCCCCTACGGGAAGCGGAAGGGTACTTTGCAGGAACATTTGAGTGACGAAAAACGGCACCTGTTGGCCATTGTGCTACGCTGCGCTTCTGGGCCTCGCTGGATTCGCTTGGGGGGAAATTCGATGGAGGCTAGTTCGAGTTCGTCGGGGACGACTACCGCGACGGTGCGGCGGAGCGACCGCGTTTGTTTGACTTTGCTGCTGGAGGCATCGGGGCGCGACGCTGAGGGGCACGAATTTGTGGAGGCGGCGCGCACGATGTTGATCAGCCGGCATGGCGGCGTGATTGTGCTGAACCGGCACCTCGCGGCGGGGCAGGAAGTGACGCTGCGGCGGACGCTCGAGGCCGAAGCGCATCGCAGAGCGGTCACGCGAGTGATCCGCAACGTCGGCTCGCAGACCGGGGGCTCGCACAGCGTCGGGCAGATGTACAGCGTCGAGTGCGTTGATCCGAAGGCGGATCTTTGGGGCGTGGAGTTTCCGGCGCTCGAAGGGTCGCAGGAATTTGTGGCGCGCATGTTGGTCGAGTGCAGCTTCTGCCGCAGCCGCGAAGTGGTCTATTTGAATGAATTCGAGCTGGGTGGATTCGAGCAAAATCGCGGGATTGCGCGGCATTGCAAGGTTTGCGATGTGCCGACGATTTGGCGGCAGGCGCCGCACGAAGTGGCGAAGATCGATCCGGTGAAATTTGCCGCGAGCGTGCACAGTGCCAGCGACATTGAGCGGCGGCAATCGCTGCGCTTGCAGACGCGCTTGACGGCGTGCGTGCGCGTTGCCGGCAGCGACGATGAGTTGGCGGTCTGCGAAGAAATTTCGGCGGAAGGGCTTTGCTTCCGCAGCAAGCGGCGGTACGACGAGAATTGCCGGATTGATATTGCCGTGCCGTACGCGGATGCGACCGCGAATATTTTTGTGCCGGCGAGAGTGGTAAGAGTTGAGCCGACGCCGACGGCGGGATTGTTCCGGCATGGAGTGGAGTTCCTCAGGGTGGCTGCGCAGGCGAGTGGGTAAATCGCGGGACTGCAATTTCAGATTTCAGATTTGAAATTTCAAAGAAGAAAAAACAAGAATACGGGTTGATGCTGGTGCGATTTTTGCGCCGCGGGCTTTGTGGAGTTGTGGCTACATTTTGCTCGTAAGATGCCGGCGGGGACGCCGGCGCTACGTTACGGCTACTGTGCGGCGCTCATTTGAGCGGCGGCGCATGTAGTGCAGCGCGATGTTGATGTAGACGCTGCCGTGTTCTGTGGCGAAGGCTAGGACCATGGCTTCTACTTCGGCGCCTGCGTTGGGGATTTGTTGGTCCGCGTGAATTGTCGGCGGGAAGACTTTGAATTTGAAGCCGCGATCGTTGAGCAGCGTGACGGCGTTGCCGATGACCATGTTGGCCAGCTCGCAAACGGTTTCGCGGACGATTTGCTCGGTCTCGGCGATTTCTTCGCCGGAGATGTTGCTGGCGACGCGGACGGCGGCGCGCGGCTCGACGTCGAGAATTACGCGGCCTTCGATTTCGCCTTTAAAGACGATCATCGCGGCGACGCCCTGCTTGCGGTAGCCCTCTTCTTCCATCACCAGATCGCTGACGGTCACCGGCGACTGCAGCGTTTCCGCCAGGACGGCGTCTACGGCGCTGATGAATGGTTGGATCAAATCCATTTTCATGGCGATTTCCTTTCGCGAGTCACTAGACGCTGGCCGTGACGTTTTCGTCGCTGAGAACGTAGCGAATAATTTCATAGAGCGCGTCGGGCTTCACCGGCTTCTGCACGAAATGGCGCGCGCCTCGCTGCAACGCCGCGAGAATATTGTCCTGATAACCGACGGAGGAGACCATGACGATGCGCGCGTCGGGATGCTCGCGCACGATGCGCTCGACGGCCTCGATGCCCTCCATCTGCGGCATGGTGATGTCCATGAGCACGATGTCGGGATTGGTCCGCGAATATTCAGTGATCGCGGTGAGCCCATCGCCCGCTTCGCCGGCCACCGTGCCGCCGAAAGCTTCGACCATTTTGGCGAGGCTTTTGCGGGCGAAGACGGAATCGTCCACGATCAAATAGCGAACGGGCTGATTGTCTTTCTTGCGCGTCAGTGCTTCGAACGTTCTCATGACTATCTCCTTCGAGAAATCCGGTCTGCTTCGGTGAGGCCGGACGACTGGCCGACCGAAGACAATTCTGCTGGTAATTTTTCGTTGGCGCAGTGCGCGAGAATTACGCCTGCGAGCGCCGAGAGTGAAATCACTTTGTCCGCGAAGCCGCGGTCGACGGCGGAGCGCGGCATGCTGTCCACCACGCAGGAATCGGAGCTCTGCGCGAGAGTAATGCCGCCCGCGGCTTGAATTTCGCCGAGGCCGGCGACGCCATCTTCGCCCATGCCGGTCATGATCACGGCGAGACCGGCTTTGCCGAATTCGCGGGCCATCGAGCGGAAAAGAACATCGACGGACGGGCGATGGCCGTTGACCGGCGGCATTTCGTCGAGAACGACGACGTCGCCGTGCGGCATATGCTTCACTTTCATGTGGCGATTGCCGGGACAAATGAGCGCGCGGCCGGCGAGGAGAAGATCGCCAGAGCGGGCTTCCTTGACTTCGATGGCGCAGCTTTCGTCGAGACGCTTGGCGAACATGTTGGTGAAATTTTCGGGCATGTGCTGGACGACCAGCAGGCAGCCGAGGAAATCATCGGGAATCTGCGCGAACAAATATTGGAGCGCGGCGGGGCCGCCGGTGGAAACGCCGAGAGCCACGACGCGCGAAGGGAATCGTCGCTGGAGCACGGAGCGCGCGCCTTTTTTCTTTTCGGTAGTGACGGTGAGAATCATTTTCGGAGCGCCGGTGGACGCGGCGACCTTGATTTTCATAGCGAGCTCTTCGGCGATGGCTTCGATGCGGCCGGAAGCGGCATCAACGGGCTTGGCGACGAAATCGAAAGCTCCGAGAGCGAGGGCTTTGAGGGCGGAGCGGGCGCTTTCTTCGGTCTGCGACGTGACGATGATTACCGGGACGTGATGCTTGCCGGTAATAGCGCGAAGCATTTCTACGCCGTCCATGCGCGGCATATTGAGATCGAGAGTGACGACGTGCGGACGCAGCTCGGCGATTTTCTTGAGGCCGAAAGCGCCATCCATGGCCGTGCCGATGACTTCGATCTGCGGATCGCGCGAGAGAATCTGCGGAATCATCTTCCGCATGAGCGCGGAATCATCGACGACCAGGACTCGGACGCGCTCGCTCATGCGGTGGCTCCGAGCGGGGCTTTGGCCATCTTGGCGATGACGGTGGCGACGTTGAGGATGAGCACGACGGTGCCATCGCCGAGGATCGAGGCGCCGCTGACTAGATCGGATGCGGCGGTGCGGTCTTCGAGCGCTTTCATCACCAATTCTTCTTCGCCGACGAGACGATCCACGACGAGACCGAATTTTCGCGGGCCGGTGGAGATGACGATTACAAAAAGCTTTTTGGACTTTGGGTCGACGGCGACTGGGCCGGAGGATTCAAGGCGCACTAGGGCGAGCAATTGATCGCGCAGGCCCGCGGCG
>Ga0208565_1002093_pt1 | contig 11040 bp, 9 predicted proteins | sample Sb_taG_7_FD_187706 | JGI IMG/M metagenome (GOLD analysis project Ga0208565, IMG submission 187706) | Peat soil microbial communities from Weissenstadt, Germany - Sb_50d_2_FS metaG (SPAdes) (version 2) | ecosystem: Environmental > Terrestrial > Soil > Wetlands > Peat | place: Germany: Weissenstadt...
GGCAGCACGTTCACCAGGTTCCGCGTCGGCATGGTTCCGCGGACGAAGACGGTGCCGCCGCGGGGCAGGCCCGGCCGGTAGTCGCGAAGCACGTAGGCGCCGCGCGCGGCGGCCAGGTGAGACGGGATGCCCAGCGCCTCCCTGTCGGGGATCTCGATCGGCGGCCGGGTCAGGTGCAGCGCCACGATCGGGACGTCGAGCGAGAACGCCGTGCCGAGCATGACCGGCACCTCGTTGTACTCCCACGGGTGCAGGTCGATCACGTGTCCCTCGGGGAACAACTGGGTGACCCCGATCGAGAAGATGCCGAAGTGGGTGCGGGAGTCCTCTGCCGTCTCCGGCCCCGAGTGGCCGGCGATCCACAGCACCTTGCCGACCTTGAGCTCGCTGTCCTGGGCGAGCTGGCTGAACAGCCGCATCAGCCCGTACTTGAGGTAGGAGAACGAGCCGTACGTCGAGCACGCCCCCCAGAAGCCATCGAAATCAGAAAACGGATCAGGGGAGAGGTTCACCGTGGCCAGCCCCGCCACCAGCCCGGCGTTGGTGAACTCGGTGATCTCGGTCGGCAGCAGCGCCCCGTAAGGGTTCTCCGATCGCTCGTACCACCCGGTCCCCGGCGAGCCGTTGAAGTCCTGGCCGAACCCGGCGATGTTCGTGGACTCGGCCAGGTCGGCCGAGGCCGCGATGAACAGCGGCCTGCCGTGCTCGCGCAGCGCGACCGAGTTCACGTACGCGCCCCAGGCGGCCAGGCCGGCCCGGTTCGGGGCCTTCTCGCCCGGCTTCTTCCACATGCTCTCGGGATACCGGGCCACGTCGAAGATGCGCCGGTCCGTGAAGACCCCGGGCGAACCGAGCCGGAACCCCTCCACCTCGTCGGGCACCGTGCCCGCGACCGCCAGCAGCCGGTCGGACAGCCAGGTCACCAGCTCGTCGTCGCGCCGCAGCACGCTCATCGCCACCCGCAGGTTCGCCTCGGCCTGCGCCTGCACCGCCGCGGCGTCAGCGGGCGCGGGCGCCCCGAAACCCTCGTAGGCCACCCCGTGCCGCTCCATGAACCCCTGGCGCACCGCCCAGAACTGCGGGGCGTTCATCGGCCAGGCCGTGCCGTGGCTGGCCGCGTCGACCTTGCCGTAGCCCCGGCCCTTCTGCGTGACGAACCACGCCATAGTCGGCACCCGATCGGCATTGGCGCCGCACGACGCCTCCAGGACCGTGCGGGTGACCGGCCCCCACTCCATGCCGTGCTCGGTGCCGGTGACCCGCCAGCCGTACGGCCCGAACCAGTCCGACGGCGTGCCCGCCACCACGCTCGAGGCCGGCCGCGGGTCGATGCCGAAGTCGTTCCAGTCGACCATGAAGACCAGGTTGTCCAGGCCCAGGCCCCACGCGGTGTTCTTGGTCTCGTGAGCCGAACCCGGGGTGAGCCCGCCTTCGCCCTCGAATACGAAGACCTTCACCTGGCCGGCGCCGGCCAGCTTCAGGGCGAGCGCCTCGCCCGCGGCCGGCGGCATGCCGTGCCCGGACGGGCCGGTGTTGAACTTCAGGAAGAGCGTCCTGCCCTCCATCTCGGCGTGCCCGGGCAGGCCGCCGCGCCGGCGGAGGCGGAGCAGCCATTCCCAGGTCAGCGCCCACCGGCCGTCGTCGGGGAAGGCGAACTCGGCCGCCCCGGTGCGCTCGTGCCGCGCCCGCACGGCCTCGTTGAGCACCGCGAGGGTGGCGTAGACGAGCGGTACCGTGTGGCCGGCCGAGAGCACGAATCGGTCGCCGAACCGCCGCCACGGCCGCAGCACGTCCCAGCGCATGGCACCGGACAGCAGCAGGGCCAGCATCATGTGCACCTTGGACCGTGACCCGCCGGGGTGCCCGCTCTGCCGGTAATTGAGGGACAGGTCGATGCACTCGTCCACGAGGTCCTTGATCACCTCGTAGCGGGCGAAGTCCGCCTCGGCCGCGGCGAACAGCTGCTCCGGGTCATCGGGCATTTCCCGCACCTCCCACGATCACGACACTCTTATCACCAAACGATCACGGATCTATCATCAGGGCCATGACAGGTATCCGGCTCGCAGACCGCATGGCCAGGCTCGGCACCGAGTCCGCCTTCGAGGTGCTCGCTCGCGCCCGGGCCATCGAGGACGCCGGCGGGAAGATCATCCACCTGGAGATCGGCGAGCCGGACTTCCCGACCGCCCCGCACATCGTCGAGGCCGCGGTCGAGGCCCTGCGCGCGGGCGCGACCCACTATGTGCCCGCGCCCGGCATCCCGCCGCTGCGCCAGGCCGTGGCGGCCTTCCTCGAGCGCACCGGCCGGATGCGGGTGACCCCGGACCGCGTCGTGGTGACCCCGGGAGCCAAGCCGATCATGTTCTTCACCATCCTCGCCCTGGCCGGTGAGGGTGACGAGGTGCTCTATCCCGATCCCGGGTTCCCGATGTACGAATCGATCACCTCGTTCGCCGGGGCGGTCCCGGTGCCCGTCCCGTTGCGCGAGCGCAACGGGTTCCGCATCGACACCGATGAGCTCGAACGGCTTATCACGGACCGGAGCAAGCTGCTCATCATCAACTCGCCGCATAACCCGTGCGGCAGCGCGCTCACCCGCCAGGACTGCGAGGCGATCGCCGCCATCGCCCTGCGCCACGACCTGACCGTGCTGACCGACGAGGTGTACTGGGCGATCAGGTACGGGCACGAGCACGCCAGCGTGCTCGACGTCGACGGGATGGCCGACCGGACGATCCTGCTCGACGGGTGGTCCAAGACCTTCGCGATGACCGGCTGGCGACTCGGCTTCGGCGTCTTCCCGCCCGCCCTGGTCGAGCCGGTCACCAGGCTAGCCATCAACTCGGTGTCGTGCACGTCCGCGTTCAGCCAGTACGCCGCGATCGCCGCCCTGGAGGGCCCGTGGGATCCGGTCGATCAGATGGTGGCCGAGTTCCGCCGCCGCCGGGACATCATCGTGGCCGGCCTCAACGACATTCCCGGCATCAGCTGCCTGGAGCCGCAGGGCGCGTTCTACGTCTTCCCGAACATCACCGAGACCGGCCACACCTCAGCGGACTTGCAGGCCAGGCTGATGAACGACGCCGGGGTGGCGGCCTTGTCCGGTACCGCTTTCGGCTCGTACGGCGAAGGTTTCCTGCGGTTCTCCTACGCGAACTCGGTCGAGAACATCAGGCTCGCACTCGAGGCCATCAGGGCCCAATTGAGCTAGCGGCCACATCGCCGGTGCCCGGTCAGGTTCCTTGATCATGTAAGTCCCGCGTCTTCTGAAGACGGCTTTTCTTTCACGATCATGAAACGGCCCCTTACGCAGTGGAACCCGGGCTAGACCGGCTCGTCCTCGCCCTCGTCCATCTCGAGGAACTCTTGCGCGGCCGCGCCCATCGAAATGTCCCCGGGCTGGAGCCCTTCCGCGAGACCGGGAGGGCTGTCGGGGTTGATCTTGACGAACGGCGGCAGCTGCGGCTCCGACCAGACGACCTTCTTGCGCTTGCCCACAACCCAGCGCCTTATCCTGACCATGCCCTTGTATCTACCCGTGCCACCATCAATAACCGGCGGCGCGAGAACCTGCCTGGGGCAATTTGCGGACTCAGCGGCAAGCTGTCCTCGCCGTCCGCAGGCCGCTGGATGTCGCGGCGGGTGACGGCGAGGTAGCCGACCAGTATGGCGACCAGAACAGCCACCACCACCGCGACCCGGCCAGAGCCGAGGCCGAGTCCGCTCAGCGAGTGCGGCCGGCCGAGGTAGTCGGCGAACGAGGCACCCAGGGGACGGGTCACCACGTAGGCGAACCAGAAGGCGGCGACCGCGTTGAGCCCGAACCCCCACCAGAACACGGCGGGAATCAGGATGATGAGGAAGAACATGATGCCCGACGCGAGATAACCCAGGCCCAGCACGGTGGCCGTGAAGTCGCCCAGGGCGGTGCCGAGCGCGAAGGTGGCGAACACCACGGCCCAGTAGTAGGCCTCCCGCCGGCGGGTGACGATGCTGTGGATCGACAGCGTGCCCTCGCTGCGGTACCAGAGCCAGAAGACCAGCGCGAGCACCACGGCCCACAGCAGTGTCGTGCCCGCGTAGGGGATGCCGACGAACAGGTGCAGGGCGTCGGACACCCCGGTACCGAAGATCGCGATCGCATAGGCGAGGAACCAGTAGGCGACCGCGGTGTAACGCCGGGTCCTGAACTGCCAGACCACGGCGACGGCCATCAGGCCGACTTCCACGACCCCGCCGACCAGCCGGTTGCCCTCGGCCAGGTAGTCCGACACGGCCTCGCCGCCACAGGTGGTGAGGATCTTGACCACCCAGAACACGAAGGCGATCTCCGGCACCTTCGCCGCGAGCGGCTCGGGCCAGATGACGTCCGCCAGCCTCCGGCTGGGTGCCGAACTCACCTGCTGCGCTCCGCGTAGCGATCCGGCCCGGCCACCCCCGCCCGGGCGTGACCGGCCGGCCGGACCGCCGGCCTCACCCTGGCGATACACACCAGGCTGTAGTAGGTGACCAGGGCGATGGCCAGGTGCATGACCATTAGCACCGCGACCGCGCGGCCCGGCTGGCCCAGGTCCAGGAGGTAGAGATCCGGGAGCCAGAGCACCAGCGTGACCAATACCGCCAGCCGGAAGAACAACCAGCGCGGCGCGGAGCTAATTCGGGTTACGACCGGCCAGGCCAGGCAGGCGATCACCACGCCGATGATCGTCAACTTGGCGTAATCGTGGAACTGGAAGTGGACGTAACCCTTGGTCGAGGGGAACAGCGTCGTGCCTATGACAACCAAGATCGCGTCGGCGGCCAGCGATCCGGCGATGGAGACCGCGAGCGCGAGCAGCACGCGGGCGGCCGAGGGCTGCCGGTGAGAGGGAGCAAAATCGACCCGCGCCAGGCCCAGGGCACGATCCAGCCTGGGCGATAGCTGAGCGGGCAAGATCCCTCCAAGGGCAGATGGTGACAAGCCAAGGTATGCCGCGGCGGCCGTCCGCCGGGACATCCCGGAGGACGAATTCCGCGCCGCCCGCGTCATCCTCAGGTCGGATACCGGACCCGTGTACCCGCTTCTACCAGCGGTGATGCCGCGCATCTGGCGGATGGCCGAAAGCCGGCCGGGTACGCTGCCGGTAAGTCACGACGAAGGACGCACATTGGGCACCACGACCAGGCTGCCCGCCCCGCCCCTGGCCGCCGTGCCAGCGCGGCCGGGAGAGCAGCCGCCTGACGAGATCACTCGCGGCCTGTTCGGCCGGGGCCGCGCGCTGATGCGCACCCACCCGCTGGCCACCGACACGCTACTGGCCACGGTGCTGCTGGCCGTGTCCTCGGTGTGGCTGGCCGGGTCCGGTTTCGCCAGCCTCCGGGCGGCCGTCGTACAGACGGCGCTGATCGCGGCGCTCTCTGTCCGCCGCCTTTACCCGTCCGCGGTGTTCCTGGTCATCAGCGCCATCGCGTTCGGCCAGTGGCTGCTCGGCTTCCCGCTGCTCGGGGACGCGGCGCTGCTGGTCGCGCTGTACACGGTGGCGGCTCACGAGTCACGCCTGCGCAGCCTGCTCGCGACCGGAGTGCTCGAGGCCGGCGCCGTCATGGCGGCGGTCAAGTGGGAGCCGGCCGGCACGCCGGAACGCTCGCTGCTGTTCCTGTCCGCCACGGTGGTGGCGGCGTTGTTCGCCGGGCTGACGGTCGCCTCGGGCAGCAGGTACCTGGCCTGGATGGACGAGCGCGCCCGCAGGCTCGAGGTCGAGCGGGACCAGCAGGCGGTGATCGCGGCCGCTGCCGAGCGGACCCGGATCGCCAGGGAGCTGCACGACATCGTCTCGCACAGCCTGTCGGTCGTGATCACGCTGGCCGATGCGGCCGCCGTCGTCAGCCGGGCCGATCCCGCCCGTGGCGTCGAGGCGATGACCGAAGTCTCCGAGGTCGGCCGCCGTGCCCTGACCGACATGCGAGCCATGCTCGGCGTGCTGCGTACCGACGAGCCGGCCGCCGGGCTGGCGCCGCAACCCGGCATCGGCGACCTCGGCGCGCTCGTGGAGCGGGTCCGGGCGACCGGGCTGCCGGTGGACCTGGCCGTCGAGGGCGCTCCCTTCCCGCTCGGCGCCGCGGCCGAGCTGACCGCGTACCGCATCGTCCAGGAGGCGCTGACCAACACGCTGCGCCACGCCGCGGCCAGCCGTGCGTCGGTCACCATCGTCTACGACGAGCCCCAGGTCCTCGTGCGAATCACCGATGACGGCACTGCGAAACCGCAGGGCGGCCGCCGGGGGCATGGCATCGAAGGCATGCGCGAACGGGCCGCGCTGCACGGCGGCACGCTCCGCGCCGGGCCGGCCCCAAAGTGCCCGAAGTCCCCAGATTCCGCGCAGGGTTGGCTGGTCGAAGCTACCCTCGGGCGGCCCGCGTGAGCATCTCCGTCTTGCTAGCGGACGACCAGCCGCTGCTGCGCCGCGGCTTCCGCATGATCCTGGAGACCGAGGATGACCTGACCGTGGTGGCCGAGGCGGGAAACGGCGAGGAAGCCGTCGATCTCGCCCGCCGGCACGCGCCGGACGTGGTGCTGATGGACATCCGGATGCCGGGCACCGACGGCATCGAGGCCACCCAGCAGATCACCGCCGCAGGGGCGCTGCCCAAAGTCCTGGTCCTGACCACCTTCGACCTGGACGAGTACGCTTTCGGCGCGCTGCGGGCCGGCGCCAGCGGCTTCCTGCTCAAGGACGTGCGTCCCGGCGAGCTCGTCGCGGCCATCAGGACGGTCGCGGCCGGGGACGCGGTCATCTCGCCCCGGGTGACGCGCCGCCTGCTCGAGGAGTACGCCCAGGTCCTCCCGCTGTCCCCGGGCCAGCGGGAGCAGCGCTTCCCGCAGCTGGCCGCGCTGACCGAACGCGAGCGCGAGGTGCTGATCGCGGTGGCTCGCGGCCTGTCCAACACCGAGATCGCGGCTTGTTTGTTCGTCTCGGAGGCCACCGTGAAGTCGCACGTCGGGCGCATCTTGTCCAAGCTCGCCCTGCGCGACCGGGTCCAGGTCGTGGTGCTCGCCTACGAGGCCGGCCTCATCCAGCCCGGCGTCCGCTAGGCCCGGTCTCAGCTGGGAGGCGGAGACGGGAATCGAACCCGTGTACAGGGCTTTGCAGGCCCTTGCCTAAGCCACTCGGCCACTCCGCCACAAAGGGCATGCCGCAAGGGCATCCGGTCCCCTCAGAGCGGACGACGGGATTCGAACCCGCGACCCTCACCTTGGCAAGGTGATGCTCTACCAGCTGAGCCACGTCCGCGTCGCACCCGTGGGGTGCGTTCAGAACTGTAGCCGATCCTGCCGCTTACGCAAACTCAAACGCGGGTCATCCTTCGATGCCGGTCGAAAGATTGTTGGGTTAGCGTCGAAATATGACCGCACCGGCCCGCTGGATCGACAGGGGCTCTCCGGGGCAGCGCCGCCGCAGCGTGCGCGTCACCCCGGCCGGCGCTGAGGGCCTGGCCCTCACCTTCGGGCTGGACCTTGTGGGAAGCTGTCGATCATGCGAGAAGTCGTAGTGGACGGAAGCGCGCTGACCGTGGACGACGTCGTGGCGGTGGCGCACGGGCAGGCACGGGTCACGCTGGGCGCGGACGTGCCCGGGCGGATGGAAGTGAGCCGTTCGGTGGTCGTGAACGCGCTCCGCGGCGGCGCGCCCGTGTACGGGGTGAACACCGGGTTCGGCGCGCTGGCCGACACGCCGGTGAGCGAGGCCGACCTGACCACGCTGCAGGGCGCGATCGTGCGCTCGCACGCGGCGGCCATCGGCGCGCCGCTGGACGACGAGACCGTGCGCGCGGTGCTCCTGCTGCGGGCCCGGACGCTCGCGGCCGGCTATTCCGGGGTCCGCGTGGAGCTGCCCGCCCGGCTGCTCGAGCTGCTCTCGCTCGACCTGCTGCCGGTCATCCCGGGCAAGGGCTCGGTGGGCGCCTCCGGTGACCTGGCCCAGCTCGCGCACCTGGCCCAGCCGCTGATCGGGGAGGGGCGGCTGCGGCAGGCCGGAGATCCGCCGGCCGGGCGCCCGGCCGGCGAGGTGCTGCGCGAGCACGGGCTTGAGCCGCTGACGCTGGCCCCGAAAGAAGGCCTGTCCCTGGTCAACGGCACCGAACCGATGCAGGCCCTGCTCGCCTTCTCGGTGCACGACGCCACCATGCTGGTCCAGGCGGCCGACGTGGCCTGCGCGCTGTCGGTCGAGGCGCTGCTCGGCACCGACCGGCCGTACGACGAGCGGGTCCAGGTGATCAGGCCGCATCCGGGCCAGCTGGTCAGCGCGGCCAACCTGCGCGGGCTGCTGGCCGGGTCGCCGCTGCTGGCCAGCCACCGGGACAGCAGGCACGCGGTGCAGGACGCCTACTGCCTGCGCTGCGCCCCGCAGGTGCACGGCGCGGTGCGGGACGTGCTCACCTTCGCCCGCCAGGTAGTCACGATCGAGCTGGGCGCGGTGGTGGACAACCCGGTCATCGTGCCCGACGGCGAGGTCATGACGACGGGGAACTTCCACGGCGAGCCGCTCGCGTTCGCCGCCGACATGCTCGCCATGGCCGTGGCCGAACTGGCCTCGATCAGCGAGCGGCGGGTGGACCGGATGCTCGACCCCGCGTTCTCCCGCGGCCTGCCGCCGTTCCTGGCCCCGGCGGCCGGCACCAACTCCGGCTTCATGCTGGCCCAGTACACCGCGGCCTCGCTGGTCAGCGAGAACAAGGTGCTCGCCCACCCGGCCAGCGTGGACACCATCCCGACCTCAGGCAAGCAGGAAGACCACGTGTCGATGGGCTGGACCTCGGTCCGCAAGCTGCGCGAGGTCATCGGCAACGTCCGTGCCTGCCTGGCGGTGGAGATCTGCTGCGCCACCCAGGGGATCGACCTGCGGGCGTCCGTGGCCGAGCCGAGCGTCCCGCTGCGGGCCGTGCACGGCCTAGTACGCTCGTCGGTGCCCCGGATGGACATCGACCGCGAGGTGGCCGCCCAGCTCGCCGCGGTCAACGACCTGCTCCCGGAGATCTGCCGGGTAGCCGCGGAAAACTCCCCGTCCTTCCGGTAAGGCGCCTGCCGTCACGAGATGCTCTGCTAGGCGTTGCGGAGCAGGTCGTTCAGCTCCGCCTCGATGTCGATGTAGGTGCTTTCCTTACCGGCCGGAACGATTTGATATGTCCGCGCCAGGAACGCCGACATCGCCTGAGCTGGCGCCTCGAAGTGGGCCTGGCCAAACGGCGACGACAGCTCGATATTCAAGACCTGGCCGCCGGCCTGGTGCGGGCCGATCACGTCGAGGTCACCGGTTTCCGCGCACGACACCGGCGAGGGCCACACCTGTACGTCTCCCTCGCCCTGCCGCGACTCGATCCCCGCGGCCAGCAGGTCCCGGGCGAAGATCCACTCGACTGGCTCGTCGGTGCCGACATGGAACGCCATGCGCACCGCATAGGGGTCCTTGCCGCTGTAGTACGTACTGGCGACAAGCGGAACAATCGTTTGCTGCGGGACAACAAGCCTAAGACCAAGCTCGGCCGAGATCGTGGTGCTGCTGCTTCGGTTCATCGCCTACCACCCCTACCTAGCCGGGTCCCGGACAACCGGGCTCTGCCAATCTGACGTGACCGGCTAGAGATTATGACGCGCACACGGAGGGTAAGGTTTACCGGGTAGTAACTAATCCGTTTTGCGCCTTTCGTTCCCAGCCGGAAGACGAACCCTCATCACCGCCTTGACCTGGACAAATGTCGTTCAGGCCCGGCAGCGACGTTGATGCAGTTTAGTGTTTCGGTACGTCGATTGCATAGCCTGTGACGCTCATCTCACATATTTATCTACGAGACGTTTCAGTAACAATACTGAGCGTAATTAAGCCCGCTCCGATGCGCACGTTTGCAAGATTCGGCCATTACATAGAGTGACAGAGGCCCGGGTGGCGTCCCTCCGTCATGCCAGACGTGCGACACGCCGCGCGGATGCGCTACCCTATGGGAGCGCCGGAACACGGCTGTTCCGGGGGCCTTAGGCCCCTGGCGGACGGCCCAGACCCGGCGACGGGCGATTGGCTCAGCGGGAGAGCGCCTCGTTCACACCGAGGAGGTCACTGGTTCGATCCCAGTATCGCCCACCAGGTCAACCGCTATATCGATCTCCGTCGAGATCACTATTGGGAGCCATTCCTGTAACGGTCAGCACCCAGCGGGAAGTCCTGGAGCCGCTCATCGACATCATCGGGGCAGTGCCTCTGCGTGAGCTCTCGGCAGCTACCGTCCGGTCGGCGCTGAAGGACCTGGCGGCCACCCGCGCCACACGGACGGTGGGCATGACGCATGCCGGGCTCACGCGGGCCATCAGGCACGCCGAGGCTAACGAAAAAGTGCGCCGCAATGTCGCCACGCTTGTGGACACACCCGCCGGCCAGGAAGGCCGCCCGTCAAGGGTCTTTGGATGGTCGCTGCCCAGGACTCGTTCCAGTTCGGCGAGGTTCTGCTCGAACAGGGAGATGGCCTGGTCCAGGTCCTTCGCTTCCTGGTAGGCGCGGGCGAGGGTATTGCGGGAGGTCATGACATCGGGGTGGTCGTTCCCTAGGACTCGCTGCCGGTCGGCGAAAGTCTGCTTCGACATAGGGATAGCCCGGTCCAGGTCCCCAGCCTGCTTGTAAGCGCGGGCGAGTTCGTTGCGGCAGGTCAGTGTGTCGGGGTGGTCGCTACCGAGGAGCCGTTGCTGATCGGCGAGGTTCTTCTCGAGCATCGCGATGGCTCGGTCCGTGTCTCTGGCATCCATGTAGGCGGCGGCGATGTTGTTGCGGGTGGTGAGGGTGTGGGGATGGTCGCTGCCCAGGACTCGTTCCAGTTCGGCGAGACACTGCTCGAACAAAGGAATCGCCCGGCCCGGGTCCTTCGCTTCCTGGTAGGCGCGGGCGAGGTTGTTGCGGGAGGTCATGACATCGGGGTGGTCGTCCCCCCGGAGTAGCTGGCGGTCGGTCAGGCTTTGCTCCAACATGGGGATGGCCCGGTTCAGGTGTCCCGCCTACATGTGAGCGGTGGCGAGGA
>Ga0208565_1002097_pt1 | contig 11026 bp, 16 predicted proteins | sample Sb_taG_7_FD_187706 | JGI IMG/M metagenome (GOLD analysis project Ga0208565, IMG submission 187706) | Peat soil microbial communities from Weissenstadt, Germany - Sb_50d_2_FS metaG (SPAdes) (version 2) | ecosystem: Environmental > Terrestrial > Soil > Wetlands > Peat | place: Germany...
GTGACCGGGCACCCAGTCCCCCTGCGGGTCGGTGGTCTGCCCCACTTCGATCAGGTGACCATCGGGATCACGGATGTAGCAACGGATCTCGTACTGGTGCTGCTTCGGGGGCGTCAGGAACTGAGCACCCCGCGCGCTCCATTCGGAGTACACCGTCTCCATGTCCTTGACCCGGATGTTGACGAAGCTGCTCACCCGATTTGAGTCGCCGGGCGTCTCCAGGGTGACCTCCGGCTTGTCGTCGGTCGGGCCTCCGCCGGCATTGATGACGATCCAACTATTGGACAGTGCGACGTTGGTCGGCCCTCCGGGGCTGGAGAAGGCGACCCGGCCCCCAAGGACTTCGGTGTAGAAACGCCGAGAGCGCTCGACGTCGTCCGACACGATGAAGTGTGTGAGCAGGATTTCCTCTTGGGGCGGTGGGACTTCGGCCATCTGCTACCTCCGATGGTCTTCCACGGTCATTGCGGTGCCATCTGCGTCTGCATGGGCTGCAAAGGCGGCGGCATTTTGGCGATCTCCATTCGAAGGGTTTTGAAAGCCGAATCGAAGATGGTCGAGAAACTCGGGAACGGCTGGATGACGTCGCTCAACACCTCCAACGGAACGCAGGCGCGTATGGCGAGCGTCGCCTGCTGGAGCCACTCGCCGGCCTCGGCTCCGAGGGCATAAGCGCCGGTCAACCTGGCGCCGTACCTGAGCAGGGTCAAGAATCCGTTCGACTGGGCGTAGTGGTGGCTGTACGTCGCGGTCTTGGACACGTCGGTCAAGAGCGTTGTGCTGCTGTAGGGTGCCTCCGCGGCACCGACGGCGGCCGCCTGCGGATCGGTGTACGTGACGCGCGGCACGGCGTCGTAGTTCGTCGGGTGGCTCTCTCCAGCGATGTTCGCTGCCACAACGTCTCCCTACAAACGACGATCGGAACACTGCGATCTTCGCATCTGTAGACGAGTGGCGATCCACAGCGGCGACTGCGGTAGCTTCACCGCCTCCCTCATCTTCGACAAAGAGTGTGGGCTCCCACGGCGAGACCGCTTCATCGCGTGTTCCAACGCCCAGAAGGCCTCGGAGTCGGTCCTTCTCGGCGCGCAGCTCCACGAGCTGCCGCCGTAGCTCCACAATCTCACCCGCATCGGAGTCGGTCGATCGGAATTCAGCCATCAGTCGTCACTCGGCGATATCTGCGGACAGGGCGGTCGCGACCCACCCGAGCCTACGGGACCACGAATAGGCCCCAGAGCTCGTGGGCAAAGGTCGAGACATCGGCCCTGTCGAGGCGCAGGAGGAGGTCGTGAACGGTCAGCGAGGGTGCCCTCAAATGCGCCCGCCTGCTTCCGGGCCGCATTCCGGACGATGACGGGACTCACCTTGAGCTGGTCGAGCAGGAAGTCATCGCGATGGACGGTCTCCGAACTCGAAAGCAGGAAGGACATCGGAACGAAATCCGCCAAGTTGCTTGTCACAATGGGCCCTCGCCCCTCCCCGGATCGCCGTCGTGAGCTGCCGCGACCAGGGCGAATGCTCGTTTCTCCTCACGCCTCCTCGGCCCGCTCAGACACCGGCGCCGGTGTTTCCGAAGCCGCTTCGAAGGGATATACTTCCGTACAATCACCGTACATGGACCGAAGGATTCTGATGACACCCACACGCACCGAAAGGCTTGAATTGCGAGCGGATCCCGAGGCAGCCGAGCGGATCCGGCGGGCGGCATCGGTCACCCGCAAGTCAGTGAGCGCATTCGTGCTCGACGCGGCCAACGAGGCTGCTGAACGGGTCATGGCCGATCAGTCGACCGTCGTGCTGCCTCCCGAGGTCTTTGAGTCCTTCTACCGCTGGTTGGACACCCCTGCCGAGGAGATTCCCGCACTGGCCCGGCTGGCGCGGCGAGAACGACGAATTGTACAACGATGACCCTATGGGTCTCGGAGCGCCTCTCCGAGGTCCACGATCTCAGTCAATTTGATAGTGGCCAAGCGTCCCTGGACAAATGGCTTCGAGATCACGCGGCACATGCAGATCGAATGAACACCGCCCGAACCTTCGTCCTCCACGAGGGCGACCAACGGGTGATCGGCTACTACAGCTTGGCCATGGGGCAGGTTGAGGAAGAAGAGCTCCCGTTGTCCGTCGCGCGGGGTGGCCCGCGAGTGGTCCCCGTCGTGCTGGTCGCTCGCCTTGCCGTGGACCGGAAAGCACAGGGGAGAGGCATAGGGGGAGAACTCCTATGGGACGCCCTCACCCGTGCGTTCACAGCGAATTCGCTCGCGGCGGCCCGCGCGATTGTGGTCGACGCGCTGGACGAACGAGCGGCCTCGTTTTACGAGCACTTCGGGTTCATACGCGTCACATCCGTAGCGCAGTTTCCGTTGAGGTTGGCCATCAAGATGAGTTCGGTAGAGCGCAACCTCGGGTTGTGATGTGGTGCACGTGGTACGGGATTCCCGGGTTCACGCTCCACATCAGACGCACGCGCCATTGACAATTTCGGTCACTCGCGGTTCATTGTGGTCAACCGAAATTGCCGATTGACGCTGCGTGTATTGCAAAGATGCAGGCGGGGGAGTTGGGCCCCTTTTTGTTGCCAAGGTGAGGATCGCGGGTTCGAATCCCGTCGTCCGCTCCAAGAAAGTCCAGGTAGTGGACGGTGCGAGAGGCCGAAATGGGCCTCTCGTGGCGCGTTTGAGAGCGAGGCGCACCACATTTGCACCACACACCACATCTTGGTGTTTTTCGGTGGGGTTGTTGGGTGTTTTTCGGGGGTGGGCCGTTGACCCTTATCTTTGCGTGTCAGGGTCATCCGACCCGAGCGTTTCCCCCGGCAAACCGCGGGCGGGTGGTCGATGTTCGACTCCACTAGCGCCCACTCGAAGTGTTGGGGAGAGAGCAGCCTCGACGCACAAGCCACGGCAATGGGCCGCGCACAGTCCAAGAACACGGCGTCGAGGGCCTGGTCAGAACCCTATGACACGGCCCGGGTTTCCTAGAGCCTCTCCAGGCTTCCCGGGTCGAATCACTTCGCCGCTGCTGCTTTCAACAACTCATCGATTCGCAAGAGGGCGGGAGTCCGGCCCACCAGCTGTAGTTCTAATACTTTGTCCTCAACTCTTGAGGGTACCGATCCAGCCTGGTTGCCCGTTTCAGTCGCAACCTGATTGTGCCGTCTGAACGCTTTACCCAGTCGCTGATTGAGGCGGATGGCGGAGCGCAAGGGTCCCTCTCCGGCACCGGGTGTCTCAGTTGGTACTTGGTCCTTATTCATCTCCACTCTTCGCCAGAGCGTGATCGTCTTGGAACCGACAAGTTCTGGATCACTCCTCCCTACCCTCTTGAAAACTCCTGATTCATAGCCGGCAAGAACCTTCACTCCTGTGCGACGATGATCCGGGGCACCTCCTTGACCCGTTTCTTCACTCTTTCGAAGCACCTCCAGGTACAGGGGATTCCATACAAGCTCCCAGTGGAGTTTGAGCGAACCAGCCCCCCGTCTGGTCGACCGGTCACCCCTTCCAGTGTGGTATTTGAGGGCACGATATGACGTCAAGGCCAAGATGCCACGTTTATCGTTGTAGACCCACGCCTCATGCAGCAGTCGTTCACCATTGATCAAGATGGCTTCGATGCGACTCTCTTCGATGTCCGCGAAATTGAGCTTCGACTCTAGGTACGTGCTCCCCACCACCCGCACCTGATTAGTCATCTGTCCGTTATCGAAGTATCGAGCTTCCCATCGACCAGCCGGATCCTGAAACCAACCAGTTTCGGAGCCCGGCTGAGCACCGCAGTTCTCACAAGTCTTCGTTCCGGGACGAAGGGCGGCATTACAATGATGGCACTGTTCAGAAAGATCGCTCCCAGATCCGTCCGTCGATGCCGTTGGCGGTGGTGAGGACGATCCAAGCACGATCCCTGGCGCCGGGGTAGCCGGTGGGGGTGGAGCCGGTGGCGGTGGGGTCGCTGCTGGGGGTGACAGGACGACATTCAGAGCACCGGGTGGTTCTGAGTATGAACCGATGCCACTGTCTCGAACTAGCGGCGACGCCTCACCATCTTTGAGGAAGCGCTCTTCGTGAATCCCAAAAGGGTCTGGATGCCAGCCATTCTTTTCCACCGCGCTCGCCGGAGATGGGGTAGCTGGTGGCGGTGGTGAGGATGGTCCAATCAAGATCGCTGGCGCCGGGGTATCCGGTGGCGGTGGGGGTGGAGCCGGTGGGGATGACAGGACGACATTCAGAGCACCGGGTGGTTCTGAGTATGAACCGATGCCACTGTCTCGAACTAGCGGCGTCGCCTCACCATCTTTGAGGAAGCGCTCTTCGTGAATCCCAAAAGGGTCTGGATGCCAGCCGTCCAACCTCATGATGCTCCCCCACCCTATGGTCGCTGGCTACGAGCGACCAACGTGTTGCACTGGTCAGGAACTGACTGGGAGTCAAATCTTCCTTCCTTGACCTTACACTTGGTCCGAGAATCAGACTTATTGCTCCCTTTGCCACTCGGGAGCCAGCCTTGATCAGTCCAACTGTCATGCCGGCGCGCTTTGGATGCCAATGACCCAAGTTGGGGCCGTCCCTTCGTCAATGTTGATGAGGTCACGTCGGGTCGATTGAGGCAGGAGGCGAGTCGTCGACCGTTATACGCCGATCCCGTTGATCTTCCCCACGACGTCCACGTGGGTGACGTTCTGTGCGGGCTCGGGAGCGCCCGACAGCGATGGGGGAGGGTCCCGTTGACTGCTCAAGGGCCGACTGGGTCCATTACGAGTCTTTGCGCCCGTCGCCTGCGCTGGCCGAGACTGCCGACGAGGGTCCTCCGGCGGGGATCGTGTCGATCCGGATGGTGTCTCGGAGTTTGAAGGCGATGTCGGTGCCAAACGCCGCTGACTGTGCTAATCGACGAGTGACGAGGTCCTCTTGGCCTTGGTGCTCGTTGACGCCCGGAGGTGGATGTCTTCGCCGTGTCATCCCAGCAGGCTGAGAACCTCGATCTCGACCCGCTCAGACGCCGCAAGGTGGCGCGTGCAAGGCCCTAGCTCACGTGCCGAAGGTACGCTCCAGATGGTCGAGGCGCTCCTTGACGTCGCCAATCCCCACGGTTACCCGGCCCACACGGGCGACTACGACGGCGAGATCTTCGACGCTACGGGTCTGGCGACGCCTGAGGTTCTCGCCCGAGTGGAGTTCGAGGCGGGAGCGGGCATGGCCGGGTATTGGGAGGGGATCTTCCCCGGCGAAGTTCCTACCGGAGCCGACAAGGTCTTGCCGCAGCTTCTGACGACCGACACGATTGACCTGGAAGGCAACAAGATCCGGGTCATCAAGATCGGTCAGGCGGATACCGCCGAATCGACTGTGCTCCACGTTCCGTCGCTGGCCGCGGTCATCACCGGGGATTTGGCCTACAACGAAGTGCACATGATGACGGCGGAATGCGGTGAAGCCGAACGGCAGCAGTGGATCGCCAACCTGGACGCGGTTGCTGCCCTCAATCCCACCTTCGTTGTCGCCGGGCACAAGAAAGTCGAGAACGACAACGATCCGAAGATCATCGGAGAATCCCAGCAGTACCTGCGCGACTTCTCCCGGATCGTGACTGAGGAGACCACGGCAGCTGGCATCATCGCCCGAATGGTCGAACGGTATCCCGACTGGGGAAACCTCCGCACGCTCTGGCACTCCTCGCGGACAGTCATCGCAAAGAAGGATGGCTAGCTGTACCAGTGTTCGGAAATGTCTGTGGCCTGAGCCGGATACATCACCCCCGGTAGGACCTGAGAGGAACCCCGACCCACCCGGTATGGCGCGGCCGCAATCCTATTGCTGTCAATTCCCGTTCAAATGGCATGGGTGAGGCGCTCTCTTGGCTGGACCTCCGGTTGCCGGTCCATGAGCCCGACGTGGCGGCCGACGGCAATGCGACACCTTCGCGGCGCGACGTGGCCGAGCGGGCGGGCCACACGGGCACGAGGGGAGGGGTGGATATGGGGCGGGTGGAGGTTGGGCACGCTCTCGTTACGTCAGAGTCCGATCCGGGGTTCGATGCTCCGGCGCCATCTCTCGAATCGGTATCGAACGCCGCTCTCCTCCTGGTCCTTGCCTTGTTCGAACCTGGTGAATCCGCTGCGATAGTCGGGGAAGAACTTTGTGCAATGAAAATCCTCGAGAACCTGAGTGATGAAGAGCTCGTCGGCTCGGTCGATTGTTTCTGCAAATACGAAGGCCCCTCCGATGACCCACACATCCTTGTTGGGGTGGCTCTTCATCAGCTCAGTCAAAGTGGCGATTGATTCAAAGCCGGACCTTAGGCGACTCTGCTCGCGGGTCAGCACGTAATTGTCCCGATCGTGCAGTGGGGCTGAGAACTCGCTGTACGTGGCCCAGCCCATGACTATGAGTCCGGTCGTGGTCTGGCTTTCGAAGTAGGCAGCATCGCCGGGCAACTTCCAAGGAATGCCCTTGTCGGTGGCGATACCCCTGTTCGTGTCCATGGCAGCAATCAGGCGGATCATGGAGAGGTAGTCTTTCGAGCGCGATCAGAAAGCAGAGTCAGTCTGACTCGGGTGAACACATCGTTCGGACCGTGGGCGAAAGGCCACCTGCGGTATGACGAGTTGGGGCTGACCGAAGACAACTTCATTGTGGTTCCCGACGTTAGCTCTTTCCCATAACCGCCGACAGATACGTAGCGGGAGGTGCCGACATGACGAATTCCTTCGATCCAGAGGTTCCACCAAGCGGGAACGGTTGCGTGGAGTGTCTCGACTCTGGCGGTTGGTGGCTACACCTACGACGGTGCACGGAGTGCGGCCACATTGGATGTTGCGACAACTCGCCCAGCCGGCACGCGACCGCGCATGCGAACTCGTCAGGGCACTCTGTCATCCGCAGCTTCGAGCCAGGCGAGGATTGGTTTTGGAACTACCGAACAAACGAATACATGGAAGGGCCTCACCTCGCACCCCCGCAGCATCATCCCCTCGACCAACCCGTGCCTGGACCCGCTGGACGGGTTCCCGCCAACTGGCAAGACCTTTTGGTGGAATCGTGACGACGCGATGGGTCGCGACCGCCTTGGGGGTCCCGAAAGTCCTCCAGACGCGGACCATCTGCACTTGGGGCCTCCAGCGTCGTTCCCGGAGGGCATCCGGTCTTCGCCACGGCCTTGCCCAGGGCCGAGAAATGGTTTCGTCGCACCTCGTAGGAGATCTCTGGTGTGACGCTCGACTGGAACTCCGTTGAACCCACGAGGTCGGTGAACAGCGCAATGACGTTGTCGGTGGTCACCGATGCTCCCATCCCACGTTGACACTTCTACCGTAGGCGACCAGGGGATTCGTCTGCAGGGCGAGGGCGACATGGTGCCGGTCATAGTAGAGCGCGGGTGCTGAGATCATTTCGACCGTGATGTGCGAAGGGTGTGTTTGTCGACGTGGTGTGACAGGGTTTTGTCACAGGCAGCCAGGTAGACCCGACACAGCAATCAGACGAACCCTCGAGGTTGCCGACGACGCCCCCGATATTTTGGGACGTCGCGGTCTTCTTGCTCTCCATTCGCCCCCCAGCGAGCCGCGTCGCGTGCTACGGGCGGTCAGGGATCGCCGCCTCCGATCCTGACTTCAGCCCTTGTCGACCTTCTTCAGGGCACCGTATCCACGCTCGATGGCTGCCGTGATGATGGCCTCGAAGTCCTTGTCCGTCAGCACATGGGGTATCCCCATGGAAGAGGCTCGCCAGTACAGCTCGGCCAGCCATTCGAGAAGCTCCAGGCGGTGTATGGCCTGATCCATGGTTGAGCCGTAGGCAACCGAACCGTGGTTCTGCATCATGGCGGCGTTCCGCCCCTTCAGTGCTTCGATGACATTGTCGGCCAACTCCTGAGAGCCAAAGGTGGCGTAGGGTGCCGTGCGGGGCGTGCCTCCCAATTCCAAACAGCTGTAGTGCAGTGCCGGTAGCTCGTCGTGACAACATGAAAGCGCAGTGGACGCCATGGCATGGGCGTGTGTTATGGCAAGGGCATTCGTGGCGGCGTAGATTCCTGTGTGAAGCGGTACCTCTGATGTGGGGGCGAGGTCGCCGTCCACGACCATGCCACCCAGGTCGATGACGGTGATCATCTCTGCCGTCACCGTCCCGAGGTCAGACCCCGTAGGAGTCACCGCGATCAGGTCTCCCTGACGGGCGGAGATGTTACCCGCCGTGCCGATGACGAGGCCCTTTTCGGCCAGATAGCGGCTCGCGCCTGCCACGGCCTCTCGTTCAGCTGCCAAGAGCAGTTCGCTCATTCCTCGTTCCCTTTCATCTCGCGCCTCAATGTTGCAAGGACCGCCCTGACCTTTGCGTCCAGCGAGGGGGGGAAGTCGCCGGCGATTTCAGACGACCCAGCTTGCAGCACCATCACGATGTCCCTGTTGTTGCTGACGAATTGTGGTGCAGCCATTCCGACCTCCCTTCGAACGTGACGGGAAGTGTCCCACGTCGGTCATGGGGTTGCCATTACGGACCTTCACCAGGCGCAGTGGATGCCGTATGAGGGCGGTCCGCATCGAAGGCGTCCCGCTCAGTACTCGCGGGCGCTGCTTGGCGGACTGGCCACCGCGGCTCCCCTCACATGGAGGCTGAGGAGACCTCGATCTGTGGCGATCGCATAAGCGTCTGTAGAACCACGCAATATCGCTCCGTCGTCTCGACAAGGGCATTGAGTTCGTCTTCCGACGCGGAACTCGAGAGGTCGAACGACAGCCGGATCGACGTGAACCCAACGGCGACATTTCGATCGACACCCAATGTTCCACGAAAGTCGAGGTCACCCTCCGCACGGACGAGGCCGTCGACCTCAACGCCCCGGTTGGTAGCCACGGATCGAAGCGTCACGCCAGCGCAAGCCACCAGCGCCTGGAGCAGCATGTCTCCAGAACAGGCAAAGGTGCCATCGCCCCCCGTCGCCGGGTGAAGACCGGCCTCGACTACTGCTCGACCAGTCGCCACGGAACAGCTCACCTCTTCGTTCCCAAGGCGGCCCTCTGCCTCCAAGGTGATCCTCGCTGCCGTCGGGTCGTCGCGATAGCGAGCCTTCAGCGGGGCCTGGAGTTCCTTCAGTTCCTCAGGATCCACGTGTGCCTCCTGTGGTCGGTGGAAGACGCCGATGACGCTGCGTCAAGTTCCGAAGTTGGTGGGGAGTTGCGACTCTGGTCCTTGCCAAGGTCCGCGCCGTGGGTTCGAATCTCGTCGTCCGCTCCGGAGAAGGTCCAGGCAGCGACTCAACAAGGGTGCATGGGCATAGCCGACTTCGGCGAGCTCTGCCCCGTTGTGCGACCATGAAGGCGTAAGGGTAAGACGGAGGCGGAGAGGTGTCCACGGCTGGTCGGCTGAGGTTCTACCAACAGCTCGCACATCCTGGAGCCGTCCTGTCTTTGGCACTGCTGGCGCTGTTGCCGATGGTGGCGGTGGGGAGCCTGAGGTCACCCAGCAGGACCAGCGCTTTCATCGCGTCGATCGACACGATGAAGGTCAGTCGGGATACGGCAACGCACCCCGAGACAGCCAGCCAGATTGCCCAAGCAGTCGATCTTTGTGCATCGCTCAATACGACGTACATCACCGTCGACACGAACTGGGAGTATCCCGCCTACATGAAGGAATGGATTGATGCCATCCGGGCGGCGGGGAAACACGTGTGGTTCCGAACCCAACCGAACCAATGGCACGACGACAACGGAGCGACGGGCATCATGAGTCCGTCGCAATTCGAATCGGCCGAGCGATCGTTCATCGATGCTCATCCGGGTTTCTTTCGAGCCGGGGACATCTTCGACCCGATATCAGAGCCCGAGGATGGCCTGTACTGGAACGCGACATTCCCGTCGGGCTGGAGTTGGCGGCATGCGCCCAATACCTACACCAATCAGTTCAACCGGTTCATCCTGCAGACGACGGAGATCGCAAACCGGGCTCTGAAGGCCAATGGAGTGAGGGGGGTCATCACGAACATCCGATCAGTCAGTGGGTGGTGGGCAGCCAGCCCGAAGTCTCTCTACAACCGCACGGTCGATCGGCTCGGAAACGTCACTTTCGACAGCTATCCAGAAGGGACACTGACCGACCCAACCGCAGCCGCCCATGCGCGGCTGAGTGAACTCGCGGCCATCCATGCCGCCCGACCAGACGTTCCCGTCATTGTCGGAGAGATGGGATACAGCGACGGGCTACCCGTCAGCGATGCGCAGCAGGAATCCGTCATCGCAGAGGAGCTGACCGGAATACGCACCCTTGGCTATGTAGCCGGCCTCAACTACTGGGTGGGCCCCGGGACATCGACCTCCGGTGGGTATACGCACATCTTCGCCGGTCGTGCTGGAGCTTGGACGCTACGCCCTGCCGCCAACGATCTGGCCTCATTCTTCCGGTCCTACCTCTCTGAGAAGCGGACGTACGGACTGGCCGGCCCGGTCTCGGCGAGACACCGGGAACGAGGTTGATACACGCCACGTCACCGGGTCACCCGACCTGTCGAGCCGCTGAGCAGGACGAAAGGGAACGTCTCTAGCGCCGTGGGGCCTGAGGCCTCGTCCGACAAGACCGTGCCCCCGGCTGGCATTCCGAGGACGGTGCTCGACACGCCGTGTATGGCCCGACGGTTCCCGATGGGGGTCCTTCGGCCCTGCCGTCGACGACCCTGAGGTGTCACCCTGGAACCAAGGAAATGTGAGGGACGATGGCGGCCGTGGCCCCCGTCTCCCTGCTCTACGGGGAGCGCATCGGGTGGGTCTGGCGTTCGTGGGGGTCAGCGAACGTCGCTCGCGGAGGAGGACTTCTGATGGAGAAGATGAAAGGAGTCGCTAGCGAGTTCTTGGCCCAGAGGAGGGTGGCGGTAACCGGTGTGTCACGAACCCCCGGCAATCACGGCAGCAACGTCGTCTACAAACGCCTCCGAGAGCGGGGATACGAGGTCTTTGCAGTCAATCCTCATGCCGACGAAGTCGAAGGCGATCGCTCTTATCACGATCTGAAGTCGATTCCCGACGGGGTGGATT
>Ga0208565_1002099_pt1 | contig 11017 bp, 8 predicted proteins | sample Sb_taG_7_FD_187706 | JGI IMG/M metagenome (GOLD analysis project Ga0208565, IMG submission 187706) | Peat soil microbial communities from Weissenstadt, Germany - Sb_50d_2_FS metaG (SPAdes) (version 2) | ecosystem: Environmental > Terrestrial > Soil > Wetlands > Peat | place: Germany: Weissenstadt...
CGTCACATTACTTGGCTAGCGACGGGCGGGTGCAGGGCAGCCGGGAGGCGGTTCGCCGGCGTACCGGCTGACCCCGAGCCGCCCCGAGCCGAATATCGGGAGGCTGAGGCGATGCCGCCCATTCCGCCGCTAATCACCGGGAAAGCGTCACCCCGAGCCGTAGTGCTCGGCGCCGGGACCCAGCTGTGGCGAGTGCACCGGAAATACCGGGACGGTCCGGCATTCAAGTCGGTTAGATCAGATCCTTATTTCCGGGGCGGCAGGTTCGACGGCACTCCGGACGACCCCTATTCGTATCTTTACGCCGCGCCCGGGGAGCAGACCGCGCTGCTGGAGACACTGGCCCGCGGCATACCGTTCAACGACAGGGGGGAGCGGCTGATCCGGCGTGCGTCGATAGCCGACTACCGCATCTCGGCGCTCAAGCCGGTGCTGGACCTGACCCTGATCTCCTTGCTGACCACTGCGGATCTCGCTGCCGCCTGCCAGGACGAGTGGCTGATCTACTCCCCGCCATCGGAGTATCCGCAGACCCGGCGGTGGGGCCAGTGGCTGCGGGAGCAGGCAGCCTGGGCTCAGGGCATCGTGTGGCCGTCTGGCCGGGATCTCGGCGGCCGGAACCTGATTCTGTTCGGCGACCGGTGCCCGGCCGGAGTCCTGCGTGCCGCGCCAGGAGCGGCCGTGGATCTTGACGATGCCGACGGTGCCCGGTGGCTCAACAAGCAGCTGGCGCCGTTCCGGATTTCAGTCAGGCCACCGAGGTGCCGGCCGACTTTGCAGCCTTCCTGACCCGCTCAATTTGCTCGATTCTCCGGTGTTCTGACTGCGATTTTCGGTTCACCGGAGTTTAGCGGATTACGCCCATATGCCTTGCCTTGCGAGGAATCCCGGCTGACAGTAAAAGCACCGGTCAAAAGCACCGGTCAGGGGTGCCAATGGCGATCGGTTTCCTGGAGGTGCGGAATGCCGGGGGCTGGCTTGAGCCGCGACGGCCCGATCGCCGCGCAGGAGTTGGCGGACGTCGGGCCGCAGCTGCTCGCGCCCGGAGACGGCCTGCTTGACCTGACCTCGGGGCTGCCGCAGGCTCAGCCGGAAATCGCCCGGCTGTTCCGCGATGCCTACCATGACCAGGTCCTGGCCTCGTCATTCGCCGATAGCGTGACCCGCTATCCCGACGTGCGCGGTACGGCCGTACTGCGTGATGTGATCGCCATCGAGTACGGGCAGTACTTCGGCCTGCCGCTGACGAGCAGGAACGTGCTGGTAGCGCCAGGGTCGCAGGCCATCTTCTACTATGTCTGCGAGCTGATGGCGCAGCGCGGCAAGAAGGTCAGGTTCACCGGTCCCGAGTACCCGGGTTACCGGACGCACGCCGGGGTTCAGTACGACATGGTCCTTCCTGACGTGCAGGACGACCATCACGGCGACTTCAGGTACCTGCCCAGGCTGGGTCAGCTCGATCGCTCCGTCGGGGTTGTCCTGCTGTCGCGGCCAGGCAACCCGACCGGAAATGTGCTCAGTGACGCGCAGCTTGACGAGCTGGCCAGCGAGTGCACGCGCATCGGCACGCTGCTGGTGATTGACGGCGCCTACGCGCCGCCGGTTCCCGCGCTCTGCTTCGCCGAACTCGGCGTTCCCTGGAACGAGCACGTCGTCCTCACCCACAGTCTCTCGGCGGCGGGATTCGCGGGCGAGCGGATCGGCTTCGCCATGGCGACGGAAGAGGTGATCGATGCGCTCGCGGGAATCCAGGCCCGGGTGGCGATCGCTCCGCATCAGCTGGCGCAGCGGGTGGCTGCCGCCGTGCTCGCCGAAGGACGTCTCGCGCGGGTCTGCCGGGAGTTCCTGCGGCCGGCCTATGCGGAGCGGCATGGCTTCGCCCGCGAGATCCTCGGTCAGTCGCTACAGGTGCCTGTCCGCTTCCACGCCGCCGATGGCGGCCCTTTCCTGTGGATGTGGTGTCCGGAGCTGCCGGTTGCTACCTCGGACGTGTCCGCCGAGCTGAGCAGCGCAGGCGCGCTTGTCGTGCCTGGGGCATCGTTCTTTCTGCCGGAACTGCGGTCGGCACCGCACAGCAGCCAGTGCCTGCGCGTTGGTCTCACCGGCACGCTTGAGTCGCTGGAAGCCGGGCTCGTGACGTTCAGCGACGTGATCAACCGCAACCGGCCAAGCACGCGGCCGGCCATCGGCGAGTTAGCCGAGCGCTGGAGCAGGCGACGACCGGCCTAGCCTGGCTGCGCGGGGATGACTCCGGCATCGGCCAGCTTGGCGACGATCAGATCGGCCAGGGCCTGTTTGCGGGTGATGAAATGGATCTCCCACGGGCCATTCTCCCGGATGTCGCGCTCCAGCGACGACCACAGCCAGGTGAAGCTGGTAGCCGGATCCAGGCCGCCCCGGCCGGCCCCGAGCAGCGGAAATCCCAGGGAGCATAGGACCGGGTCGAACAGCTGCCGCTCGTGCCGCGCGATCGTGAGCACGTTGCGCACGCCGTTAGCGATTGCCGTCGGCTCCACGTCGTAGTCGTTGGTGCCAGGACGCGGAGTCGTGACGGCCACGTGATAGATCCTGCGCACGCCCTGGCTCGCCATCTCACCCGATGAGGTCGCGACGGCCGTGCCCGCCGCCACCGGCAGCCCAGGCCGCCCGTGCTCGCTCACCCAGGCCCGCAGCTCGTCGGCCACTACGTCAGTGACGATCTGGCCGTCCGCGCTTTTGACCGCGGCGGCCCGCCGTATCGCGGCCGAGACAGAGGACTTGAAGTGCGGCGGCAACTCCAGGTAGATGTTCTGTGGCACGACGATGATGTCGACATCGGACAGCAGTTCGACGGGTTCGACATGAACGACCAGCCTCAAATGGGTATCGGCTACCTGGCCGTTCAGGACGATCTGGCGGCCGAGTTCCGGGTGACCGATAGCCGGCCGTCGGGTTGCGGCCGGTTCCAGGACGAGCTTGAGTATCTCCTCGGCGACCTGTTCGATCACGATCCGCTCATGGTGTTTGCGGAACCGCTCCACGCTGACGCCATAAACCAGGGCGGCCTTCCGGCGGCGGTCCTGGGCAGGCCGGTCCCGTTCGGCGCGGTCCAGGCCGAAGGTGGCCATGGCGGCCGAGCCGAGCTGGCCACCGCCTAGATTCTGCACGGCCGCGCGTAGGAGTGCCTCGACGGCCTGGTGTCCGCCGGCCGTTGCCGTCAGGCCGGCTCTGGCCGCAGCTTTCCGCAGGTCACCAAGGTCGGTATGGCGCAGCCGGACGAGTCCGCGCTCTCTGAGCACGCGCAGGTCCGCGATGATCTGCTCAACCGTAGGTTCGTCGGGAATCGGCGGCATAGGCCGAGCATGGCCGGGCCGGGTGCGGGCCGCAATGGACATGAGTCAGGACCCTGGGCGGCTGATCGCCACCCAAGGGTCCCGCGGCCGCTATTTCGCGGCGCTGATTCAGACTTGCGCAGAATCGAGTCAGGAACTGCGCTGATCAGGTGCTCCTCATTGGCCGGAGGCGGGCTCGTCGGTGCCGACCATCAGCCCGCCGCCCGCTTAGACGAGCCCGTGCAGCAGCGTGATCAGGAAGATGATGATGTGTGGCTGCATCCGGTCCCTCCCTTCACCGACATTGCCGGGCCGATCCTGGCCAGGCATTGCTAGTGAAAGGCAGGACTCGTCTTGGTGGGTGGACGTGAACCGGGCGACATCCGGGCGATATTAGGGCGAGGTTGGCCTGCCGCCGCTCAGGCGCGATCGGCGGGCAACCGCGCTGAGCCGCGCCGCTTGCGGAGTTATCCGGCTGACTCTTCGTCCAGCCAGCACACGCCGTAGCCGAGGCCCGGCCTCAGATCGCGGAAGTCGACATGGACTTCGCCGAACCGGTCAGGGGTTATGGTCTGGCTGGACGGTCCGCGCTGGTAGATGACTGCGGTCGGGGCGCCGGACAGCTTCCAGATCGCCTGCGGCAGACTCCCGGGGTTGAAGCGGATTCGCAGCTCGAAGTAGTCGGTGCGATGGAACGGCACGTGTACATAGTGAGCGGCCATCGGCTGCCCGCGGGGGATGCGCAGCCGCAGGGCGTATTCATGCCGCTCCCCGGTGTGCAGTGGCTCAGGGAGCACGATGACGTTCCTGAAGAAGCTCTCGTAGGGTTGCTCGCGCAGCTCCAGTGACCCGCCATGCAGCAGCTCGGCCTCCAGCTGGTGTCTCTGACCGGTGTCATCCGGATGGCGCGGGACGCTGATCGACGTCGACAGCTCGCTGAGGCCGTCGACGGACGCGACGATTGCCCGCTGCTCGACCGCCTCGATCGGATCAGCGTCCAGCCGGAGCAGGGCGGTGAACGACTCCACGTACCACCGGTCCGGGTCCTCCACCGCGGTTTGGCCGGAATCAGCCAGCCCTTCATCCGGTGCCGTACGCCTAGCGGCGATGGCGGACCGGCCAGTGCCGATGCTGTTGGCCCATGGCGGTACCACTGACCTGGCGATATCCGCGGGCGCGTCGGGGTCAAGCAGGCGCCGGATCTGCGTCCAGTACGCGCCCCACGCCTCGGCGTCTCCGTTGCATGCCTGCACGAAGGCCGTGACGACCTTGAGGGTCGGCAGCCGGCTCCCAGAGGTGGCCTCCTGCACGGTGCTCGTCGCGTAGTGCGAGTTCTTCGCAAGCTGCTCGTAGGTCAGGCCTGAGCGGTTGCGGAGATCGCGCAGCCAGAACGCGAACTCACGCACCGGCGAGCCATCCCGCTCCAGCGGGGCCTGCGGTCGTCCCATGCTGGCTTCGTCCTTGGTAGGTGTGTTCTTCGAGACTATCGAGAGTTTTCCACGAATCACCCGGTTCTATGCGCTGAACTGCGTCAATACCGGATTGCCGCGCGGGCGTTCACCGGATTTGATCCGAAGTCGCCCCTATGCCTTGCCCTTGTCACGCAGGTCGGCGTACACAACTGATGAACAGTCATGGGAGGGATCGACACGGTGCCGGGTGGCGCCTGACCCTTTAGACTCCGTCGGCGCTCCGCGCGTCGACGAGGCGCGGTCCGGGGGCAGCATGAGCCATGACTGCCCCCGGCCGCTGCGCATATCTCGTCGGCACGACCTTCCGGTGCGGCCGTGGCCGAGTCAGCGGTCGGAGCCTTAGTTCTCACGCCAAGCCTGCGGTCGGCTAACATGCGTGCAGTCTCCCGCCGGTGTAGCTCAGTTGGCAGAGCAGCCGCCTTGTAAGCGGCAGGTCAGCGGTTCGAACCCGCTCACCGGCTCACGATCCTCGGTAAGGCGGAGTCCCTCTCACCTGCGTAATCCGCAGGAAGAAGAGGAACATCGTGGTGCAGGCAGTGCTCTCACTATCCAAGATCCCCACAGGAATCCCACAAGCGCACCAGGCGGAGAACGGGCAGCCTCCCGGCGCTAGGGTGCGTCAGCGCCGCACAAGCACAGACTCCGGCCAGGCCGCGTACCTCTCCTCCACCTGGTCGCGGAACGGTACCAGCTCGTCGTCCTGGTGGAGCGCGTAGCGGACCAGGGACACGATATCGGTCAGCATCTGCCCTCCTGAGCCGCGGACCTTGGACTGGTCAAGCATCTCGTACGCACGCCAGAGTTTCTCCGGCGTCCACTGATACGGGGGCCGCTCGATCGCCCGGGCCAGCTCTTTGATCTCGGTGAACGTGAGCCGCTCCTGGTGCGGTCGGCTGTACAGGAGCTGCAGTGCCCGGATGTCGTCGCGGTTGTCCTCGATGTACCGCCGGAACGAGGAGATCATCGCGGCGGCCTTGTCCCGCCCGGCCTGCGAGTGGCCGGCGAATAGGACCTCGTCCTTGGACGCCTCATCGATGGTCTGTTCGTAGGACCTGCGGACATCAAGGATCGCTTGACGCAGACCAGGGTTGGATGCTAGCGGTGCGAGCGCTTCGCCGATCAGCGCAGTCGCGGCCTGGGCCAGACCGACTGGGCCGGGTTCGGCACCGCCGGTCGTGGCGGCGGCCAGCTGGTTGTCGGGGTCGAGCGCCTCGACGATCCGGTGCGCGATCGTTCCCAGGTCCCGGCCATCGGCGAGCGCGGTCAGCGCCTGGCGGTCGTCCCGGGTGAGCCGCTTGTCGAGCCGCGCGAGCCGGCCGGCGATGCTGGAGGCGACCTCGGGGTCCTTGCTGCCGAAGCCAATCAGCTTGAACAGGGCCTGCAGGCTCTGGTTCGGCTTGCGTTCCAGCGGCTGGATGGTCTCGATCAGGGACGTGTCGGTGACGCCGACCGCGTCGACGACCACGAACCGGTCCTTGGACCGGGCGTCGTCGGTGACGGCCTGGAAGTCGGTGTCGTCGATGACCCGCACCCCGCGGCCGATCATCTGCTCGAAGTAGGTCCGGCTCTTCACCGAGCGCATGAACAGCAGGCACTCCAGCGGCTTCACGTCGGTGCCGGTCGCGATCATGTCGACGGTGACCACGATCCGCGGGTACAGCGAGTTGCGGAACGACTGGAGCAGATCCTCAGGCCGGCCGTCCCGGGTCCGATACGTGATTTTGGTGGCGAACTCGTTGCCCTTGCCGAACACTTCGCGGACCATCTGCACGATGTCATCGGCGTGCGAGTCATCCTTCGCGAAGATCAGCGTTTTAGGGACCGTCTTTCGTCCTGGGAATAGTTCAGTAAAGAGCTTGTCCCGGAATGCAGTGATCACGGTGCGGATCTGATCCTGCGCAACGACGGCCCGGTCCAGCTGCACCGGCGTATACGGAACCGCCTCGTCGACGGCCTCCCAGCGGATCTGCCGCGTCATCCGGTCCCGGTACCCGGCCCAGTCCCCGGCCTCGACCGCGCCGCCGCGGCTGGTGATCGCGGTCTGGATCCGGTAGACGGTGAAGTCAACGTTGACCTGGTCGGCGACCGCCATCTCGTGGGAGTACTCCATCACCAGGTTCTGCCTGAAGAACCCGAACGTCTGCTTGGTCGGGGTCGCCGTCAGGCCGATCAGGTGCGCGTCGAAGTACTCAAGCACCTGCCGCCACACCCCGTAGATCGACCGGTGGCACTCATCGACGATGATCACGTCGAACGTCTCGGGCGGCAGCAGCTTGCTGTACTCGACCGGGACCGGTTCGGCGACGGGCAGCTCGTATGCCGAGTGCTCGTCCAGCTCAGGATCAAGCTCAGGCTCACCGCGCAGGATCGAGTACAGCCGCTGCAGGGTCGAGATGCACACCCGTGCGGCCGGGTCCACCGTGTTCGAGGTCAGGTGCTGGACGATGTACTCGGCCGGGAACTTCCGCTGCGTCTCGGCGATGACGAACTTGTCGAACTCCAGCTTCGCCTGCTTGCCCAGGTTGGACCGGTCGACTAGGAACAGGATCCGGCTTGCGTCGGCGTGCCTGATCAGGCGGTAGCAGATGTTCGCTGCTGTGAACGTTTTGCCCGATCCGGTCGCCATCTGGATCAGCGCCCTTGGCCGGTCCGCAGCCAGTGACTCTTCCACATTGCGGATCGCTCGGGCCTGGACCTCCCAGAGCAGCGGGTTGTCCAGCGCGGGCATCGTCCGCAGCCGGGCTCGTAAGGTCGGCACCTGGCTGTCCGCGGCGATCTGGCGGGACCACTCGGCCAAAGTCTCCGGCTGGTGGAAGGTGAAGACGCGGCGGCTGCGGGCATCCGGGTCGTAGCCGTTCGTGAATCTGGTCTCGGTGCCGGTCGACTCGTAGATAAACGGCAGCGGATAGACCGGCGGCCGGATCCAGCTGGGCAGGCCGTCGACGTATTTCCCGCTCTGGTGCTCGACCTCGACCAGAGTGGTCCCCTCGGGCTTGGCCTCGATCACCCCGGTCGGCTGGCCATTGACGAACAGCAAATAGTCGACGCGGCCATGGCCTTTCTCCAGGCTGAACTCCCGCACCGCCACGCCAGGCCCAGCGGAGACGTTGGCCCGGTCCGCGTGCTGGACGACCCAGCCGGCCGCGGCAAGCTGCCGGTCGATGTTAATGCGCGCCTTCGCCTCACGTGCGAGGTAGGCATCTGTCGCATCGGCCACGAACCGAAGGGTTATCGGCCGGTAGCTCCGAGTGCATAACACTCGGCGGCGCTACGCCGGTGCGCTTACCCGCCGCAATCGGGCACCCTCGGTAGCCCGGCTCGCAAGCCGACCAGCGCGGATGTCGCGTGCCAGGTGCCACTGCGGTAGACGTCGGCGAATCCGGGGCCGTTACTGCACATGATCCCGTTCTGGCCGACCGCCACCACGAACTGGGATGACGCCGCGCTCACGCCGAAGAATGCAGACTGATTCGATGGGCTGACTCCTGCGTCAGGTGCGGCCTCTTTCTTCCACCGACCGCCTGTCGAGTACAGGACCTCCGGGAGGGTCTCGCTGGACGTCGAGTTCGCGAATATTTCACCGACGGCCCATGTGCGTGCGCCAGACATCGTGATCGCGTTCAGAAGGACGCTCAGTGTGGGCGTGGCCACAGTGGTCCATTTCGCGCCGTTCCAGTGCGCGGAGAAGGTACCGGAAGGCCCGTTGACGACGTAGCCGACCAGCCAGGCCTGTGTTCTGGAGGACGTCGCCACGTCGGATAGGTAGATGCTGCTCGGGAAGGTGTACGTAGCGGACCAGTGCTTGCCGTTCCAGTGGATTGCTTCCGAGGTGGAGCCTCCGCTGGAGTGGGCTAGGAGCCATACATTCCCTGGGCCCGAGACGCTGACGGAGTTGAAGGTGAGTCCGCCGCTTGCCGGTGGGGTCGGCATTCTCCGCCAGGACCGGCCGTTCCAGTTCAATGCCAGTGGCCGTACGGTGTGCCTGATCTGCACAGAGCCGACAACCCAGATGTCCTTGGGGGAAGCGGCGGAGATGGCGTTCAGGTCTGCGCTGCCCAGCCACGCCAGGTTCCAGGCTCTGAAGACCCCTCCAGATGAGTACGCCAGATAGGGCTTCAACGCGGTGCACTTTCCTGCGCTCCCGATGATCCAGATCTTCTTTGTCGATACTGCCGCTACGCCGGAGAGTCCGACATTGGCGGCCAGGCCAGCCCTCACATCGGACCAGGAACGCCCGTTGTAGTGCAGGACGTATCCGTCGCCGCAAGCCATGAACGGGGCGTCATCGCCCACTGCCCACGCTTGCGTGGAGCGTGGGGGCGCACTCACCGCAAACAGTCCGATCTTATTCACCGCGCTTGGGGGGCCGAGGTAACCGAAGTGCAATGCACGCTCGGTTCCGGCAGATCGAGGAGTCGCATGGGAACGAGCACCGGCGGCATCGGCCAGCGAGCCGCCTGTCATTCCCAGCGCGGGAACTAGTGCGAAGGATGCGGCGAGACCAGCTAACCTGAAGATGTAACTGCCCTTGCGCCCTTTATGGACAGACATATTCCACATTTAGCCCTCCCCAGATGTGCGCATTATCCTTTTAACGGGATCATGCGCACGGTACCGCAGTGACGGGGTTGCATGTCTACCCAAAGGCGAATTCGTGGCAGCATGTTATTTGCGAGCGTGGCTAACGCATTGATCGACAAAATGTGACTAGCGGTGCGATTGTGCCCTATTCTGACCAGTTCCTGTGTCTGGGTATCAGATTGAAAGATGCTGTTTGCCCTATAGCAAATGGTACGTGTCGCACAGATGGTTGCCTATGGAGCCGGCGCATCCTACGACCACGGCTTGGCGGTCGGCCGGGCACCACCTGAGCTGCTAGCTCACCGGGTGGTGACTGATGCGTCGAGCCACTGTTTCAGTGCCGCTGTGGCGTCACCGATGTGGTTGGTGCCCAATTTCCATTGGATGGCCGTGCCGCCGCATTCGACGAACGCGGCACAGTTGTCAGCGCGGTCGTCGATGAGCACGGCGTCGGCGAACCGCATTCCATGCTGGTCCAGCCAGGTCCCGAAGAATGTGCGGGGGTCGTCGGCCTTGAGTGTGGCGACATCGCTGGAGCAGATGATGTCGTCGCAGATGTCGGCCCAGTCAGCCAGGGTGTCCCTCTCAGGGGCGCGACGGTGCCTGCTGCGGCGGGCGCGAGCGAAGGCACGCGAGAAGCAGTCCATGTTGTCGGTCGCAATCACGACCATCGATTCGGTCCGCATGGCTCGCAGCACGGCGAACAGGTCGGCGTTGACGCGCATCCTTGAGCAGTCGAGGTCCAGGCGACGGGCCAGGAAGTCATCGCGGAATCGCTTGTCGAGCCGGATTCCCATCCCAGCGATGACCTGGCTGGAGGAGAGCAGGCCCGTCATCCACTCATTCGCGGTCCGCTCGCTGGCGAATACTCCGGCCATGCCCGCTTCGAGTTGTGCGTACAGCGGATGAGTTGCGCTGCCGCGGATGGAGAGCCAGAACGGGTCGCGGGAGAGCACGCCATGCCAGTCGGAGAAGATGACCCGGCCCCATAGCGGCACCTGCGTCATACAGCTCCCTGGTTGCGGCCGTGCGCGGTCTCGCGCAGCAGTGCGCTGGTTAGCCGGGTCAGTTTAAGCCGGGAGCGTCGCATCTAGCCATGCCACGCGGGGTGACTCCCGGTCGGCGAGCCGCAGGAAGTAGGCCCGGATGCCGGCGTTGAAGCCGGCGTGGATGCAGATGCTGCTGCTTGGGAACCTGCCGGAAGCGTCCGCCGCCCGCGTAGTCGGCGTAGCACGGCGCGTCTCAACCTCCGTTGCGCCAGTCGCTCGCCACGCGATCTTGAATGGCAGCGATAGACCGGAAATGGGTCTCTGAGCATCCTCGCCACGCCGAAGCCGACCATGCCATTCAGAGCCCAGGTGCGGCGGTAGGGTACCGGCGTGCGTACGGCCGAGGATGAGCCGCATTGACATGAAGCCGTTCCACCTGAATCACTGCCTAACGGTATTGGCCTATCGGAGGAGAGAAGGTTGATGCAGGCCATTGCAGATTCGGCCCGATTGGTCGTCCGTGATCTCGTCGCAGGCGTCCGCCCATATGACACGCGTGAGGCCAGAGACCAGCGATGGATCCTGGACTGGATCGCCTCTGGAACCCAGTTGTTCCGGTTGGCCAAGCCCGCGACGCCAGCGCAGCATCTGGCCGTTTACGCGG
>Ga0208565_1002103_pt1 | contig 11009 bp, 10 predicted proteins | sample Sb_taG_7_FD_187706 | JGI IMG/M metagenome (GOLD analysis project Ga0208565, IMG submission 187706) | Peat soil microbial communities from Weissenstadt, Germany - Sb_50d_2_FS metaG (SPAdes) (version 2) | ecosystem: Environmental > Terrestrial > Soil > Wetlands > Peat | place: Germany...
AGCCGGACCGACCAGCAGGACGGCCATGCCCGGGCCAGTCACGGCCCGCGGCAGGTCACCGCGACCCGACCGCGCCCGCCGCAATCGGACCACCCTGCCGTTCGACGCACCCATCCGGCTCGATCTGCGCGCGATCATGGCGCCATCCTGGCCAGCTATTCCGCATGCAATAACCGCTGCTCTGCGCGAATGTCGCGAGATGCCATTTAGGATACTGGGCGTTCGGGCCTGAGAATTCTGCGCCGCATGCTATTAGAGCTCACAAGGATGGTGAGACAATAGTTTTAGCGATGCCACTGTATGCCGTATGCGAAGCCGACGCGGAGATTCGTGAACCGGACGTGGACCTCACCCGCATCGTCTGGTCGCAGTATCTCCGCATCCGGCTGACGGTCATCGATCTCCCGGTGGAAGGCAGCGGTGATCTGGCGAATGTCGGTTGGGATGGAGTGCTCATCGAAACGGACAAGGAGTTCGAAGTTGTCGCAGCGTCGGTATGGCACGTGGACGTAGTGGGGGGCCATCCGCTGGCCGTCGGGAATCCGGTAGATGATCGCGTACCGATGTGTCTCACCGGGCTGCAGGACGCGGGGAAACTGGACCTTGATATCGAACCTGGAATCGGATACCCGCTGGTTGACGACGAATTTGCCACCGAACAGCATGTCCGTCCCCAGTCCATGGGTGTCGCCGTGATCGTCAGGGTGTCGCGGGAGCGTGAACGGCAGCGAGATCCCGCTAAGCGGGGATCCCTGAACGGCGATCTCGCGTTCGTCCACGGCCTCGGGATTCGGAAGGTCCAGCCTCAAAATCGCCCGGATCGACTTGATGTACCACTCGTCTGCGGACTCCTGGCGGTCCATCTCGGTCCAGCTTTCCTCGGCGACCGCCGCGTCGACTAGCCAATTCATGGCCTGCTCAATGCGCCGCCGGACGGTCCGCGGGTCGCGGGACACTAGTTCCGACAGCCGCGAGATCCGGCCCTCCAGCAACTCGGATGCCCCGTCGTCCTCCCACCCGATGTTCAGCGCCACCCTGGCAAACTGACGGAGTTCACCGGGAAGCCCGTCGATCAGCCGGCTGAGCTCAACCCTCAGCAGTTCCAGCGCCTCCTGGTGGGTGGCTTCCGGCCTGGCGCCGGACAGGGCACGAAGCGAAGGACTGAGCGTTTCAAGCCTAGCCTCGGCAAGGCCTCGTCCGCGCCGCAGGCGCTTGAGGTCCTCCAGGAGCTGATATCTCTCGATGGACATAGACATCTCCTTGCCCAGCCAGGTCGGTGAGATCTGACATTGCCTTGTGTCAGTTGACATCAACTTGTCAGAACCATAGCGTACCTGACATGGAAACTCATTCGCTGTCGGTCAGGTCGGTCATGATCACCACAGGCTGACACTGTCATCGCGGGCCGCCGTGCAAGCCACCAAGTAGTTCTCCCGCGCTCGCCGAGAGGAGGCGCCTCGCAGTGTCCACTGGGCTCGCATTGCAGGCACTGCGGGTCGCCATCGTTGCCGTGCCAGCTGTGCTCATCGTGCTATTCGCGGGACTTGTCGCCGCGCTCGCCTTGGCGATGGACCGAGCGCGGCGGGAGTACGCGCTCGACTTCGCGAGGGTCTGCACCGACCTCGCGGCGGTCTTGGTGGACGGTAATCACAACAAGCTTCCGCCAGGAAGGCAACGACCCAAATCAGTTCAGTAAGCGGCCTGAACCGCCCCGGAGTTTCCGGAGACGTCTCTTTAGTGTGAGGTAATACCAGAGACTCCCGGTCGTGGGCGTTGCAAGAGCTACTAGCCGCCCGGAATGGATGATCTGTGCGTAACGGCTACAGCGACGCTGCAAAGCGTACGGCATGCCTATTCGGCAGGCCTATCGGGGTCTGCGATGACGTCAGGCAGCCAATCTCCGCGGAGCCGCGCCAGTCGAAGTCTACGAGTGGATATGCCGGTCGGTGTATAAGAATGCACGATAGGAAAACGCACTCAACACGCATGTGCGAGCGGTGTAGTCAATCCTCTGCGCTTGTGCGGCTGTGGCTGTCCGGCGACCTGCATGGGCCGCACACAGCCAAGTTTCCACGGTCATCTGGCATGTCATGCGTTACGGCGGCGTCTGCGCGGCCGGGTCGGGGCGGCGATGACCCGGCGGCGATCCAACGAGCACGTGGGCGAGCCGTTGTTCGGCGAGGACTGGTGGCGCGAGGATCAGCAGCTGTTCGCGGATACGGTGGCTCGTGAATCCGGCACGATCGCCCGGACCCGGCGTGGTCCGCGCCGGGCCTGGCAGACCGGACGATCAGCCTGGGCAGGGATACCTGGGCAAGGCAGGCCGTCTGGGTCAGGCACGTCGCCAGGCGGAGGAGATCGTGCTGGCGGAGATGGTCCTGCTGGAGCCAGAGCCCGGAGCCGAGGACGAGCCGGAGGACATGGCGGCAGGCGGCGCCGAAGGTGGCGTTGCGGCCGGGGGGAGATCAGCCGGGTGACGAGGCCCTGCTCAGACGAGCGGTCGTCCGCAGACGTCATGCGAACGAGACACGGGGTTCAGCAAATGGGCCAATCGGCACGGAATCCGGGACCTACGGCTCTGGTGAAGGCCGACGATTTGGGATGACATAGGTAGAAGATTCCTAAAGGCTGGGTTGATCATGTGCAGCGGTGCCTATCATCACGGTCAGATCCCTTGGCGGGACGGGCAGCGCCGAGCCCGGACGCCGACTGCCCGCCGCCGCGGCGCCTTTGCCGCCGTGCTGCTCCTGACGGTGGCGACCGCGCTGGCCATGACCGGTATGGCCGCTACCAGCTCGGCCGCGATGGTGAGCCCGGCAGCACCGTCGGTCGCCAGGCCAGCCCCGACCGGCCTCGGCGGACAGGAGTGGACCGCGGTCAAAACCTCGAGCAAGATCGTCGCGCTTACCCTCGACGCCGGCGCGAACGCCGACGGACTGAAGAGCATCCTGGGCACCTTGTCTGAGGATCGCGTTCCGGCGACCTTTTTCCTCACCGGCGACTTCACCAAGAGCTTCCCCGCCCAGGCCCGCGCCATCGTCGCCGCTGGTTACCGTGTCGGCGACCATTCGATGACCCACCCGTACTTCACGAAGCTGACTGACGCGCAGATGCGCGATCAGGTGCTGAACGCGCAGAGGGAGATCATCTCGGTCACTGGCGCCGACCCGTGGCCGTGGTTCAGGTTCCCGTACGGCGACCGCAACGCCCACACCATCTCCGTGGTCAACTCGGTGGGCTTCGTGCCGGTCGGCTGGACCGTCGACACCCTCGGTTGGGAGGGCACCTCGGGCGGCATCACGGTTCAGAAGATCGTCAATCGCGTACTGGCGAACCTGAAGCCAGGCGAGATCGTGCTCATGCACTGCGGCTCCAATCCGACCGACCACTCCACGCTGGACGCCGACGCGCTGCCCGCGGTGATCAGCGACCTGAAGGCCCGCGGTTACTCGTTCGTCACGCTGGACGCCATGCTCGGCTACCGGGTCCTGCTCGGCGATGGCGACATCAGGCAGTACGCCACAGCATCGTTCGGATCGTCCCTCGGCAAGCTGCCAACCGGCGTCAGGACGGTCGGGATCGCCGCGGACCACTCGACCGGCGGGTACTGGGTACTGAAGTCCGACGGCGGCGTGAACAACTTCAACGCGCCGTGGAGCGGTTCGCTCTACGGCAAACTCCCGGCCCGCGTGAAGGTCACCGCCATCGCGGCCGGGCGGAACGACGGCTACCTGATCTTGACTTCCGACGGGAACGTGCACGGGTTCGCCCGTCCGCTGTACGGCTCTGATCTGGGCAGGCTCCCGGCCGGCGTGACAGCCGTCGGCCTGACCATCGACACCGTGACGGGCGGCTACTGGATCTTGACCTCAAATGGCGGCGTTGACAATTTCAACGCGCCCTCCCTCGGGTCGCTGGCCGGGCGGCTGCCTTCAGGTGTCCGCCCAGTCGCGATTGCCGCGGGGAACGGGGGCTATTACTTGCTCACCTCCAACGGTGACGTCCACGCCTTCGGGGCTCCCGGGCACGGCTCGCTTCTCGGCAAGCTTCCCGCCGGGGTCACCGCCGTGGGCCTGGCCGTCGACGCAGCGACCGGCGGGTACTGGGTGCTGAAATCGAACGGCGGCGTGAACGACTTCAACGCCCCTTGGTACGGGTCGCTGGCGAACAAGCTCGGTTCGGGGCAGATCGTGACCGGGATCGTCGGGCAGTAACCGCCCGGTCTGGCGAATGCCTCTCGTAGGCGCTAGCGGCCGACCTGACCGGGTGGAGGGGAGACAGCGATGCGCGAGCACATGAGCATTTCGCCTGACACCACCACCGGCCTGCCGCAAATGTCGCCGCCTGCGGCGCACATCCTGCGCAAGCGTCTAAGGCGGCTGTTCGTGATCCCTGTCGCGGCCGGCGTTTCTGGCCTGCTGGCCGCCTGCGGCGCGGTCACCAGCGCACCCACGCCGGCAGCGTGGGTGCTGCGGTGGCCAACGCTCTGGCGCCCTGCAGGTCTGGCTCATGCTAGCTCACCAGCACTGCCCCGCCCGACGCGAAGACATCTGCGGTAGTCCGGACGCGGCCGCGTGGCTGTGGAGCGACCCGAAAGCCGCCGGTGTCGGCGGGACCAAGGCAATGCAGGCCTCCTATGACGCCAGCCTGCCCGTTGTGCAGGCCACCACCAGCTATGTCGAGGTGAAGCTGATCGGCGGGCGGAACGTCGCAGTCCGCCGAGGCGACGTCGTCCTGCGCGCGGCCGGGGCGTCCTGGGGCGCGACGCGGGCAAAGGTCGTCGCGCAGGCACGGAAGTTTGTTGGCCTGTCCTACCTATGGGCGGGCACTTCAGGATTCGGATTCGACTGCTCGGGCTTCACCTATTCGATGTACCTGGCCTACGGGGTGACCCTGCCGCGCGATGCCGACCATGCACTACTCGGGCTGGCCGCCCAGCGGACCATCACCGAGAACACCACGCTCAAGGCCCGCGTCCGCCAGCTCACCAGCGACAACCGGACCCTGGAAGAACGACTGGAAGCCGCCCGCTCCAACGCCCGCTTCGCCGACCGGCGCATCGCCCAGCTCGAAGCCCAGCTCACCGAGCACGCACCAGCCCGCTGACGCCAGCTATCCACCTCCGCCCCCCAGCACGAGCACGAACTGGGAGCCGCGCGTTCCCGTTGACCTACCGCCGTTTCTCTTCTGCCTGCTGTCCGAGCTAGCCGGGACGCGATCGCAGCAACGGTGCGCCTGCGCCAACAGGCACGGTGGCAGCGGAAGGTACGCGTTCCTCGGCCCGGCTGCCCGCGAAGGAAGGGCTGACCCGCGCGACGACCTAGTCCGTCGACGCCTTCGACCTCTGGACCTCCAACGTCGTCGCTGGGAAGCACCGGTTGCTGAGCATCTGAAGGCCTGCGCGCTGGGCTCGGAGAATCTCAGAATCCCAGGCAACGCCGGATGTATTTGTCCTAAGCGAGATCTCGGAACGCCAACGGTACAGCGCCTCGGGAGAAGTTGATCTCTCCCAAATTTCCCCCCAGATCCAGCTCACGCCGGGTCACTGCCGAGCGCGTGCTACAGCGGAGGAAGGTCTTGGAACTATCCTGAACTGGCAGGACGCAAGATCGTGATCTGGTGGGCGATACTGGGATCGAACCAGTGACCTCCTCGGTGTGAACGAGGCGCTCTCCCGCTGAGCCAATCGCCCGCGCCCGCAGCGTCGGATCCGTCCTGCGGGGCGATCAAAGACTAGCGTATCCGGGCATCGCCAGGCGCCACAGAGCGCTCTCGGCGCTCTGTGCTGATCCGCCCGATGGTCCGGCGGTCGGCTACGTCCCAGCCGCGGCCCGGATTACCGGACAGCCTTCCCGCTCATCAGACTCGATGCAGGCCAGCACGCCAGCCGCCCGAATCTGGATAACGCGAAACCCTAAAGAAGCATAACAAAACCGGTCCACCTGCATCACCGGCGCCGACACGCCTAGCAGGCGCGACCGGACCCGTCCAGACCTATGCCAGAATTTTGCTCCACCGTGAGTGAGACGAAGGTCACACTGAGTTATGCCTGGTCACAGGAACAGGCTGCACGAATTTCGGTGTTTTGATTCCTGAAGCGTTTGACCAGGTCGCGGGCGGTTTGATGTCCGGTGACCCGAGGTTACGAGCGCCTGGGATTGCGGAATCTCCCCCCAACAACAATTCCGTGAAACCAGAGTCCATCAAATGTGATGGCATCCCCACCAATAGCTATTCCCGGCAACACGGGATGGCGAGAAGGTAAAGGTCAGAACTCCATGATGAACAGCGTCACCGTGTCCGCTGAGCTGGGTCTCAGCCTGGTGGTCCCCGAGCACGGAGCAGTTCCCCTGGTGGCAAGCCTCTCCTACTGCGCCGATGATCCCTACGCGATCAAGATGGCCTTCCACGTCGGCACCGACGAGCCGGTCGAGTGGATATTCGCGCGGGAGCTGCTGGCCACGGGTCTTGAGGGACCAGCCGGCGAAGGCGATGTTCAGGCCTGGCCTGACGACTGCGACGGTGCCGACGTGCTGAACCTCGCGCTCTCATCCCCGTTCGGAGAGGCTCACTTCGAGGCACCGCTAAGCGCCACGGCCGGGTTCCTGCGCAGCACCTACGACATCATCCCGGCCGGCTCGGAGGGCGACTTCATCGACGTCGACAGCGAGCTAGACGAGCTGCTCTGGCAGGCCTGAAGTACCGCAGTCGCCAGGTCTGTGATTAATACCGGCAAGGTCGCATTAATCACGGATCCGGCGACTCGGCGGACCGGAGCGCGAATATCTCCGCGGCTTTTCTGGTTATCGGCCCTGGTGCCGCAGGAAGCGAAACTCCGTCTACGTTCCGAATCGGCTGCACATCCCTGGTCGTCCCGGATAGGAAGGCTTCCTCCGCCGCCGCCAGGGCGCTCATCGGCAGGTCCTGCTCCTCCGCCTCGGCCCACTCGATCACCAGCGCCCTGGTGACTCCGGCCAGGCAGCCGGAGGACAGCGGCGGGGTCAGCAGCCGCCCGCCGATGACCACGAACACGTTTGTCCCGGTTCCCTCGCAGAGCTGGCCCACCGTGTTGCCGAAGATCGCCTCGCTGCCGCCTCGCTCGGCCGCGTAGGCCAGGGCGCGCACGTTCTCGCCGTACGACGTGGTCTTCAGGCCGGCCAGTGCGCCGCGCTCATTACGCGGCCATGGCACAGTGACCACATCAACCGCTGGCGCGGGCGCAGGCTGCTCGGCCATGGCCACGATCGCGGTTACCGGCGAGTTACCGCGCTCGGAACCCAGTGGCGACTTGCCCCCGGTCACCGTGACCCTCAGCCGGGCGAGCGGCGGGTTGCCGGAGGCCGCGATCACGGCAAGCGCGCCCTCGCGGATCTGCTCGGTGTCCGGCTCTGGCAGTCCCAGCCCAAGGGCCGACCTGCGCAGCCGGTCCAGATGGCGGGTCATCGCGAACGGCGCGCCGCCCGCAACCTTGATCGTCTCGAAGACACCGTCCCCGACCACCAGCCCGTGGTCGAAGACGGAGATCCTGGCATCGTCATCGGGGAACAGAGCCCCGTTCATCCATACCGTCACGAGAGCAGACGCTACCGCAACCCGCCGCAGCTGGCGCTCGCTGCGGCAAGGACGTCGGGTATCAGCCGCTCCACGGCCACGATTTGCTCGGAGACCTCCCTGTCCGTCTCCATCGCCGGGACCTGCGCCCGGACCACGTCATGGGCAGCCGCCACGGCAGCGCTCGGCGCGGCGATACCGGATCGAAGGCCGATGCCTTGCGTTGCGCACAAAATCTCGACCGCCAGGCAGGTCCGCACGTTGGCGATGACCTCGCGGAGCTTGCGCACCGCGGTCCAGCCCATCGAGACGTGATCTTCCTGCTTGCCTGACGTCGGGATGGTGTCCACGCTGGCCGGGTGCGCGAGCACCTTGTTCTCGCTGACCAGCGAGGCCGCGGTGTACTGCGCCAGCATGAAGCCAGAGTTCGTGCCCGCGTCCGGCGCCAGGAACGGCGGCAGCCCGCGGGAGAACGCCGGATCGAGCATCCGGTCCAGCCGGCGCTCGCTGATGCTGGCCAGCTCAGAGACGGCGATCGCCAGCATGTCGGCGGCGAAGGCCAGCGGCTCACCGTGGAAGTTCCCGGTGGTCATGACCTCGCCGTCGGGGACGATAACCGGATTGTCGACCACCGCGCCTAGCTCGGTCTCGAGCACGCCGCGGGCATAGCCGAGCACGTCCCTGACCGCGCCGTGTACCTGCGGCGCGCAGCGCAGGCAGTAGGCGTCCTGCACCGCGTGGGTGCTGCCCCGGTGGCTGGCCATCAGCTGCGAGCCGGCCAGCAGGGCGCGCAGGTTGGCCGCGCTGGTGAGCTGGCCCGGGTGCGGCCGGATGACCTGAACCCGCTCGTCGTAGGGGCGGTCGGTACACAGCAGCGCCTCCACCGACAGCGCGCATGCCACATCGGCCGCTTTGACCAGCAGTTCCGCGTCGCGCACCGAGAACGCCAGCAGGGCCTGCATCGGCTCGGTGCCGTTGACGAGCGACAGCCCTTCTTTAGCGGCCAGCACCAGCGGCTCGATCCCGTGCTCGGCGAGCACCTCGGCAGCCGGTCTGCCCAGTTTCGGATCGCCTGGCCCGCGCAGCCGACCCGCTCCGATCAGCGGCTGGGCCAGATGAGCGAGCTGCGCCAGGTCACCGGAAGCGCCGACCGACCCCTTGCCTGGGATGACCGGCAGCAGGCCCAGGTTGAGCAGCTCGATCAGGCGGGCGGGCAGTTCCGCCCGCACCCCCGAGTAACCCGCCGCCAGAGTCCTGGCCCGCAGCAACAGGACGGCGCGGACCGTCTCGTCGTTGAGCGGCTCACCGGTGGCGGCGGCGTGCGACATCACGATCGCCCGCTGCAGGCGAGTCAGGTCCTGCTCCCCCACCCTGGTGTCTGCCAGGGCGCCGAAACCGGTGTTCACCCCGTAAACCGGCGCATCGCCCCGGATCGCCGCAGTCACCACGTCCAGGCTGGCCTGCATCCTGGCCGCAACCCCCGGGCCAAGTTCTGCCCGTGCCGCGCCGAGCGCGACATCCACGACATCCTCAACGGTCAGCGCGTCGCCGCTGACGATCACTGTTCGCATGGCTGACAGCCTCCCACCCCGGGCCAACCAGTGCCGCTGCCGCCCTGTCGGGCCTGGGGTCCTGCGGTAGGCTAGTCACGATCGCCGGGGCGAATTGGCGGCCGGACACGGATCGGCTACAGTTCTGAAACGCACGCCGACCCAGGTCGGTGGCGGCCCGCCTGAGCGGGTGTTGTGCGGACGTGGCTCAGTTGGTAGAGCATCACCTTGCCAAGGTGAGGGTCGCGGGTTCGAATCCCGTCGTCCGCTCGGAGGTGCCGGACGCCGTCTCGCGTGCCGACGGTCCGCTCGGCTCTTCTGGCACCTGGGCCGGCTCCTGCACGGGGGCTGGTGGTGGCGGAATGGCCGAGTGGCTTAGGCAAGGGCCTGCAAAGCCCTGTACGCGGGTTCGATTCCCGCTTCCGCCTCGCGGGCGGTTAGCTCAGCGGGAGAGCGCTTCCCTGACACGGAAGAGGTCACTGGTTCAATCCCAGTACCGCCCACCAGTTCTCGCAGCTCAGAGGCCAGGTCCAGACTTGCGGATCTGGCCTTCTTGATCATTTGTCATCGATTTGTCATCAGGACCCGCCGGGCTCAGGTGACAGAAATCAGGCGCTCGCGACACACTCCGGGCAGCGTCCGGCCGGGACGGCCGGACACTGGTTCGCCTGCGCTGACTACCGAGGCGGGCCTCGGCGCCTGGGCGCCATGGACCGGCGCGACGTTGAAGCTGCGGGACTGCGGGTGCTGGCAGGCGCGGGTGGATCTGGCGCGGGCCGGGCCGGGATGTCGTTGCGGGCCAGTTCGGAGGCGCGGACGGTGCCCCGGTGAGGCCGCTGCGCTGATTTGAGGCGCTGCTGCTCGACGCACGCGTGCAGGTGCTCGGCAGCAGTGCGGGCCGCCTTGGCCTGGGCCGCATGTTGCTGTGCGACGCGCAGGTCCGCAACGGCTGCGACTAGCGATGCCAAGCTGATCAGCAACTCCCCTACCTGGCCCGGCTGGTCATCCGAACCGATAACCGCAATCAGCCTGGCGGCCAGGCGCAGCCGGTCGCCTGCCTGCGTGCACCGTGGAAGGCGGCCGTACGGCAGGCGCGCCGCGCGGTCATAGGCATCGGCGGCGCAGCGGAGCGCCGGTATCCGCAACGTCCGCGCCGCGACATACATGGCATCGGCTGCCGCCCACGCAGCGTCGGCAGCCCGCGCCGGATCGGTCCTGGAGCAGTGCCGGATGTAGTCGGTCGCAGCATGAGCCTCGCGTGCCGCGTGACGATAGGACTGGTTACGCCTCGGCGCAGTGAACCGGTCGTGTCCTGGCCGCTGATCCGCAGTGCTCCGCGGCTGCCAGCGCTGGCGCAGCTTCGGCAGGGTCAGGTCGGCCGCGAGCTTGCCTCCCCCGTACCAGACCACCCCGCCGTCCTGGTTCGTGTGCTGGGCCAGCCCGACCGCGTAGCCGGTGACCTCGGCCGGGCTCTTCGTGCTGAAGCGCAGCCGGACGAGCACGCCAGACTCTCGCAGGCAGGCGAAGAACTCCTGCTCCGTGCTCGCTGCGGCGGCTGCGGTGCAGACCTCGCGGCGAGCACGGAACGTGGCGCTTCCTGCCAGCCGCGCCTGGCGGCCTGCTCCGTCTCGGTGCGGGCCGGACGGCGCGCGGCGGTGCGATCCGCCGGGGCGGTTGCCTGCAACCCGAACCTCTGCTCGGCTGTCTGGCAGGCTTCCCGCACCCAGTAGAAGTCGTTCCAGATCCTCGGCCGGCTGCCATCCTGCCGTGCCAGCGTCGCGACGATGTGGATGTGATCCGGCGCATGCCGGACCGCCACCCACCGCACACCGAGTTCGTCATCCTTCGGCGCCAGCCCGGTGCGGTCCATGATCCCGGCCGCGACCTGAGCCCATTCCTCGTCCGACA
>Ga0208565_1002107_pt1 | contig 11002 bp, 11 predicted proteins | sample Sb_taG_7_FD_187706 | JGI IMG/M metagenome (GOLD analysis project Ga0208565, IMG submission 187706) | Peat soil microbial communities from Weissenstadt, Germany - Sb_50d_2_FS metaG (SPAdes) (version 2) | ecosystem: Environmental > Terrestrial > Soil > Wetlands > Peat | place: Germany...
GAGCGGCGCCACCCGGCATCCGCCGCAGCGACCGCATGCCAAGGCCGGTGATCGTCGTGCCGGACAGGCAGGGATGACCAGCTCAGGTATAAGTCCAGGGCCGACGAGGCTAACCGCGGCTCATCAGATGGGGTAGCGCTGCAGCGCACGAAGGTAATCGACGGCTCAGATACCCGCCGGCGGTGCACCACAGCTCGTCCGGCATCATGTTCTTGATCTTTACAACCGGCCGGCACCGGGGACAGGGCCGTTACCCCGGTGGCCGCCCGCAGTACGGGTACTGGGTAGCCGATGCGGGCGCCTGCTCGAACCGGGCGCAGGCGGCATGGGGCCGGCGAACCCGTCGCCTGGAACCCGGCCCAAGACCACTCACCTTCAGCCTGCCCGCCCACGAGCCCGCCGGATAGTCAGCGTGGTCGGGGATTTCAACGAGTCGTGCCCTGGCCGCCACGTGCTCGCGCGGCGTAACGGAACCAGCCGGAGCGTAGCAGTTGACCTCAGCCTCGGAAACCACCTGTTCTGCTACCTTGCCACCGGCGGTGTCTGGTTCGATGACCCCGCGGCGGATCAGAATCGCGGACGCCGGCTCCGCCTGGCGTGCACCCGGACGAGCGTCCAGGAGCACTGGTGGCTACGTCTCGTGAGCGGGACGAACAGCCGGGCAATCGAGGACGTTCGGCTCTAGCACTATCACGTGGTCAGATTACAGTCGCGAACAAATTGGCTACATGGTAACTAGAGGGGATAGTGGCAATGGTCTACCGGTGCCGGGGCGACGACCACGAAGATCTCACTAAAAAAGTCCGCGAGGCCGTCTTCGGACGTGAACGGATCTTCCGGATGTTTCCGAGATCGCAGCGCTGGCGCGTTAAAGTCAGCTGCTCCGACGGCCACGAGAATATCTTCGAAGGCACAGGCTGGTCGCCGTGAGCGAGATACAAGGCCAGGAACCCACCCCTGAAGATGACCTATGGCTCTGCGCAGCGCGCGACTTGGCACCCGGCAAATCCCTTCAACGCATTAACGACAAGGTGGCGTTCATCTTCACCAATTTGACCTTGGCTGGCTTCATCTTGGCGGGGGCGGGCGTCATCACTGGCGTGAGTTCCAAAATTAGCGTCAACCCTGTGCTCCTGAAGACCGTCATTACGCTTGTGTTCGTATCCGTGGCGGCTGCGCTAGTCGCCAACTTGCCTTCGATGCAGTGGAAGATTAACCCATCGGATATACAAGATGTCCGGCGGTTCTTCGAGCACACCATCGTTTGGAAAGGCTGGCTCACGAGATCTGCATTGCTCCTCTTTACCGCGGCGTTGTTGTTGGCATTCATCCTCGTCATCGGGACCATCAACGACCCTCCCACGGCTACGCTGGCGATGCAATGGACAAGGCCCGGTTCAGGAACGATCATAGACGTACACGCCACCGTAAACGCCGAGCGTCTGACGGCCGATTCAGTCGGCCAGATCAGCATAACCGCTTTCCGCCCGGACGGGACAGCCGTCTTGTTGTCACGTGATGTATCAGGCGTAGATCCAAACGGGCAATTTAACTTCAGCGCAGATCTCACTACCTCCACCAATTTCCGATCAGTCGTGCTTAGCATGATTCTCCGGCGCAGCGGGAAGAGAATTGAATCACGGTCCCTGACATTGAACTTCTTATTATCTATTTGGAGTAGCTAGTGAATGAACAGCAAGTACTGATCACCCGGATTAATAGGTTCTTGACTGACCTCAGTCGAGCCAAGCGCATGATGAATGCCATGCCGGCTGACAAGTTCCGGGAGCGTATCGAGATTCGGTTTGAAACCGATTTCAGGAAGCATCAGCAGTCATGCCTAGCGCTGCTCCACGGTGTCTGTGGAGGAAGGGGATTGCCGGACTGCTGGCGAAAGGTCGCTGTGATCGATTCCGAACTGAGACCCCTCCTGGACGAATGCGTCGCCCTCCTCCAGGGCACCATGGCCCGGCGTGCCGGACTCGACGATGGTGTCTGCGACATCGCCGACGCACTGCTTGAGCACCTCAGTGGCTTGGCCGACGTCGGCTGGCGGCGGTTCACCGTTCCGGGCAGCGAGTATCTGACCGAGCGTACCGGGATTGTCCAGGTGCGGTTCCCTGCCGCGAGCATCTGGGATCTACCCTTTGCCGCTCATGAGTTCGCACATTCCGTTGAGCCACAGATCACGGCCGTGGATGAGGATGGCACCCGCTTCGAGATACTGACCAGGTTGCTAACCAATATGGGAATCGAGGCACAGCAACAAGCGTTTCTTCGTGAGCATTTCGCCGACGTGCTCGCAACTTATGCGGTGGGCCCGATGTTCGGGTGGGCAGCTGCCGTCCTCTACTTCGATCCGCTCAGCGCATTCGATTCCGAAGGCCAGCTTGACAGGCATCCGTCGTCTGCCAAGAGAATGCACATTATTCTGCGGACCCTAGAAGCGATGGACGAGACGCGGCCAGAAGGAGAACCAGTCTTCGAGATGTGCCGAGTTGAAATGAAGAAGCTATGGGGAGAAACGCTGGCGGCTGCTGGGCATACAACTGAACTGGATGGTGGGACCATCGCGCAGCTGAACCGGGAGCAATCCGATCTCTTCCAGATTATCGACGATAATCTACCTCTTCTCCGCTACGCGGGGTGGGAGCAAGCACAAGCCCTAGCCGAGCGGGTCGGCGACGACGACTCGCTGCCCCTATTGGGCGCCAACACGAGCATCGTGGATGTTCTTAATGCCGCGTGGGTGAAACGACTGGCAAGGCCCGGGGCTGACGTCTTTGAGCTGCATCGCATCGAGGGAAAGTCCGAGAAGATCTGCCATATGATTATAAAGGGGGTGAGGAATAATGGATTCAATGTTTGAGCTTCGCCTGATGGCTCTCGAACAGAGTCTTAGCCGGGCGAAGGATCCGTCTGGCTGGAAGGACAGGCTCCAACTGCACAATGTCTGGTTCGAAGAGCGAATATGGGATTGGGTTATCATGGACATTAAGCGGGAGGTCGACAGGCTGCTCCGCGAGGTGGACGGTATTCGTCATGAGAAGGACGTAAGCGGTAATAGCGCGGAAGGATGGCGGCGCTATAACGAGGTCCACCGCGCAAGCCAAGAGCTTTTCCGGGATTGCATTGAGCTCATTGGTGGCCTAGCGCTTAGGGACAAGCTGCTCGACGGTGAGATCTGCCAACTGACCGATGCACTGATTGTCGCGTGTGCTGACGGGATGCTGACGTATCCGTCGCCTAGCATCCCAGCTCATCTAGAGCTTCCGCCCCGAACCCTCGGGCATGTCGTGCGAATGAGCATGCGTTTCCCGGAATGGACCATATGGACGCTTTCTCTGGCCGCCTATGAGTTCGGTCACATCGCCATAAGAGAGATTCCTGAACTTAAGGAGTACTGTCGGAGACAAGCTGAAGTGGCGGCAATGCCAGGGACCGACGATCCCGAAGGTATGACGGCTGATCGTAATCAACTCCAGCATGCCACGCGCTGCGTCGAGGTCCTAATGGCGGACGCGTTCGCTACATATACGCTCGGACCAGCGTACGCATGCCCGGCCCTGCTCTTGCAGTTCAACCCGCTTCAGGACGAAGGCTCCGCGGGTTATGGTCCGTCCGATGTGCAGCGAGGCGAGTTCGTACTCGGCATTCTTGAAGAGATGGGGAAGATCGCAGCTAGTCAGAACGATTTTGACATTGTTCTGAGAGAACTCCGGAACCAATGGCACATGGCACGAGGGCATGCCCGGAATGTCGAGTCAGTCATTCTTGATCCTGTCAAGGTGCTCGAGTTCTTCACTAACGAGGTGGATGGATATCGACCACACGCACGTTACCGGACCGATAGGAAAGATGAAGAACTTTATGGCGGATGGACGATCGCCAAAGAGTGGGCGGGGCACTGGCAGGAGCAGATCAAGAACCGTGATGCGCCGCTCGAGATACCACTGACCGTGTCGCCGACCAGCAAACTTCGTGATGCGCTGAACGCGGCTTGGCTATGTAGGCTGCAAGCGAAGCCTGAAATGTTGTACGCGATCGAGATAGTGGCCAAAGATCTGTGTGTCACGATTACTTCAGGCGAAATTGCGAAGAAAGGTCAGACTGGTCAGCGACTTAATCCTGGCATGAATGTAAGAAGATAGGTTGAGAGATGGACGAAGAGTTCCCACCGTCAGCCGGATTCTCAGAAGGAGATCGTGACGCGGCTGCCGCGAAGCCTATAACAACCCAGCGATTCCCTCCCGCCTCGGAGGAAGATGAGTTGCAGGCCGAGTTGGCCCGGGCTCGCCGCGACGCAGCTAGTGGACAGCTGTCTGAGGCGTCGGAAATCGCTTCGAGGTTGATCGACCAGCTTGAACGGCCCGTCCCCGACAGGGAGGAAGCCTTGTTCAAGCCGCGCCGGAGCGGCCCGGCACATAACGATAAGGCCAGGTTGGCTGGATCTGTGTGGGCGGTCTGGGGAGATGTGGAGTCTCGCGCCGGGCGGCCGGAGTCCGCACGGGCGGCCTTCGCGCGGGCCGTATCGTGCTTCGAGAGCCTTGGGACTGCTCAGCCGATGGACGCCCTTGAGTTGAGCGATTTCGGCATGGCCTTGGTGGGCACAGACCGGCGAGCCGAGGCAATTGAGGTGCTGCGTCAAGCCCTCCGAGGGGGAACGTTGACTGCCCACGGCTTCCGCTACATGGGCCTGGCGCTGCAAGGCGAGGGGCGAACCGGCGAGGCTGAGGAGTATCTCAAGCGAGCAGCGGAGCTTGACCCCGACGACCCATGGCTGCGGTCCGACCTGGCCTCGGTGATCGCCTCGTTCCCTGGCCGCGGCGCGGACGCGGCTCTTCGCTATGTGGAGGCGGCGGCCCGACATGCGGCTGCTGGCCGGATGGCCTCAGCGCTCATTGAGTGTGATAGAGCTCTCGCAGCACACGAAAGCTGCATGCCGGCCCTGACTGGCAAGGCGCTACTGCTCCTTGCCGCAGAGCGCCCTGCAGACGCGCTCGCGGTTGCCGACCGGGCGCTGCAGCTGGCGAAGGACGACCCTGCCCTGCTTGAAGTCAGAGCAGAGGCGCTGCGGCTGCTCGGCCGTTATGACGAGGCTCTGGCAGTGGTTGATAAGCTGCTGGCAAGGACTCCCGATAGCCCCTGGGTGCTGGTCACCAAGGGCCAGGTCCTTTCCGCTGAGGGCCGCCAGGGCGAGGCGGTCGAATTGCTGCGCAGCGCGCTCGGGCGCGACCCGGCGCTGAACTGGGCCCGCAGGGAGCTTGCCGAGGCGCTGCGGCTGCTCGGCCGTTATGACGAGGCTCTGGCAGTGCTTGATGAGCTGCTGGCAAGGACTCCCGATAGCCCCTGGGCGCTGGCCACCAAGGGCCAGGTCTTGCTCGCTCAGGCGCATCCCGAGCAGGCCGCTGCCCTGTTGATGCCGTTCGCGGACAAAAGCGAGAGCGCGTTTGTGCGCGCCACGCTCGGCGAGGCGCTGCGCGTGCTTGGCCGTACGGAGGATGCGCTCAGCGAGTTTGACCGCGCGACTGACCTCGACCCCAATGATGCCTGGACGTGGGCGAGCAAGGGCGCGGCGCTCCAGCAGGTCGAACGTCACGACGATGCATTGACGGCGCTTGACAAGGCCATCGCTATGGATGCCGACTATGGTTGGGCTCTCAGTACGAAGGCGAGCGTGCTGCTCGATCTGGCGGAATTCGACGCGGCTCTAGACCTTCTGAATGCCGCCGCACAGGCCGGCGAAACGTCGGAGGGGACGCTCGTGTTGAAGGGATCTGTGCTCAAGTATCTAGGCCAGCATTCCGAATCCGTAGAGGTCTACAGGCAAGCAATACAGTTGGGGACAGGCACCCCCGAGCTTCACGCCTTTCTCGGCGAAGCTCTCCTCATGAACGGCGACGATGACCAAGCCGCCATCGAATATCGACGATTCCTGAGCTGCCAGAGCGAGCAGAAAGTGGACCAGACTGCATTTATACGAGGGCTAAAAGGCCGGGCTCATTACCGCCTAGCCGAATACCGGGATGCCATCGCGAACCTCAGTGAGGCCCTTTCCATGGAGGCCCGGCAGATCGGCAGGCGATTCGACATCGGCCTGGTCTTCCTCTGCGCCAACCAGGCACAACTTGCGACAGACGCCTATGAGCGCGCACTGGAGGAAGCCAGCCACCTTTCCCGCCGCCGTCGGCACGGTATTCTATTCGTTGCCCAATTCGATCTAAAAGATGCCCGCGCGCGCTACGACGTTGACCACGGGACGACGGCAAAGATCGCCGAGATGATCGGCGAAGCCCTTCGCGGGGTCCTGCTGGTACTCGAGGGCCACAAGAGTCCCGTGTACGGGGTGGCATTCTCGCCCGACGGATATCAACTCGCCAGCGCGAGCGACGACGGCACCGTGCGGCTGTGGGATCCCGAAACCGGCCAACCCACTGTCACTCTCGAGCGCCCTGGCCGGGTGCGAGGGGTGGCATTCTCGCCCGACGGGCGCCAGCTCGCCAGCGCCGGCGAGGACGGCGCGGTGCGGCTATGGGACCCGGTCACCGGGCAGCTCACCGCCACCCTCCAAGGCCACACCGGACCGGTCAACGGGGTGGCGTTCTCACCCGATGGACGGCAGCTCGCCAGCGCCAGCAACGACGGCACCGTGCGGCTGTGGGATCCCGCCGGCAAACAGCTCACCGCCACGCTCGAAGGCCACAAAGACAGGGTGCAAGCGGTGGCGTTCTCACGCGATGGACGGCAGCTCGCCAGCGCCAGCAGCGACCGCACCGTGCGGCTGTGGGATCCCGCCAGCAGACAACTCACCGCCACCCTGGAAGGTCACACCGGATTCGTCAATGGGGTAGCCTTCTCGCCCGATGGACGCCAACTCGCCAGCGTCGGCGACGACGGCACCGTGCGTCTATGGGACTTCACCACCGGTCAATCCAGCACCCTGCGCGGCTACACCGGCCCATTGCTAGCGATGACATTTTCGCCCGATGGACGCCAGCTCGCCACAGGCGGCGACGACCGCACGGTGCGGCTGTGGAACGTGGCGCCAACTTCGGACCTGCCCGTGTAGCACTATGTCTACGTCTACCCGGCCAAGAAAGCGCTGCACGCCATCATGGCCAAGGTGAAGGCCGTGTGCTGGCAGAACACGAACCTGCCGCTCGAAGTCCCGCTGCATAGGCTCAGCTCGGTGTTGCGGGGTGGTGGGACTACTACGGCGCCTTCTACCGGTCGGCGCTGTATCGCCTCCTGGGACGCATCAACGCCTATCTGTTGCGCTGGGTCCGCAACAAATACCGGCGGCTGCGAGCACGCAGGAAAGCCCTGTACCGCGTCAGAACTCGACGGAGGGGATGTGACCTGCGATTCGGCCAGATGAGCAGGTTGAGGCAAGATCGCGGTCTATGCCTCTCCGGCTCCTCTATCTGTTCATGATCCGGGTCTTTGGTTGGCTGATGCTGCTGGGCCGCAGCCAGTGTTCCAAGGATGCGGAGATCATGGTCCTCCGCCACGAAGTCGCGGTGCTGCGGCGTCAGGTCGCGCGGCCGAAGCTGGACTGGGCCGACCGGGCGATCCTGGCGGCGCTGGCCCGGTGGATGCCTGCGATATTGCGCACCCATCGGCTCGTCACGCCAGGCACCGTACTGGCCTGGCACCGCAGGCTAATCCAACGCAAGTGGACGTATCCCAGCCGGCCAGGCCGACCCAGGATCAGCCAGGAAATACGCGAGCTTGCGCTGCGACTGGCGCAGGAGAACCCGGCCTGGGGATACCGCAGAGTGCACGGCGAGCTGTCCCGGCTTGGTTACCAGGTCAGCGACGCGACCATCCGGCGGATCCTGCGCGCCGGACGGCGCAAACCGGTCCCGCGGAACGTGGACACATCATGGCGGGCTTTCCTGCGCACTCAGGCGCAAGGGCTGCTGGCCTGCGATTTCTTCCACGTGGACACGATCTTCCTGAAACGACTGTACGTACTGTTCGTCATGGAGGTCGCGACCCGGCACGTGCACGTCCTCGGCGTGACCGCCTGCCCGGACGGCGCCTGGACCGCGCAGCAGGCCCGCAACCTGGTCATGGACCTCGGCGACCGGACCGGCTCCTTCCGCTTCTTCCTCCGGGACCGCGATGCCAAGTTCACTCGCGCCTTCGACGAGATCTTCGCCGCCGAGGGCGTGAAGATAGTAAGGGCTCCGCCGCGGACCCCGCGCGCGAATTGTTATGCCGAGCGGTGGGTGCGCACCGCGCGGTCCGAGTGCACCGACCGGATGCTGATTTACGACGAACCGCACCTTCGATCGGTCCTCCGCGAATACGTCGGCCATTACAACGGGCACAGGCCTCACCAGTCCCGTCGGCAACGACCACCCGACCAGGACGACCAGAGCAGCGCCCCGCTGGACTTGCCGGTTCAGCGGCGGAAGGTGCTCGGCGGCGTGATCAACGAGTACTACCGGGCAGCGTAGCTGATCTCATGAATCCGCAGGTTAGACACCGTGCGACGCGTTTTGAAGCGGTACAGGGTGCCAGCGTGCCTGCCGGAATCGCGTTGGCTCCCGCGACCTTGGCGTCGACAAGCTCCGGATAGGCCTTGGCTGATTGCAGGCAGCGGGGATCGGCGCTATCAGCAAGATAGTCGCCTGCGCCGTCACCGGCCGAGTAGGAGTCGCCCAGTGCCACGTAGGCCTGTACCGCTATTGTCACCTGACCTGACGCCGATGTTCCATCACCTTTGGCTGTCAACTGGAAGACATAGGTGCCTGGGGTTGAGACTGTGGCCGTCGTTGCTGCACTGTCTGAGGATGCGAAGTTTGTCGTCCCCGGACCGGACACTTGAGTCCAAGCGACATCCGCAGCGTCCCCAGTAACCTGACCGTCGAGAGAGATGATGTTGGTGCCGAGAATCGTTTGGTTCGCACCGGCATCAACGCTCAGGGACGGCTTCGGCTTAGTGAGAGGCGTAGCCGTCCAGTTTCCTTCTCCCAAAGCGAGACCGGTATAGGTTCCGGAGATCTGTCCGTTGGATGCGTTCACTGTACCATACAATGCATCGGAAAGACTAATAGAAAGCGTGAGACCTTCACCCCCGAGTGAGCCGTATACCGCGTTAGTCCCAAGATACCCTGGCGCGTTCACTATGGACCCAAAAACGTAGCCTGCGCCATTCACAGACATGTTCGTAAGCGATCCGGTGGAGGTTACTCCGGTGGAAGATTCAAAGGACACGGAATACGACGAGGCCAGCGTAACTCCATCTGATGCGGCGGCTGGGGTGGCGGCTGTGCTGGGGGCCGGGGTCGCGGCCGTGCTGGCGGCCGGGGTGACGACCGGGGCAGCCGTGCCGATGGCCGTGCTCCTGCAGCCTGCGACTGCAAGTATTCCGAGTATGACGACTCCTACAAGGATGCTCTTGTTCATAGTTGCTCCTTGGGTTTGATCTAGGGTCCGGAGGTAGCGACACAGGTCACAGCGGGAGGGAGCACAGGGCCCCTCACCGCTTGCCGTGGGGAGGGGCCCCGGCGGCGGCGCCCGGGAGCGCGGCTGCCGTCCCGCCAGCGACTGCGGGCAGACTGCTTGGCTGGTCGTGGCCGGGCCTGGAGTCAGCGGGTTTCGCCCGCCGCCAGGGGCCGGGTGCGGAGCATGACGATCGCGGCGACCGCGCAGGCCGCGCATCCTGCGATGGAGAGCAGAGCGCCGATGCTCGGGTCCCACGACACCTGCGCCGGGCCGGCATTTGTCTGCATGGTGATGCCCGCGGGGCCGGCCAGGGTAAAGAAGCAATAGCCGGCGAACCCCAGCAGGCTCACGACGAGTGAGGCGATCGCGATGGGTCGGCGGAATGCCGGGCGGTAGCGGGTCCATAGTGCCAACCCGGCCAGCAGGAGCCCGAACAGGAGCGACATGAACCGGTCCCCGGCGCTGATCAAGAATCCGCTGGCGTACGGGGTTCCGTTGACCTGGACGTTGTAGATGAAGGGCAGCAGCGCGCCGATGGCAACGCCGATGCCGCCCCACAGTGCCAGCACGAAGCCGTTCTCTCGCATCGCTATCTGTTCGAGTTGCGGGGGCACGACACCAGACCAGGAGAACTGCCCGCTACCGGTTCCCGGGACGGCCGTCGGCTGCCCGGATGACTGCCTTGGCGTTCCGCCGTCAGGAACGCCGGGGAATGCCGCGTTGTTGCCGGGGAATCCCGCGTTCCTTTGCGGGTACCCCATCGGTGCGCTCCGTTCTGTGAAGGGCCAGGAACTTCTTGCCCCACCGCTTGCCCACGGCGGCGCCGGTACGTCCTGGTTTGCCTGGCGATAGTCGCGAACGGGCCGCTGGGGATAGGCGGGCTGGTCAGCCTTGTCCGCCGGGGCGGCCTGGCTGATGCGGCTTGTTCCCCGCCCTGGCCATTGAGCTCGGCCATTAGCCGATGCCGCCGTCGATCCGGCGGTCTGCATGGCGTGGACCCTGACCGGATGCCCGCATTTTCCGCAGAAAAGGTCCCTCGGGTCTGGCGATGAGCCGCAATTAGGGCATTCCAAAGACATTTCTTGCTCCTTGTTCCTGTGATCAGTGGCGAGAGTTCCATGCATAGACTTGGCCGGCGGAGCTGACGTCCGTGTGCGCCCCGGGCCGAAGCGATCCCTTAAGCTCGGCCATCCGGCTTGGCATTCCGACACCCTCCCTGCCGTCGCTTAGTGCCGTTAGCGCTTCACTTACGGGGCCCGGGGGCGGATCGGTTCGCTCGGCCGGCATGTTTTTTTCCGGGCCAGTCCCTCATACTGAGGATCTGGGCAAGCTGGTCTAGGAGGAGTGAACCGGTCGGCTGGGAATCTCGTGGAACATGGGTGGGGATTGGCTGTGTCGTGGAGCGACAGCGGGGCACGGACCGGGCCTCACGAGATAGGCCTGATCGCCAAGATCGCCGCCAAGAACGACGACGACGCGGCCCGACGGCTCTACCGCAAATACCGCATGGAGCTGTTCAGGTTCGGCTTCCATGTACTCCACGACG
>Ga0208565_1002112_pt1 | contig 10971 bp, 10 predicted proteins | sample Sb_taG_7_FD_187706 | JGI IMG/M metagenome (GOLD analysis project Ga0208565, IMG submission 187706) | Peat soil microbial communities from Weissenstadt, Germany - Sb_50d_2_FS metaG (SPAdes) (version 2) | ecosystem: Environmental > Terrestrial > Soil > Wetlands > Peat | place: Germany...
CCCGAGCCGGCATGCAGAAGAGGGGATCGAAGACGTAGTGGCTGGCCAGCTCGGCGTAGCGGGGATGGAGCCGGCGTTCGCGTCCTTGAAGAATGAGCGTGGCAACGGTCCTGGGGTTGTCCCACCAGACCTCCTTGGGGACGCAGCCGAAGAACTCGAAGGCCCTGACCATGCCTTCGAGGATCGCCTCGGTGCGCTCGAAGGGGAGAGCCAGAACGAAGGGAGCGTTCGAGTAGGCCCAAGCCGTGACCAGGAAAGGAATCTGCCGCCGGCCATCGGGGAAATCGACGTGGATGTGGCCAAAATCGGCCTCGAGGCGTTGGCCTGGCAGGTGCCCCAGAGGGATGAACGTCTCGCGATGGCGGCGTCGGTGCGTGTGCACATAGCGCTGCACCTGGCCGTAACATCCGTGGTACCTGTGTTCATCTTGCAGGCGCCGAAACACCTGCATGGCGGTGTGGCGTTGCTTGGGGGGCGCCTCCTCCTCGTCGAGTAGGATCTGGTCGATGATCGACTGGAAGGGCCCCAGGACGGGAGCGGTTCGATTCCTCTCCCGGGGAGTGAGATTGGGCTGCGGATGCTTCAAGATCTTCCGGATCGTGTTTCGCGAGTGTTTAAATTCGAGGGCAATTCGCTTGATGGGCATACCATCCCGATGAGCCCTCCGAATGGCACCGTAATCGTCCACCGTAAGCATTCCTTTGGCCTCCCTGTGAGTGAGTGACTCCGTGCGGGAGTGCTCACTGTAACGAAGGCGCTTACGGGGGGTCATTTTTAGGCGCTCAAAATGCCCCTGAGGGGGTCAATTCTTGACGCTCAGTTCCACCGGGCAACGAGTTGACTCGCAAGCCCAGAGCATCAACCTTTTTCGATACATCGTCCACCAGGGCAAGCCTCTCTTTCAGTGGCTCGAGGTCCTGCGCCGAGATTGCTTTGGGAAGCCGATCGACTCGCGACTGGAGCTCGTCAAGCTTGCCGCTGAGATCATTCAGTCGAGCTACGGAGTCCGAGGACTTCGACTCCGTGGAATTCGACTCCGACTTCTGGACGTCAGGTTGGCTTTTCTGCGCTCGGTTCTTTGCGAGCATCGGGCCCAGGTAGTCGACGTACGCCCAGGCGCCGGCGCCTCCCATGAGGAGAGCCAGGACGCAGGACGTCAGGATTGTACCGAAACCTGAACTGGACTGGGCGTCTGAATGTGCTCGCTTGCCTGCGACTCCACGCGGCTGGGTGGCTGCACATTCACTTGCTCAGTCCGCGTGCCCTCGAAGGTCGGGTCGCGATCGGTCGTCATCGCTGTGCCTCCAGACGGAAAGGATCTGATCGTGGCAAGACATCGGTTGATGATTGAGCCGACGATGGATTATACCGCGGCACCGACGCTCAAGCGATTCCCCCTACTCAGCGGCCCGGGTTCGCTCTCTCGGAAGAAGAAGGCTTCTCCTTCTCGGGCGCGTTATCCGGGCCGCCGACGGGCCGCATGACCATGACGCGACGAGCCTGATTGTCCTTGTTATCGTGCCGGAATTCGACATCGATCCAGAGGCCGGGCTTCAGTTCCATAGGCTCGAGAACTCGTGCCTTGAGAGCTTGCCTGCGTGCAACCGTACGGGCAGGTGTCTGAGCGGTCTTCGGCTTCATGAATCGCGGGAACTCGGTGTGCGGACCCTACTCGATGCCTCAAGATGGTATCCTTGTGCTCAAAAGCAATTCCGATGCCAGGTTCTTCCGAGAGCCGATGCCTGTGAGATCAACCGGGCGGCGGGCGTGGCACGTCGCGCGACGTGCTCGGCATGAGAACCATGCATTGTGCAATCCGCCGAGGTCGTCTCGGGGACCGATCATGCTTCTGATGGGGCTGTGGACCATGAACGCGGCTGCGCGGCTCAGGCTGTTTGGAATTCGCCATGCCTTCGACGAGCCGGGTGTGGTGCTGATCCTGGTCCTGCTCGGGCTGGGACTGACCATCTGTCCGCTGGTCATCCTGGGCCTCGACCGCGCCGGGCGGCTGTCGCCCGAGTTGAAGAACGACCTCTGGCAACGCTACTACTCGTGGCTGGCCATGATTCCGGCGATCGCCGTGCCCATCGTCCTGGGGGCATTCTGGACGATCCTGGCGGTCTGCGTGCTGAGTCTCTTCTGCTTCCGCGAATTCGCTCGGGCCACGGGGTTTTTCCGCGAAAAGCTAATGAACGTTCTTGTCGTGCTGGGCATCATCGCGCTCAGTCTGGCCAGCGTCGACCACTGGTACCGTCTCTTCATGGCGCTGACACCCATCGTCATCGTCGTGATCGCGGCCGTCTCGACCTCGCTGGATCGGCCCAAGGGCTACATCCAGCGGGTGGGGATGGCGAGCCTCAGCTTCCTTTTCTTCGGCACCTGTCTGGGGCACATCGGCTACATGGCCAACGATGAGTACTACCGATCCCTGCTGCTGCTCTTGGTGTTCAGCGTCCAGATGAACGATATCTTCGGCTACATTGTGGGCAAGTCGCTCGGCGGCCCCAAGCTGGCTCCACAGACCAGCCCGAACAAGACGATCTCGGGCTCGCTGGGCGCGATCGTGCTGACAACGCTCCTTGTCTTCGGCATCAGCGGCCTGATCTTCCGCGACGGACCGATGAGCAACAGTGGGCTTCGACTGGTGCTGGGGCTCCTGATCAGCATCGCCGGGCAGCTTGGAGACCTGACGGTCGCGGCCATCAAGCGGGACGCGGGCGTGGAGGACACGGGCACCTGGATTCCCGGGCAGGGAGGCGTGCTCGACCGGGCCAACAGCCTCTTGCTTTCGGCTCCAGCCATGTTCCACTATCTCAGCTACTTTCTTGTCATCAACGCGGACGACGCGATCCGAACTTTCACATCCAGGTGACGAGGTGGGCCATGAAGTCCTGGAACTACCAGCCCGCGAAGGATATCGAGCTCAAACCGGTGGAGCGGGCTCGCAGCCTGAAGCGCGAGTCCGGAATCTGGTCCACCTGCGGGCACCTGGCCTGGCACGGTCTGGTCAGAGTCTACACCTCGCTCTATCATCGGCTCGACGTGGAAGGTAGGGAACACCTCCCCGCAGCGCCTCCCTTCGTGCTGATCGCCAACCACACCAGCCACCTGGACTGCCTGGTCATCGGCTCGGTGCTGCCGTGCCGATTATGCGACCGCGTTTTCCCCGTCGCGGCGGGGGACGTCTTCTTCGAAAGTCCGGCCCGATCGCTCTTCTCGGCCCAGATGATCAACGCGCTGCCGATGTGGCGGAAGAAAAGCGGCCCCCACGCCCTGGCCGAGCTCAAAGACCGGCTCGTCAGCGAGCCCTGCGGCTACATTCTTTTTCCCGAGGGAACACGCAGCCGGGACGGCTCGCTCCAGCACTTCAAGGCAGGCCTGGGAATGATCGTCGCAGGCACTCTCGTTCCCGTCGTCCCCTGTTCGATTGCCGGGGCGTCGCGCGCCTGGCCTCCCGGCTCGCGCTGGCCCCGCCCCTGGAAGGTCCGGTTGACGATCGGCCCCGCGCTCAATTTCGAGGCGCTCCCCAACTCCCGCAAAGGCTGGGAACAAATCGCCCGCGAGGCCGAGGAGGCCGTGCGGAAATTGCGGCAATAGATGCCTCGGCAGGATGAATCCTGCCCTACAATTGGCGGCGCGAGAGCGAAGCACGATGATGAAGCTTGCGGGGATAGTATTGTGGACCTGGGCGGCTTTCGGCTTCGTGTTCTGGGTTGCTGTGCCAGCGGCCCGGGCAGGCGACACGTTTGCGAGGCACGTCGTCGTGGCCCAGGAGGCGCAGGCGGCGGACGTCGGCTGGAACGTGCTGCGAGCCGGCGGCAACGCCATTGATGCGGCCGTTGCCACGGCCTTCGCGCTGGCGGTGACAGTGCCAGAGGCGGGGAATCTGGGAGGAGGAGGCTTCCTCGTGGCCTACCTGGCCGATCGCCGCGAGGTCGTCACGGTCGATTTCCGGGAGACCGCGCCGCGGTCCGCGTCGCCCCGCATGTATCTCGACAGTGACGACAAGCCGCGGCCGCGCCACCGCGCCGGGGCCTGGGCGGCGGGAGTGCCCGGGACGGTCCGAGGCCTGGGCCTGGCCCATGCCCGGTGGGGCAAGCTTGCCTGGGCCGACCTGGTCCAGCCGGCTGCGAGGCTGGCCCGCGAGGGCTTTCCCATCTCGGCCGACCTGGCCGGCTCGCTCAACAGTCAATTAGGCGAACAAAAGAACACAAAAACAGACCATCGAGATGATCGCGCCCGGCTGGCCGACTTCACCGAATCGGTCTCGGCCTTCGCCCGGCCCGACGGGGCAGCATGGAAGGCCGGCGATCGGCTCATCCAGAGCGACCTGGCCGCAACGCTCCAGCGCATCGCCGCCGCTGGCCCCGACGAGTTTTACACAGGACGCACGGCCCAGCTCATCGCCCGGTACATGGAGGAAAAGGATGGTCGAATCACGGCCGACGATCTGACCGCATACCAGGCCAGGCTCCGCCCCCCAGTGCACACCACGTTCCGCGGCTGCGCTGTCTGGAGCATGGGCCCTCCCTCGTCAGGAGGCGTCGTTCTTTCTCAGATGCTCAACATCCTCGAGCGGTTCGACCTCAAGGCCGACGGTGCACAGGCTCCGCGAACGGTGCATCGGATCACCGAGGCCATGCGACGGGCTTTCTTCACCCGGGCCGAGAGTCTGGGAGACCCGGATTTTGTGGCCGTGGCGACTAACGAACTGGTCTCGAAGGCCACGGCCGACAAACTCGCCCGCTCGATCGGCGACCGTGCCACCCCCAGCGCCGCTCTGGCCCCCTTCGCGGTCTTGCCCGCGGAATCGGACCACACGACCCACTTCTCGACGATCGATGCCGCCGGTAATGCCGTGGCGCTGACGTACACGCTGGAAGACAGCTACGGCGCCAAGGCGGTGGTCGCTGGCGCGGGCTTTCTGCTGAACAACGAGATGGGCGATTTCAACCTGATCCCGGGCCGCACCGATACCTCGGGCCGGATCGGCACCCCGGCAAACATCATCGCCCCCGGCAAACGGATGCTCAGCTCGATGACGCCCGCGATTGTGCTGCGGAACGGCAAGGTCCGGATTGTGACCGGGTCACCGGGTGGCCGGACCATTCCCAACACCACGCTCTGGGTCATTCTGGGCGTGCTCGAGTTCGGACTGGACCCGCGCGCGGCCGTGGACGCTCCGCGAACCCATCACCAGTGGTTTCCCGACGTGCTCTTGCTCGAGGGTGAATCCTGGACGGAAACGGTGCGTGCCGAGCTGGCAGCCATGGGCTACCACTGGCGGTCAACCGATCGCCTGGGAATCGCCAACACGATCGTCGTCGATCCTTCAACCGGCCAGGTCCATGGCATTGCCGATCGTCGCCGCTCGACTACAAAAGCTGCCGGTGATTGACCTCGCCGCGTGATTCGGCCTCTTAGCCAGCACCCCAAGTTTCCCGGATTACCCCGTCCATCCTGCTCTTACACATCGTGTGGTTGTATCTCCACACCGGAACCGGTCTGCGAGTGGCACACATGCGGTGTGTGTCCGTAGTTTTCAGGACACGAGAGAAACGATCATCACGCTGGGGGCGGTCATTTGCGAGCAGACATCAATGTAAGCCCGCGAACAGCACGGTTCAGGATTGAGCAGGCCGATCGGCACCGCACGGCCGTCCCGTCGATCTGGGAGTTGAGCAACATGAATCAGGGTAAGGGACATCATTCCGCAAGTCCGATGGTTCTGTTGCGGATCAGCGATGGCTCCTGTCAGATGCATCGAGCTTTCAGCGATTTCAGCCAAGCGGTTTGTGCGGCCGAGGCGTATGCCGGGACGGGCTTCGTGGTGGCCATGATCTCGGCTACGGGTCGGTTCTTGATGCGGTTTGAGCCCCACTGGCAGAGAATTGCCGTCTGACGAAACCTGGCCACCTGTCGCGCAGATCCAGGAAAAAACGGGGCGAAACGGGGTTCAAACCTCGAAAATCCAGGAAATAACCAGAAAACTGAGCCTTTTCCCCGGATTTCTCTGGATGTTTTCGCCATAATCGTCGAAAACGAACGCCATGAGCTTCGGTGATCGTCCCTCAACGGAGAGGGGAAACCGACTGGTTCGCTCAAAAAAAGCAGCGATCTCTGACAGGAGGGAAAACCGTCCATGGCCAAGAAAGCCGCACCCCAAGCCGCTGAACCCAAGGTAGCCCCCACTACCGGCGAGAAGGCGGGCGCCAAGCCCGCAACCAAGACCGAGTTCTACGCCACCCTGGCGGAGAAGACGGGCCTGAGCAAGAAGCAGATCTCTTCAGTCTTCGAAGCCTTCCACGAGCTGCACGGCAAGGAGCTGGGCAAGAAGGGTCCCGGAATCCTCACGGTCCCCAGCCTCTACAAGATCAAGGTGGTGCACAAGCCGGCCACCAAGGCCCGTCCCGGGTTCAACCCCGCCACCAAGCAGCCGATCATGATCAAGGCCAAGCCGGCCCGCAAGGTGATCAAGATCATGCCGCTGAAGGCCCTCAAGGACCTTATCTGACCTGACCCTGCCGGCCGATCATTCGCGCTTGCAAACGCACCGGCAACCCGACGCCACGGGGTCCCGCCGGTGCGTTTTTTGGATCGGGTCACTCCGCAGTCAACTCCCAATGGAACGCGGGGGTGTGGGCGTCGATGATCAAGGTGGCACCGGCGTTGTCGGCAAGGGTCTCGAGCTTGGCGGGACCGATTCGCTCTCCCGCGTTGCTCAACACGTGGCCCGAGATCTTGCCCTTGCGCCGCCAGACCACCCGGGCGGAGACCGGCTCCTGGAGGAACGGCGGACGACCGGGGTCGGCGACCTCGCGCTTGAACCGATCGACCCAGCGGAAGCCCGTCGGTTGCACCCGCCCCACGACCGTGACGAGTAGCCGCCTGGCCGTGGGGATCGGCTCCGGGCCGACTGCGCTGGCGACGACCACCGCGAAGGGGTTGTCGGACGAGACATCCAGGTTGGGGAACGTGATCGGCTCGCCGCCGAACCAGCCGGCCATGCCCTGGGTAAAGGGAGTATCGATCACGAGCCGCCCGCGGGTGGGGTCCCAGCCCGGGATGCCGACTCCTCGGGTTCTGCGGCGAGCATTCGCGGCGAGACCGAGCATGGTCGGACGTCCGCCATACTCGGTCTCGCCGCGCTGGGCGTCGCGGTCGTGCTGGGCTTTCGCGCTGGTGGTCGTGTTCTGACCGCGGAGCATGATCGACGCAGCGTGCGGCCAGAGGGCGTAGACGTGCGGGCTGCCGTTGGCGACCTCGGGAATCTGGTAGATATCCTCCGCCCCAACCGTGCCGACCGGACCCTCGCCCCAGAGCACAGGATAGACGAAGACGCCGCGCCGGACCAGGGCGTCCCAGTCCTCGTGCACAGCCGTCTGGGCGGCCAGCAGCACGTCGGCCGCTTCATACGGGAGGGCCCAGGCGCCCTGTGTCTGGGGGCACCACTGACCGACCGCGTAGGCCACCCCAGGGTTCCGCTTCCGCTGGGCGCCGGCGTTCAGAGCGCCGTCCTGGCTCCAGAGCTGTGACTTCATTTCAGGGGCGACGAAGGTCGGCGCGGACCAGAAGAGGCGATCATCCACGAGGTCCAGCGGCGGTGCGGCCTGGGCGGCCGAGAACTCGGGGTCGCGCCGCCAGTGCGAGCAGCCGGCGATCGGCACCCGCACCTTGTCCTTGCGCAAGGCATCGACCATCTCCTTGTAATGGGCCGTCTCCACCGATTGCCAGAACCGACGGCCTGTCCCATTGGTGTTCGTGCCCTTCTGCGCCAGCATCCGCAGGGCCTGGGCGTACTCGCCGGGCAGGGCGTCGTCGGGGTGATCGATCAGATCGAAGAGCGAAACCTCGCCCAGCAGCGTGACCCAGACAAGTGCCGGATCGTCTTTCAGAGCGAGGTTCGTTTCCGAATTGACCCGGCTCAGCAGCGACCGGGCCGATTGCAGGCCCAGCTTCGTGATCGTGGGATCGAACAGGGCCGCGGGACCGCCGCCCGCGGGCAGCAGCCCGGCGAGGGCCACACCGTCCTGGTCGCGAAACCGGCGGTTGCTTTGCAGCTCGAGCGCCACGTGAATTCCCCGCGCCTTGAGCGCTGCGACCAGGTGGTCGAGCTTCTCGAGGGCCAGGTGGTCGAAGGCCTTGGTGTCGTCGCGAGTGTCGTCGAAGAGGCTGCGGTCGGGCCCGATGGGCGTGTCGAGATCGCCCAGCCGGACGAGGTTGATGCCCGAGCGGGCCAGCCGGTCGGCCAGCTCGTCGGCCTTGTCGGGCTCGAGGAAGGCCGTGGGCGCGATCAGGCTGACCCCATGGAACCGAGCCCTGCCCCCCTTCTCGAAGCTGAGCCGGCCGTCTTTGGCCGTGACAAAGCCCTTCCGGCCGGCCGGCGCCGGTACCAGGAACGAGAAGTCGAGGGCCGAATTCGCGGCGATCGATGGCGACGGTGGGACCTTCAGCCAGTCATCGGTATCTTCGTCGGCGTGGAACGGTGCCCACGCGGCCACATCGGGGTTGGGCGCCGCGGTGATCACCACGTCGTCGATCTGGATCCTGCCGAGGGTGTCGCTTTTCTCGAGCTGGATGACGGCGCGCGTCGCCCCGGGCGGCACGCGGACCTCGTTCACCTCTTTCCGCCATTCGAAGCTGCCGGCCCACTCAAACGCCAGGACCCCGGCCTCGGACCCCGCGATCGGCCGGCCGAAATTGTCGAGAAAGAAGAAGAGCGCGCCGGCTCCTCCCCCACTCCGCAAGCCTTGGCTGCGAGCAAACACCGTGATCTCCAGCGAGCCCAGACCGTCGACCGGCAGGGACAGGCCCGTCAGCACACGCGAGCCCGACCGTGCCAGCTCGATCGCCGCCTGAGATCTGTGGCCAGGGAATACTCGCTGCGCCTCGTTGTTGACGATCCAGTAGGCGGGCGCCGGGTCGCCCAGCTCGAAATCGCCGTTGACGATCAGGTTCGTGGTGGGCGATTCGCCCACCGGGACCAGGTCAATCGTCAGGCCATCAATACCGAGGATGCCCTTGGCCCCCATCAGGCCGACCGACATGATGGCGTCCCGCGTGCCGGGTGGGACCGCGATTCGCTTGACCACGCGGGTCCAGCGCGAATCGACGGTGTGGGTCCAGGGGCCGAACGTCCCTCGAGAGAGATGCCTTAGCGAGTCGCCCAGGAAGTCGATCAACATGCTCGGCTCTTCGCCGGCGCGTTCACCGTACTGGATGTTGTCGAGCTTGACCCAGAGCCCCAGGATGATGGCCTCGGTCTTGCGGCCGTCCACCCCGAAGGCCCGGCTCAGACGTGCCGGCCGGCCTCGCTGGGTGCACGCGAACCGGACGTAGTGGGGCCCGACGATGCCCCCTTTGGCTTCCCAGATCGCCTCGCGGGCGTTGTACCAGCCATCGGGAATGCCGTCCTTGTTGGCGTCGTGCTCCAGGTCGTCGACCGCCGGCGGCCCGGGCCGCTCGATCTCGGGTTCCTGGGCCAAAGCCGGCGACGCCAGGAACGCTAGCGCCAGGAGCAGAAAGGTCACGGCGTTTTTCATCCGTCGGAGCTCCTGGGCTTGGTGGCGTCGCCCCTGCGCTTGCGCCGGGGTTGATCCTGATCGGCAGCCGGAGCCGGAGCGGCCTCGGCCTTCTCCTTGAGCGCCTTGCCGGTCATCGGCACGAAAAGTGTGGGCTTGAGCTCCTTGTCGATCAGCTTGCCGTCCTGCTTGATGACCAGGTGGATGCTTTGGGTGAACCGGTCGCCCAGCGGAATGACCATCCGGCCACCCTCCTTGAGCTGGTCCAGCAGCGGCGTGGGAATCCGCTGCGGAGCGCAGGTGACGATGATCGCGTCGAAGGGAGCCGCGTCCGGCCAGCCCTCGTAGCCGTCGCCGACCCGGGTGTGAATATTGGTATAGCCAAGCTCCTTGTGCACGGCCGTCGCCCGCTCCGAGAGCGGGGCGTGGATCTCGACCGAATACACATCCTTGACCAGGCGTGAAAGGATCGCCGCCTGGAAACCCGAACCGGTGCCAACCTCGTAGACCTTGTCGGTGGGCTTGGGATCGAGCACCTCGGTCATGAAGGCGACGTCGTACGGCGGCGTGATCGTTTGCCCTTCGCCGATCGGGATCGATTCGTCGTCGTACGGCTGCCGCCGGGTATTGGGCGGCAGGAACTTGTGCCGCGGCACCGTGCGGAACGCGTCGAGCACCCGGGGGTTCTTGATCCCCCGCTCGACCAGGTGCCGCTGCACCATCCGGTTCCGGGCTGCCGCGGTGGGATCGGCGGCCTCGGCCGTTTTCTGATCCTGGGCCCAAACCCATCCCGCGGACGCCAACGCCAACGCCACCAGCACGATCAGCGCCAGGTTGTGCCTCATCATTGATCTGCCCCTCGTGACACTTTTCGGCCCCTCAATCCCATCACATCATAACCCCTCGCCATGAGTTTCCCATCCCGTAAGCAGGATTCACCCCACGAGGATGACCACTCTGTGGGGGGAGGCAGTGGTGTACTCCCGCTCTACGACCGTACCAGCGACGAGGTCGACCTCGGCGAGATCGTAAAGATCGTCATTCAACCCAGACCGCCCTCGTCCCAGTCAGCGGCCCGATACTCACCGGGGAGTGACGTGTGAGGTCCATCCCATCGTGGAGGACCCGCCTGATCTCGACTTTGCCGCCGTCAGTTTTCCGGCACAAAAGGGAGAATAGGGTGTGGGTGGCGTGAGTTGCTGAGGTCCACCGGCCACGAGCGGGGCCTTCGTCTTTCCCACCGCGGAGCGGTTTCGTTCCAGTCCGAGAAACGCGGAGTTCCAGCAGCCAGAAACGGTCCGAGCGAGGACAGAAAGTGTCACCAGCGCGTTGAGCTGGGTATCTATGGACTGAACAGATGAACCGTAAAATGTTGAGATTTGTTGAGAAAACGCGGAATTCCCACAGACAAAACGCCCCGAGCGCGGACAGAAGCCGGTAGGGTGCGTCG
>Ga0208565_1002123_pt1 | contig 10926 bp, 9 predicted proteins | sample Sb_taG_7_FD_187706 | JGI IMG/M metagenome (GOLD analysis project Ga0208565, IMG submission 187706) | Peat soil microbial communities from Weissenstadt, Germany - Sb_50d_2_FS metaG (SPAdes) (version 2) | ecosystem: Environmental > Terrestrial > Soil > Wetlands > Peat | place: Germany: Weissenstadt...
CCCGGCCCGCCCCGCCGGGCACGGCGCTGGGCGTCCTGGCCGGCGTGCTGGACCACGACGGCCAGCAGGCCTCGGCTACCCAGACCCGCCAGCAAGCTCTCGCCGACGCCGACCACCTGGCCCTGCTGCACGCGATCTGGACCGCCGAGACCGCCCCCGCTCGCGAGCAGCACTACCGCGACCTGCTCGCAGCCGCCCTGCCGCCTGGCCACCGCGCCGAACCCGGCTACCAGGCCCGCTGGCTGTGGCGCACTCTGCGCGGCGCCGAACTCGCCGGCCTGGACACCGGGCAGGTCCTGGCCGAGGCGATCGGCGAGCGGGACCTGGCCGGCGCCCGCGACGTGCCCAGTGTCGTCGACGCCCGGATCCGGTACCGGCTCGGCTGCCTGATCCCGCTTCCGGCAGGCCCGTGGTCCGCGCAGGTCCCCGGCATCGCCGACCCCGAACGCCGCGCCTACGCCGCGCAGATCGCCGCCATGATGGACGCCCGCAAGGACCGGATCGGCGAGCACGCCGCCGAACACGCCCTGCCCTGGGCGGTCGCCGCCCTCGGCCCGGTCCCTGAGCATCCGCTGGACCGGCTGGACTGGCAGAAGCGGGCAGCCTCGATCGGCGCCTGGCGGGAACTATCCGGCCACGACCACCCCACTGAGCCCATCGGGCCCGAACCCGCCGCGGCCGCCCCGGACATGCGGGCCGCCTGGTACGAGGCCCTCGCCGCCCTCGGCCCAGTCGACGGACCGGACGTCCGCGGCATGCCCGACGGCAGGCTGCTGCACCTGCGCGACACCTACCCCACCGAAACCGCCTGGGCGCCACGATACGTCGGTGACGAGCTCCGCCAGGTCCGCGCCGCCGCCTGGAACGCCCGCCTGGCCGCCCTCCGCGCCAGCGCGGAAGCCAAAGCCGCCGACGGCCGCGGCCAGCATGACACCGCCGCCCGGCAGCAAGAACTCGCGGACAGCTACCAGGCCCTGCACGAGGCCTACCGGCAACGCGAGACCGTATTCGCCGCCGCGATGGCCGAACGGACCGAATGGGACGCCGCCACCCGCGCCCAACGCCACCTGGCCGTGGCCGCCGACGCCGAACTACGCCGCCGGCACCCGGAGCAGCGGTTCACCCCGCTTCGTTCGGCCGAGCCGCAGCCCGCCACCCAGGCCCAGCGCGACGAGCTCACCCTGACCGTTGGACAGCAGATCCCGGAGATGGGCCAGTGGATCAAAGACCTAGCCGCCGACCATCACACATTCGCCGACATGCTCGCCGAACGGCAGAGCCTGACAGTCCCGTCCGCGGATCCCGACTACGGGGACCTAGGCCAGGCGTTCCCGCCCTGGCCAGGACCAGCCAGGGACGCCATCGTGCAGCCGCCCAAACCCGAGATTCGCCCGTCCCCGCAGGTCCTCCAGCGCGTCGCGGACCGCGACGCCGACCGGGAGGCCGCGGATTGACGGTGGCCCGGTGCATCCTGGAACCCGGGAGGTGACCGCGATGACAGCCATCGCCATCACCGGCATGGGCCTGACCGGCGTGCTGCGGACCACCTGGGTCCACGACAACCTGGCCCACGTGCTGGACCACAGCCACACCGACGAAACCTCCGGCACCTGGACCAACCCTCGGGAATTGCATCAGACGGGCGCGTTTGCCCTGGTCACCTGATCAGCGGGGTACCGCAATAGCCGCATGTCGCTGGCGAGCAGTGCCCCTAACCTCACGGGTTGCGCGTTGATCCCGTCTGGTGCATGATCCTACCTTTAAACGGTTGCGGTTTCTGGGGCTGGAGGGCGGGTTGGGACGGGGCGACCTGGCTGGTGCGGCGCACCTGGAGCTGGTGTCCGGCGTGGTCCAGCTGCGGCCGGAGGACGCGGTGTTCGAGGCGATGCTGCGCGGGTGGCGTGCCCAGCAGGCGGCCCGGGGGCTGCGGGAAGACACGATCGCTCCGCGGGAGCGGCTGGTCCGCCGGTTCCTGGCGTTCACCAATGAGTACCCGTGGAGCTGGGGCTCGGCGCACGTGGAGGAGTGGACGCAGTCGCTGATGGCTGAGCAGCGGCTGGCCCCGTCGACGATCCGGGGCTACCAGACGGATCTGCGGTTGTTCAGCGAGTACCTGTGCGATGGCCGCTACGGCTGGGCCGCGGCCTGCGAGAAGGAATTCGGGCCGGGCGCCCACCCGGTGCCGGTCTGCCATGAGTGGAACACGATCGCCCACCTCAACGGGTACGAGGGCCGCCCGGAGGCGCGGCCGTTTTCCCGCCAGGAGCTGCAGTTGTTCCTGGATTATGCCGATGACCAGGTGGACCGGGCGGTGCGCGCGAAACGCAAGGGGGCGCTGGCCGCCTACCGGGATGCGACCTTGTTCAAGGTCATTTACGCCTGGGGGCTCAGGAGGACCGAGTCGTCGCGGCTGGATGTGGCGGACTGGGGCCGCAACCCGGCCGCGCCGCAGTTCGGCCGGCACGGGATGCTGCACGTGCGCTATGGCAAGGCCAAGCGCGGCCAGCCGCCGCGGCGCCGGAACGTCGCCTCGGTGATGGGGTGGGCGGTGGAGGCGGTGGCCGATTACGTGGAGAACATCCGCCCGAAGTTCGGCTGCGACGGCCACCCGGCGTTGTGGGTGACCGAGCGCGGGGGGAGGATCCGGCCGCCGGAGATCAACGCCCGGTTCGAGGCCTACCGGGATGCGCTGGGGCTGCCAGCGGCGCTGGTCGTCCACAGCCTGCGGCATGCCTATGTCACGCACCTGACCGAGAACGGGGTGGACCGGCGGTTCATCCAGGTCCAGGTCGGCCACGAGTGCGACAGCTCCACCGCGATCTACACGCACGTCAGCGACGACTACATGAACACCATGCTCCGCAAGGCGCTCGCGCCGGCGCTGGACGCCGCCGCCGGCGCCGGTGAGGAGGACTGATGGCCGCCAGGCTGGACTACCGCTGGCACCTGCGCACGGTCATGGCCGACCGCGGCATGTTCGCCACCACCGACCTGATCGAGCTGCTCGCGCAGCGCGGGATCCATCTGTCGTCCAGCCAGGTCTACCGGCTGGTGGTCGAGCGCCCGGAGCGGCTGAGCCTGAAGGTGCTGATGGCGCTGCTGGACATCCTGGACTGCTCGATGGAGGACCTGATCGAGCCGTCCGCCCCGGCCGGCCAGACGGCCGCCCGGACAAAGGCAGCCGGCGCCGAGGCCAGCGTGGGTGACCTGCGTCCCAGGCGGGCACGCATTGACCGCACGCCACGGCCGTGACCGGCCCCGGGGGTTGCGCGCGCGCGGTGAGCGACCCGATCGGGCTGATCACGGAGTTGGTCGCGGCGGCCGGGCCGGGGCTAGCGCCGGAGCAGGTCCGCGCGGTGGTCACCGCGGTGGCGGGCGGCCGGGCCAAGTCACGCCGCCTGGCCTCGGCCCTGGCCGGCCGCCCCGCGGTGCTGGCCGACGGCAGGTCCCCGGCGCCCCGGGCGGTCGGTGACCTGCTCCTGGCGTTGCGCAAGGCCGGCGCGCGGTCGGTCTCGCCGCCGTGCTGCGCGCGGTGCGGTAAGCCGCTGCGGACCTTCCGGCGCCGCGGCCAGGACTGGTACTGCGCACCCTGCGGGCAGCCGGCCCGGCAGTGCGCCGGGTGCGGGAAGGCCGGCCCGGTCGCCTCCCGGGACCGGGCCGGGCAGCCGCGATGCTTCAGGTGCCCGGACGCCGACGGCCGCGATCCGGTCACCGTGATCTTCGGCATCATCACCGGGCTCGACCCTGCGGCCAGCCGGGACGATGTCGCCGCCGCCGTGCGCCGCTCGGCTCCCCGGCCGTCATACCAGCAGAAACTGGCCTGGGCGCTGGAGGACAACCCGCGGTTGCTGACCGGGGACGCCCACCTGGCACCGTTGCGGGCGATCCCGCGGCTGGCCGAAGCGCTGCACGCCGCCGGCGTGGCCGGGATCGCCCGCCCTGCCTGCCCCAGCTGTCACCGGGTGGTGCGCATCGACACACCGCTGGATGGCGTGCGGGTCTGCCGGACCTGCGTCGCGCACTCGCGCGCCCGGCAGTGCGCCCGCTGCGGAGCCCGCCGCGAGCCCGCTACCCGCGATGACCAGGGCCGGCCGCTGTGCGCCCACTGCCTGGTCACCGACCCGGCGAACCTGGAGACCTGCACCGGCTGCGGGCGCCGCCGCCGGGTCCAGCGGCGGACCCCGCACGGGCCACTGTGCTCCAGCTGCCCCACGCTGCCGCTGCTGACGTGCTCGGTCTGCGGCCAGGCCACGCCGTGCGGCATCTCCCGCGCCACCGGCCTGCCCTGGTGCCCGGCCTGCCAGCGGCAGACGGCCGCCTGCTCGGCCTGCGGCCGCGTCGCGCCGATCACCTCCGGCACCCTGGCCGGCCCGCTGTGCGCCGGCTGCACCCCGCCCCCGGCCTGGGCCAGCTGCCCGGTCTGCAGCGACCCCGGCCATCCGAACCCCGGCCAGTGCGCCCGCTGCCTGATCAACACGCGCCTGGACGAGCTGATGGGTCCCGCCGACGGCTCCCTGCCGCCTGGACTGCAGGCCCTGCGCCGCGAGCTCGCCGAGGCCGGCTACCCCGGCACGGCGATGCTCTGGCTGACCAACCCGTCCACCGTCCCCGTGCTGGCCGGCCTTGCCGCCGGCCGCATTCCGCTGACCCACCAGGCCCTCGACGGCCTGCCCCAGAGCCGGGCCCTTGCCCATCTGCGGCAGACGCTCGTCGCCGTCGGTGCCCTGCCCGGCCGCGACGAGGAAATGGCCCGGCTCGAGGCGTTCCTGGCCGCGCTGATCGATGCCCAGCCCGGCACCGGGCGGCAACAGCTGCTGCACCGCTACCTGACCTGGCACCTGGTCAGGCGGCTGCGCAGCCGCAACGACGGCCAGCCCGCCACCCGCCAGCAGGCCCGCAAGATCCGCCGGCTGGCCCGCGGCGCCGTCGCGTTCCTGGACTGGCTCGACGCCCGCGACCTCACCCTGGGCAGCTGCCAGCAACCCGACCTGGACCGCTGGCTCACCGATGAGCACGCCGGCTACCGCGAAGAAGCCGGCCGGCTAATCCGCTGGGCCCGCGCCAGCAACCTCACCACCGGCCACCTCACCGCCGCCGCCTGGAACGGGCCCGCCCAGCTGACCGATCACCAGCACCGCTGGGACACCGCGCGCCGGCTCCTCCACGACGCCGCCATCAGGCCCGGGGACCGCCTCGCCGGCCTGCTCGTCCTGCTCTACGCCCAGGGCGCGACCGCGATCAGCCAGATGACCGCCGCCCAGATCCAGGCCAGCGACGACAGCGTCCGTCTCCGCCTCGGCCGCGTTCCCATCCACCTGCCCGAGCCGGCCGCCACGATCGCCCGCACCGTGCTGGCCAACCGCAAGGGCCAGGCGGCCATCGGAGCCCGGCGGCCATCTCCCTGGCTGTTCCCCGGAGGCCAGCCCGGCCGGCCGATCAGCGCCGACGGGCTGACCCGCCGGCTCAACGCGCTCGGCATCCGCCCCGGCCAGGACCGCAGCACCGCCTTGTTCCAGCTCGCCGCCGAGATCCCGGCCGCCATCCTCGCCAGCACCCTGGACATCAGCACCAAGGCCGCCGTCACCTGGCAACGCCACGCCGCAGGCGACTGGATCACCTACGCCGCCGACGTCAGCCGACGGCCCGGCATCACCAGGGAAGATCACTGATGGCGTCGTGGCTTGACCTGGACCAGGCCGCCCCGCACATCACCCGGACAGGACACGCGCTGCTGAACCAGGCACGCGTGGCCCTGCTCGGCACGCTCCGCCCGGACGGCTCGCCCCGGATCAGCCCAGTCGAGCCGTACTTCACCGACGGCCAGCTGATATTCGGCCTCATGACCTGGTCCGGCAAGGCACGCGACCTACGCCGCGACCCGCGGTGCGTCCTGCACACCACGATCAGCAGGCCAGACGCCGGCGAGCCCGAGCTGAAACTCTACGGGCTGACCGCAGCCGCCGGTGACCAGCTGCGCAACGCGTGCCGCCAGGCCTGGTGGACCAGCCAGCCGCGCGCCGCGGCCGACGTCTTCTTCCTGGACGTGACCCAGGCCGTGCTCATCGAGTGGGACCTGCAACGCGGGCAGATGACCAGCACGCACTGGTCACCCGGACGCGGGCTCTGGCAGCAGGCGCGGAGCTACCCCTGATATGCGCCAGGCCGCCGATCGCTCCCGCAGACCCGCGCCGGCTCCTGCCCGCTGCGCACCACCCGGGCCCGCTACCAGGCAGGCAGGACCTGAAACCCGAGGGAGATGCCCCCATGCCGCTGATCAGCCAGCCCGGCAGCGACTACCAGGCCGCCCAGCTCACTCTCGACGCCGGACACGCCCGCGACATCACGCTCATGCTCGTCGACGTCCACGCCGTCCTCGACCACCTCTACCTCGACGGCACCCGCCCCCAGGCCACCCGCCCGGCCCAGGACTACCTGCGCGAATCCTCCAGCCCCTACACCCTGCCCGCCCTCATCGAGGCACTCGGCGAAGTGATCAACATGCTCAGCCACGCCGAGCGTGAAGCACTCCACGGCATCCCGCCCGGCCCGCCGGCCTGCCAGCCACCCGACGGCGATCCGGCCGCCTGCAGCTTCTAACCGTGGCAACCCCCAAGCGGGGCCAAATCAAAGAAGAACCACCGCTCCCGACCGAGGCATTCCGACAGTTCTGATATCCGACTCCGCCATTTGGCCTGGCCTGCCCCGGCCACGGCCTGGCGCTAGGCGCCGACGTGGACAACGCGACGCTGCGGCACCTGGCCGCCGGAAGCGAGATCGCCGACCTCATCTGGGAAGCCCCCGACGAACTCACCGCCGAACACGGCCAGGTGTTCCAGGCCGCGATCCGCGCCTATCACGCTGCCGACGCCGAGCGCGCCGATGAGCTCTGGGAGAAGGTCCGAGCCGTCTGGTCGCAGGCCTGGTCGGCGAACTACGCGGTGCTGGAGTTCTTGCAAGGCACGGGCCTGACCCGGTTCTCACCGGTCAAGCCCCAGCACTGGGTGGCCGCCTCCTTCGAGCACCACACCAGCCCGCACGGCCTTCCCCGCCCGCACATCCACAACATCGTGATCACCGCTTTGACAACCAGGGCGTAATGGGCGCTGGCCAACCGGGCCCGGCGCGGAACGCGCAGGCACTGCACTGTACGGCCACCGTCGGCGGTCGGCTCATGTCTTCGTCGCGGCTCCGCCCCACACGGGCACGGGGGGTGCGGTGAAGGGGCTGGGGTCGGGCCGCCACTGCCAGATAGGGACGATGCCGGGGTGGGCGGGTTGAAGGCCGTCGAGGAACCGGGCGATCTGCCCGGGCCGCCGCGCGTGGTACGGGGCTGCGCCGGTCTGGCGGTATTCATGCAGCGCGGCGTTCAGTGCGGGGTCGGTGTCAGCGATCTCGCTGATCACCAGGTAGCTTCCGGCTGGCAGGGCATCTTTGATCTGGTCCACGACGGCCAGTGCTGTCTGGTCGCCGTTGCGGGGGTCGCCGATGTGGCCGAGGACCTGCATCAGCAGCATCGCGACTGGCTGGCGGAAATCGAGTGCTGCCCGCGCCTTGTCCAGGAGCGCGCCGGGGTCGTTCAGGTCGGCGTGGAAGTGATCGGTGCTTGCGGGCGGGCTGGCGGTCAGCAGCGCCCGTGCGTACGCCATCACCATCGGGTCATTGTCGGCGTAGACCACGCGGCACCCCGGCGCTGCGGCCCCGGCGATCTGGTGGATGTTGGCCTGGCAGGGCAGGCCGGCGCCGATGTCCAGGAACTGGCGGATTCCCGGCTCAGCGGCCAGGAAGCGGACTAGGCGGGCGGTGAAGTACCGGCACGAGCGGGCCAGGCCGGCCATGCCCGGAAACAGCCGGGTGCAGGCATCGCCTGCCTGCCGGTCGGCCGGGTAGTGGTCCTTGCCGCCCAGCCAGTAATTCCAGACCCGGGCCGAGGCGGGCACCGTGACGTCAAACCCGGAGGCCAGGTCGGCCTTATCCCACGGGAATACCCGGTCCTCACTCACCGGCGTCCCCGGATGCTGCGGCGCGGTCTTGCGGCCGCGACCAGGAGCAGGTAGGTGATGGCGGCGGTGAACCAGCCGACCAGCCAGGAGATGTCGGCGCCGCCGAGGGTCTTGACCAGCGGGCCGGTGTAGTCCGGCTGGGACACGAAAGGCCACTGGGCGGCCAGGCCGGCCGCGTAGGCCAGCAGCCCGCGCCAGGCGACCCGCCCGTAGGCGCCGTCAGCGACAAAGAACGAGGCGACGTCGTAGCGGCCGCGGCGGATCACGAAGTAGTCGGCCAGGTTGACCGCCGACCAGGGGATGAAGATGACCAGCAGGACGTCCAGGAAGTTGGTCAGGTTGGTGACGAACGATTTGTAGCCCAGGTAGGCGATCGCCGCCCCGATGGCCATGACGCACCCGAACGGGACCAGCCGGACGGTCACCGAGACGGCTTTGAACCGGTGCCACATGCCGCCGAGGGCCAGGGCCTGGAACGCGCCGGTATAAGCGTTGAAGGTATTAGCGCTGACGAGCGACAGGGCCATGATGACCAGCGCCCACTTGCCGGAGACGGCACCGATCGCGGCGACCGGTCCGAGGGAGGGCAGCAGCGCGGCCAGGTAGGCCCCGACGGCGCAGGAGCCGAACGTGGCGAGCACGTTGCCGGCGTAGATCGCCCAGAACAGCCGCCGCCCGTTCGTGGTGGCGGGGAGGTAGCGGGTGTAGTCGGACACGAACGGGCCGAAGGACAGCATGTCGATGACCAGCAGCGCGACTCCGGCCAGGAACAGCCCCGCCGGGGGCCGGGCCAGGGTGGTTTCATGGGCGGGCAGCGCGCCGTGCCGCAGGCCCTGGATGAACATGATGACCAGCGAGACGCCCACGACGACCGCGGTGGCCTGCATGGCCCAGTGGATCCACCGGTAGCCGAAGATCCCGATCACCACCGAGGGGACGGCCAGCAGCAAGATCCACTGCGGGATGCTCAGCGCGCTGGTTACCCCGGTCATGGCCTGGGCCTGGATGACGAGTTCGGCGGCGATGAACCCGACGTTGAGCAGCAGCACGCACGGGAACAAGAACGCCGACCCGTAGAACCCGAACTGGCCCCGGCTCTGGATCGACTGCGGCACTCCGAGCCGGGGACCCTGGGTGGCGTGCAGCGCGATCAGCAGCGCGCCGATCAGGGTCCCGGCGGCAATCGCGATCAGCGCCTGCCAGAACGTGAGCCCGATCGAGACGACCACGGCACCCAGGACGACGTTGAAGACGTTGACGTTGCCGCCCCACCAGAACGCGAACTGGTGCCAGGGCCTGCCGTGCCGTGCCCCGGCGGGAATGTGGTCGATGTGCCGGTTCTCCACATACCGGCGCAGCTGCTCGTTCCGCGCCGCGGATGAAGCCATCTTTGTTTGTCCTTCCTCGAAGGAATCTGTTGTTGCCGGGGGGTGCTGGTTGTGCTGGCGGGGAATCTGGGCTACTGGCCGCCGGTCAGACGGGTGGCTTTCTCGGCGATGGCCAGCACGGTGGCGTTCAGGTGGGCGTTGGGGATGACCGGGGTCACCGATGCATCGGCGACCCCTAGCCCGGTGTCCCCGCGGACTCGCAGCTGGAGGTCGACGACCGCGCCGGGCGGCCAGCATGCAGCCGGCCGTGCCGATGATGATGTAGCCGGACGCGGTCACGGCGTTCCTTCCGTGCGGGTGCCGGGTGCGGTCACCGGGCGGTCATCTCCCCGGTGATGCCGGCCAGGGACTGCCGCAGCGCGCGGGTCAGCGGGTCGCCTGGGGACAGGGCCTGCTCGCTGCGGGCGATGGTGTCGCGCAGCAGGGCCACCGCATCGCCGAGCTGGCCCGCGGCGAAGTAGGCGCGGGCCAGGTCCGCGCGCCGGGCGAGAGTAGCGGGATGACTGGCGCCGAGTGCGCGCTCGGACCCCGTGCAGGTCTCTTCGTGCAACTGCAGCGCGGCGCCCATCTGGCCAGCGGCGTCACAGGCGGCAGCAAGGCTGGCTCGCGCCGCCAGCGTGTCCGCGTGGTCTGGCCCCAGGGCGTCTTCCCGGCCCGCCAGAACCTGCTGGTACTGGGCGATGGCCACCTTGGCCTGCCCGGCGGCCAGGTAGGCGTCGGCCAGCTGCGAACTGACGTCCAGGGTGCCCGGGTGAGCCGGTCCTTGCAAGCGCTCCCGGCCGGCCAGCAGCTGCCGGTAACAACCGATCGCCTCTGCGGCGTTTCCGGCGGCCAGACATGCGGCGGCGTATTCGTCCCGCGCCGCCACGGTACTGGCGTCCTCGGCTCCGTAGACCTGCTCACCGCGGTCGGCGGCCTCGCCCAGCAGCGCGGCGGCCTCGCCGGGCTTGCCCGCAGCGGCCAGGGCGCGGCCGAGGCTGACCTGGGCCGCGATGGTGGCGCGATGGCCGGGCCCGAGCATGCTGGCCCGGCCGGCCAGTACCCATTCAGACCACGTGACGGCCTCCACCGCCTGCCCGGCCGTCAGCAACGCGCCGGCCAGCAGGCCGGCCACCACCAGGGTGTCCGGGTGGCCCGGCCCGAGAATCCGGTCGCAATCGGCGGCCAGCTCCCGCCACCAGGCGACCGCCGGGCCGGTCAGCCGGGCACTGTCCAGGCTGTACCCGGCCGTCAGCAGCACCCGGTGACAGCCGCCGCCGGCCCACAGTGCATCACCAGCGACCTGCCGCAGGCTCGCGGCACATGCTCGCAGGGCCGCGGCCAGCCATGATCGTGGCTGATCCGCCGGCCACACCTCAGCCAGCGCATCCGCGGCCGACCGGACCGCCCGAGCCAGCAGCCCCGGCGGCGCTACCGTGCGTACCGCCGCCTGCAGCGCCGGGCTCACCCAGGCTGTCGGCGCAGCGCTCGCAGTATCGACGGCCACCAGCCCGGCCCGCTCCAGGACCAGCAGCGCCGACCATGCTCGTCCCGGATCT
>Ga0208565_1002124_pt1 | contig 10916 bp, 3 predicted proteins | sample Sb_taG_7_FD_187706 | JGI IMG/M metagenome (GOLD analysis project Ga0208565, IMG submission 187706) | Peat soil microbial communities from Weissenstadt, Germany - Sb_50d_2_FS metaG (SPAdes) (version 2) | ecosystem: Environmental > Terrestrial > Soil > Wetlands > Peat | place: Germany: Weissenstadt...
GCCGCATGAAGGACGTCCTCCTTAAAGCCGGGGCACGCGTCCAAAACCGCAATATCCATCCCAGCCTCTCCCAACTCTTACAGAATCCTATACTTCTGGACTACGTGCCTTAAGTTTGGCGTATGGGGTCGAGCGTAGCGAGACCCACCTCGCTGAAGCAGGTGGCGAGTGATGACAAAATCGCTGGAGGCAGAGAGCGATGGCCTGGGTTGAGATCAAAAAGCTGCGCGGCCAGTTCTGTATGGTGGGTCGAGCCGAAGGCGAGGCCCACCGGAGAGCCGCGGCCTGCGCGCGGTGGGCCTCGCTGCGCTCGACCCGCCCTACGATACTCGCCGCGCAGCGGCGGGGTGTCACCCTCGTCGAGATGCTGGTCACGCTGGCCGTGCTGCTGCTCATGATGGTGGCCATCGTGAAGATCTTCCAGGCCGCGACCGGCGCGCTCAATGCGGCCCAGGTCTACCAGGAGCTCGACAACCAGCTACGCCTGGCCGACCTGACGATCCGATCTGACCTCAGTGGTGTTACCTGCAAGATGACGCCCCCCAACGACCCCAAGAACAACGGGGGGTACTTCGAATACGTCGAGAACGAGTTTGCCGACGTACAGGGCGAAGACTCGGACGACGCTCTCAGGTTCACCGCCAAGGCCCCCGCCGGCCAGCCTTTCACCGGGCGAATGTGGGTGCGCGCCGCCTACCTCGGCACCAGCGCCAATGGGACCTACCAACAGGTCCAGCCGATCACGATCACGAGCGACTACGCCGAGATCATTTATTTTCTGCGAAATGGCAATTTGTACCGCCGCGTGCTCCTCGTCGCGCCGGAGCTTCAGTCCTCCATCGAGCCGGCAGTCCGCAACGTCAATCCGAACTTGAACCCGCCGAACGGCGCCGGTTTTTTCCCATCGGCGCTTGGTGGTGACCCCGTGAATCTCGTCGGGAACCAGGTGAGCTGGCAGGGGGTCAACGATTTATCCGCGCACCCGGCAACTATGGGTGCGCCGTTCAGCGGCAACTCGGTCATCCTCAATACGCTGGGTGACTTGACGAACCGCGAAAACCGCTGGCCGTCTCCGCGTTTCGCCAACGATTTCGAGGACATCAACGGAAATCTGCTGTCTTACGGCGACGGTCTCATCGATGACGTCAACGGTGACAACGTGCCCGACTTTTACCCGACACTCTATCCCCAGATTTTCAATTACCAATCCGGGGCCGCAGGCCAGCTCATCTTCGAGCCGAACTATCTGAATTTTACCCGCCAGACTACTGCGCTCGATACGATGGCTTTCCCCTTCGTATACCCCGGCGCGTACTCCTGTCCCCAGGTACTCAGCGGCGGCGCGCAGAATCCCGGCCCATACGGGTGGATTCATTCGCCCAATCCTCAGGTCTACAGTCTCAGTGCAAACGCGAACATTGCCTATGACACGAATCCCCTGGCTTACCTTCAAGGGATCAACCACAACCCGACCGACGTCGGAGACAACTTGCCCACTCCGAGCGGCGGGCTCACTTTTGACCAACAGACCTGGTGGGGGTTCCCAACCTGGCGCGAGACGCTTTCGCCGTTCTGGACAGACCCGACTCTGCAGGTGAACTTTACCCCGGCTCAACCCTTTGGCTTGACACCGCGCCCCGCTACCCTCGCGCCGGTCAACGACTCGTTGAACACTCCTCCGTTGCCTTACGGTGTCGAATTGTTGCCGCCGATGACAGGAAACTGGCGAGTCAAACCCCAGCTTTACACTGACGGCTACGGTGCCAACACAGGATTCTTCACCGCGGCAGGGACACTCTGGTCCCAGTACAGCTACGAAGATGATCTGCTCATGACGGGAGTACGCAGCTTCGACATCAAAGCCTACGACAACACCCTCGCCGGCTATGCCGACCTGGGCTGGGGCGACGATCTCCGTTACTATCCCCTGAGCAACGTAAACCCCTACAACCAGAATCCCCACAATCAAACAACCCTGCCGTTCCTGACCGGCACCCCGAATCCCACCCTGGTCGGCAACCCGGGGTTCACGGGCCTGACCCCGTACATTTACTGGAACAACCAGCTATTCGACCTGATCAACCAGACCTTTGCTCATGAAGGTCGAATGCCGCCGTTGACCGCAGACAACCGTTATGACGCACAATACGGCCCGGCGGTGAATTATCTGCCGTCCAACAGCTCATACTTGCCCGGGAACAACCCCGGCAACTACTCAGGAAATATTGGTGACGATCAGAACACGGTGATTCGGCTGCGCCGGGTCTGGGATTCCTGGTCCACCGAGTACACCCAGGCTCCGGGGACAGGCGTGTACCCAACTGGCTTTATCGCCGGCCCGCCGTCCCAAACGCCGCCAATCTACCCCTCGTATCCGCCTCCCTACCCGGCGCCATTACGAGGAATCCAGATCCAGATCCGGGTCACGGACCCGACGAATCAGCGTATTAAAACATTGACGATCCGACAAGATTTCACAGATAAACTGTAGGGTGGGTGAAACCCACCATTGGATTGGCATATCAAGGAAGGTGGGTTGCACCCACCCTACGCGGTACGCCTGGGGAGGTTTGACATGCTGGCCAGCTCGAGACAAAACCCATATCAGCGACGGGGAGTCGTCTTGGTACTGATCCTCGGCGTGCTGGCGCTGATGGCGGTGATCGGAGTCACTTTCGCTACGTTTTCAGGGCAATCACGGATAAGCGCCCGCGGTTTCGCCCAGTCGGTCATCCAGCCCCAGCGCGACGAGCTGATGGACTTTGCCCTGGCTCAATTAATCAGCGATACCAGCGATATCCGATCCGCGATCCGTGGCCATAGCATGGCCCGCGACATGTACGGCAACGACGGCAACTTTAACGGCTACGTCGCCGCGCGTCCCGGCGGAGCGGGGCCATCATCACCGTACAATTACTACTATCTCCAGATCCAGAGTGTCACATCGCTCGGAGGGACTCTTTACAGCCTGACAACGAACATCCCCGCAAACGATCCGGCGTTCTACGGGTACCTCTTTACTCGCTGGTTGCTGCGTATCTCGTATACGCCCAGCTCCTACGTCAACGACGGTGCCGGCACGGGTACTGGGGTGATCAACCAGACGCTTGAGATCCTGGCCGACAGCGGGTACAACGTCAATAACAACGTCAACCGCACGTTCACGGTGAACATCGGGTCCACCGAGGGAAACTATAGCAAGACAGCGACCCCACCGACGCTTCCGACGACGCTCGTCAATCCAACACCTTCAGCCCCGCTCTACCCCAACGGCTATGTAACCCAGCTTCCCGGGGAGTACCTCATCGACGCGGCAGGCGGAACCCTGACGGGGACCTGCCAGTTCATCCTCGACGGCCGCTGGCTGCATGCCTTCAACGGTCCGGGCATGACCACCAACGCCGTTCACGCCAACTTCCGGTACAACGGCCTGAACCCGAACGCCGTGGGCATGGACGAGGACTATGACGCAGTGGACCTGGAGAACTGGTTCCTGGCCATGCAGAGCGCGGATGGTTCCGTGATCATCCCGTCGTTCCATCGACCCGCGGCAATTCGATACGACCCTAACGGAACGGCCGGTACGGCAATCAATGACTGGCAAAGCCAAACCAACGACTCGATGTCAAGAATTCTTCGGCCCCGCCAGTTCGATGGCAACGACGCGATCACGTTTCCCGACCTCGTTCCCAACGCCTACGGGCAGATCACCTACGACGTGGACAACGACGGCGACGGTGTGAAGGACTCGATCTGGCTGGACCTCGGCTATCCGGCCCGCCGCAACGCGTCGGGGCAGCTTTACAAGCCGCTTTTCGCCTTCATGGTCATCGGCCTTAACGGCCGGATTCCCCTCAACTCGGCGGGCAACCTGGCCGGGGGCGGCGTCTTGGCCAGCGGGTACCATGCGGCCCATTTAGGAAACTCTGTCAGCGAGGTTGATCCGACTTACGGCTTACAGAACGGGTTTGTCTATGCAGCGGACGCGACAGGGGCCTTCACGCCCCAGGTCCTTGGCGGGCCGTACACAGCGGCCAATACGCAAGTAGACAATAGCGGTACCACTGCCCCTTCAGCCCTTGATGTCCGGATGACCCAGCTCCGGAACATCTTGGCCGGCACCCGGCCCCAAGTGAATCCGGGCGTACCTGGCCAGATAGCAGGGACACCAGACACCACCGGCCAGATTAACGGCGACGACAACTTCATCCTGATGAACGAAGTACCTTACTTCATGCCCAACGGCATCGCCGACATCGGCGATGTGGACGGATATGGTAATACGCCGCCGACGGCGGTTCTCCGGCTGACTCCGCCAGTGGCGGGGCGCTGGGGCGAGTCGCAGTCGGTGCCGGGCTACCCGAAGGTGACCAACCCCAGTCCGCCGCCGCCGTACCTCAACCTTGTGGTCCCCAATTACAGCAACCCAATTCGCGCCGGGTACTCGGAGAACGTCGGCGACATTGCCGCTGGCATCCCGCGCGACGCGGCCGACGACAACCTGAACTCGTTCGACTCTTACCCGCAGATGTCCGCAGCTCTTAACCGGGTCGGCGAGGTGAACGACCTTGATTTTCTCGACCCTGCCGGCGGCTTTCTGTTGCCGGTGGAGCGGATGCGGCGATTCATCGCTCCGGCCGATATCAACGGCACGGGCCGCATCAGGCAGTGGGACGCATTCCATAACAAGTCGGGGCCCGATGCCGGCGGGGATCAGTGGGGCCGCGTTGAGTACTACAGTTACTTCCGCCCGCCTGGGTTGCCCGGTCAGGTCATGCCCTCGTCCGGAGCGACGCCCAACGCCGTTACCTTCCCTTACACGAACGGCGAGGCCTACCCGACCACCCTGGTCACGAACGCTGCCACACCTGCTCCGACACCACCCAGCAACAGTAACCCGCTCCACGGCTTCGAGGCCCAGCGCTTCCCGAACATGAAATACAGCGGCAACTGGAACCCTCAGCACGCTGGCGGAGTCCCTATCGATCAGGGCCAAAATCCGAGTCCGGCCCCTCAATACCTGCCTGCCACGCTCCCCACCTACGACGCAAAAGTCAACGGCACGGTGCACTCCGATGGACTGAACGAAGCCGATGAGATGAACCTCTATGTGCCCAACGCACAGCTCGATTCACCGTTTGGCTACGGCGATCTCGAATGGCTCTATCGCCAGCAGGACGTGGACGGGGGTTCGCTCTCATCGAGGCTGGCTCAGCTTGCGCCGATCAGCTTCTCAAACCCGATCGACGGGCTGCGGCGAAGACGGCTCTATGCGCTCGATACTTGGGACTTGAACAACTTCATCTGGACCAATGACAACCCCGGCAATGTCTTTCCAAACAATAGCAGCCTCTCGCCGAGCTTTACCGGTTCGCTGACAGCCGGGTCGAACACGGTCGGGGTCACTGCGATCAGCAGCATGCTGCTTTTGCAACCGGGACAGACCGTTGCTGGGCCCCCCCTTGCGTCCGGTCTCCCGACTCTCCCGACCGGGACGACGATCGTGTCAGTCAACCAGAGTACGCCCACAACCGGAACGATCACGCTCTCGGCCGCTGCGACGGGGACTGGTTCGGAGCAGTTGAACATTCTGAGCCAGAATGCCAGCTTTGCCCAGCTCGGCGTCGACCAATTGAACACGACACTGCCGACTCCCCCGCTGGCCCATCGCGACAAGAAGATCAACCTCAACTACCCGCTGCCGATCTCCAACGATCCCAACGAGCCAATCCGCCAGAAATGGATCAGCGATACCTACCAAACTCTCAAGGCGATCTTACCGCCGCGGTCCGTAGACACTGCCGAGGAGCTGGCGCAGCTCAGCCAGTTCGTGATCAACATCATCGATTTCCGTGATACCGATGCGACCATGACGCACTGGACCAACCCGGATGTCTACTTCCGGCCGGGTACGGGTACGAACACGACAGGTACCAGCCCCATGGTTGTGCTGGCGGCCTCGAAGCTGGGAACAGACCTGCCCCTGGACCAGTACGGCATGGAGTACAACCCGATCGCCATCAACGAGACGATGGCTTACTCGTTCCAAAACAATGCGCCCCCGCCGGCACAGGTGAACCGGTTCTTCATCGAATTGGTCAACCTGTTGACATCGCCCGAGCTCGGTACCGTGACCCCGTCCGCCCCGGGATTGGGCACGCCGGTAAACAACGCGAGCGTGCTGGATCTCGCCGGCTTCCAATCCAGCGGCAACGCCACTAATCCGTGGAACGGCGGCTGCTGGGACCTGATCTTCACCGGCGACGATCCGGCGAGCCGGCCCGATCCGATCACCGGCCAGCTATGGGGCGTCGGCAGCACATTCTACGGGCTGATCCCGTTTTGCCAGGCAGCCTTCGCCACGTCGACCGACCCCGCCATCTACCCGCTGCCTCAGGCCCCTGACGTGAGTTACGCGTCGATCAGTACTCCTGGGACCATCCCGACAACCTACTTCACCGGCGACCCTACGCTGACACCAGGGCCCTTCCCGACCTCCTATTTCTTGACCATCGGCAACACTCTTAAGAATCCCGCCTGGGAAAGTAAGCCGTTCACGCCGAACCTGACGTTGGCCAACGCTTACGATCCGGTGGGAGGCGCTCCATCGGGTACACCGCCGCCGCAAGGGGTCTTGCCACCGTTCAACACGGCACCTACGACGAGCCCGGGGCTTATCCCCGCTCCTTCAGTCAGCAAAGGCACCGCCAACTTCTACTGGGTCTGCTTACGTCGACCAGCCAATCCGTTTGCCGCTGTTTCGGCCACGAACCCGATGATCGTGGTTGATTGCATGAGATTCCCTTATATCGAGTCGGGGGGTGTAGGCGGCACCCCTCCCACACCAGGCAACAACCACATGTACTCGGCGCAGCGGATCCAGCCCTTGCGTGGTGGTCATGCCGTGCCCGTGCCCAGTGTGACTGGGGCCTTTGATCCACGCTATGGGTACACCGAGCAGATCGCCGATTTGACCGGTGACCCGGGAACTGGAGACTTCATCCAATATGGAGGAAATAACTTCTCTATTTTTCCCCTATACCACACTCTCGGCTTCGCCAACTCGGGTACACTGAATCCCGGAAGCATCTCAACAACAACCCCGCCCGCAACGATAGCTCCGTATCTCAATGAGCCCTGGGAATACCTTCCGTTCAACGACCGCGACTTCACGAGCGTCGCCGAGCTTCTGATGGTGCCAGGCTGCCCGCCAGGCCTGTTCACCAAGCAGTTTGCGGAGTGGGCACCGTCCTCGCTGAACGTGACCAATTACTTCAGCGTGGTGTCGCCGCAATCAAGCCTGCCCGCTTCGGGTAGTGCGAACATCCCACTCCCGAGTTACTCCGCGGGCACAGCGTCTGCAATGTTTTACTCGGCGGGGATAACAACTCCCACGCAGCCGCTAACGCCTCATACATTCCCCTACCTGGTGGACAAGTTCTTTTACACAGCCGCATCGCCGACCCCGCCGACCCCACCGGCCACCCTGCCGGGCCCGCAGTTCGGCGACGCCACCGGCGACGGCTGGTACAAGATGTTCGAGTTCTTCGAGGTGCCCAGCCAGATGATCGGCGCCATCGGCCCGTTGGCCCAAGGCACGGATTTCGACTGGATGCGTCAGGACACCAAGCCGGGGCTCATCAACCCCAACTTGATCATTGACGAGGAGGTCTTTTTCAGCGTCTTCGGCTCGCAGAACACGAACTTTAACCAGACGCTTCTCAACTTCGCCCAGTTGCCGCCCAATGCCTTCCCGGGTGCGTCGATCGTCCAGTCGCCAGCGACGTTCAATGCGACGAGTGCGACGCTCACCACTTTACCGATGGGTCCGGTTGCAGGCCAGTCGCCGTCGCCGATTCCGCTGGTCGTGACGGCGACCACGGCCAATGGATCGCCCGCCGCGGCCTACCCGATGAACAATGTGGGGGTGCTGGCCATCGACCCCGTGTTAAACATCGGCAACCAGATGAAGGCGGCGTTCGCCGAGTTCCTCTCGCTGCGACACGGCGGATCCGGGTACATCTTTGGCTACGGCAGCGGCCAGACCGGCCAGAACCTGTCGGTTCTGCCAACGACGCCCAACCCCAACGGTCCCACCACACCGGCGCAAGCGATGCTCAGCCCGATCCCGGCCGACCGGCCGTTCCACTCTCTGTCCTACCCGGACATTGACTACACGATCATACGCCCGGCTCCACTGCCGCCATCCAACTACACCGATCCGCAGATGGCGACCGCGCCGTCCATTCCGCCCACCACCGCGCAATGGCCGCCGGGTTACACGGGGACTTATACCGGCGATCCCGGCGTGCGCAACACGCTGCTTTACGAGGGCTTCCCCACAAACCTCAGCGCGACTCCGGCAGGGAGCGTGCCGCAGAGTACTCCTGCGGCGACCGGCGCAGGGACCACCCCATTCCTGCTTCCGCCGCCAATCCCCGTCCGCCGCCTGTTCCAGCCGCCCGATGCAATCCCGAACCCGGCCACTAACCCCGTTAGCAACGCAGGCGACACCGGCGATCCGTATGTGAACAACCTCGTGCCGGCGACCGCCAGTTCGGCGATCGGGGCCCTCCCGCCAATCGCGAATTCGGCCGCGACGAATAGCGTAGTGAACCTGTGCTGGTCTGCTGGTGCGACCCTGCCGACCGTGCCTACGTCGGTCACGAGCCCGTACCTCGGGGTCGATGGCCTTGCTGCCGTAAACGGGTCGGTTCCTCCGCCGACCCCACCTTCAACTGCTGCTGTGCCGCCGCAGTTCGACATGAAGCAGCATCCCTATTTCCGCACAGAGTTGTTGCAAAAAGCCATGAACCTGACAACGGTCCGCACGCATCAGTATGCGGTCTGGATCACAGTCGGCTTTTTTGAGGTCAGCCGACAGGGCGACTTGCTGATGGCTAACAGCACTACTCCGTGGCTCGCTTATGACACCCTCGGGCCTGAAGTGGTCGGCGCTTCCGGTCAGACCGCCCGATACCGAGGCTTCTTCCTGGTCGACCGGCTCCAGCTCACCGGCTACGACCCCAACGTTGTCGGCAGCTTCCGCCCGGCCGTCGTCTATCGTCAGATGATCGAATAATGACGATGGTCAGGAGTCAGTAGTCAGAAATGAGGGACACATGCAGGAATGCAACCAGCAACTAGCAACCCGCCCGATCGGCCGGGCACGTCACAAAGAGTCAATGCTTGAACGTATTGTCGGAGGCGACGATACGCTGATAGAATTCAGGTTGAAGCCGACGTCAAACCCATGAAAGGATCGCTCATGACTCCCCGTCAAGGACCACTCATGACTCCACCTCGTCGTCCTCGTCGAGGTTTCACCCTCATCGAACTGCTGGTGGTGATCAGCATCATCGGCGTCTTGGTCGGACTGCTGCTGCCGGCCATCAACTCGGCCCGCGAGGCAGGCCGCCGCACGCAGTGCGCCAACAACATGCATAACCTCGCCCTGGCAATGCACCTCTTCCACAACGACCACAACTCGTTGCCGGCCGCGGGCACGTACGGCGAGGATCCGACCACGAATTCCACCGATTACACCACCTCGGTGATCAATACCTGGATCTATACCGGCGGCACCGCTCCCACTGTGCGGGGAACCCCAATGTTTAGCTGGGTGGTCGATATCCTTCCCTACCTGGATCAGCAAGACCTCTACGACCAGTGGGCCAAAACGGGAACGACTACGTCCGGCAACACAATCCCCGTGTCGTACTCCGATAGCGGCTCCGCCCAAGGCGGAACGTACGTCGTGCAGTCCGGCAATGCCAGCAACGCAAAAATCGCCAGCACCTCGCTGGCGATCCTCAGGTGCCCGGACGACACCACGACCCAGAGCGGCGAAGGCAACCTCAGTTACGTGGTCAACGGCGGGTTCACCCTCTGGCACCCCGCGAACTACGCCTGGCAGGGCTCGGCGACCGACGGCTCGTCGGCTGCCTCCGCCACAACGACGTGGGCCACGAATCAGTCCGCCCTGATCGGTGTTTGCCAGAAATTGGGGGTTATGTTCCTGGAGTCGGAGTATGTCAATCCGACCTCAGGACAGGTAACCACCATGCCCTGGAACGCTCCGAGGACGACGCTTAGCAGTATCTTCGACGGCACGAGCAGCACAGTTCTCCTCACCGAGAACACGCTGGTTGGCTTTGGATCGGGCAATTCCTACTCTTCCAACATCCCGACGAACTGGGCCTCGCCCCAGCCTACCTTCTGCAAGTTCATGGGGTCCAATCAGGTCTGCATCAAGGCGCCACTGAGCGGCACTTGCACTACGATTCCAACCACACCCGGAACCGGCCTTTCGCCCAAGGGAGACGTCGATGGAGCGCTCTGGACAGCGGCGAACCAGGTGGGCAACTACGATAACATCGGCTTCGGCCAGAACCTATCCGTCGAGGGTTCCTTCCCATTCGTCAGCAGCGGCCACCAGTCCGGCAGCAACTTCGCGTTCTGCGACGGCCGGGTCCAATTCATCACGAACACGATCAACGGCACGGTGTACTCGAAGATCCTGACCCCCGGCGGCGGCAAGCTGCCGCTCTACTGCAGGCAGCTTCCGCTCTCGCAGGACGCCATTGTCGGCCAGTAAGCCGGCCCGAGGCCAGCGACCGACCGACGACCAGGATTCAGGAAACCCGCCCGGGCGAGCCACCAGGCCCGCCCCGGCGGGTTTTTTTCTTTGGCCGGGGATGAAAATGGCCAGGGAGGAGGGAAGTCGGTGGGAGGGTTGGCCACACAGGAATACGGATAAGAAAAACAACGGTTGAACAGAATGGCAGGAGGGTCCGATCCCAAAAAGCGGTGACCAAGAAAGAGATGTCGGTTAAGATATCTGAACTGGCGGAGGCCAAACACCTCAGATGATCAGCAACCGGGAAGGAGCCTGTCATGGAAGTGTTTCTGGAGTC
>Ga0208565_1002126_pt1 | contig 10903 bp, 9 predicted proteins | sample Sb_taG_7_FD_187706 | JGI IMG/M metagenome (GOLD analysis project Ga0208565, IMG submission 187706) | Peat soil microbial communities from Weissenstadt, Germany - Sb_50d_2_FS metaG (SPAdes) (version 2) | ecosystem: Environmental > Terrestrial > Soil > Wetlands > Peat | place: Germany: Weissenstadt...
CACGGCGCGGTGGCCGTCGACTCCCTCGTGGTCACGGCGGGATAGCCCATGGAGCTCGAGCTCTCCGAGGACCAGCAGGCGCTGCAGGAGTCGGTGCGCACCGTGCTCGAGCGCGAGTGCCCGATCTCACTCGTGCGCAGCGTCGTCGAGCAGCACAAGCACGCCGAGGAGCTGTGGAGCCGGATGAGCGAGCTCGACTGGCCGGCGCTGGCAATCCCCGAGGAGGACGGTGGCCTCGGGCTCGGCTTCGTGGAGCTCGCCGTGGTGTGCGAGCAGCTGGGTCGCGTGCTGTGCCCCGCCCCGTTCCTGGCCACGGCGACGCAGTTCGTGCCGGCCGTGCTGGGGGCGGGGAACCCCGAGCAACGACGACGCTTCCTCGGGGCGGTGGCCGACCGCGGCATGGTGGGCACACTGGCGGTGGCCGAAGCCTCGGGGCGCTACGACGCGGCGGGGATCTCGACGTCGGCCACCCCCGACGGAGAGAGCTTCGTGCTCGACGGGCACAAGCACTTCGTCTTCGACGCCGACGTGGCCGAGGAGGTCGTGGTGGCCGCCCGCCTGCCCGGCAGCGCCGGCGACGACGGCATCGGCCTCTTCGTCGTCCCGGTGGCGTCGCTCGACCCCGAGCCCATGGTGGGCCTCGACGCCAGCCGCAGCTACGTCAGCACGGTCCTCGACGCGGTGCGCGTCGGGCCCGACCGCGTGCTCGGAGATCCGGGAGCGGCCGGTGCGGTCCTGCGCGACGTGGTCGAGCAGGCCACCGTGGCGCTCGCCACCGAGATGGTGGGGACGTGCCAGGCGATCTTCGACATCGTGCACGCCTATGTCCAAGAGCGAGAGCAGTTCGGGGTGAAGGTGGGGTCCTTCCAGGCCATCAAGCACAAGCTGGCCAACATGTACGTCTCTGTCGAGTCGGCGCGTGCCACGGCGTACTTCGCGGCGGCGACCATCGCCGAGTCCGACGAGCGCCGCGACGTGGCGGTGTCCATGGCCAAGGCCGCCGTGGGCGACTGCCAGAAGCTGCTCACCCAGGAGGGCATCCAGTGCCTGGGCGGCATCGGCTACACCTGGGAGCACGACATGCACCTCTACGTGAAGAGGGCCAAGGCCGGCGCCGCGCTCTTCGGCACGGGCGCCGAGCACCTCGAGCGCCTGTCGCACCTTCTCGGTCTCTGAGCCCCCTCAGGGTCTCGACACGCCCGAGGGCAGCGAGCTTTGGGCGCCTCGTCCCGCCGTTAGTGGCCGGCGCCCGGGTAGCCGCCGCCGCCGTAGGTGGCGTCGAGCGCGTCGTAGTCGACGGCGAAGCCGTTGCGCGGCAGCGTGTCGGCGAATTCGACGCGCTTGGGCTTCTTGTAGGAAGCGATCCGTTCCCGGCAGTGCTCGATGATCTCCTCGGGGCCGGCGGTCGCACCCTCGCGCAGCACGACCACGGCGGTGACGTTTTGGCCCCAGGTTCGGTCGGGCACGCCGATCACCGCCGCGTCGGCCACCGCGGGGTGGGACCTGAGGCATCCCTCGACCTCGCTCGGGTAGATGTTCTCGGCCGCCGACTTGATAAGGCGGGTCTTGGGGCCGATGAAGGTGAGCGACCCGTCGGCCTCGACGCGGCCGAGGTCGTTGGTGTGGTGCCATCCACCGGCCTGGCGCTGCTCGTTGAGCTCGGGTCGGTTGAAGTAACCGTTCATCACGGTGGGCCCGCGCACGGCGATCTCACCGGTCTCGCCGGGAGCGAGCGTGGCGCCCTCGGGGTCGAGCGCGGCGATGCGCACGAAGGGTGCGGGCCTCCCGCTCGAGCCGATGCTGGGCTGCAGGGCGTTGAACGTGGCGAGGCCCATGACCTCGGTCTGGCCGTAACCGGCGGGCCGCTTCCCCCAGGGGCTCTCGTCCACGGTGATCATCGCCGTCCACCCGGGCTTCCCGGGAAAGCCCCGCAGGGTCTTGAGGTCGAAGCGGCCGTCCGCGTTGAGCTCGACGATCTGGTCCATGGTGGGCGGCATGATGAAGGCGCCCGCGCAGTGCTCCTCGGCGATGAGCCGGCACAGCTCCTCGGCGTCGACCCGCGGTGTGAACACGTTGGCGCCGCCCACCAGGAAGGTGGCCAGGGTCGTCATGAACGTGGCTACGTGGAACAGCGGCCCGCAGTTGAGGTACACGTAGTCGGCGCCCACCCCCTGGATCTGGGCGATCAACGACCCTTGGAGCACGAGGGACCGGTTCGACAGCAATGCGCCGTTGGGGCTGCCGGTGAAGGCGGCGGTGTACATCATGAGCACCGCGGCGCGCTCGTCGTCGTCGGTGCCGGGATCGGCGTCCGATGCGCGGGCCAGGAAGGCCTCGTACCCGCCGTCGCCCCCGACGTCGTGGCCGATCCACAGGGCCTTGGACCCGCTGTCGCGCCGGGCCTGGTCCAAGGTGTCGCCGATCTCGGCCTCCTGGAAGAAGACCACGGCGGGGTCGCTGTCGGCGATCACGAAGGCGAACTCGGCCGCGCTCTGGCGCCAGTTGGCGGGACAGAACACCGCCCCCAGCTTGGCCGCTGCCAACAGGCCTTCGAGAAGGCGGTGGCAGTTCTGGCCCAGCCACAGCAGGCGGTCGCCGGGTCCGACCCCCTCCGAGGCGAGCGCGTTGGCGAGCCGGTTCACGCGGGCGTCGAGGGCCTCGAAGGTGAGTCGGTACCCGCCGCACACCGCGCCCGTCGACGCGGGCCGCGTTAGGGCGTGGGCCCGGAGGACGTCGGCCAGGGTGAGGTCGTGGAGGTCGTCCTTCATTCGTCGACGACCCGGGCCGCCTTGTAGCCCGAGCGGGGGATGGTCTCGCGCTCGAGCACCTCGACCGCGGCGTCGACCCCGAGCCTCTCGTGCAGGACCGCCGCGCACCGGGCCGCCACCGCGGCGTCGTCGGCCGATGCTCCGGTGCCCCGCTCCACCCGGACCCTGAGCGGGGCGGTCTCGTCGGTGGGCTTCACCATCTGCCATTCGAGGGTGGGCTCGGACACGTCGGGCACCCCGCGCAGTGCGGTCTCCACCTCGTTGGCCTGGAATCGTTTGCCCTGCACGGCGATGAGGTCCTTGAACCGGCCGCCCCACAGCCCCCGGATGCTGGTCTCCCCGCACGGGCAGGGCTCGCGCAGGATGGCGCACGCTTCTTCGAGGTCGTAGCGCAGCAGCCCGTTGTCGCGGTCGAGCGTGGTCACGACGAGGTCGCCCCACTCCCCGTCGGGGACCTCCTCCCCGGTGGCGGGGTCGACGGCCTGGACGATGCCCCAGTCCTCGTTGATGTGCGCGCCCGGGAGCTGACCGCAGGCGCCGCCCACGTACGCGTAGCATTCGGCCCCCGCCGTCATGAGGGGCATGCCCTTGCCCATGCCGAAGCCCGGCATCCCCTTGAACTCGAGCCCGGCGTCTTTGGGGTCGATCCCGAGCTTGGCGGCGACCTCGAAGAACCGCCCCGTCGAGAACCCCATGAAGGGGATGTCGGGCGTGACCCGGGTCCAGAAGCGCAGGCCCTGTTCGGCGGCCTCGTCGGTGTCGGGCGGGGGCACCCAGATGTTGAGCATCCCGAAGTACTCGTAGGAGCCCGACAGCATGGGGCCGCCGCCGTAGAGGTAGGCGGGATGGGCGTGGGTGGCGATCATCCCGGGCCGGTACCCGTAGCGCCACCAGGTGCGCGCCGAGGACTCGTACTCGATCCAGATGTCGCGCCTCGTCCACAGCGAGATGGTGGGGATCCCCGTCGTCCCCGTGGACGTCCCCACCCGCACCGCGGCGCGCGCCTCGGTGAACCGGTACTCGCCGAAGGGCGGGTGTGCCGCCTCGGAGTCGCGCAGGTCCTGCTTGACCGTGAGCGGCACGTGGCGCAGGTCCTCGACGGTCTTCACGTCCTCGGGCGCCCCGATGCCCGCCGCGACGAGCTTGTCCCGGAAGAAGGGCACGGGGATGTCGAAGACCTTGCGCATCAGCGTGGCCAGGCGCTCGTTCTGCAACGCCCGCAGCTTCTCGGGGTCCATGGTCTGGACCTCGGGGTCCCAGTACTTCTGCGCCGGGTCCCGGGGCGGGGGCCCCAGGACCTCAGGTCCGTAGCTCGGCATGGTCCCTCCCTGTGTGTGGCTACTTGCGCGGCAGGCCGAGCACCCGCTCGGCGATGATGTTGCGCTGGATCTCCGACGTCCCCCCGGCGATGGTGCCCGCGAAGCTCTGCAGCCAGTGCACCAACCAGGCCTCGTTCTCGCCCCGGCCCACCGAGGGAGCCTCGTGGCGCGACATGTCGAGACCGGTGGCGCCCATGGCCTCACCGACGTCGAGGGCCAGGCCCCGGCGCATCTCGCTCCCCAGGAGCTTGAGCACCGAGTGCTCGGGCGAGGCCATGCCCTTGGCGAATTTGGCGAACCCGCGGTAGCCGAGCAGCTTCAGGGCCTGGGACTGCATGTAGGCGCGCGCCACCGTGGTGCGGAAGGCCGGGTCGTCGGCCAGGCGCCGGCCGCCGGGCAGCGGGGTGGTGGCGGTGGACACGACGCGCTCGATGATCTTCTCGGTGCCGGTGGCCTCGTTGATCCACAGCATCCCCCGCTCGTGCGCCAGCGACCCGCCCGCCACCGACCAGCCGTGGTGCAGCTCGCCCACGAGGTTCTCGGCGGGGACCTCCACGTCGGTGAAGAACACCTCGTTGAAATCCGCGTGCTCGCGGTCGGTGAGCTCGGCGAGGGGCCGGGTCTCGATGCCCGGGGTCCTCATGTCGACGATGAGGACGCTGATGCCGGCGTGCTTGGCGGCGTCGGGGTCGGTGCGCACGAAGCAGAAGCAGTAGTCGGAGTGGTGCGCCCCCGACGTCCACACCTTCTGGCCGTTGACCACGAAGCGGTCCCCGTGCAGCTCGGCCCGGGTGCGCAGGCCGGCGAGGTCGCTGCCGGCGTTGGGCTCGCTCATGCCCAGGCACCAGCTGATCTCGGCCCGCAGCGTGGGCAGGGCGTAGCGCGCCTTCTGCTCCTCGGTGCCCCAGTCGAGGATGGACGGGGTGATGATCGACAGGCCCTGGGGGTTGCAGCTGCGGGGGACCCCCAGCCGGGCGAGCTCCTCGAAGTACACCATCTGCTGCACCGGGGTGGCGTTGCGGCCGCCGTACTCCGGCGGCCACCCCGGCACCAGCCAGCCGTTGTCGAACAGCTTGCGCTGCCAGGCGCGTGCCCATTCGGGGATGTGCGCCGAGGACCGCACCCGCTCGGCGCGTTCGGAGGAGGGAGGCAGGTTCGCCTCCATCCAGGCCCGCAATTCGCGGCGAAACTCCTCGGTCTGCTCGTCGTAGTGCAGGCGCACGGGGGGATCGTAGCTGCCTGACGTTCGTGTCAGCTAAAGGGCCCGGCCTCCGACGGCTCGGGGGGCGGTGCCTACGACGGGCCGCGGGTGAGGAGCATGCAACCGGCGATGGGCCCGCCCCCGGCGGCCACGGCCGCCACCTCGGGGGTGGACGGGACCTGGCGCGCGCCGCCTTCGCCGCGCAGCTGGACACACGCCTCGTGCAGCATCCCGAACCCGTGCAGCCGGCCGGCCGAGAGCTGACCGCCGCTGGTGTTGAGGGGGATGGCCCCGTCGAGCGCGATGCGCTGCCCGCCCTCGACGAAGGGCCCGCTCTCGCCCTTGCCGCACAGGCCGAGCTCTTCGAGCCACACCATGGTGAGGATGCTGAACCCGTCGTAGAGCTCGGCCACGTCGACGTCCGACGGGCGCAGCTCGGTGCGCGCCCACATCCCTGCCGCGGCGTCCCGGGCGGAGAACGTGGTCATGTCGTCGAATTGGTCCCAGCTGGGCCGACCCCGGAGAGCCGTGCCGATGGCGTTGACGTGGCACGCCGTGGTGGGGGTGTCGGGTGCGTAGTCGGCGTGCGAGACCACGACCGCTGTCGATCCGTCACAGGGCGCGTCACAGTCGTAGAGGCACAGAGGGGTCGAGATCATGCGCGCCGCCAGGTAGTCCTCGAGGGTCATGGGCTCGCGGTAGATCGCCTTGGGGTTGCGCGCCGCGTTGCGCCGCCCGTTGAGGGCGATCCACGCCAGCTGCTCGCGGGTGAGCCCGTACTCGAACATGCGGCGCTGCGCGATCCACGCAATCCAGTTGGCGGCCGACACCGCGCCGTAGGGCAGCGTCCATTGCATCGTGCCCGCGAAGCGCGGGATCCCTCGGCCCGCCGCCACCCCGCCGATCCCCTGGCGCCCGCCCTGGCCCTGGGCCGAGGACTCGGTGACCGTGCGGTACACCAGGACGTGGCGCGCCAGTCCCGCCGCCACGGCCAGGCAGGCGGCGAAGACGGCCCGCAGCTGCCCCGGGCCCTCGAGCCCGCCGTCGTGCCAATTGAGCCTCAGGCGCAGGGCGTCTTGGACCTCGGGGGTCGAAGGACCGGCGAATCCGCCCGTGCCCACGCCGGCACCGGGGAACGTGGCCAGTCCGTCGATGTCGTCGCGGGTGAGGCCGGCGTCGGCGACGGCGCCCAGGCATGCCTCCACGGTGAGGTCGAGCTCGCCGCGCCCAAGCCGCCGTCCCACCGGTGACTGGCCGATGCCTGAGATGATCGACCTGCGCTCGAGGCGCTCGAGGCGCTCGGGAGCGCTCATGGCGCCGGCTCCCGGGCCGCCTCCGCCCCCGGCGCTGGTCGGAAAAGGGGGAGCCAGACGTCCTCGGCCTGCTCGAAGGTGACTTCCACGGCCATGCCGACGTGGACGTCGTCGGCTGCGCAGTCCACGAGGTTCGTCGTCAGCCGGACGTCGTCCTGCTCGTCGATGGTGACCAACCCGATCACGTAGGGGTCCGACCCCGGGATCCACTGCTGGTGGTTGACGGTGAAGGAGTGCACCACGCCGTTGCCACTCACGTCCTCGGGCACCAGGGTGCCGTCGAGGCAGTAGGGGCACACGGGCGACGGGGGATGCACGTAGCGGCGGCAGGCGGTGCAGCGCAGAAAGCGTAGGTGCCCGTCCTCGCCCGCGGTCCAGAAGAAACGGTTGGCGTCGTCGAGGCGGGGAAGGACCCGCACCGAGGGGCCGCGTGCCACCGCGTCGGTGGCGGTCATGCGCTGAGCTCGCGCGGGGTCATACAGGTCGGGCGGCGGGTCACGGGCCGAGATGCTACGCCACCACGGTCGAACCTGACGGCGCCGTCAGGCTCGCGGGGCTACGCTCGGCGCGCCGGTGCCCGTCGTCAGTGGCTCGCACCGGCGGTTTCGCCGATTCCGCCAGCCCTCGGACCCGGGAGGAACGTCGGTGCCAGCTGCGTCGGGCCTCCAAGGCCGCCGGGTGCTCGTGGTGGGGGCATCCTCGGGCATCGGCCGGGCCCTCGCCGTCGGCGCCGGTTCGGCGGGGGCGAAGGTGGCGCTGGCGGCCCGGCGCCTGGCCCTGGTCGAGGAGGCCGCGGCCGAGATCCGCGACGCGGGCGGAGACGCCGCCGCCTGGCGCTGTGACGTGACCGACGAAGCCGACTGCGCGCGCCTGGTCACCGAGGCCGCGGCGTGGATGGGCGGGATCGACGTGCTGCTGTACATGTCGGGCGGCTCGCCGCTGGTCCGGGTGGCCGACACGTCGGCCGAACTGTGGCACCAGATGCTGGCGACGAACCTGGTGGGCGCGGCCCTGGTGCTGCGAGGCGCATTGGCCCACCTGCACGAAGCCGACGACCCCGTGGTCGTGGTGACCACCCATTCGATGGGCACACCCTGGCCCTGGCTCGGTGTCTACGGCGCCACCAAGGCGGCGCTGGCCGAACTGGCGCGGGCGTTGCGCTCCGAAGAGCCGCGCCTGCGGGTCCTGTGCGTGGCGGTGGGCAACACGGTGTCGTCGTTCGCCGACAACTGGGACCCCGAGGTGGCGGCGCAGGCCTTCGAGCAGTGGGCCGCCGACGGCCTCTTGCGCTACGAGGTGTTGCAGTCCCGCGACATGGCCGACGCCATCCTGAGCGCGGTGCTCGACCCCGACGCGCCCGCCGAGCTGCTCATCGCGGGCGCGGAGGTGTAGCCGCCACCAGGGTGCCCAGCGCGGCCCGGTCGATCTTCTCCATGGCGGTGCGCGGCAGCTCGGAGGCGAGCACGATGGCTTCGGGCATCTTGTAGGAGGCCAACCGCCCCCGGGCGTGAGCACGCAGGGACTCGAGGGTGGGCGCGTCGGCGGCATGACGCGGCACCACGACGGCCACGCCGATCTCCCCCATGACCGGGTCCGAGCGCGGCACCACCGCCACGTGGGCCACTCCCGGATGGTCGGCGAGGACGTTCTCGACCTCGAGCGGGAAGACGTTGTACCCGCCGCGCACGTACATCTCCTTGGAGCGCCCCGACAAGTGGAGTCGGCCGCGCTCGTCCACGAAGCCCAGATCCCCGGTGCGCACCGCCCCGTCCGCGGTGAACACGGCCCGGGTGGCCTCGGGGTCCCGCCAGTACCCGCGCATCACCGCCGGCGAGCGCAGACACACGTGGCCGAGCTCTCCCGCCGGCCGCGGCTCGTCGTCGTCGGTGCGGATGGTGAGCTCGACGCCACTCCGGGCCCGACCCACGCTCTCCTCGGCGTCCTCGGGCGGGTCGTCGGGTGCCGTCCCCACCCCGACCCCCGCCTCGGTGCAGGTGTAGCGGACGACCACAGGGACCCCGAACCGCCGGCGCGCCTCGCGCACCAGGGCGGGAGTGGAGGGCCCACCCCCCATGGCGATCAGGCGCACGCTGCTCGTGTCGGTGGACTCGAAGCGCTCGTGGCTCAGCATCAGCGCCACCTGGGTGGGGATCCCTCCCAGACCCGTGATGCGATGACGTTCGACCATCTCCAGGGCGTCTCCCGCCGACCACCTCCCCATGAGGAACGTCGTGCCCCCGCCGCGCAGCGCCTGAGGCAGCTTGGTCATGTAGCCGAGATGGGCGAAGGAGGTCGACGACAGGCCACGGCCCCCGCCACCCCACCGCCCGCCCCCGTCGACCTGGCCGATGGCCTCGAGCTGGCTCCAAGTGAACACCGCGCCCTTGGGGTCCCCGGTGGTCCCCGACGTGAACACCACCGCCACGGGCCGGTCCGGGTCTCCGAGCGCAGAGCCCGTCTCCGTGCTGGTACCGCTGGCGGTCCGGTTGCCGGCGCCGGGGCCGGTGGCGGGTCCCACCCCCGACTCCAACGCCTCCTCCACCTCCACCACGTCCTCCACCTCGGCCGCGTCCTGCACCTCGGGGACCTCCCCGAGGCCGGTGTCGAGGGCGAGCTCCTTCGACGCCACCACCAGTCGGGGCCGGGCCACGGCCAGGCAGCGACGGCGCTCGGGAGGTGACAGCCGGTCGTTCACCCCGGCGGTGACGGCGCCGATCTTGGCGGCTGCCGCATAGACCACGGCGTAGGCGGGCCCCGAAGGCAGCAGCAGCGCCACGACGTCGTCGGCCTGCACCCCCCGGGCCCGCAGGCTCTCGGCGGCTTCGTCCGACAACCGGTCGAGCGCGGCGTAGGAGAGCGTGCGTCGGTCCGGAGTGACGTAGAGCGCAGTGTCTCCGTAGCGGGCCGCGGCCTCGCGCACGACGTCGCCCAGCACGGTCAGCCCTGCTTGACCGGCGGCTGTGTCCGCGTCTGTGCCTGGCGCTGGCCCCGGTGCCGGCGCTGGTCCTGCTGTTGCGGTTGCGGCAACCCGTAGAGCCCGGCCGCGTTCACGCCCAGGATCTTGGCCTGGGTCTCCGGCGGGAGCGGGGCCATGGTGCGTCGCAACGTGTCGACCGCTCCCGGGAAGGTCGCGTCGTGATGTGGGTAGTCCGATCCCCACACGATGCGGTCCTCGCCGATGAACGGTGCCAGCGCGGGCAGCGTGTGCTCGTCGATCTCGTAGCTGATCCAGCACTGCCGGGCGAAGTACTCGCTGGGTGCCATTCGCAGTTCAGGGCAGAACGCTCCGAAGCTCTCGGCCTGCTCGTCGAGGCGCTCCAGCCAGAACGGGACCCAGCCTCCGCTCGACTCGAGGAAGACCACTCGGAGTTGCGGATGACGTTCGAGCACGCCGAACGCGATGAGCTGGGCGCACGCCAGCATCTCCTCGAAGGTGTGGGACACGGCGTGGAGCACGAGCGGGTTGAAGGGGCGGTCCGACCCGAGCGTGGGGACGATCACCGAGCTGCCCTCGTGCACGGCGATGGTCATGGCGCTCTCCTCGGCGGCCTCCCACACCGGCTCGTAGGCGCGATCCGACAGGGAGCGCCCGCGACACGGGTTGGGCCGTACGAAGGCGGCCACGAACCCGAGCTCGTGCCGTGCCCGGCGCAGCTCGGCCGCCGCGGCCAGGGGGTCTTGCACCGGGATCATGGCCGCACCGAACAATCGCGTGGGGTCCACCGCGCAGTACGAGGCCAGCCAGTCGTTGTAGGCGCGGGCGATGGGTACCGCCGCTCGGGGATCGTCCAGAGCCCAGAAGTACAAACCCACGGACGGGAACAGCACGGCCTGGTCGATGCCCTCGCTGTCCATGTCGATCAGCCGCGCCGAGGGGTCGGACCCTCCCCGATGCGCGTCTTCGAGGGCGAGGAACGACTGCGGGTCCGAGAAGTGCGCACCGGGGGTGGCCAGCGTGCCCAGCGGCACGGCCAGGATCTCTTTTCCGTCCACCACGACGTGTTCGTACCCGTGCGCGTCGGCCGTGATGACGGGCCGGTACTGCTCGGGCACCGTCGCCCAGGCGCGGCGAGGCTCCACCACGTGTCCGTCGGCGTCCACGACCAGTTGACGTGAGGTGTTCACGACCGCCCTCGTGGCGCGGCCTCCTGCGCCGGCGCCCGCCAGTCGTCGACGGGAGGCATGGGGTGACGGAACAGCCCGGCCGCGTTGGCGGCCGCCATCATCCGCAATTCCTGTTCGGGTACGTGCCCCAACGTCTTCTCGAGGACGATCTGGGTGTCGGGCCATGTGGAGTCGGCG
>Ga0208565_1002127_pt1 | contig 10901 bp, 7 predicted proteins | sample Sb_taG_7_FD_187706 | JGI IMG/M metagenome (GOLD analysis project Ga0208565, IMG submission 187706) | Peat soil microbial communities from Weissenstadt, Germany - Sb_50d_2_FS metaG (SPAdes) (version 2) | ecosystem: Environmental > Terrestrial > Soil > Wetlands > Peat | place: Germany: Weissenstadt...
TCCGCCGAAACCGCCAAACAGCGATCTTGATGTCGGAAAGCCAGGCAGTCGACCGGCCTCGAACCTGGTGGAAGGAGCTGATCAAACGGCGCCGGCTACGCCTGTTTGACGCGGCGCTTGTGGGAGGTCCCCGCCATCGTGACTACCTGATCGAACTGGGGATGCCGGCCGAGCGCATAACCCTAGGCTATAACGCCGTCGATAACGCCTTCTACCGGAATCAGGCCGACTTCTGGCACGACCATCCCGAAGGAAGGCAAGGCCTGCCTGCCGCTCCATTCTTCTTGACGGTTTGCCGTTTCGCCCCCGAGAAGAACCTGGTTCGCCTGGTTGAGGCCTTCGCCCGTTATCGCGACCAGGCAGGCCCTGACCATTCATGGGACCTGGTTCTCTGCGGCGATGGCCCCCAGGCTGCCCTGATCGATGCAGCGATCAAGCGGAGCGGCTATGCAGAGGCCATCCACCGGCCTGGCTTCTTACAGGCTGATGCGCTTTCCCGATGGTATGCTCATGCCGGAGCCTTCGTTCTACCCAGCCTTTCGGAGCCATGGGGCCTTGTCGTCAACGAGGCTGCCAGTACCGGCTTGCCCTTGCTTGTCTCGAACCGGGCTGGATGTGCGCCCACGTTGGTCCCCGAGCTCGAGGCGACCAGCGGTGCGCAGTTCGATCCGCTCGACATCGAAGAGATATGTCAGAAGCTCACGTGGTTGACATTGCTCACGGAAGGCGAACGTCGGTCCATGGGCGGACGCGCCGCCGAAATGGTCAGTTCATGGGGCCCTGACCGCTTCGCGCAGGGCACTCTCGAGGCGCTCGACCTGGCAACTCGATCTCAACGGACCTCCTGGTCCCTTGCCCTGGAAAGAGTGAGGTGAACCAATGAGTTACTCGCAGACGGTCATCGACCAACCGGTACGCAGCTTCTCCTCCAGGCACTCCGGGTGGCTTCATCTCTGCAATGGCCTGGACCCGGTGCGCGACGGGGGCATGGTTCCCAGCATCCTGGGAATGACTGGTGCGTTGAGCCGGCTGGGAGGTGATGTGACCATCGTCACACCCACTCCCTCAAGACTCGACTCCTTGCCGGTTGAAACGCTTCTGACTCTCAAAGGGCCAGACACCAACCTTGAGGCGGCCATCCGCGCGGCAGAAGTGGTCCACCTGCATGGGCTCTGGCAAGGTCATACACGGCGCGGGGCCAGAGCGGCGCGCAGCGCGCAGGTTCCGTACTTGATAGCCGCCCATGGCATGGCCGAGCCATGGGCCTTGCGGCACAAGCGGTGGAAGAAGAGTCTCTACCTCGCGCTCATCGAGTCCAGGAACCTCCGCCAGGCTGCCTGCCTGCACGCACTGTCGCGTCCCGAGATTGGCCACCTTCGCCGCCTTGCTCCCTGGACCCCTATCTGCTTCGTACCCAACGGCGTCGATCTTGGCTTCTTTGACGATCTGCCCGCACGAGCCGTTCTGGAGCAAGAGCATCCAGAGCTGAAGGGCAAGTTCGTGCTGCTGTTCTTCGGCCGTGTACACGTCAAGAAAGGGCTTGATCTCCTGGCCGAGGCCCTAGGTCGCGTTGGACCGGGTTTCCTCGATTTGCACCTCTTGGTGGCCGGTAGCGACGACGGCGCGTGGAAACCGTTCGCCGAGCGGATCGAGACGCTAGGACTATCCGAGCGTGTGACCTACGTCGGATACGTAGGGGGCGAACATGCTCGCAAGATTTGGGCGGCAGCAGACGCATTCATCCTGCCCAGCTACAGCGAGGGCTTCAGCATGGCGATCCTCGAGGCACTCGCCTGCTCGCTACCCTGCCTGATTACGACGGCCTGCCACTTTCCCGAGCTAGCCGACGTCCAGGGAGCCGTCGTGGTCAATCCCGAGGCAGGCGAAGTTGCTCAAGGCCTCCTCGGCCTGCTTGAGAGGACCGATGAGGAGCGCCGACGGTTGGGACAGAACGGGCGACGGCTTGTCGAGAATCAGTACACCTGGGACCAGCAAGCTCATCGTCTCGTCTCCGTGTATAAGTGGCTGGCTGGCGGCGGTGCTCGGCCGGAGTGCGTCATTTCCTGAGCTAGGTACTCCTTTGAGACCATCATGGGAGACGACGAATTTTTCGTGGAGACGATGAACATGACCCTTGCCGATCAAGCGCTACAAGAGCCGTCCGTAGTCCGAACGAGAGACATGCGCCGCGGCACTTTCAAAGCACCTGTCAGTGTGATCGTGCCCGTCAAGAACGAGGCCGAGAACCTCCGGTGCTGCCTTCCGGCACTCGCCTGGGCGGACGAGGTCTTCGTCATCGATAGCCAGAGCAGCGACGAAACCGCCCAGGTTGCCGCCGGGTTCGGAGCCACCGTCATCCAGTTTCAGTTCAGCGGAAGTTACCCCAAGAAGAAAAACTGGGCTTTGGAAAATGTCCCGTTCCGGAACGACTGGGTGCTGATCGTCGATGCCGATGAAGTGGTCGTGCCTGAGCTGGCCGGAGAGATCGCTCACCGGATCGCCACGAATGATGCCGAGGGTTACTATCTCAACTCGAAGTACTTCTTCCTGGGTCGACGAATCCGCCACTGCGGCTATTCGGAATGCTGGAACCTGCGCCTGTTTCAGCATCGCCTCGGACGCTACGAGAGGATGCCCGATCACACCGGAGGCCGGACCGGAGATAACGAGGCGCATGAGCATGTCGAGCTCAAGGGCCGGGCCCTGCGCTTGAGGCAGGAGCTAGAGCACCACGCCTATCCGACAATTTCTATCTGGGTCGAGAAGCATAACCGCTATGCCGTCTGGGAGGCGGTGATGTATGACCGGTTTCTGAACGAGCCGGTTTCCCCGACTATCGGCCGGGACAAGCGGCTCAAGCGATGGCTCAAGAAAATCTACCTTCGGCTGCCCATGCGTCCCTTGGTTCGCTTCGTCTACGCCTATTTCTTTCGCCTGGGATTCCTCGACGGAAGGCCGGGGCTGATCTTTTGCACGCTGCTGGCGTTCTATGACTTTCTGGCCTGGGCGAATGTGTATGAACAACGTATCGCACAACTGACCGACGATTTCCTTCCCGCATCGACAACATGAAATCAAACGGCCGCCCCCAATGAAGAGGCGGCCGCTCGAATTCTTGATTCACAACCTGAAAGATCCATCAACCGCTCGGATCATGAACCCGAGTTGCTGCTCGACTGGCTCTGCGATGAGCCAGTGGAAACCCTCGGGGCCACGAAGTTGCCGGCCAGAGGAATCGCATTGAACTGATTAGCACCGATGGTTGCGATCTGCGTGCTGGTCAGTCCGATCTCCAGTGCAGCCTGAGGTGAAACCCAGTATCGCTGGCCCCCGCTGATCTGGTCGATCTCGCCCGTCTGGTTGTTCTCCACAAAAATCCCTTGGGGATAATAAGCATTGCCCTGAGGAATCGCGTCGTACTGGCTGAAAGTCACCGAGATCAACTGGGAGGAGGTCAGGCCCATCACGGTAGCAACCGGTGCGGACACAACATGATTGTAACCACCACTGTACTGCGAGATCTCACCGGTCACCTGATTCTGGAGATAAACACCCTCTGGGAAGTAAGCTGAACCCTGGGGAATTTCGTTAAATTGGCTGGCGCTGATCGTTGTAATCTGAGCAGCGGTGATGTTCATCGCATTTTTAACCGGAACCGAGATCAACTGGCGCTCGCCATTGCTATAGATGTCCACCTCGCCGGTCTGGACGTTCTGAATGAGCATTCCCTCGGGGAAGTAATCGCTTCCCTTGGCAACCTTGTTGTACTGTTCGGCCGTGATCGTGACCACGTTGGTACCGGTTAGTCCCATCTTGGTGGCCACGGGTACGGAAACCAAGTGGAAGTCTCCGCTAGAGTACTGAGAGATTTCGCCGGTCTGGGCATTCCGCAAGTACATCCCATTAGGGAAGTAATCCGCACCCTGGGGAATCAGGTTGAAATTGGCTGCAGTGACCGTGGTGAGCTGAGCCACGGTGATCCCCATTTGGGCCGCGACGGGTGGCGAAATCAGATGGCGACTCCCATCATTGTACTGATCGATTTCACCCGTTTCCGCGTCGACTAGTAACGTGCCGTCAGGGAAAGTCGGCGGTGTCGGTGCCGGTGGGGTCGGTGTGGGCGTTGGAGTCGGGGTCGTCGTTGTGGCTGTTGGTGTGGGTGTTGGAGTCGGGGTCGTCGTTGTGGCTGTTGGTGTGGGTGTTGGAGTCGGGGTCGTCGTTGTGGCTGTTGGTGTGGGTGTTGGAGTCGGGGTCGTCGTCGGGGATGTTGGAGTCGGGGTCGACGTCGGGGACGTTGGAGTCGGGATCGTCGTCGGGGATGTTGGAGTCGGCGTTGGGGTTTTGGCAGTTGGCGTTGGAGTCGGGGTCGACATCGTGGCTGTTGGGGTTGGCGTCGCAGTCGGGGTTGAAGTCGCTACCAGAGCGGGCCACGATTGACCTGTGGACGTCGTCTGCTGAGTTGATGTCGGGGTCGGAGTCGTGGACGTGCTTGAAGTTGCCGTGGACGGACTCGTGGTTGTGGCAGTCGGGCTTTGGGCTGATGTTGACTCAGGTGTTGCTACCGAGGTGGCCGTGCTTCCGCTGACCGTGGTCTGGACGTTGATCGGAACATTGATCATTGGTGCCTGCATCTGAGCGATGTTCACTCGAAGCTCGCGCCGAGGCCGTGCATGCGGCAGCAGGCGATGCACCACGCGGACGTGGACAAGGACGTGCGGGGGCCTGTCGTGGTGGCCGCCCGACAGCAGGACCCTTCCTTCAAGATCCTCCATGCTGGTCTGAAAGCTCACCTTGCGACGTGAAGCTTCGCGCACCGAACGGACAGCAGCAACATCGTGTGCCATGACCCCTGAGCCCTCCTGGCTGAAAGGTCTCAAGAGGAGTTCGGCCGACAAATCACCCCATTCCGGAAAACCGTGATTTGCGGAAAACTCCACGCTTGAGCTTATCGTTTCAATGTCAGCACCAAGCCGAGGAAACTTGAACAAAAAATGCGTCCTTCTTGCCGCAAGCTACCGAAGGGATGAACTTGCGGAAGCAGAGAGAATAGAGAAGGAATGTGAAACATCCTCCTCGTGAGACCCAGCTCTCTGATGCTCGGACGGCTTTGAGAAGTGCCACACCGGCAAAAAGAATTTGCCTGGGGCACAAGTTGCCCGAGTTCGGCATTGAATTCACATTGGGCTCGGGGCTCTGCCTACCAACTATCTCGCGCTTCTGAGACGTCGTCGCAATAATGTGAGCAGTACGCAGAGATCGATCTGACCCGTGGGCCTCAACATCTTCGACGTTCAATCCGGTTTGAACGCTGACCCGAAGCGAGAAATTGTTGAAGCGGCCGGGGGTGAGGTGAAAACGGGACTGGAGATGGGAGTGGGGGAGGAAATTGGGGCCGATGTGGTGGCAGCGCTCTCGGCCTGATTGAGCATGCCTTGAATCAACGCTGGGGCACCCAGGGCCAGCAGCAAGTCTGCCTGTGCTTGGGTAGCGGCCCAGGTTGCATCAATCTCTGCGGTCTTCAATTGGATCAAACGTTGTCGAGCCTGAATCAGCTTGGCCAGGTCGGTTTGCCCTTGGTCGAACAGACGCTCTAGCTTCGCCACCTCCTGCGTCAGTTCGGCGGTCAATCCAACGGTTTCCTTTACTAGTTCTGAGGCCCCATTCCACTTGGACAGGGCAGAGCGGACCTGCGCGACGGCGCGCTGTTGGGCCTGTTGCAGGGCAAGATGCGCCCGGTAATGCTCGGCCTGGCGCTGGTGGACGAGGGGTTTCCCGTTGTTCCAGATTGGGATCGGAGTGATGTAGACCAACCCCATATACTGAATCCCGGCTTCGTCCATGGCGTACTGAGGACCGATGATCGGATTGGGGATCCGATCGGCGCGGGCGAGGTTCTCCGCGGCTTTGGTTCCGGTCACCCCTGCCTGCGCTGCGAGGATGTCAGGGCGGCTCTGGAGAGCCAGGTCGACAAACTCTTGCTCCTTGACAGGGGGAATAAACGGAGGCAGCGTGAATTCTCCAAGGGGCTCGGCGGCGGCGGACTCGGGGATTCCGATCTGGTTCCGTAGGTCGGTCAGGGCTGTGACGTAGTCCTGCTGGGCGGCCTTCACGAACTGGTGCGTCGCCTGGCTCTCAACTTTGGCCAGAACCACATCGGCAGCGGGAATCTGGTTAGCCTCAAGACGCCGTTCAAGTGTTTTCAACAGCCGGTCGTTGAAGTTGGCTAGCTCGCTGGCGACCCTGAGCCTCTCGCGACGGTAGGCGGCGGTCTCAAAGAAGCGATAGGCCTGTACCAGGGCCAGAAGCTCAGCCTGGACCACCGTCCAGTGCTGCTGCTCCAAGGCCGCCTTGGCGATGTTGTAGCGGTGCGTAGTCTGGTGTCCAAGCTCGACGGGCTGCCGCAGTGACAGGTAAAAATAGAACTGCCCAAACCTGTAGTAGCCCCCCGAGTTGCGTCCCCCGCCACCAAACGGGTTGGGGGGAATTAGGGTGATGGGCCGAAGATCGCACCACAACGTGGGGTTAAGCGTCATCGGAAAGTGGCGGGTAACTTCTACGGCCTCTGGCGATGGAGTTGTCGGATTACCCAGCCGCAGTGTGGCCAAGTCGGGATTGCTGGTCAGAGTTCCGTACAAGGCTGCTTGCAAGCTGATCGACTGCCCGCCAACTGAGGGTATGACATCACCCGGCACGCTTGCAGCGGGCATTGGAGGAGTAACGCCCGGACCCACCGGCAGTTGGGATTCACCGGGGGCTGCCTGGGCGCGCCGAACGGGGGAATCGACGCGCGGGCTATGAGCTGATGTTGACGCTGAAGCAGACATGCCAGGGCGGGACGTCCCAGATAACCAGTCCCCAACCGGACTGGAACCCGTATTGACCGTCGCTTCACTTGCACCAAGGGTCGAAGCGGCAATGGGAATCGTTGGGGTCGTGGGCTTTGTCGGAACCTCAGTAACCGGCGCGTTCGCCGCGCCAGATTTTATCAGCCATCCGAAGATCTTCTTAGTTCTGGGGACAATTTCACTTGATGTGCTTGGTTCAGGCTGGTCTGCTGGCGAAGAAACTGCCTCCACTCCGGATGTTGCTTTGCCCGCTCCCTGAGGAAGCTCGCCGGCCTTGAACTGCCCTCCGCCAAGAGGAGCCATGAGCCAGACAAGCAAGCTGAAGGCAATAGGACGACGCATGTCGACGCATCCTACGTGAGTTACGCTGACTCTCGAGATCTCCCATCCTGGATGAATCTCGCAGCGCAGGAGTGCTGATAGAGCTAGTTCGCTTCGCCAATTTCATCGGCTCACGGCAGGGAATCTCTTTTCCTCGAGCAGTAGAAACTTAGCAGGCGGCGGTGCCTACGCGAGCTAAAGATCTTTTCAAACTCCCCATTCTTCCCAAATTTACGCCGCTTATCAGGGAGCATTCATCCTGCCGGTATTCTTGGCAAGCCGGGTGTCGTCAGTCGAGCGCCTACTTTCGACAGTAGGTCTTGAAGCGCATAGACATTCAGCTTCCCTTCTCTGAGCCGTTCCATGGCCGCAAGGGCGGCGCGGGCGCCGGCGATTGTCGTGATGCAAGGCACGCCGTGGCTGACGGCGCTGGCACGGATACGGCCCTCGTCAGTCCGCGCCCCCTTGCCACTGGGTGTGTTGACGATCAGATTGATGGTACCGTTGGCGAGGTGATCGAGCAGATTCGGGCGGCCTTCGCGGATCTTGCGGATGGTGGTGATCTCTATGCCGTGCTGGAGCAGTGTGCCAACAGTCCCGCTGGTTCCGATCAGTCGAAAGCCCATCGTGGAAAGTCGCCGTGATATTGGCACGACGGCCTGACGATCGCGCTCGGCCACACTCACGAAGACGGTGCCGCGCGACGGCAATCGGCTCAGGGCCGCGAGCTGGCTCTTGGCAAAAGCCGAGGCAAAGTCGGTGTCGATGCCCATGACCTCGCCGGTCGAGCGCATCTCGGGGCCGAGCACGATGTCCACACCGGGGAACTTGGCAAACGGGAAAACGGCCTCCTTGACCGAGACATAACTTGGAATCGGCTCGGTGGTAACTCCCTGGTTTTCCAGCGACCTGCCTACCATGACCCGGGCCGCGACCTGGGCCAGGTTCAGCCCGGTCGCCTTGGAGACGAAAGGAACCGTCCGCGAGGCTCGGGGGTTGACCTCCAGAACGTAAATCTCACCATCCTTAACGGCGAACTGAATGTTCATCAGTCCTCTCACTTCGAGTGCCTGGGCCAGGGCATAAGTCTGCGTCTTCAGCTCGGCGATGATCGATTCCGGAAGCGAGAAGGGAGGGATGGCACAGGCGCTGTCGCCTGAGTGAATTCCGGCTTCCTCGATATGCTCCATCACGCCGCCGACGATGGTCCGCGCGCCGTCGCAGACGGCATCGACATCGACCTCGATGGCATCTTCCAGGAACTTATCGATCAGAATCGGGTGCTCGGGGCTGGCCTCGACAGCTTCGGTCATGTAACGGTCGAGACTGTGCTGATCGTAGACGATTTCCATGGCGCGGCCACCAAGGACGAAGCTGGGGCGAACCACCACTGGATAGCCGATACGTTCGGCAATCCGCCGCGCCTCTTCACAACGGGTGGCCGCAGCGTTGGGAGGCTGCCGCAACCCGAGACGTTCGATCACCAGACGGAACCGCTCACGGTCCTCGGCCAGGTCGATGCTCTCGGGGCTAGTGCCGATGATTGGCACACCTTCCGCCTCGAGCGCCTTGGCCAGATTGAGCGGGGTCTGACCGCCGAACTGGACGATTACCCCCTGGGGCTGGATCCGCTCGCAGATGTTGAGCACGTCCTCGACCGTGAGCGGCTCGAAGAACAGGCGGTCCGAGGTGTCGTAGTCGGTGCTGACGGTCTCGGGGTTGGAGTTGACCATCACCACCTCGAAGCCGTCGGCCTTAAGTGCGAAGGCGGCCTGGCAGCAGCAGTAGTCGAACTCGATGCCTTGGCCAATCCGGTTAGGACCTCCACCCAGAATCACAACGCGGGGGCGGTTACCTACCCGAGCCTCGTCTTCACGTTCGTAAGTCGAATAATAATAAGGAGTAACCGCCTCAAACTCAGCAGCGCATGTATCGACCAGCTTGAACATGGCATGGATCCCCCGCCGTTGGCGATCGCGGCGGACCTCGCTCTCGGTGGTCTCCCACAGTGTGGCCAGTTGCCGGTCAGAGAACCCGTCTTGCTTGGCCAGCCGGATGAGTTCGTCACTAGCCTCTTCCAGCGAGCGGGCCAGTCGCAGCCTGCCCTCGATCTGCACCAATTCTTCGATGCTAGCCAGGAACCAGGGGTCGATTCCGGTGATCGTGTGGACACAATCGACATCCATACCAGCAAGGAACGCATAGCGGATGTACCAGACGCGCTCGGTGTTGGGGATGGCAAGCCTGGACCTGATCTCGTCATCGGTCGGCTGGCGCGGGGTTCCCCATAGGTCTTTCTTGTCGCAGCCCAGGCCGAAGCGACCGACTTCTAGCCCGCGGAGGGCCTTTTGAAGTGACTCCTTGAAGGTACGGCCAATGGCCATGACCTCGCCGACCGACTTCATCTGGGTGGTCAGTACCGGGTCGGCATCGGGGAACTTCTCGAAGGCCCAGCGGGGAACTTTCGTCACCACGTAGTCGATCGTCGGCTCGAAGCAAGCCGGCGTCTCGCGTGTGATGTCGTTGCGAATCTCGTCGAGCCGAAAGCCAACGGCCAGCTTGGCCGCAATCTTGGCAATCGGGAAGCCCGTCGCTTTGCTGGCTAGCGCGCTCGAGCGGCTAACTCGCGGGTTCATCTCGATGACGATCATCCGCCCGCCCCTGGGATTGATTGCGAACTGGACGTTTGAGCCACCCGTCTCGACGCCGATCGTCCGCAGGATCGCCAACGCGGCGTCGCGCATCCGCTGGTATTCCTTGTCCGTCAGGGTCTGCGCCGGAGCGACCGTGATGCTGTCACCTGTGTGAATGCCCATGGGATCGAAGTTTTCGATCGAGCAGACGATTACGGCGTTGTCAGCGCCGTCACGCATGACCTCCATCTCGTACTCTTTCCAGCCTATGACGCTCTCCTCGATCAGGACTGAGTGCACGGGGGAAAGTTCAATCGCGTAGGCGACCATGCGATCGAATTCCTCGCGGTTGTAGGCGATGCCCCCACCAGAGCCTCCCAGCGTGAAACTGGGCCGCAACACGCAAGGGAGGCCGATATCATCGCGGATGGCGCGTGCCTCCTCGAGGTTGTGGGCCAAGCCGCTACGGGCACTTTCCAGGCCGATCTCCTCAATGCATCGCTTGAACAGCGCGCGATCTTCAGCCTTGCGAATGGCCTCAGCGCTGGCCCCGATCAGAATGCACCCATGGCGATCGAGCGCGCCCGACTCATACAGCGCCATGCCGATGTTCAGGCCAGTTTGCCCGCCCAGGGTTGGAAGTACTGCATCCGGCTTTTCGACAGCGAGAATCTGCTCAACGCTCTCGGGGGTAATCGGCTCGATGTAGGTGCGATCAGCCATCTCGGGATCGGTCATGATCGTGGCCGGGTTGGAATTAACCAGCACGACCTTATAGCCCTCCTCGCGGAGTGCCTTGCACGCCTGAGTTCCCGAGTAGTCGAACTCGCAGGCTTGGCCGATCACGATTGGCCCGGCACCTATGATCAAGATCTTCTGGATATCCGTACGTTTGGGCACTGTAAATTGCTCTCGCCTCGGTCTTCTTGCTCGCGCGTCAGGGCAAGGCTCCGCGGCGAGCGGTTCGACTGCCTGCACCAAACGTGCATCGGGCCGCGCTCGCCCGGAAAATCAACGGTGCGGCGCGGCCCGGAAAATCTTCCAATCATAGCACTCTCGGCCCCAGCTCGACAAGAGCTGGCCCGGTCTCCCAGCTCTGAGG
>Ga0208565_1002132_pt1 | contig 10894 bp, 8 predicted proteins | sample Sb_taG_7_FD_187706 | JGI IMG/M metagenome (GOLD analysis project Ga0208565, IMG submission 187706) | Peat soil microbial communities from Weissenstadt, Germany - Sb_50d_2_FS metaG (SPAdes) (version 2) | ecosystem: Environmental > Terrestrial > Soil > Wetlands > Peat | place: Germany: Weissenstadt...
CGCCGACTGCCGAACAACGCAATTCCGGCAAGGCCGCAAGAGAGGTCGTTCTGATCGTGCAAACCGGCCAGGGCATGTGGGGCATTCTGATTGACCGGGAGGGCACGAGCATTACCACGCAGCGGCCGTCACGACACGAGCCCAAGGACGAAGGCGACGGCGTCGTCACCGCAGGGCGGATCGACCACCAAGGGGTCGTTCATTCCCTGCTCGATGCCGAGTCCACCTGGCGCGGACTGCGCGCCTTGGTAGTCAACTGGTATGCCCTCTTCAACGAGTCCACCGCAGCGCCGCGTCCCATCGGCAGGGCCGCCGTCTGAGGGTCGCCCGGCATCACCGGCCGGGCGGGAAAGAAGGCTTTGAGGTTTCGCCATGCCCTTGCAATTCGGCTCGATCTTGCTGGGAACGGTGCTTGGTCTGCTCGGGGGAGGAGCGACTGTTGCAGTGCTCTTGATCCTGGGCCCCACCGCGCGGGTTTTCGTCGGCTTGCTGCCGGGCACGCTGGCGGGGGCTGGTGTCGCCTGGTTGGTCTGGCGGCACGCTCTCGACCGGGCCGCCGATGGCCTTGCCTGTCTGACCGGCGATGACAACGACGGGACAACCGGGGCGGACCATCTGCCCGAGTTCGGTCATGGTTACCTGGATGCCGAGCTGGCCCGCCTTCATGAGTACCTCGACCGGGCGCGTAAGCTCCAGCACGATCTCGGCAAGGCCGAACGCACCGCCAGGATGTTCTGTGCCTCGATGAATGGTTCCGGCTCACCATCCGGGAAAGAACTGGTGCTGGCGGAGGTCGGGGCCAGACTGCCGACCCTGCTCGACCGGCTGCGGCAAACGGCCATTGCCATTCATCATGATGCGTCCTCGCTCGGAGAGGTCAACGAGCGGGTGGCCTCGGGAGCGGCCGACCAGTCCGACGCCGTCGGCCGCACCGCATCGGCGGTCGAGGCCCTCTCGGAGAAGATCGACCGCATCTCGACGAACGCCGAGGAGGCCGCGCAGGCCTGCGAGCGAGCCCGCGACGAGGCGCGGCGGGGGCTCGAGCAGGTCCACAGCGTGATCGAGGGAATGGACCGGCTGCTGGCCCAGATCGAAGCCAACGGCCGCAAGACCAAACGACTCGAAGACCGATCCAATGAGATCGGCGTCATTGTCGACCTGATTCGCGGCATCTCCAGCCGCACCGACATGCTGGCTCTCAACGCCACCATCGAGTCGGTCCGCGCCGGGGAACACGGGCGCGGGTTCGCCGTGGTGGCCGACGAGATCCGCAAGCTCGCCGAACGCACTGCGACGGCCACCCGCGAGATCGGCACCATCGTCGAGGCGATCGAGGCTGATACGCACGAGACGATCCGGGCCCTGGGCCAGGAGCAGACCGAGATGCAGCGCGAGTCCGAGCGGGTTCGCGAGACCGGCTCGGCCCTCGAGCGCATCAGCCAGGTCGCCGAGCACTCCGCACGGCTCGTCGAAGGCATCTCGCGTTCGACCAATGACCAGGTGCTTGCGACGCAGGATCTGGTCCGGGCCATGCAGCGGATCTCGGAAGTCACCAATCAAACGCTGGAACGAACCACGCTCTCCCGCACCTCGCTCCACGCCCTCGTCCAGTCGTGCGAGCCCTGGCAGCGACTGGCGTCCGCCGGGCTTGGCGCTGAGCCTCTCGCGGGCGGCGAGCCACCTCAACCCGCACCCTTTTTCAACGACTCGAGGCGGACCCGTGAGCTGGCCGGGGGAGAGGTCGCGCGATGACCAATGCGGCCACCACTCGATCGCTGCAACCTGCCTCGCTGGGCGACCGCCTGGAGGAGCTCGCCGGGCGGTTCGGCCTGGCGCTGGCCGGAACTCTCCCGCTGAGCCAGCTTGCCGACATCAGAGAGGCAATTCAGGATCTGCGGACGGAGGCCGAGAACCGAGGAATGGTGGGGCGGTCTTCCGCTTTGGGGCGCATCGGCCTCTTGACGGAGGTCTGGGAATGTCTCGCCACAGATCCAGAAAACCAAGCGGACGAGGTCGGGTTCTTCTGTGCGAAGGCCCTGTCCCAGCTTGCCCGCAGCGACGAGCCAGGTGACAACGGCGATGACGGCATCGTGGACTGGATCCTTGATCACTCCTCATCGACCTGGGGAGAATACCTTGCCTTGCTCGAAGGCCAGGAACGTGCAGACGAGGACTGCGGCGCCGGGCTCGAGGAGCTCGATCCCAGCCTCGAGCCCGATGCGGACGCCTCGTTGCGGATCGATGCCCAGGCCCTGATCCGGCTCTTCCAGGCAGGTGCGGCAGGCCACGGAACCGGTTCTTCAAGCTCGAGTCCGCCGGTGGCTTCGGTGCCGGTAGCCGCGGTGCCGGTGCGCCCGGCCGCGCAGGTTCAGCCGGATACGGTTCCACCAGTCATCACAATGCCTGCGCGACCGGCCGCCCCGGTTCAGCCGGATCAGATCGTTCCAGCACTTACAATTCCCGCACTGCCCCCAAAGATTGATCTCGACGACGAAATCCGCGAGGCCTTCCTCGCCGACGCCACGGACCTGTTCGAGCGGATCGAGCCACTGGTGCTGGGCCTCGGCCGCGACACCGACCCCAGGCAATCACTGCTGGAGCTGGGGCGGTGCTTCCACACGCTCAAGGGAGCGGCCGGCAGCGTGGGATTGGCCGACCTTGCGACCCTGGTGCACGCCCTGGAAGAACACCTGGAAGAGACGCGCAGCCCGGCCTCTGCCGACCTGATCGACGTGCTGCACCAGACGCTGGGATACCTCGACGGCCTGATCGGATTGCTGCGCACTCGATCGGCCAGGACAGGCGGCAACGATCGATCCAGCGCGGGTTGCGATCATCCCGGGGGAGAGACATCGGCACCACCGTCCTCGAACATTGATCTCCAGGGTTCCACCCTCGGGCCGGCGCCGGCCAGCGGGCCGGACCAGAGCTCTTTGCCTTGCCCGGAATCCTCATCCGAGGCCGCGACCGATGGCTCGGCGTCCGCGGGCGATGGGCCGATCCGCGTGCCGGCGTCCCGCTTCGACGAGCTGATGGACCTCGTGTCCGAGCTGATCGCCAGGCGCCGCCTCTGGACCGCTCAGGCCGGGTCGCTGAAGTCGATTTCCAGTGTCGTTCGCAACTGCCGGAGCCGGATGCTGGTGTGTCTGGACCGGCTTCACGAAGCCGGCCTGGGACGAGAGAATCGATCGCCGCCGCTCGATGCCCGGGTCGATTTACCAGGCCAGTTGCGCCGGCTTGGCGAACTGGCCGACGACCTGGTGGTGCTTGCCGAAACGGCTCAGGCGGCGGCCTTGCCCCTGGCCGATCACGGCGATGCACTGGGTCGTCTGACCCTCCAACTCTGGGACGAGCTGCAACGCATCCGGATCGTGGCCATTCGTGGGCTCTTTCAGCGCCTGGCGCGGGTTGCCCATGACGCGGCGCGGGTCGAGGAAAGGCAAGTCGACGTCGTGATGGTCGGCGAGGAGACCGGGCTGGACCGGGCCGTCCAGGACAAGGCCTTCGAGCCGCTCTTGCACGTGGTGCGCAACGCCGTGGGGCACGGGATTGAATCTCCCGCGGATCGGCTTGCGTCAGGCAAGTCCGCGGCCGGCCGGATCACACTCGAGGCGCGGCGGGAAGGAAACACCCTGGTCGTCGCGGTCCACGATGACGGCCGGGGCCTGAACCACGAGGCGATCGCCGCCAAGGCGCGCAGCCTGGGCCTGCTTCTCCCCGATGAGCAGCCCAGCACCGAGCGCCTCAATAACATGATTTTCCACTCCGGCTTCTCGACCAAGGGACAGGCGAACGCAATCTCGGGCCGGGGCGTCGGGATGGACGTCGTGGCGCGCGAGGTGGGCCTGCTCAAGGGAACCATCGAGCTCCAGACGGAATGGGGCAGGGGAACGCGACTGACCATCCGTCTGCCTGCCCGGCTGGCGCTCGAGACCGCCATGATCGTCCGGGTTGACGGCCAGGCCTTCGCCCTGCCGGTGGCCCAGATCGAGTCCGCGCAGCCGCTGGAAACCGGTTTGGAGGTGGAACTTGCGGGCGCAGAGAGCGGCCCATCCGGAGCCCACTTCGTGACGTTTCGTGACCGCCGCATCCCGGTGATCCACGCGCGCAAAATGCTGGCGATTGCCTGCACGCCTGCGCCAGCATGGCCTAAGCTTCTTGTGGTTCGTTCAGCAAACGGCCTGGTCGGCCTTGCTGTCGATAGCATCGAGGGAACTGAGGATCTGGTGATCAAGTCGCTGGGTACGCTCCTGGCGGGACACCCGGTAATCTCGGGAACCAGTCTTTCCGTGAGCGGCGAGGTGATCTCGATCCTCAATCCCTCGGGGCTGAAGCGTTGGATGAGCGAGGGGCTGCCGCCGGAACCGGCGGAGCCCGCGGGATCAGGAAAGGCTTTGGGGCAACGTCCCGGCTTTGCCGTCCTGGTTGTCGATGATTCGATCAGTGTCCGGAGGGTGATCGTGCGGCATCTGCGCAGAATGGGGCTGGATGTCGATGAGGCGTCTGACGGCCTGGAGGCGCTCGGCCGCTTGCGGTCTCGCCCGTACCGGCTGGTCGTGACCGACCTGGAGATGCCCCGGCTTGATGGATTTGAGCTGCTGGCGGAGTTGCAACGCTGCGAACCCCTCGCGCCGATTCCCGTGATCGCCGCGAGCACGAAGCTGGACGAGAAAACCCGGCGGCGGGTTCTGGCTCTGGGAGCAAGGGCCTTCCTTGCCAAGCCGGTGGATCCGACCGCACTGGCCCAGGCCGTCAGCCCGCTGCTTGCACCGGCTGGCGGCTGAACCCGGACGATCACATATCTCGGAGAAATCATGGAAAACCCCCTGGTTCTTGTGATCGACGACAGCCAGACCATTCGCAAGATGGTCGAATGCCACCTGTCTCAGGCCGGCTACAGGGTCGCCCTGGCGGCGGATGCCGAGCAGGGGTTGCAGATGGCTCGTACCTTGCAGCCCGACCTGATCCTGCTGGACCACCAGCTTCCAGGAACGACCGGAGATGAGGTCTGCCGCAAGCTCCTGGACGACGAGCAGACGTCCAGGGTGCCAGTGGTCATCAGCTCGGCCATGCGCAATCGGGCCTTCGCCCAGTACACCGAATTCGCCAACGTCATCGACCAGATTCCCAAGCCGTTCACTGCCGAACTGCTCAAGAGCGGCGTGGCCAACGCTCTCCAGACCGGAGCACTGGTCGTTCAGGCTCAGCGGACCGGCTGCGCCATGCCGGAGGCCGTGGGCGAGGTGCACGACGCGACGCTCGAGGGTACCACCCAGGCCTTCCCGCTGCCGATGGTGCTCGCCTTTCTCAACAATGTTCAGCAAAACGGCCGGCTCACGCTCGAATCGGGCAACGACCGCATTCGCTTCGCTCTTTCCGGAGGCAGAGTGCAGGCGGTCTATTCGCCGACGATCGGCACCGAGCGGCTGGAAGAGACTCTCCCGGACGAGCTGGCTGATCTCGGTCCGCTCCTGGCGCTCACCCTTGGCGAGCAACAGGATCCCTCGATGGCCGGGCTGGTCAAGATGCTGGAACGTAGCCTCGCCGACCCGCGACGGCTGCGGGGGCTCCTCCGGTTTCAGGCCGCTTCGCTCACGTACCAGGGTCTGACCGGTGAGCCGGGCAAGTTCTCCTTCGAGCCGGTAACAAGCCTGCCGCCCATGTTTCAGGCGCTCCCTCTCCAGTTGAGCGTGGCTGCCCTGCTTGTTGATGGCATTCGACATTCGCGCGCCAGGTTCGACCCCGACGAGTGGGGGCAGCTCGTCTTCGCTCGCCAGACGGCTCGAGGCGGCAACTCCGATCGGGCGGGTCTGTCGAATTCCGAAATCAAAGTCTACACGCTGCTGGACGGCACCCGCGCCCTCCGGGACATCGGCCGCGAAGCTGGGCTGAACATGATGGACGTGATCGCGACGGTCCGCGGCCTGGAGCTGGCCGGAATGCTGGAACGGCGAAACCCGTCGTCCACCGAAGCCATCCTGGCGCTCGACGATGATCCCGAGACCGTGCGCCTGATCCAGCGAGTGCTGGGGCCGGAAGGAACCAATCATCAACTCAAGGTGGTCCGCGATCGCGTGGCCGCCCAGCTTCTCTTGCGGCGCCAGGGCTTCAACCTCGTCATCCTCGCCCTCGACCGTCCCGACCAGGAGGCCTTCTTCCAGGCCTGCAAACGGCAGAACACCGCGGGCAGCCGGTACATCGGAATCGCCAACGTCGAGGACGAGAATGAGCTGGCGCGGCTGGATGCGATGGGACTGGATGGAGTGCTCCATCGGCCGGTAAGCGAGAGCGACCTGCTCGCCACGGTGAAATACCTCTTGAACGTCGATCGTGCCACCATGGCCGGCGTTGCTTGAGCGCGAGGGGCCAATCGACAGAAGGTTGGGGCGGAGGTGGCATGGAGAAACCAGGAATGATGGACGGCACAAGCGACCCTGGATGCGACCAGGCGGATGCGGACTACCTGGAGACAATCGCCCTGCTTCAGGATGAGATCGCCCGCCTGGAAGGTGAGCTGCTGGCCAACGAGGAGACCGGGGCGAGCTCGGAGCACACCGATCGCTCACGCGCAGACCCGGGCAACCCTGACGAGCTGCCCAACCGGCAGGAGCTCGACCGGCTTGGTGCCGAGCTGGCGGCCCGCGATGAGACGATCAACCTCCTGCTCGACCAGCTTCGCCTCGTCGAGGAAGCCGAGTCGGCCAGCCGGGTCGAATGGGAGCAGCTCACCCAGTGGGTTGCCGAGGTCGAGCAGCGCATCGAGCGACAGGACGGGGCAGCCACGGAGCAACTCGCTCTGGAGCTGGATGCCCATCGCAGGCAGGCCGAGGAATGCCGGTTGCAGCTCAACCTGGAACGCAAGGCCTGGAACGACCAGCGCCGCGGCCTCGAGAACGAGATCCACCGCCTCCAGTCGCTGCTGGCTCGCGCGGCCCAGGAAGTCGCTGCACCCAGTGACACCGCGGCGCTCGCGATCCTCGAGTCCGAGAATCAGCGCCTTCGACAGCTCTGTCACGATCACGACGAGACCATCAAGTCCGAGGCCCAATCGCGGCGCGAAGCGATGGAAATGGCACGACGCGAGCTCGAGGAGGTCCGCAGAGAACGTGATCTCGTCCAGGATGAGAGAGACCGCGAGCGCCGCGAATACGAGATCGCCGTCGCCTCGCTGCGCTCTCAAGCCTCCCGGGCGGCCGTGGCCGCGCATGAGAGCGAAGGTCACGCAGCCAGGTCGGACGCGATCGGCGACGTGTCCCCCGCACTCGAGGCCGACATCCGAATTCGGGAGTTCCGACAACATCTCAAGGAAATTCACTGCCATGAGGCGGAAGCCCGCAACCGCAACCGGCTGACCGCCAGGCTGTCCCGGCTCTGGACCCGGACGGGGCCCAGGTGAACATGAATAACTCCGGCAAGAACGACACTGCCATGGAGCCGCGCGAAAAGCAACGACCGACGAAGCCTGGACCGCAGGCCTTGCCTTCGGGGCTGATCCACAACCTCGAGGAGCTGCGCAGCTGCGTCCTCCGCCGGCTCGAATCGATCGAGGCGCTGGCGCGTCACTGCTCGGGCGTACCATCCGTCGAGATCACCCGGACCGAACAGATGCTCAGGCAAAGAATCGATGAACTGGAGCTGGAACGGAGCCGCTCCCTTGCCGACCTGGTCAGTGAAGACCCGAGCGGCAAGCAATTGCTGACGCAGCTCGAGAAGGACCGCCAGTTGCTCGCCGAAGCCTGGGAGCGACTCGAGCGCGAACGGATCGAAGCGATCGCGGCTGGGTCCGTCGCCAGGCCGGCTGCGCCGGCTCATCATCCGCACCCGGCCGAGGGCCTGGCCATGCATGGTTCGCCCGCACCGCGACCCACGGCCGCCGCCGAGACCGCCAACCCCGTCGCGGAATCCATTCTCCGACAGTTTCAAATGCTCTGTAGCGACGTCCGCCGCACGACGGACGCCCGCTGTTCCACGCACTGAAAAGGTGCCACACCATGCCCGCGAATCTTTCACTTCACCAGGAACACCGCAACGAGCAGGACGCCCTCCGCCCCGACTGCCCTGCGAGCATCTCCCTCGCGGCGCCGCGGCGCCGGCCCGGGTTGGGAGCCCGTTTTCTGGCCTGGCTCACGCCTGGCAAGCAATCCAGGCCAAGACGCCCCACCACCCGGCACACCGGCGAAAGCACCGGCAAACCCACGCGCTCCGCGGACGACCCTGAAAACAATGATCTCGGAATGGCCAGGAGACTGATCTCCCAGGATCGTTATGGCTTCGTCCTGCTGAAGCAGGCCATGGGGCAAATCGCCGACGAGGACGCTCGCGCCGCCTGGCAGGCGTTGAATACCCAGATGGCACTGGTCCCGGCGGGCAGCGTGCCCTTGATGCTCTGCGACGGCAGCTTTGCCGCCGCCGATCTCGAGGGCTTTTATCTTGATCGCTGCGCAGTGACCAACCGGCAATTCCAGCGGTTCGTCCTCTCAGGCGCGTACGACGACCTGCAGATCTGGCCTACCGAGGTCTGGCCCAGCGTGGCGCGGTTCACCGATCTTTCAGGACGTCCCGGTCCCAGAGACTGGGAGAATGGCAAGTTCCCCGCGGGCAAGGCCGAACACCCGGTCGTTGGCGTCTGCTGGTACGAGGCTGTTGCCTATGCGCGCTGGGTGGGCAAGCGACTGCCGACCGCCGCGGAATGGCAGAAGGCCGGCGGCTGGCCCGAACAGCTCAGCGGCGGAATGTGCAACCGTTATCCCTGGGGCAACATGTTCGAGCCGGCGCGGACCAACCTTTCAGCGTCGGGCGTGGGCCAGACCACCCCGGTGCGTGAATACCCCTCGGGAGCCACGCCCAACGGAATCTACCAGATGACCGGAAACGTCTGGGAGTGGCTCGACGATCCCCTGGAAACCATCCCTTGCCAGCGCGGTGAGTACTTCCAGTCCTGGAAACCCCTGCGCCGGATCATCGGGGGAGCATTCAATACCTACTTCCCGAGCGAGGCAACCTGCCAGTTCGTCACCGGCCAGGGTGAGCTGGATCGCCGCGAGAATATCGGCTTTCGCTGCGCACTGACGCTGGGACACTTGCGACCTCTGCCTTGAAGGGTTCCTTGACCATCGCGATCCTGCCATGACCCAGCCATGATCACCGTTTTCGCGTTGAGAGCTTCGCCATGTCACGCTCACCACTCTTGTCGGAATACAACCGCCAGCGGAGCGACTACGCCTGCCCCCTGTGCGGGGGCCACACCTACGAAGGGGAACCCTGCGGGAGCTGCTTCCTGCCCTTCAAGGTGATGGAATCGATCCGGTCGCGCCCCCATCCTCCCAGGTTCGTCGTGGTCCTTGGTCCGACAGGGGTCGGCAAGACCGTCTATCTGGGAATGCTGCTCGACCTGCTCTCGCGCGGGGTCGGAGGACTTCAGGGGCTATCACGCAGTCCTTACTCGCTCACCTTACACCGCAACTTGATCCTGGCGCTCGAGCGGCAGCGTTTTCCCGAGAAAACACCCCTCGAGACCGACCGCTGGAACTGGCTGCACTGCGAGATCCTGGGCCCTCGGGGCAAGGGCGCGGCCGACATCGTGACGCCCGACGTGGCTGGCGAGGCGGTGATGTCCGAGATGGAGAACCCGGGAACCAACAAGACCATCCGGGCCCTGATCAGCCGGTGCGCGGGTATGGTCGTCCTGGTCGACCTCGTGGAGGTTGTGGCGGACGGCCAGAGTCAGGAGCTCTTCGCGATGCAGCTCATCAGCTATCTCGACGCGCTGCGTCCGGGAAGGAAAAAGTCGCGCAAGCTGGAGGTCCCGGTGGCCGTTGTCTTCACCAAGGCCGATCTCTTCGAGGAATGGATCAACGATCCCGAGTCGTTCGCGCGAGGCAACGTTTCGAGTCTTCATGCTCAGTGTCAAGCAAGGCTCGAACAGTGTTCCTTCTACTGCTCCGGCGTGGCCGGCTCGTCCGCGAAGCTCGTGGACGACTCGGGGCAAGAGAGCCTGGTCCCACTGCGGGTCGAACCGCGCGGGATTGTCGAGCCGTTTGCCTGGATGGTCAGCAAGCTTGGCTAGCGGTTCTCGACGGGTCGAGCCGCAATTTCGGCGGGCGCGACCTGAACCCGCCGGGTCGATGATCGATTGTCTCCATGAGAGATCGAGTTCCTGACTTTCCCTCGAGGAGAACCGCGAAGGTGTGGGCAGAGCAAGCGATTTTCACCTCACTGCCGCGCCACGGTCGAGGCGGCTACCACCTGGTCTCGCGCTCCCAGGGAGTGAGCGGACAGGAGGCCCAGGCAATCTCGCGCTGGTCGCCGTCCCACGGGTCGCTGCTTCAAGACCAGAACAACCGGGTCAGCGTCAACTTCTTCTCGCTGCCCGGCGGCCGGTTCGCCCTGTCGCGCAGTTGTGAGGGTCCGCCCGAATACAGCGGGCGCGGCGGCCGGCAGCTTTACACGCACATCCTGATCATCGACTCCAAGTACCTCGAGGCCGTCTCCGGGCAGCCGTTCGTCATCTATCACAACGCCCTGGCACTCGGACACCTTTTCTACCAGATCAACCCTGCCGAGCTGCTCGAGCCCATCGAGCTGCCTGGCTTCCACCCCGCGCGCGACCCCGCGGCCTGGCTCGATCGTGCCAGGAAGCTTGGCCTTCCTGCTCTGGAACCGCTGCGCGACCGCCTGCTCGCCGGCCGGCCGGTGCGGTTCTCGTTCGCCGGCGATCGCGCCGTTCTGGCCGAGTGCCTGATCGGCTCGCTCGGCTCCGGTGCAGTCCACAAGATCAGCTTCGCCACCAGCCTGCAGCCCTCATCCGACCGCCCATTCGTCCTGTCGCTCGTGGACAATCGCAAGCAGAAACTGTGATCGATTCCACACACGTAGGTCAGGCTTTCGAGCCTGA
>Ga0208565_1002134_pt1 | contig 10887 bp, 9 predicted proteins | sample Sb_taG_7_FD_187706 | JGI IMG/M metagenome (GOLD analysis project Ga0208565, IMG submission 187706) | Peat soil microbial communities from Weissenstadt, Germany - Sb_50d_2_FS metaG (SPAdes) (version 2) | ecosystem: Environmental > Terrestrial > Soil > Wetlands > Peat | place: Germany: Weissenstadt...
CTCACCGCGCAACTTCCCCTGGTCCATCCCGACCAGTCAGCGCCTTCCTGGGGCCGCGGCACCCTGCCCTCGCTCGAGGCCGGCGTCTTCTGGGGCACCGTTGGCTCCCTCCGCGAGCTCCTGGCCCGGCAGAGCTTCGAGCACGACAAAAAGCCCTGGATCGTCTGGACCGGCGGCGACGCCGAGCGGCTGGCCCGATTGGTCTGTGGCGAGCACGCCCGGATCATTCCTGACCTGGTTCTGAACGGGTTGGTGCGGGCGGCGTTTTGATCGATGGGTCCGGCCTTGGACAACTTGAAAGGGCCCTGCTGGGTATGCCGAACTGAATGGGATCGGCCTCCATCGGTGGAGGCCGATCCGGACCCTGGGCACTTCGCGAGCAGCGAGGCTAGTGTCTCTTCAGAACAAGAGTGGGGTTCCGGACAAGGCGTTGCGCCTCGCCGGGTAAACTCGACGGCTTGACGACTATGCCCCGTTGCATTCGGGAAACGGCTCTCATCAGCGCTTCAGTGGGAACGAGTAAACGACCCGCTCCTCAGTTTCCTCGTAGGGATCCTCCTCGACGGTGAATTCCTCTGGCTCGCGGTAAGTCTTGCGGAGTCGCTCGAGATAGATCTCGTTAACGGCCTTCACGCAGGCCGAAACGACGGCCTTCATGACGTCGGTCGAGACCGCGCGACCGGTGAAGGTTTGCCCGTCCTCGACCAGCTCGAAGGTGATCTGGATCTGGGCGTCGCCGCCACGGTTGACGTTGTTCATCACGCATTGTGAGACGTTCACGGGGATGGAGGTCACTTTCGTGATGGCCTTGCAGACCGCGTCGATCGCCCCGTCGCCAGTGGCCGTCGCATCAATGATCCGGGCTTCCGGGTCGCGCAGTTTCACATGCGCCTCGGGGGTCGTGTCCGGGAAGCCCGTTGAGACGAAGAAGTTAACGAGGCTCCAGTGCCCGCGAGGAGATAAAGGCCTGAGGTGGTCGAACATTAGCGCGACCAGGTCCGACTCGTAGATCTTTGTCTTCTTACTCCGTGTCAGGTCCTTGTAAGCGGTGTGGACCCGTTCAACCTGCTCGTCGCTGGTCTGGAAACCGCGCCGGCTGAGCAGCTCGCGGACTTGCTGCTGGGAGAGAAACTTGCCGATCGGCCGGTCGGCCGGCAGGGAGGCGGGGGCCGGCAAGGCGTCCTTGATGTGGGGGTTGTCGGCGTCAGCCCCGACGAACGGTTTGTTCCGCGGCAGGAGCAGGCCGGACATGGCCGAGACCATGCTGCTGAGCGAGGTCAGTCGCTCGTGCTCGAGCTGGGTCCAGAGCCCGTACCGCTCGCGGCGGTTGTCGATATTCAGCACGACTTCCTCGAGCGCGGCGTTGCCCGCGCGGCGGCCGACGCCGTTGACCGTGCAATGGACCTGCCTGGCGCCCTCGCGGCAGGCGGCCAGCGAGTTGGCCACGGCCAGCCCCATGTCGTTGTGGCAGTGCACGCTCAGGGTGACGTCCGGGAGTCGCTTGTGGAGCAGCTTGATGCGGCGGGCGATGTCGGTCGGCGCCGCCACGCCCCGGCTGTCGGCAAGGTTGACGATCGACGCCCCGGCGGCAATCGCCTTCTTGAACGCGGGTAGGAGAAAGCCGTGGAACGAGACTCGCATGCCGTCCTCGACGCTGAACTCAACCTCCATTCCGGCCCGGCGCACCAGCGCGATGTTCTGCTGGATGGAGTCGTAGATCGTCTCCCGTCCTTCGGGAGTCTTGATCATCGTCCTGGACCCATCGCCGACGAGCGCGACGTGGACGCGGGAGTTCGCGACGCCCTCCAGCGCCAGGACCGCGTCTCTGACCTCGCTGAGGTCCTGAGTGCAGCGTGCCATGACGCAGAGGGTCGCGCCCTCGACCTGCCGGGCGATCTTCTGGATCGCCCGGCACTCGGCCTCGGTGGCGACGCTGCCCAGCTCGATGACGTCGACCCTGGCGGCCACGAGCGCACGGGCCAGCATCAGCCGGTCGGACAGGCACATCGGGGCGAACCGCCCCTGCCGGCCGTCGCGCATCGTGGTATCGAAGACGACGACCTTCTTTTCGGGGCGGGAGGTCGGATCGTTGCCGCGGCCCCCGCGCACGGATTCCTGGGACTCGATTCCTTTCTCGGGGTGGGTGGCCGGATCTCCCTCCCCTTGGGGCGGCACAGGTTTGTTGGGTTGCTTCTCGAGGATCGCCTCGACGACCGAGCGAACAAAGTATGGTTCGGGCTCGACAGGATCGATCGCGTCGAGTTCGGCGGCGAGTTCCGCATCGGTCGGCCTTCCGGCTGTTTCCGACCAAGGAGTGTCGTGAGGTCCGTCGATCGTCGCACCCGTGGGCGTTGCGAGCCTCGTCCTGAGCCGGGAAATCATTCCCCGGATCATCTTGAGGTCATCGGAAAGCAAATCTGCCATCGTCGTTGGTTCTCCTGAACTTGTCGTGGAGAGATTGCAGTCGAATACCGGCTCCCCCCACATCGGAGGGTAGCTTGCGAACTAGCCTTGCATCAAGTCAGTCATGATTGTGGCTCCCCCTGCTCGGCTCGGGTCATCGCGTCTCGGACCTTGTTAATCGTCCTCCAGAAACGGCTCCGAAGCGTGCTGGGATTCATACCGGTCAACTCGGCGTAGGCTCGTTGCCAGTGGTCGTCACGGTAGTTGGCGAAGAAATGGAGCATCTTCTGCTCGTCCTCGGGGAGCCCCATCATAATCTTGCGGAGGGCAAGGAGCCGCTTCCGGGCCATTTCGCCGGAAGAGGAAACGGAGGGGGACGGCGAACCGTCCCCCCCCCTCGATGCTCTCCAAATCGTCTGCAAGGAGACCGAGGTCGAAGTCAACGGTGCTCGCCTCATGCTTGATACGCTTGATCTCATCGTAAGCGCAGTTGAGCACGATCCGGTATGCCCAAACATCGAACCGGCCGCGGGCTGGGTTGAATTGCTTCTTATTGAGGTGGATATTCACAAGGCCGTCCTGAAGGACGTCCTCGATCCGGTGGGCGATTGGGCTTTTCCCGAAACGCCTGGTGAGGGCCGGCAAGAATCTCTTGATGAGGTATGCGACGATCACCGCGACCGCCATCTCCTGCCCATCCATGAAGCCTTTGACATCTTTGTCAAGAGGAATCCTTTCCTCGGGACGGCCGGACGACGGAATTCTGGGTATTTCAGTCATCCAACGTCTCCTTTGAACGCTTGGTATGGAACTGGTTCGCCGTCTCCCTTTCGTCTCACTCTGTCTACTCCGTTACCAACATCACCGGAGATGATTCGATGAAACCTGAGCACACGCCGGGTCGCACAAGAACACCTCCTACTCTTAATTACGCGGGGCCGTTGCACGAACGTCGAAGAAGATCGCTTAACACCATGGGGAAAAAGGTCTTGCGTCGTTTTATTTCTTGCAGACATGGGACGCTCTGCAACGGCCTGGGGTATGACATGGTGAGGGCTGAGGCGGTAAAGGGGTGAGTAGAAACCTACCACCATAGTGGTCCTCGGTTGACCGGCCGCGTGGCCGGACGGGAGACGCGGGAACCTCAGCTCATCATGAGGAGAACTCACATGTTCGCGCTCAAGAATCTGGCTCTGATCATGGCGATCAATGCGGCAAGCCTCTCCCCGGATCTGAACGGAGAGAAGGCCAGGATGCAGGAGTGGGGGCCGACCCCTCTGCTCCAGAAGCACCTGCCGGTATCGCCGGAGACCTGCTCCGCCGGCGTTTCTGTCAACCAAGGAACGGCCCTACCGCTACTCCAGAAGCGCCTCGAGGGAGGTGACCAGTCGCTTCTGAATTCGATCGAGGAGTTGAAGTTAAGACTTTCGTGGCTCCCGTCGCCGCCGGGGATCGATTCGCCCACCCAGTTCAACATGAACATGCCGCAGGTCCTGCGTCAACGCGACTTGCTCAAGGATTACTCTCTGACCGGCTGAACTGGCGGACATCGCCCCCGGCCTTGGGCACGGGCCGGGGGCTTGTCCCTCGCACTCAATCCACTTGAATGAAATGGAGCTCTTCGATGGCGACCGACTTTTCGCAAATCCACGAACACCTACAGCCGGCTGGGCCGGCGACAAGCCAACATCTCTGCAGGAGTCAGGGCGAGGCCATTGCCCCCCGGGTCCGAGGTCCAACCCCCGGCGACCCGAATCGGCCTTCACATCCGGGAACGCAGTCTCGGCGCGTGCACATTTCCGAATTCGCGAAGTGGTTCCCGACGCTGACCCTCTTCGGGTGAGCGTCGGGCGGTCGCATTCTCGATGTCGTCTGGTTATCGTGATGTTCGTTCGCCTTGCCAGCTCAACCCTGGAGAATCCGGTGATGCCCGCACCAACCGTCGCGGATCTTCACCCCGAAGGCCCCCAGGACTTGGACGCTCTCGTCGAGGGTTTCCTGGAACAGGACAGGGCCGCCACGGAAGCGCTCCTCACTTATCTGGCACAGAAATATGAACCGGCTCTGTCCAAACGGTTCGGCCGGAGCCCCCTTGCTCACAAACTTCAGGATGTCCTCCACAACGGGCTCGTGAAGATCCTCAAGAACAGCAAGCAGTACGACCCGGACCGCGGCCGGTTCGACGTCTGGGCTTACCGGGTCGTCCTCAACTGCGCGCGCGACGCGTACCGCGCCTCGAAACGAGAGGCCGGCCAGCGACCGCTGGCGGGTCAGGACCTGCCCAGTCCAGTCGAGCGTGAGCCCATGGCCGATGACGCCAAGCTCCGCGATCTCGAGACCGTGATACGCGGCCTTCCTCAGGTGGACCGGGAGATGTTCCAGTTCTTCGCCGAGTACGGCGGCGAGGATTGGGTGAAGGCCTATGCCGAGCGAACGGGCTTGAAACGCGGCACGATCTCGGCCCGGTTCTCCCGTGGCCTCAAGAAGGTCCGCAGCGCGATGATGGACCAGGGCTGGACGATTACGGAGGACGATTTCACGCGCGGAAAGCAACCACGGACCTGGCTCGAAGGAGTGGGCGAGATGCTCTGGGTGGACGAAACCTATCGACTGGGCGTCGACTTTGTCGAGGCGAGCCCCGGCAACTCCTTGCCAAGTGGGAGGGACCGGCGGTCGGTGGACCTGACGGTCGAGATTTCGGGAGAGGGTGTGGCGGCCGAGCCCACGTCGCATCGCCTCAGGCTACCGGCGGAAGGCAACTCGGAGCCGGTCTACTTCGAGCTCAAGCCGATTCGCGGTGGGCGATTCTCACTGAACCTGTCGGTTTTCACCCTCAGAGAGCAAAAACTCTTGCAGAAGGTCAAGGTGGCGCTGCCTCCGGTCAAGTATCGTATCGGACCATCCATGCCATGAGCGAGGATGAACGCTCCTACCTACCATTCAAGGAGCGGTCGGGCCCCGACTCGCTCGATCCGGGGGAACGTTCCTACCTACAATCGGAGGTGCGGGTCGGCCCCAACTCGCTCGACCCCGCGGCCCTGATCGGGACGCAGAAGGACCTTCTTCGGCGTCACGCAGGCTTGCTCATCGAGCCCGAGTGGATCGGGGCCGGCTTGTACCGGTTCCGGGGAAACCACTCGATCCGCAACGAAATCGATGCGCTCGAGGCGAGGTTCGTGCGGATCGACCCCGAAGAGCTGCTTCGCAAGGTTCAGGAATGCCGTAATGTCTGGTACATGGAGGTGGTCCTGCGCGGACTTCCCGAGCGGGGAGGCGCGCCGAGGCGCGCGGTGGGGCTGCCCCCGTACGCAACGGATTGGAACCTGTCGGACTCGATCAAGGAACCGGAGTTCAAGCAGATCGGTGCGCGCCTCGCCTGCGCCGGGCGGAACCTCTTCCGGTTCATCTTCTTCGAGAGCGGGAACACCCAGCTCGCGGGGATCGGCCAGATGCTCCAGCACTTGTCGCGGGAGCAGCCGATGGTGATGACGATGACATCGGAGGACATCTTTGTACCGTGGCCGCTGCTCTACACCCATCTCGGGTCCGACAAAGACCTCAAGGCCGACGGCATGAACTTCGATTGGAGGGGCTTCTGGGGCGTCCGTCACATCATTGAGCAGGAATATATCCCGATGCCAAGGCCCGGAGACAGCCAGATTCCGAGCTCCGGTAGAACGAGGCTCCGCGAAGCGAGGATCGTGCCGGGCCCAGGCTGCAAGGTGACGGTGGGATTCACTGCCGACGACGGTATCGACGCCCGATTTGACCTGACCACCGTCGCCGACCAGAGGCGATTCTTCGCCGAGCTGGCGGGCGCCCAGACGACCGACCGTTCCACCCGGGAGGCTCTCGAGAGAGCCTTTCGTCGCCGGCGCTTTCCTGACCAGATCTGTTACTTCTTGTGCCATCACGAAGGTGCCGGGCCGGCCGATGGTCTGAAACGAAGAGAGTCGCTACTCTACTTGCGTCAAGCCCGCCAGGAGGGGGACCGCCATGCCGTGGTCAAGACAGGCGACATCGAGAACTGGCTCGACGGCCGGCCCTTCAGCAGTCCCCCGTTCGTCTTCATCAACGGGTGCGAGGGAGGGCACATGACAACGGTCAATTACGAGACGATCGCCTTGCTGCTCCTGAAGAGAGGGGCGATCGGGCTCGTCGGCCCCCAGATCAACCTGCCGGTCGTGTTCGCCGCCGAGTACGCCCGGCGGTTCTTCTCGGCGTTCCTGAACCCCGCCCCTGGCTCCCCGCCCAAGAAGGTCCGCGTCGGTGAGCTGGTTCGCGACCTGGCACAGCAGTTCCTCGAGCGCCACAACCCACTGGGGCTCGTCTATTCGCTTTACCGCGGCCTCGACTGCTATGTCGATTGGGAGAAGCAGCCCTAGCCACGAGGTGGCGCTTTGTGTGATCACTTGGGCGATACCGGACGAATCAACAGGTCCTCACCCGCCTCGTTGGACGACGACGAGGCCACTCCCGTCTGCGCCGAAAGTCGTTCAAGAAATTGCGGTGAGGCCTCGACCGCGAATGCCCCGATCTTGCCGAAGACCTGCACCTTTTTCGGCTCGTTCCCCACCTCCTCGGTCACCTTGTGGATCAGGTCACGGACCCGGTGCGCCACGACGTCGCCTTCGACGCCAACGCCGGGTGCGCTCGCGTCGAGAGTGAAGACGGCCGAGGCAACATCGTCAGTCCGGTGCGAGCTGGAAGAATCGGGCCCACGTTTCGGTGTCGGGGGCTTCCCTTTCGTCATTGGCTCTCCTCGTGATCCCGACGAAGTCAGGCATTACACTCATATCCATTATACAAAGCCGCGCGCCGACGTGGAGCAAGAATCCTCTCGAACGGTTGCGCACCCCATTGACACTGCCGGCATGCCCTGTCATTTTCACCGCCTACGGTAGCTTGTCTTGGCCGCGACGCCGAGCCTTTCACGTCTTTTCGAGGTGACTCATGTCGTCAAAGCAGATCGAGGAACAGCTCAGCGCGACCGGGGTAGCCCAGGTGATCGCGGTGGTCGCGCCGTCGCGGAAAACTCCTGGAGCTGCGCGGGATGACTTCGATTCGGGCACCTTCAAGAGCCTCGCGGCCGCACTTGTGCCAAAATTCCTTGACACGAACCGGAGCAGAAACCTGGCCTTGCTATCGGCCGGTGAGGCCGCCGGCAAGCGCGAGGGGTTCGCAGGTCGAACCGGTGCTGGTGAGACTAACGCGGTCCGGATCTATCCGAACCTCGGCCTGATGCTCGGCACCGTCGACCGCCAAGGCTACAGGTCGCTGAAGAGCGACAAGCGGCTGTCGGCGATTGTTGCCGCCCCGGAACTCAGCCTGATCCGGCCCAAGCAAGTCGAAAAGGCCGGACGGGAACGCCGGACCTGGGGGCTAAACAGGCTGGCCATCCCCGCGGTTTGGAAGCAAGATCTGACCGGCAAGGGCGTTCGCATCGGCCATCTCGACACGGGGGTTGACGCCAGTCACCCCGCACTTGAGGACGCGATCCACGCGTTTGCGGAGTTCGACAACCTCGGCCGGGAGACGGCTGGGGCGAAGGCCCGAGACTCGGACAATCACGGCACGCACACCGCTGGAACGACTGTTGGGCGGATGGCAAGGGGACGAGTGATCGGCGTCGCCCCTGGAGCGAAGCTCGTCTCAGCGCTCGTCATCGAAGGGGGCAACATTATCGCACGGGTCCTCGGCGGGATGGACTGGTCCGTCGGCGAGGGAATCCGCGTGTTGAGCCTATCGCTGGGAATGCGCGGCTACAAGGAAGACTTCCTCGTCGTGATCAGGCGGCTTCGCTCCTTGAACGTCCTGCCGGTCGTCGCGATCGGCAACGAGGGACCGGAGACCAGTCGATCGCCCGGCAACTACCCCGAGTCGCTCTCGGTGGGGGCGTGCGCAAGAGACAACACCGTCCCCCTGTTCTCCTCTAGCCAGCGATTGGAGAAACCGACCCGCCTTGTGCCCAAGCTCGTGGCACCAGGCCAGAATGTGATTTCCTGTGTGCCGGGGGGTGGTTATGCATCGATGTCGGGCACATCGATGGCCACGCCCCACGTGGCCGGGCTCGCGGCCCTCCTGCTCGAAAGATATCCGTCCGCAACTCCCGACCAGCTCGAGAACGCGATCCTCGGCTCCTGCATCCGGCCGCCAGATATGCCCGAAGATCGATGTGGTTGCGGTGTTCCCAACGGACCCAAGGCACTGGAAAATCTGGAAAGGCTCATCGAAGATTAGTGCAACGGGCCGAACCGCTGCTCCATTCGAGCAGGGTTTCGGCGACGATTTCGTCCGGGACCGGCTGGCCGTCATTGAACCGGAGCGGGAGCAACACTTCCAATCGCCGGAGTGTTTTGCTCATAGGTCGCCGATCCCTCGACGTGGAACGAAATACCTTCGACGGTCAGATTCCCAGCGCTGCTGCCGGGACCAGCATATGGCCGGTCTCCCAGCTCATAAACGCTCTCTCTGTTTTCTCTCACGTCTTTTCCATTGACCCCGAGCCGGGCTCGGGCGTATGATTCTTGTGTACGAGGCTCAAGGACTCGGAGATTCCCGATGCGTTCCGTGCTGGCAACCCTGCGACTCATTCTTTCCCTCGGCCTTACCGGCCGGGTGAGGATGGCGTCTTAGGGTTCGTCAGGTCCGTGCCTCCCAGCAAGACAACGAAGCCCCGAGACCCGCCTCGACCGGTGGATCTCGGGGTTTCTTATTGGGGTGGGTGCAACCCACCAAAAGACCATTTTATGAAAATAAGTATGGTGGGTGCAACCTACCCTACTCAGAAAGAGCCCAGCCATGAGCACCGCGCCTGAGCCCTCTGTTCCGGCCTTCGACCCCGACCGGGTCCGGATCTTCGACACGACCCTGCGCGACGGCGAGCAATCGCCGGGCGCGAGCATGAATCTGAGTGAGAAGCTCGAAGTGGCGCGGGTGCTCGCGAGTCTGGGGGTCGATATCATCGAGGCGGGTTTCCCGATCGCCTCGGTCGGCGATTTCGAGGCGGTCCGGGCCATTGCCGGCGAGATCACCGGCTCGACCGTCTGCGGCCTGGCGCGGTGCAACGACAAGGACATCGACCGCGCCTGGGAGGCCGTGAAATACGCCCAGAAGTCGCGGATCCACGTCTTCCTGGCAACCTCGGCCATCCACCGCGAGCACAAGCTGCGCATGACCCCCGCGCAGATCATCGAGCGGGCCGTGGCCAGCGTGCGCCGGGCCAGGAGCTACTGCCCCGACATCGAGTTTTCTCCCGAGGACGCCGCCCGGACCGAGCTGGATTTCCTCTGCGAAGTCGTCGCGGCGGCCATCGAGGCGGGTGCGACCACCGTCAACATCCCTGACACCGTCGGCTATGCCACGCCCACCCAGTATGCGGCTGTGATTCGCACGCTGAGGGAACGCGTCGGTAACATCGGCCAGGCGATCATCAGCACGCACTGCCACGACGACCTGGGCATGGCGGTGGCCAACAGCCTGGCCGGGGTCGAGGCCGGGGCGCGGCAGGTAGAGTGCACGATCAACGGCATTGGCGAGCGCGCCGGCAACGCCGCGCTCGAGGAGATCGTCATGGCGCTGAAGACCCGCCACGACTACTTCGGGCTGACCACGGGAATCAAGACCGAGCGTCTCTATCCCGCCAGCCGGATGGTCGCGACGATCACCGGCCTGCTCGTGCAGCGGAACAAGGCGATCGTCGGCCGCAACGCATTCGCCCACGAGGCGGGAATTCACCAGGACGGCATGCTCAAGGAGCGATCGACTTACGAGATCATGCGGCCCGAGGACGTGGGTGTACCGCGAACCGATCTCGTCCTGGGCAAGCACTCCGGCCGGCACGCGCTGCGCGACCGCGTGACCGAGTTGGGCTACACTCTGACCGACGAGCAGATTGAGGTGGTCTTCAACGATTTCAAGGCGCTGGCCGATAAGAAGAAGGAGGTCTACGACCAGGACCTGGCGATCCTGGTCGAGAAGCACATGGAAGACATCCCCGCCCCCTGGCAGCTCTTGAGCCTGCACACGACGGCCGGTACCAGCGTCCTGCCCACGGCCACCGTGGCGATCCGCCGCCCCGACGGCGAGGTCGTCCAGGACGCGGCGATCGGCGACGGGCCGGTCGACGCCATCTTCAAGGCCGTTGAGCGAGTCACCGGCGTGCACGCCAACCTGCACGAGTTCATCGTCCGCAACGTGACCCAGGGCAAGGACGCGCAGGGCGAGGTGACGCTGGAGCTCGAGGTCGAAAGCGACGACCGCAGCTTCCGCGGCCGCGCCGCCTCGACCGACATCATTGAAGCCTCGGCCCTGGCCTACATCAACGCCGTCAACGCCATCCAGACCCGCAAGGAACGCGGCCACGTCCGCGAAGTCGTCGGCCGCCCCGGGGCGGGGGTCTGATCAAGGCACTCTTCCTTTGTGAAGCTGAATGAGCCATGGATGACCATAAGTAAATTTAATATATATAGTAATATATATTAA
>Ga0208565_1002136_pt1 | contig 10878 bp, 10 predicted proteins | sample Sb_taG_7_FD_187706 | JGI IMG/M metagenome (GOLD analysis project Ga0208565, IMG submission 187706) | Peat soil microbial communities from Weissenstadt, Germany - Sb_50d_2_FS metaG (SPAdes) (version 2) | ecosystem: Environmental > Terrestrial > Soil > Wetlands > Peat | place: Germany...
GGTTTGTCCCCTCCCTGAATAAGCTTCCTGGTCTCATGGCGGCAGGCAGAGCTACTGGTTCAGCCGCCCGGAGGTACGGATTATGGGCTTCAATTCGGAGCTGAAGAGTCAGACAGCTGGCCACGAATCGTCAGCAAACTGCGCCAGAAAGCAAGACAGGCGCAAGCATCAGGCGGCGGTTGGTTGCGCGCGGAACTTCTGGACGGAACATGGGCATTCACGCCGTGGGCGCAGGCCGGTCTTCGCACCAAGATTGACGAAATGGCCCGACAAGTCCTACCGCTGCTCAGTCAGTTCCCGGGCATTTCCGGTGTCATACTCTCGAACGGACTCGGCCTCGCCCAAGGGAACTTCGTCGGCGAGTCGGCACAGACGAGCGGTGACAGCTACGGGCTCCGCCGCGTGCTACCAGCGGTCCGGGTACGAGAGACCATGATCGTCGCAGTCAGTGAGGCGGGACGTCAGCAGGCGCGTACTTGGGTCGACATCTACGGGGCAGAAGCGTCATGGCTGGACTGGGCGCTCGATCGCCTCGGACTGCCCGCATGGAGCGAAATTCGCCCATAGGCGGGGCCGTTGGCATGAATATAATGCGCATTACTTGCGCGGCAGTAGCCTCACTAACATTTGGGAGCCTGAATCTACGCCATATGTCAGCTGAAAAGCAGATCCCGTATTGAGACCGAGACAATCTACTCTCCCATCACCTCAGCCGCGTTCCGATATATCCTGCCGAGGTCCGTGGCGAGCGCACCGCGATCGAACATCGCGCATGCATAGTCGATTGGCTTAAACATTGAGGGTTATTCAGGCGATGGCATAGAAGTGCAGCGCAATTACGGCGGAGATGGTAGCGGGGAGTGTTGCCAGCGGCCGCCGGTAGTCGGTGTGCATGATCCGCCAGGTCTTGAAGTTCGCGATAACCTGCTCGATAACATAGCGGATTTCATTGACCTGCGTGCTGAATTCCTTCTCCCAGTCAAGGAGCTCGCGGTGCGCCGGCTTCCGGACCGGAGTGATCATGTCATTCCCGATGTACCCCTTGTCGCCGATCAGGCGCCCGGGACTGAAGCCGGCCAGGAACCCGGATTCACCCAGGCAATGCGAGTCATGCCGGCTTCCTGGGACCGGATCGGAAGTCCACTCCAGGTTCCCGGTGAGCGTGCACGCCACCTGCACGTTCATTCCCGTGGTCTTGTGCCTGCCGGAGTACAGCTCCGGGTGCGAGGCCCATGACCAGCACGGGAGCAGCGTGCCGTCCACGATGTACTGGGCTTTCCCGTCGAGTTCGTCGGCCGTGGGAACGTAGTCCGCGAGTATCCTGCCGAGCAGTGGAGTCAGCGCTGAGATCGCGCGGCTGATCGTGGGCTGGGAAACTCCGGAAGCTTCCGCGATTTCCGCCTGAACCCGGTTACGGCGCAAGTATGTGAGGGTTACCACCACGGAGCTGAACAATCCGAGAATCGGCGGCCAGTGGCTTTCCCCGGATTCCAGTCCGGCGGAGCGGATCATGGCGCACAGGTCGATGATTTCGTCCCTGGTGAATCCCGTAGTATGATACATGCTGGCGGCTCGTTTCTGGTGATCGAGTGTCGTAACCCAATCATTTCGAGAAACGGGCCGCCTTTCATGCAGGCGCGCCGCAGCTGGATAGCTTTATATAATCAAATAGCCACGCCCCTGAATAACCCTCATTGCTTGCAGGCAGGTGCGCGCGAGAAACACATAACCTTCGGGATCGGCTTCATGTTCATCGGCTGACACGCCGTGCGGTGACGGCGGCTTGCCTTGGTAACCGCCAAGCATCGACCAAAACTCCGAGTGCGCTGATCCAGAGAGCACGCTGTACGTGCTGTTACCGCCGACGACTTCCTGGACTAGTTCATCGATCTTCGCCATCTTCTGGCCCTCGTAGCCAACAGTGTCGTTCTTCTTGTCGAGAACTGGCGTGAGTCCCAGCAGCGCAGCCTCGGCTTCAATGTCGGGCGAAGGCTTACCATACTCATGAACCGGTCCAACTGGCTTTACCTTGTTATAGGTGTATTCCAACTGACGTGCAGCATAAAGCCGCAGCGTGTAATACCTGCCGATGCGAGTTCGACCTTCCGCTACTTTGGGATCGAAGAGCCACAAGACTTGAGCGGCGGCCTCTGTCGCTGACCGTGCCTCCGTGCTTGGCGCCCACGTTCGGAAGGTCGGAACCATCAGCCGGGCTGCAGCGCGAGTGTATTCAAGTACTGCCACGTACAGCAGTTCGCTACCCTTCCAGACCACTTCCATGGGCGCTTCGCCCCAGGGTGTCACGCCGTCGCTGCGCATGAGACTGGCAACGGCTTCAGCTTCCCGTCGCCCAGGAGACGACCCGAAGGCGGGTCCCCAGGCATCGACGCTGCGTCGAGCGAAGTCTTCCGTCACGTCTGTAAGGAGTTCGTGTATCGCGCGTACAGATGGCACGTGCACATCGTTGCCCGAAAGCGACTCAGCGTACTGCCGGTTACGACATCCTCACGGCTCCGCACAGAGTGATCACGCTGGCCTGTCCTCGACTTCCTGATTCAGCTCGCGGGCCGACCCCGGTCGTCAAAGGGCTCTCCAGGTGGTGACGGTATCCCCGGCTCGCAGCCCGTCAAGCCGCTGGCGCAGCACCTGGCGGTAGCGCTCGGCGTCACGGGCGCGGCGGATCGGGCCGGTCAGCTGGACTAGGTCGCGCATCGCCATCAGGACCGGGTAGCCGTCCCATCCGGCCAGGTCGTAGCCGTACCGGCAGCTGAAGTCACTGACCCAGCCTGGCCCTTTTCCGTATCTCGCGGCGGCGTGCCAGGTCGGGATCAGATCAACCTCGCGTGGTCCCACGCTGACCCAGTCCCAGTCACCCAGGGCTACGCCAACCGGGACTGCACCTGCGCAAGCTAGCAAGTTCCCGGCCCAGGCGTCACCGTGGATCAGGCCGATTCCTAGTGGCCAGTTAAGGTCCGCGATCGCTTCCCTCACCTGGCCGATCCGCGTCCCGATCCAAGCCCTCTCGTCGCTGGTCAGGACCTCGGACATTCCGGCATCCTCGACCACCGCGTGCAGGGACTCCAGGGGAACCCAGGCTGGCAAGACGACGGGCGGAACTTCGATCTGGTGCAGGAGCCGCAAGAGCACGCCCAGGTGCGCGGAGGTGAGCGGCGGTCCGCCCATGGGCTGGGGGCAGTAGTCCCAGAAGCTGACCACGGCGCCCTCCACCATGACCGGAGTCGTATCGCCCAGCGGCCGGACAGCTGGGAAGTGGCGGACCCGGGTCAGCCATCGGGTGACGGCCTGACTGCGACAGACCTGCTCGGCTATGTCGCGGCCATGGGTGACGCGGGCAACAGCGTTCTGCGCCGGGAGCAGGTAAATCGCGTTGCTGTAACGGTGGATCAGCCTCGCGCCGCTCGGGTCCAGGCCCGAGGCAGCGCACGCCTGCTGCACCGCCTGCCAGTCATCCGAATGCCCTGCCGTCACGAGCCCGCGCCTGCTCCGGCCAGGCACTGGCGCAAATCCTGCTCCAGCTCACGCACGACCGGCAGCCGGTAGCCAGCCAGTCGGTGCCGAACCACGCTGACTGCACCCAGTGCCCTGGTACTGGTCAGGCTCCCGAGCACCGGGAGGACCGCCCGCATGACCTCGCAGGCCCGGTCGATATCGCAGGCCGCATCCGGCATTTTCTCACCTGGCAGGTACGACAAAGCGAGAGCGGCGGTTGCCAGGACATGGCGGCGGTGCATACCGTCTTCCACATCCAGGGCCTGCGCTGCGTGCCGCCGGACCAGGCCACCGCGGCCGAGGCTCGCGGCGGCATACATCGACTCGGTGGCGAGCTGCCGGGCCGTGAAGAACGTGATCCAGAAAGGCTCGTCGTCAGGCTTGGCCCGGTCCAGTGCCCGCTCGGCCTCGTTCAGGGCGTGATCGCTGCCGACGGCATCGCCGGTCAGGGCAAGCGCCCTTGCCCGGATCGCGTGACAGCGGGCTAGCGTTGGCGCCGAGCCCGACCTTCCGGCCGCCGCAATGCCTGCGTCGGCCAGCATGAGCGCCTCGCGGGCGTGCCCCAGATGCTGCGCCTGCATCGACATGTCGGTCAGGATGTGGGCACCCAGCGCCTCATCGCCGCTCGTCTTGGTCATCCGCAAAGCCCTGATGAAATACCTCTGGCCCAGGCCTTGGCATCCCGAGTCAAAGCACATGAACCCCGCGATGTCACACAACCGCGCCGCAGCAGCGAAGAGCCGCCGGCCGACCTGGTCGGTATAGGTGCCGGCGAGCAACGGCGCAACGACGCCATCGCCGTAACAGCTCAGCGTCGCACGGGCATGGCCGCCGCCCAGCTGATGATCAGCGTCAGCAAAGGCCGCGCACATCGACCAGACCGCATCGACATCGGCCTGGCCAATCCGGCGCCCGCCGCAGGAGGAAACGTCCTGATCCACCGAATCCGCCAACCACCGGTCAAGCGGCTCGGCCAGCGCCGCCGCCGCCCACGCCGATGCCATCGCAGTCCGCCGCCGCTGGTCGGCCAGCCACAGCCCTCTCACGCTGCTCGCTGCCTCCGCAGGCGTCGCCCCCCACTCATCGCCCGCATCATCGTCGTGAAACACGACGAACAAGTTGACAATGGCTCCGCCGGCATCTAACGCCCTGTCGTAAGCCTCGGCGATGTCGATGGTTACAACACGGTTGCCGTTCTCCGCGCTGCGAAGGTGACTTTCGGAGAATGCGGCAACACGCGCCATCCGTGCAATGGACCATCCCGCCGACTCGCGGACAGTTCTCAGAGCATGCCCGATGCTCCCATCCTCAGAACTGCCGCCCCGCCTGAATCGCACTGAATCGGTCCGGCTCATTGCCCCTCACCCTGCCCGGCGACAGTCTGATCTGTATTGCGAACGATCTTAATCCGCCATCCGAGCGCCACTCTCAGCGTAGCCGAGGCAGTACTGAGCGGAGCTGCACGGAGGGAACTCCCCCTTGAGTGACCAGAGCACGAGACAGGCTGCTGCGCCCGCAGCATTACCGGCCGCCCGGCCGCGTCGGCCAGCTCCCGGTGAGACAACGGGATATGTCGAGCTGGCCGCGCTGCCGCTCACGCCCTTCTGGGCGCGCCGTCACGCCCACGCAGTGCTCGGCGCCTGGCAGGTGCCCCCGGAAACCATTGAGACGGCCGTCTTGCTCGTCAGCGAACTCATCACCAACGCAGTCGCCGCCACGACCGCGCACGCAGCGGCAGCTGACGACCCAGCCACCACCGGACTGATCGTACAGACCCTGCGCCGCCAGCCCGGCCGGATCGTCATCGAGGTATCCGACTCCGACCCCCGCCCTCCCGTGCTCACCGACGCCGGAACCGACGCCGAATCCGGCCGCGGGCTGATGCTGGTCCAGGCACTCAGCAAGGAATGGTCCTACTTCTTCCCGCCATCAGGCGGGAAAACGGTTTACTGCGCGATCAGCACGAGCGACCTGGCAAGCACAACGAGAGAAGACCCGCGATGACCGCCACCATCCACCACGCCGACAGCGCGCTGCTGCCCGAACCGCGACGCTGGCATGATGCCACCCGCGAAGCCGCTGAGCAGTTCCTGACCTCGACGGTCGACGCGGTTAACCCAGCCGCGTCTGCACCCGACCTGCTGGCCTGCCTGACCCTCTATCGAGCACACCTGTCCGCCCTGCTCGCCGCCACCGAGCCCGCCAGCCAGGACAGCTCGCCCCGCACACCGGGCTCACATACGCCGCACACCGGCCGCCGACCTGCGTGCGAGACCTGAGCGCCCCTGGCGGGGCGCCGTCTGGCCGCCTGACAGAGGTCAAGGGCGAAGGTCAAGGGCGAAGGTCAAGGTCAAGATCACCGGGCGAGCTTGACTCCCGCACCGTGGCGCCGACGCCGACAAGCCATGAGCGACAAGGTTCGTCTCGGCCGCAGGCAACAGTTGATGAGCACTGCGGTTACTTCCGCCCCGGCTGAGTCCGGGCCGGCGATCACCGCCATGGCGGCCCGAGAAAATCCGTTAACGGCGTGACTGGTGGCGAATATGCAGCGTAGTGCCTGATTCATCCGATATGCCCACGTCGTCGACCAGCTAAATGACAACCCGCCTGGCGAGCCGAACCGGTTGATATGTGCGCTGCGGGCTCGGAACAACGTCCGACTCCATGCCGGTAGCAGACGCTTGATCATTATTGCGATCACCCCACGCACCTGGGGCGCAGCGGATGTTGCGGGGAACCAGGGTTGGGTGGGTCACCCCCCATGCCTGGCGGTTCATCCTTCGGCCGGGGCGTGCGCCAGTTCTCATGGTCAGGCCAGTTCAGTGATCCCGTAGATCATGCGCAGGCGATGCCCGGTGGTGTCGCTGTACTGCCACGGCAGGTTGACTCGCGATGGCGTCTCCAAAGCCGCGGTGTAGCCGGGCACCACTTTCAAGGGGGTGAGCTGCATGATGTCGTTCAGAGCGGTGACGGCGGATGGGAACAGCTTGTTAATGAAGCGGCGCACATCCAGGACGAGTTGCCCGGCGAGCGGGTCTGCCGGCTTGGGCGCGCCCGTGCGTCGGACTGTGACGCTGTAGCGGCCGGTTCCCGGCAGCCACTTAGCCGCCGTGGCACCGGTCGGTGGCTGAATCCGGATGCCCAGCGTATCTGCGGTCCAGCCGGGGTGGCCTTCCCGCAGAAAGGTCCTCAGTTCCTGTTGGGTATTGGCAGGCAGGGTAACCATGTACGCATGCTCGTCACGCATGATGTCGAGGGCTGCGTTGTGCACGCTGTTTCGCAGCGATCGCAGTACCTGAAAGGTACGCTGCATCTCGCTGCCGGATTTGGTGTAGTCGTAGAGAGCCTTCGCCGGGGATTGGAGCCGAGACTGCCATTCGCCGCTCTTGAGGTACTGCCAGCCACGACGCCTGCTGCTGGGCAGCCCGAGTATGTGGTCGACGATGCGGGCCGCGACATCGAAGGCGCCAACCAGAGTGAACAGCAGCGAGTCGAGTTCACAGAGCATCTCTTCGGGCTCGTGGTCGATCATCGTGGCGGATAGGTCGAAGATGTTGTCGCGGAACTTGAACGCCCGCGACACCCGGGTCAGGCAGGTCTGGTTCAGCGACTCCAGGGTTAGGTCGCCGTTGGTATCACACCAGGCGCGGCCGACTTGGTTCCATCGCTCGAAGGCCGGCATGGCGATGAAGGCGGCACTGTGCCGCATCGAGGTGGGGTGCCACCGGATCGCGGTGCCGCCGACGATGACCGGCTGGTAATGCCAGCGCAGATACAGACCCATCAGAGCGAGCGCCTCTTCCGGAGAGACGATGTTGGCCAGGTGCTTTCCGTGGGAGCGCCCGCGCTCGGCCAGCAGCCATCCGCGGCCGGTGATGACCAGGTCGGCCTCCAGTTCACTGCCGATCCGGTAGAGCAAGACACCAGCACGCGCATCGGATTCATCGAGCTGGTGCTTGGCCGCCATCTCAGATGCTTCTTCGACGGCCTGCTCGTAGTAGCTGATGCCGGCATGACGACTCCCAGTCGCCGTCTTCACCTGCACAGATAAGGTGTCGTGGTCTGAATGCGAGTGCGGCTCTCCGAACACCACCGCCCCGTCCTCGTCCAGCTCATCGGCGGCGAACAGCAGCTCGAATGCCGGGTGACTGAGGTAGCTGCGCAGCACTGCGGCGGCATCGGGATAGCCCGTGCTGCCGCTGTCGGCAAACGGGTAGCCGTGGAACTCGCCGTCACCATCGACGGGGCCCGACGTCAGCGGTTGGTCGACCAAGATCCTAAGTGGTTGACGCGGGACGGTCTGGTCGAATGGGTTGTGATCGCGCGATGACCGAAGCGCGGGTGGCGTGTACAGGGGAATCGGCACTGGCCAACTAAAGCATCACGCACGGCACGCGGTGAGCCAGTTGCTGAACCGCCACGGGATGGCCAAGCGGCCTACACCGACGTCACCCGCCCGGTTCATGACGCTACAGGAGGAACCGCGTCGGCAAACACACCAGCGTTGGCCCGGCTGCCGTCAGCGCGCGGCGATCAACGGCGATTGGCTGCGGTGATGATCTGGTTCGGCTCGGGAAGCCGCTCCGGCGGCACGTAGGGCGCGGAGACCGGACCAGCCGTCGGCCTTGGCGCGGACCGGCCGCGCGGCGCGCGGTCCGACCACGCCGAGCCATACTCCGATGTCGTGCCGCACGGTCCGTGCTTGTCCGGTCAGGCACGGGCCTACGGCACTAAAATCCCTGAGTGCCCGTGCGTACTGAGCTTCAAGCTCGGATCAGACACTTCGTCTGCATCATGAAGACAGGACTTCGTCCACTGTGGGCGGTGATTGCCGTCGTCGTGGTCCTGATCGGTGGCTCTGTTTTGGCAGGCTTCGAGTGGGGCTTCAAGCACTGGCTCATCGGACTCGTCGTTGCCCTGGGACTCCTGGCGGGCGTGACCGTCGAGGGCTCCTATCGGCTACATCGGCGAACCCAACGCCCAGCGCGGGAGCGCGCTCCATGTGCTATCGCCCGTGCGGCACCGGCCAGCCAGCCACGCCGGCGGCGCGGGCTGCGCGGAACGGGGGAACCCGGTGCTTCGCGGGTGATCTACCCGTAGAAGCCCCTGGTGAACAAGATGTTGGATGAGGCCCCCTGGACGCTGCTCAGCGGCGGCGGGTAGGTCTGGCTGACCACCTCGATGAACGTGGCGATGAAGGCGACGAGGTAGTCGCCGACCACGCTCGGTTCCAGGACCACCGAGTAGGTGCTTCCGGTGGTGGAGAATCCCAGCAGCGTCCTGGCCGTCTCGTCGTAGATCTCGATGACGTAACCCGTGGGGTGGACGTCGATGTTGGCCGTGGCGGTGTAGGTCGCCGGGCCGTTGGACTGGATGTTGTCCACCTCGGGGCCGCTGAGCGTGACCCGCATGCCGGAGTTCGTCCAGGTGACGTATGACGTATCGGAGGTCCCCTGGATGCTGGCGGGCGGCGGGGTCGAGCTGGCCGCGGCGACGTAGGCCACGAACGCATGCGTGGTCGCCGTGTTCTGGCTGACGGTGGCGACGCAGGTGGTTCCCGAGCCGCAGTACGCCAGCACGGTGCCGGTGGTGATGTCGAAGATGTCGATGTACCAGGGCGTGGGGCCGACGTCGGTACCGGTGGCTGCGGTCAGCGTGGTCGTCCCGCCGACTGGCAGGGTGGGCGGGCTCGCGGCCAGCTGGACGAAGAAGCTGTCGGCAAACGCGGGCGTGGTGGATCCAGCCACGATCCCGGCCAGGCCTAGCAGGCTGCAGGTCGCGAGCAGGGCCAGCGCGCGCCCGCCGCGACGGCGGATAGACGGAAACCGCTGCGCGCGGCGGCCGCTGGCGGCGCAGCCGCGCAGGTCGCTGAGTGGGGCTTCGTGGACGGGCATGACAGTGCCTTCCGGTGCGGGCCGGGGCCTGGTGTCCCGGCATAACCGCATCGTCGGTGCCGGCGCCTGCCCGGCGCATCAGCACGATCACTCCAACTCGCCGGCGGCGGCTACCCAGATAGCCGCGCGCAATACCCAGCTAGCCGGGACCGGGCGCGGCGGGTCGGTCCCGACCAGCCCGCGCCTTACCTGTCGATCAGCTCATCGACTGGCTTGACCCCGGCCGTTCCCTTCCTCAGCCGCCAGAAGAGGGCGCCGACGTACCACAGTGCGGCCAGGCCGGCGCCATAGCCGAGCACCTTGTCGGCACTGTGGAACGGCGCAGGCAGTGCCAGCACTGCCATGATCAGCACGGTGTAGGCAAGCACGAAACCGATCACCGGCCAGGCCCAGCGCCCGAGCGTGAACGCCCCCGGCAGGCTGTCGGTGGTGCGCCGCTTGACCGCGTAGGCGATGGTGATCAGGAAGTAGATGATGTACGGGATGATCGCGGTCGCCCCGACCAGCGTGTTGAACGCGCTGGTCTGAAGATACCCGTACCACATCACCCCGACATCGACCACGGCGAAGACCAGCAGGGCGATGATCGGCGTCTGGCTGCGCTGGTTCACGACCCGCAGGTGCCGCGAGAACGGGAGCATGTTGTCACGGGCCAGCGAGTAGCACAGCCGGGCCTGGGCCCCAGCCCCCACGACCAGGATCGCGAACATCGAGAAGAACTTCAGCGACCGCCGGAGCTCCGGCCGGTAACCGGCTCGCTCGACGATCACCAGCGCCTCAGCCACGTCGGCAGCGGCCGCGGACGTGGCTGTGCCAGGAACCGACCCGACCGGCTCGCCTATCGTGCTTGACATTGCTGCCCTCCCTGCTAGCTAGCCTGCGGTGCTCTTAGTTGCGGTGCGATGGTTCATGACCCGGGATTGCCGAGTTGCCTGCGTACAGCGGCGAACGCCTCGTCGGTCGCGGCCAGCACCTCGGCGATGTCCTCGCCGGTCATGGCCGCGGATACGAACCAGTTATGTCGTGGGTGGATGAAGGCTCCCCTGCGGATGGCTTCAGCGGCGAAGACCCTGGCCAGGGCGTAATCGCTGTCGCCAGCGAAGGTGAGGTAAGGCATCTGCACCGGGCCGGTGTAGTTAACCTCGACCCCCCAGGCGGCAGCCTGGCGCAGGATGCCATCCCGCAGCGCGGTCCCGGCCCGCTGCATCGTCTCGATCGCCGCTTCGGCGCCGAGCGCGCCGATCGTCGCGATCGCCGCAGCCATTGCGGTGGCCGAGAACCAGAACGACCCGGTGACGAACACGTCTGTCGCCCCGGCTCGGAACCTGTCGTTGCCAAGCACCGCGGCGAGCGGGTGCCCGTTCGCGATCGCCTTGCTCCAGGCCGAGAGGTCGGGCTCGACGCCGATCGGCTCCCAGCTTCCGCCCAGGTGCAGCCGGAATCCGCAGCGGACGTCATCCAGGATCAGCGCCGC
>Ga0208565_1002140_pt1 | contig 10869 bp, 10 predicted proteins | sample Sb_taG_7_FD_187706 | JGI IMG/M metagenome (GOLD analysis project Ga0208565, IMG submission 187706) | Peat soil microbial communities from Weissenstadt, Germany - Sb_50d_2_FS metaG (SPAdes) (version 2) | ecosystem: Environmental > Terrestrial > Soil > Wetlands > Peat | place: Germany...
TCTGGATCGATGGCATCGAGGTCAATCACCGCACCGCGGCCCAGGTCCGCCGGAAAGTGGGCCTCCTGTTTCAGGACCCCGATGACCAGCTCTTCTGCACGACAGTGCTCGAGGACGTGGCTTTCGGCCCGCTCAACCAGGGTGCAAGCCAGGACGAGGCATGTCAAATCGCGCGGGAATGCCTGGCCCGGGTCGATCTTCGCGACCTGGCCGATCGTCCACCCCATCACCTCAGCTTCGGCGAGCGAAAACGGGTATGCCTGGCGGGGGTCCTGTCGTGCCGGCCCTCCGTGCTTGTGCTCGACGAGCCGACCGCAAATCTCGATCCCCGCGGCCGGCGCCGGTTCATTCACCTGATCGGGACGCTGCCCTCGACCAAGCTCATTGCCACGCATGACCTCGAGATGGTCCTGGAGATCTGCCCCCGGACGATTCTGCTCGACCGCGGCCGGGTTGTCGCCGATGGCCCCAGTCGCGACATTCTCGGCAATGCGGAACTCGTGGAGGGCCACGGACTCGAGTTGCCGCTCAGCTTGACGCTCCGACGCGAACCATAGAAAAGGAGCTCAGCAACCATGACCGACGGGGAACACGAGACGAATTCGAGAGCTGACGAAGCGCCGGGGTACGTTCGCGCCATCGAGCTGCACCGGGAGCACCCGGTCGTCAAGCATTGGTTCCATCAGATCACGCCCTGCGAGCTGCTTCTTCCAGGACAGGGGCCGGCCACATTCCTGATGATCGAGTTCCGGGACGGCGATCTCGCGGCGATGGTCTGGGGTGACGGCCAGGGCAACTGGGGCACCGGCGGCTGGCGGCCGCTGTCGGCGCAACGCGTGATGGACGTGGACATCGCTTACTTGCAAGATGCGCCGGCAGCCACCTCGTTCACGGATGTTCTGGACATGGTCGCGGCCCGGCGCCGGGAAATCGCGACCGTACCTTCGCCGGCGCGTCGGTGGTGGCGATTCGGGCGTTAAGATCTCCCTCCCTATTTCTCCACCGCCAGACCGACCGTCGTCGAGAATGCAAACGAACGGGGATTGCCACGGCGGCTTGATCGACCCGGTCGTTGATCTTGGACCATTCAGACCTTCCAATGCGGAATGCGGAATTCGGAATGCGGAATGAGGATTCAATTCGCATCGTTTTTATTCCGGATTCCGCATTCCGCATTCAGAAGCATTCCGCATTCCGCATTGTTGTTGACCGTTTCTGACCCTGGCCTGATCAGGTGCCAGACCTGGGGTTTCTTGGAGTCGTCAAATTCCGCTCGGGACCCCGGCCATTTCCGCACAGGTCATGGCATGGTGTTTTTTTGGGGTTGGAAACCGGGATGCAATTAGTTTGCTCGGGCGCCTGAGCAGCGGATTGCTGTCAATACTAATCGCGTCCCAGGTTCCGTCCCCAGGGGGACCATACCGGGGGGCATGGGCAGGGGGGTGGAGGGGGACATTGAAGACGACCGTAGATCGCATCTCATGTTACACTCGCAGGGGTTGGAGCGCATGCTCTGGCGTGTCCAATGAGCGTTCTTCATTGGTCCGGCACAACGACTATCTCGGCCAGGCGCTCTGCCCGATCCATAAGGAGAACCATCATGTCGCACCCGCTCACGATTGACGTCCCGGAAGAGGTATTCTCGCACCTGAACAAGCTCGCCCTTCAGCAGGGTAAGACTCCCGAAACCCTCGCCCAAGAGCTGGTATCGACTGCCGTTCAGGAGTTGGAAGAAGATCCCTTGCTGCGATGGGCTGGCGCCATCGATTCCGAGATTTCTGATGTTGCTGAGCGCCATGACTACTACATCGGTCAGGCCCTCTATCGAGAGCTTCGCGGGAATCCTGATGAGTGATCTCTTTGCTGACACGTCAGGATGGGCAACCTGGCTCAATCGCAGAGAGTTGCATCACGGCCTGGCTGTGTCGATCATTGTCCAAGCCAGGCGAGTTCCTTTTCGGCTGGTGACGACGAATTACATTCTGTCCGAACTCGTTTCGGTCCTGACCAGCCCCTTTCGTATTCCTCGACCTCAGCAAATCCAGTTCTTGATCGCCTTACGCGCTGCCAACTGGGTTGAGGTCGTCCATGTCGACACCGCGCTCGACGCAGCCGCCTGGCAACTCTGGCAATCCCGCCCCGACAAGGAATGGAGCTTGGTTGATTGCGCAAGCTTCGTCGTCATGCAACAGCGCGGATTGACCGAGGCGCTGACGACCGATCACCATTTCGAGCAGGCAGGATTCGTGCGATTGCTGAAGTGAGGCTCTCCGGGCATCCCTTTAGCTTGAAAGGTTTGCGGCGATCGCTTCCCAATTCTCATCACAGCGAAATCAAGAACCCCGTTGCATCAAGATCTACGTTGGGGGTCGGAAACCGGGACGCGATTAGTTTGCTCGGGCGCCTGAGCAGCGGATTGCCGTCCTAATCGCGTCCCAGTTTCCGTCCACTCCAGTTTCCGTCCACTCGAGCTTTCTTGGCGCGAGGTCAGACTGATTTTCAGTTGATTCGCTGAGTTAACTAAGAAATCAGTCTGACCCCAAGAGCCTATGACCCCAAGAGCCTAAAATGCCTCGCCCAAGTGAAGATCGCTCAAACGTCGGCGGGGCCGCCCAGTTTAACAATATCGGACCTGTCCCGCTTTCCAATACTCGCTTTCCAATACTGTCCCGCTTTCCAATACCCGCGGTTGCGTGGCCGCCCCCGCCTAATGAGTAAAGCCTACGGACTGGCGGACTTGCCGTTCGTGCGGTAGATTGAGCTAGTGGATGTCATGATCTGCCGGAGGACGGAGCGTTGGCCCGGTTACCCCGTTCGGGAGTTAACGTCGGAATGCGCTTCGTCGATCTTTTCGCGGGCCTCGGCGGTTTTCACGTAGCACTTCGCAGGCTGGGGTACGAATGCGTTTTCGCCTGCGAGATCGAGCCGCAACTTAAAGCATTGTACGAATCCAACTTCGGTCTACAAGCCGCCGGGGACATCCGCTACATTGACCTCGACGCAATCCCTGAGCACGACATTCTTTGCGCGGGTTTTCCCTGCCAGCCGTTCTCCAAGGCCGGCAACCAGGAAGGCTTGCAATGCCTGCGGAACGGGACGTTGTTCGATAAGGTCGTCGAGATCCTAGACGCCCGTAAGCCCGAATACCTTATCCTTGAAAACGTTCCCAATCTGCTGCGGCATGACAAGGAGCGTACCTGGCTGGCCATGCGCCATCGCCTGGAGGCGGCCGGCTACCAGGTCGACGACCACCGCCTGTCGCCTCACCAATTCGGCATCCCGCAGATTCGTGATCGGGTGTATATAGTCGGCTGCCGATCGGGCCTTGACCAGTTCACCTGGCCCCAGCCCACCCCCAAGTCCGAAATGTCCATCGTGTCGGCGCTTGACAAGCATCCCCCGGACGCACGCCGGCTGACGCCGCAAGTGGTCGATTGCCTGAATGTCTGGCAACGATTCATCGAACTATATCCCAAAGACATATACCTTCCGACGTTCCCAGTGTGGTCGATGGAATTCGGCGCAACCTACCCCTACGAGGACAAAACGCCGCATAAGGCCGGACTTCGTGCCCTGTGCTGGTGCAAGGGTAGTCACGGCGCGTCGCTCCGCGATTTGCCAGCCGACCGCCGCATGCTTGGGCTTCCTTCCCATGCCCGCGTCGCGCAAGACAGGTTTCCCGACTGGAAGATCGAGTTTATCCGCCAAAACCGCGAGATTTATGCCAACAACCGCAAGTGGATCGACCGCTGGCTGCCCGAGATTCTGCGGTTTCCATCCAGCCTCCAGAAGCTCGAATGGAACTGCAAGGGCGGGGACCGCAACATCTGGCAGTATGTTATCCAGTTTCGTGCATCGGGCGTGCGGGTAAAGCGTCCCACCAGTTCTCCCTCGCTCATTGCGATGACAAGCACCCAGGTCCCGATCATCGCCTGGCAGCGCCGGTACATGACGCCCCGGGAATGCGCCCGCCTCCAGAGCTTGCAAGAGCTTAACCATCTCCCCACTGCCAGCACCGTCGCCTTTGAAGCCCTTGGCAACGCCATCAACGCCGATGTCGTGGAGAGAATCGTCCGCGCTCTCGTCACCGGCGCCGCATCGTCGAGTCCAAGCGTGGGCGCTAACGGGCTTGACGGCACGGGAGCGCATCGAGGAAGGCCGCTCGCTGTGTGAGCGGAAGCCAGGAGGATGCGCCCATGCCGAACGATAAAAATGCTGACAAGATCAATATCCGCCCTGAAGTCAGCATTCTTTCGGTCCTTCGGCACCTGAACTACAAGCCGTGGTTCGCTACCGCCGAGTTTGTCGATAACGCGCTTCAGAGCTACAGCGAGAGCCGCGGCCTGCTCGAATCACTTCACGGCAAAGGATTTACACTCAAGGTCGAGATCGAGCTTGACCCGGCTCCTCCGGGACGGATCCTTGTCCGCGACAATGCCGCCGGAATCGCAGAAAGGGATTATGCACGGGCGTTCAAACCCGCCGAGCCGCCATCGAATCGGTCAGGTCTCTCGGAGTTCGGCATGGGCATGAAGAGCGCGGCGTGCTGGCTCGCCGTCCAATGGTCCGTCCGCACCAAGGCACTGGGGGAGCCGATCGAGCGCACCGTCGCGTTCGACGTCGCGGATATCGTGCAGAACCGGATCGAAGAGCTTGATATCCGGACAGCAAAGTCCAACCCGAACAGTCACTACACCGAGTTGATCCTAGAAGGGCTGCACAAGATCCCCCAGGGCCGGACCGTTTCAAAGATCAAGGAGCACCTTGCCAGCATCTACCGCATTTTCTTGCGCAGCGGCACGATGGCGCTTTGGTTCAACGGCGATCCGCTGACCTTCCAGGACCCGCCCATTCTGCGCGCGCCCTACTACAAGACCCCGAACGCGGAGCCGGTCCTCTGGCGCAAGGAGATCGACTTCGATTTCGGGGAAGGGCAGAAGGCCACGGGATTCGCAGCCCTCCGGGAGAAAGCCTCCGTCTCAACTGCCGGATTCGCCCTGTTTCGCCGCAACCGCCTGATCCAGGGAAGCGGCGATGAGGGATACCGGCCCGATGCGGTCTTCGGCAAGTCGAACAGCTACCGCTACCAGCGTCTGTTCGGCGAATTGCACCTGGAAGGCTTCGAGGTGAGCCACACAAAGGACGGATTCCGGTGGGAGGAGCATGAGGAAATCTTCCTTGAGTTTCTTGAGCAGCACCTGAACCAACAGCCTCTGCCGCTGCTCTCCCAGGCCGAGGAATATCGGGTCCGCCCCTCGCGCCAATCACTCCAGGCCGGGGCAAAGACTGCCGCCGACCGGACGGCCGACGTGATCGCCCACGACGTCCCGGAGGTGCTGGAGAAAGAGATTGACGCAGGCCCGGACCCATGGCCGCCGCCTCACACATTGCCCCCGGCCGAATCCCTTGCCACAGAGCGAACCATCGACGTCGAGCTGAAGGGGCAGGCCTGGCGCATTATCATCGAGTTGGCCACCGATCCGGCTATCGGCGACTGGGTAAGCGTGAGCGACCGGCCCGCCGCCAGGGAAGCCGGCCAGGAGCGCCGCTGCATCTGCGTCCGCTTGTCGCTTGCGCATCCATTCATGGACCGCTTCGGCGGCACCGATGCCGCCAGCATCGAGCCCCTGCTGCGCCTGGCGGCAGCAATCGGCCTGGCGGAGACGGCGGCCAGAGAGGCGGGCGTATCCATGGCTGGCACCTTCCGGCGGAATATCAACGAACTGTTGCGCGACGCTCTTAGCAATCCATAGAGGACTGTCAGGCATGAGCAACGGAGACCATGACGGGCCAATGATCGTCGATATCCTCGCTGAGCCTGCCGGCGGCGGCTGGGACCCGCAGCCTGGACCGGAGACGAATGGGCTTTCCCTTCCAGCCCATGCACGCGACCACATCGTCAGCGAAGCGCAACGCATCCTCCGTCGCTGCATAGCGCCCGGGGCCGTGATCCAGAATCAAACAGGGCTCGTGGTCGGCTATGTTCAAAGCGGGAAGACCACATCCTTTACGACGGTGGCGGCGCTCGCGCGCGACAACGGCTACCGCATGGTCATCCTCATCGCTGGCACGAAGGATAACCTGTTCTCCCAGAACCGCGATCGCCTGATCGACGCGCTGCGGCTCGAATGCCGCCCCCGCAACAATCCCTGGCAACATATCTCTCAGCCCAAGATCCGGGATGAGTCCCACGTCGCCATCCGCGAGACTCTGCTGCAATGGGAATCGCCGACGGCATCGCCGGTGGAACGGCGCACGATTGTCATCACGGTGATGAAGCAACACCAGCATCTACAGAACCTCATCGATGTGCTTCGCCAAGTCGATCTGCAACACGCGACGACCTTGATCATCGATGACGAAGGCGACCAGGCCGGGCTCAACACGCTCGTTAATCAAGGCGAGGAGAGTACCACATACCGCCGGCTGCTTGCGCTCAAGGTTATTCTGTCCCGGCATTCCTATCTCCAATACACTGCCACGCCCCAAGCGCCGTTGCTGATCAACATCGTCGATGTACTCTCTCCCGACTTCGCAGAAATACTGACGCCTGGAGACGGATACATCGGTGGCGCTGAATATTTTATACGCCGCCCGAACCTGATCCGCGACATTCCCGTCGCACAGATTCAGACGCCCAATAATCCGCTGAACGCACCGCCGCCGACCCTCCTTGACGCCATGCGTCTCTACTTCACCGGCGTTGCGATCGGCCTCATCACCGGACAGCCCGATCAGAATTGCTCGATGATGGTTCATCCCTCGCAGAAGACCGACCCGCAGCGGCAGCTTTATAACTGGGTGTCGGCTACCCGCGAGCTGTGGCGGCAGACCATCGACCTTCCTGATGACGAGCAAGACAAGATCGATCTCATCAACCTGTTCCGGGCGGCATATGATGACTTGGTACCCACTGTCGAAAACATCCCGCCCTTCGATCAGGTCCGCGCCCGCCTTCGCCAGGCGATTTCCCAAACCTACATTCGCGAGGTCAACACGCGGGGAAGGCGCCGCACTCCCCAGATTAACTGGGGCGAAAATTATGCGTGGATTCTGGTCGGAGGACAAGCGATGGAACGGGGCTTCACCGTCGAGGGCCTGACAGTGACCTATATGCCCCGCGGGCTCGGGATGCGGAACGCGGATACGGTCCAGCAGCGGGCGCGCTTCTTCGGCTACAAGCGTGACTATGTCGGACTGTGCCGCGTATTCGTGGGGCCGGATGTGCGCCGCGCTTTCCGCGACTATGTCGAGCACGAGGAAGACATTCGCCTTGAACTGCGCCAATTCAGTAACACCGGCCGCCCACTTGTGGAATGGAGGCGCGAATTCTTCCTGCCTCGCCCGCTCCGTCCCACGCGCCACAATGTCATTGACATCCCTTATATGCAGATTCGATTCGGCGATACATGGATACATCCGAAGGGGCCGCATGATTCTGCCGATGCATTGGCGGCGAACCGCACCGTCTTCGAACAATTCCAGGCAGCGCATGCTTTCGGCCCATACGAGGGGCTGGACCTCCGCCAGGCCAGCGACCGAAACCTTGTGCTACGCGACGCATCGCTTCAGGCCGTCCACGAGGAGCTGCTGACCCGCTACCGCGTCACTCGGCTCGAAGATTCGCAGCAAATGGTGCCTTTGCTCAGGCTCATCCAGCTTCACCTGATCGAGCAGCCGGATGCGTTATGCACGGTGTTCCTGATGGCCGGGGGCAGGCGCCGCCGCCGCGATTACACGGACGATCGAGTCCAGCCCTTCCAAGGGCCGCAATATGCGACCCAGAATGGCCAACGCGTCCGAACGTATCCGGGCGATGCCCAGGTGCGAGACGATCAGTGCCTTACGGTGCAGATGTACTATCTCGACATCGGCACTCCGAATGACTTGATCGCCGAGAATGTGCCCCTGATCGCCGTCCGGGTGCCCGTGGCTATGGGACGGGATACTTTGATCCAACCCCAGGGGGGCGGTGCGTGAGCGGTGCTTTCCCGGATCTAGTCCGTCTTTTCGATAGCCTGCCCGCGCCTGCAAGGGACGTCGGGCTAGGAAGGTTTTGCGCTCAGCCCGTGCCCGGCTTCCCCGCGTGCGCCGTCGGTAAAGATACCAGCGGACATCCTGCACTGCTCATCCAAGCCGATAACGCTCAGCCCGGCACCCCCGCCCCGCTCGCGCTAGAGCACCTTTCGGTCATTCACCTCGTGAGCTGCCGCGTACAGGGACCCGATGACGGCGACCTGGAGCGGACACTCTCCGTCTTGCGATGCACGGAGGGCGATCGGGCGTTCCATGAGTTTTTTCTGCGCTCGTTACACCCGGTCATCGCCTCGTTGCCCAGCAGCCCATCCCGGCAGCAAATCGCCGATGCCATTGAACGGCTTATCGACCTCTTTCGCAAGATTACAGAAACACCGCGGAAAACCGTTGCCGGCCTCTGGGCCGAGTTGTTCGTCATCGCCAGCGCGGCCGATCCCTCGGCGCTACTTGCGTGCTGGCATTCCGCTCCGGAGGAGAAGTTCGACTTCGTCCGCGGAATCGAGCGGATCGAGGTGAAGGCGGCCTGTGGCGGCCTGCGCGTCCACCATTTCAGCCTTGAGCAACTCCGGCCACCGGCCGGCGCACAAGTCCTGGTTGCGTCGGTGATGCTTGGGCGAGCCGAGGGTGGCAGCAGCATGGCGGACCTAATCGACGCCATCCGGCAACGGGTTTCTGATCCAGAGCTGCTTATCCGCCTCGACATAGTTGTCGCTCACGCCATCGGCCAGGATTGGAGGAGCATGCAGCGGCGATCGTTCGACCGTCAGCTCGCAACCGCATCGCTTCGTTTCCTCGATGCATCCGGCATACCGTCGGTCCCCGTGCCCTTGCCGCCGGAGGTTTCCGAAGTCCGTTTCCGCGTCGATTTGACTAGCCACGATCTGCCCTTGCCTGCGCAGCTCATCGAACGCAGTCACCTCTTCCGTGCGGCGCTTCCTGCCCATTCCCAGCGCCCATAACAAACGCATATTCTGTTCTTCGCCGCTCAACGACTTCCTTGATCTGCCTTGCCGCTTCCTGGGGATTGCGCCTGATGTCCGTCTCCCAAAGCCGAAGGACCAGCCACCCGTCGCTTCTCAGCTGTGTCGCATGTTCTTGGTCTCTTTCCCGGTTCCGCGCAATCTTCGCGATCCAATAATCCGCGTTATGGCGGTGTCCAAGGGCGGCGCGCAGTTGATCCCAGTTCCTGCCGTGCCAGAAATCGCCATCACAGAAAACGACCACGCGAGCCGCGCGGAACACCAGATCCGGGTTGCCAGGCAGCTTGGCGACGTATTTTCGGTAGCGGACGCCCAGCTTCCACAACTCCCGGCGCAAGAGCAATTCGTGGCGCGAATCCTTCTTTCGATTCGCCCGCTTCGCGCGTGATGCGGCTTCGGATGCCGGCTTGAGGCCGTCGAAGCTCGGCGCTTTCCGGGAGCTTTTCGGTCCTTCTCCCATGCTTGCCATCCAGCCCGGCGGGCTTTTCGCCAGACCACTCGCAGCTCGTCGAAGACAGACGCCCACAGAAACGACGCCCAACGTGGAGCGATCGAGACTCGGCGCTATCAATGCACCATATCACTATGTTGTTGGATGAATTCCTACCCGGAGTCCATAGGCAGCATGCTGACTCTCGGCGACAACCAGTCTATCAGCTCCTGCGGGAGAACGCCCGATACCCAGTCCGCATTACGGTGACCCGGAGACAGCAACCGGTATCGTTCCAGCACCATCCCGTTCACCCTCCCGATTGGGGTAAGATAAAGGGCGTTTTATTACGCGACTTCCCCCTCTCATCATCCCATGACCGAGATGCGCATAGAATAAGACTGGAGAATCAACAGGTACGAGGCGGTTTTCACGCAACCGTTCGTCCAGACCCCGTGCAACCTCGCAGTTCTCTGGCATCCGAAGTACGCATCTGCCCTGCTTGACCCGAGGGTTTTACCTAAAATGAGGACAATCCGCTTAAGTTAGTAGTTCAATATCTGCGGCAGCACTTGGTCTAACATTTTTCCTCTAAGATCCTTCCCCATACATATCCAGTCATCACGATGTTTCACAATATCTTTTCTAAGTAATTCGTTAATCCTGAGTGTTTCCGGCGGCATGTAAACGAATGGAGCTTCACCGCAATACATCGTAGAGCGTATCTCGTAGTATTCATTTTTTCTGACGCCCAAATACAAAGGGTATTTTGCATGCAGCGCTTCGCATAAGCCGTCATATGACATTATCTTAAAGTCTAGCGGATTCTGCATCACTTTCAGCCGCCGAACTCTCTCATCGTTGTCGGCAATTTCGCTCCGTCTACCCATCACAAGAACATATTTTACGTTGCAGGGATTGCGCAGGCGTTGGGGTCAGACCGCGCAGGCGTTGGGGTCAGACCGAGTTTCAAGTTAACTTGAAACTCGGTCTGACCCCGGGAGCCTCGACTCGGCCCCATAGTGGTTCTCGGGGACCGTGTGACTGCGAGTGGGATCCAGCAGATAGGCCACCGTGTCCAGGCCCTTGATCAGCCACAACCACCAGCCGTGTCCCTCCTTGCCTTCCAGGCGGACGAACACCGGCCACCGCGTCTCATCGCCTTGATGCAAATCCCCTCGAGGATTTCGCTGCTTGATCGCCTCGTAAATCGGCCGGAGTAGGAGTTCCAACCGCTGCAAGCCGTCGGTCACAGTGCCCGCCGCCAAGTTCAGACCCAACAGCCGCCAAGAGGCTAGCAACCGCTCGGTGGGTCGATAGGTGAAATACTTGTCCAAGAGAATTTCGACCCAGAGCGAAATGCCGTACCGCCCTTTGGGAATTAGCTTGGGAGGAGGTGGGGCAGTGAAGGTGCGACTCCCC
>Ga0208565_1002141_pt1 | contig 10869 bp, 7 predicted proteins | sample Sb_taG_7_FD_187706 | JGI IMG/M metagenome (GOLD analysis project Ga0208565, IMG submission 187706) | Peat soil microbial communities from Weissenstadt, Germany - Sb_50d_2_FS metaG (SPAdes) (version 2) | ecosystem: Environmental > Terrestrial > Soil > Wetlands > Peat | place: Germany: Weissenstadt...
TGTTGGCGCTGCGGCCCCGGCTGAGCCCGAGGGCCGCCGAGCTCGTCCAGACCTGCAAGCGCCGCGGCGTCCGCCTGATGGTGGTGCCGAGAGGCAGCCGGCTCGGAGCGCAAGCGGTCGCGCGGAGGGCCGGGGTGGAGTTGACGGCGGCCGACGACGCCGTCGCGGTCGTTCGTGAGCTCCAGCAGCAGGGCAAGCTCGTCGCGTTGGTCTCCGACAGCGCGCTCGCGGCGCCGGCGTTCGCGGCCTGCGACCTGGCCATCGGCCTGACGCCGTCGTCGTTGGGGCGCTTCCCCGCCCGTGTCGACCTGTTGGCGGCCGACCTCGGGGCGGTCGCCGCCATCCTGGAAGCGGGGGCACACCGTGATGTGACGGTACGGGATGCGGTGCTGCTGTCGGCGGCGGCCAATGTCTTCGGTGCCGTCTGGGGCTTCCGCGACAGGCCGGGCGTCGAGCGCGCCTCGCTCGCCGTTTACGCCGCCGCCCTGGCCGCCCTGGCCGACGGCTGGGTCCGAATGCAGGGCGGGGCAAGGGCCGGCTCGTCCCTGCACTACCTGGTCGACCCTCGCCCCGAGCGCTGGGGACGACAGGCGGCGGCAAACGCCCTGCGCGCGTTCCGGACCTCCGAGGCCGGGCTCGCCTTCGGGGAGGTGGCCAAGCGGCAGCGGGCGGCGCCTCAGTCGACGCGGCGCCACGAGGTCCTGACCTCGATCCTCGACCAGCTCGGCTCACCGGTGAACGCCATCCTGGGCGGCGGTGCAATCCTGTCGTTCGCGATCGGCGGCGAAGCCCTGGAGGTCATCATCATCGCCGCGACCGTCGCCCTCAACACCGTCCTCGGCGCCTGGCAGGAGCACCAGGCCGGTCGGGCGACCGAGGCGATGCGGCAGTTGGGCACCGCCACCGCCCGCGTCTTGCGCGACGGCGCTCCCGCGGTCGTCCCGGCGTCGGACGTGGTGCCGGGTGACATCCTGCTGGTGGAGCCGGGTGACAGGGTGCCGGCCGACGCCCGCCTGCTGACCGCCCACGGCCTGGAAGTGGACGAGGCGCCGCTGACGGGCGAGTCGGTACCGGTCTCCAAGCACGCCGAGCAGGGGCCACCCGAGGCCCGCATCGTCCTGGAGGGGAGCGACGTCGCCGTGGGGACCGGGCGCGCCGTGGTGGTGGCCGTCGGCCGCCAGACCCGCCTGGGGTCGATCGCGGCGGCCCTCGACCTGGACGAGACGAGGCAGAGCACCTTCGGCTCCCGCCTGTCCCGACTGATGCAGCTCTCCTTGCCGGTCGCCGCGGCTGGGGGGATCACCGTATTCGCCTCCGGGCTGCTGTGGGGCAAGCCGGCGCTCTCCCAGCTCGGCGTGGGGGTCAGCATCGCCCTGGCGGTCGTGCCCGAGAGCCTGCCCCTCCTCGCCGGGACCGGTCAGGTGGGGGTGGCTCGCCGCCTGGCCGACCGGCGGGTGCTGCTCCGCCGCCTGTCGGCGGTGGAGGCGTTGGGACGGGTCGACGTCGCCTGTGCCGACAAGACCGGCACCCTGACCGAAGGGCGTCTCTCGGTGCGCCTGGTGGCCGACAGCGAACATGAGGCACTCCTGGCCACGCTGGCAGACGACGGCCTGCGGCAGGTGTTGCTCACGGCGGCACTGGCCAGCCCCCACCCCGACGCCGCGGGCGCGTCCGCGCACCGGACCGACGTCGCGATCGTCCAGGCCGCGCGTGACGCGGGCCTGTTCGAGGCACTGTCGCACGAGCGCCGGGGCGAGGCCCCCTTCGACCCGGGCCGGCCGTTCCACGCCACGGCCCTCGCGGACCGCGTCTGCGTCAAAGGGGCGCCGGAAGAAATTTGTCTCCGCTGCGCCCGCCTGCGCCGCGGCGACTGTGACTCGCCCCTGGATGAAGCAGGCCGGCAAGCGCTCCTGGATCGGGCTCGCAGCTTGGCCGACCGGGGCCTCCGCGTCCTCATGGTTGCGGAAGGCTCCCCCGACGTGCCGCTGGAGGACCCCGGGAACCTGGTGGCCCTCGGCTTCATCAGCATCAGCGACCCGCTCCGGCCCTCGGTGCCGGCGGCCGTGCAGCGCTGTCGCGAGGCGGGGGTCCGGCTCGTCATGATCACCGGCGACCACCCGGCGACCGCCCGGGCCATCGCGCGGGAAGCCGGCATCCTCGATGAGGACGGGGAGATCCTCACGGGGGGCGAACTCGCCGAGCTGCCCGAAGACGAGCTGGACCGGCGGCTGGAACAGGCGCCGGTGATCGCCAGAGCCACGCCGCTGGACAAACTCCGGATCATCGAGGGACTGCGACGCCGGGGCCACGTCGTGGCCATGACCGGGGACGGGGTCAATGACGCCCCTGCCTTGCGCCTGGCCGACGTCGGGGTCGCCATGGGCCGCGGGGGGACCGAGGTTGCGCGCCAGGCTGCCGCGGTAGTGCTCACCGACGACGATTTCTCCACGCTGGTGGAGACGTTCGTCGAGGGGCGCAGCTTCTGGCGAAACATGCGCCGTGCCCTCAGCCTCCTGCTGGGTGGCAACGTCGGCGAACTCGGGCTGATCGTCGGGGCGACCGTCTTGGGGTTCACCTCTCCCTTGAACACTCGTCAGATCTTGGTGGTGAACCTGATCACAGACGCCTTGCCTGCGCTCTCTGTCGCCATGCAGCGGCCGGAACACCGAAACCTCGCCGCGCTGGCACGGGAGGGGACCTCGGCGCTCGACGCGTCGTTGCGCCGGGACGTGATGAGGCGCGGTGCCGCAACCTCTCTGCCCGCGCTGGCGGCCTACATCATCACCCGGCGTACGGGCAGCCGGGAGGAGGCCGGTTCCACGGCCTTCGGGGCGATCGTAATGAACCAGCTCGCTCAGACCTTGGACGCCGGCTGGTCGGAAGGGAACCTGAACCGATCGGTCTTGGGGGCCGTGGGTGGGTCGGCCGGCATGCTACTGGCCACACTCAGCGTCCGGCCGCTCCGCGACATGCTCGGGTTAACCGCACTGACACCCCTGGGCTGGGGCTTGATCGGGACGGCGTCGCTCGCCGCCGTGGCGATCAGCCGCGGCTTCTCTTCGGGCAACTTTCCCCTTGCCTTCTCACCCGACCTGGCCCACGACCCGAAGGAGAAGACGAACCCCCGACTGCCTTCATGAACGCGGCGTGCGGCGATGCTGCGTAGGCGGGGAGTGTGGCGGAAAGCGGTGAGGAAGTCGCTGAGCATTTCTTGTGTGGTCACGATCTCCACACTTTGGAGGGCACGACTGGCCATGAGGGCGGCCGCGTGCCATTGATCCCTCTGGTGCGAAAGAGCGATCCAGTACAGGGAATCGGCCAAGACACGCCTCATTCGACCGGTCGCTTCGGCGTGCCGTAGATGTCGAGTGATCGTGCTGCTCGGAGAGGTCGGTGGGCAGTTTATCCCATACTTCGTCGGGGATACCGGCGGTGAGCTCCTGAATCTCTTCCCAGATCGGCTTATGAGGTGCGACGGCTGGCTTCTCGCCGACGGTGGGTGGCGGCGTCACCGGCTGCTGCTTGAGCTGGCTGAGCAGCAGGCGTGCGGCCTCGGCCATCGCGTCGTCGATTGATGGGAACTGGCCGCTGTGGACGGCCTCGCGGATCGAGCTTTCCAGGTTCTCGGGTAATTGTATCGTCATAGTTAAGATGTCCTTCGGCTCCAGCCTACCACAGCCGCCGATGCTTGCCAAGTCGGATCAGTGCGTGCATGCTGGCTGAAATTGCTCCTTCCAATAGATTCACTACGGGATGCGAGTGTTCGGGGCTTGGGACGGCGAGCTCTACCGGCCCACGTTCTGATTTCGTGGTTTCCCGGGCTGATTGCGGCTCCGCACGACGGGTTCGAATTCGTTGATTCACCGCGATCGGACAAAGGGACGCGACTCGCTTCAAGAGGCAGGGAACTCCAGAATCGAGCTGCGCCCCGGTTGTCCCATCAAGAGTCAACTCACGCCAGAAACCTGTCCACCTGGGGCAGGAGCTTGGCGAAGTCAAGGTGGCTGTGGCAGGCAGCACGGGCGGCCGCGAGGTCGGCATCGTGCCAGTCGCGTTCTTCCTCGGTCAACCCGGCGTATTCCTCGCGGGCCATGACGCGTGCGCCGTGATGCTCGCGGACGCTCCTTCCGCGCGACACGCTCGGCCATGTGGTCCATCTCGAGGGCAAAGTGGGTCTTCTCCGCCAGCCTGATCTCGGCGGAAAGCTCGGCTTGGGCAGACCCTGAGCCGTAGCGGCCTGAGCCGCCATGGCGGTCACGGCACCCGCCGCCAGAGACTCGCGGCGGTTGGCCCGTCGTTTGGGAAGGTCGGTCGACTCCTCCTCGGATGCCCTACGGCAAGGGGTTCCCACCAGTCACGCCGTAGACTTCGCCCGTGACGTAGCTCGATTCCTGCGAAGCGAGAAAAACATAGACCGGTGCCAGTTCGGCCGGTTGGCCGGGTCGGCCCAGGGGAACTTGTCCCCCGAAATGCGGAATTTTCTCCGGCGGCTGGCCGCCGCTCGTCTGAAGCGGAGTCCACACCGGACCGGGCGCCACGGCATTGACGCGGATACCCTTGGCGGCGACCTGCTTGGCCAGGGCCTTGGTAAACGCGACGATCGCGGCCTTGGTCGAGGCGTAGTCGAGAAGCGTTGGCGAAGGCGAGTACGACTGGATCGAGGCGGTGTTGATGATGGCCGCGCCCGCCGGCATGTGAGGCAGTGCCGCCTTGCACAGCCAGAACATCGCGTAGACGTTCGTCTTGAACGTCTCGTCGAACTGCTCGGTGGTGATGTCGGCGATGCTCTCGCGGGCCTGCTGGTGCCCAGCGACATTCACCAAGAGGTCGAGACCTCCGAGCGCTCCCAGCGAATCGGCGACGAGCTGCGAGCAGAATCCCTCATCTCGGATGTCCCCGGCAAGCGCCACGGCTTTCCGGCCGGCTGTTTCGATCAGGGCGATGACCTCTTGCGCATCGGGTTTTTCGCTGGGCAGGTAATTCAGTGCGACATCAGCGCCTTCGCGGGCGAAAGCGATCGCCACCGCACGGCCGATGCCCGAATCAGCCCCGGTGATCAAGGCCCTCCGACCCTTGAGGCGGCCGAAGCCCTGGTAGCTCTGCTCGCCGTGATCGGGCTTCGGCTCCATTTCCCGCGCCAGACCGGGCGGCGGCTGCCTCTGCTCGGAAAACTCGGCACCAGGATATTGCTTCGTCGGATCCTGCATCTCGTATTGGTTCTGGGACGATTTTAACTTCATGGTGCGAAACTCCACTTGCAAAGGGACCCACGCACTTTCCCTCCGGTGCGTTTCCGGTGACAGGGCAACATCCGAACACAAGCAGAAAGCATGCCGCTCAACGCTGCGACGGCCACACTGCCTGACCCTGCCGGCATTGATTCCCTCGGCGCGCCGTTTGCTAATATCATGGGTCGCGAAGGTGCACGACCACATTCACCTGAACAAGGATCACAAGGAGGTTCAGGCCCAGTGGCAGCCGGCCTGAGCTGAGGTCGGCGGAAGTGGCGACGTTGCGGGCCGGGCGATCCCCGGCCCGGGTCGTCCATGGCCACCGCTGCTTCGATCAGGCCCGGCGATTCGGAAACAGCCCGTTGGCTCGCAGGTGGTTTCGCTTGACCCGGCCGCAAGCATGAGGCAGGCTATTTCGTGGGAAACATCCGGACCAAGTCGCTCGCCGGGAAGATTGAAGAACATGAGTTCCGTCAGTTCAGGCCGCGGAGTCCTCGTCACGGGGGCGACCGGGCTGCTGGGCAGCCATCTTGTTGAGAAGCTGATCGGCCAGGGGTACCGGGTCAGGGCCTTGGTCCGCCAGTCGGGCGAGACAGGGTTTCTCGAGGGGCTGGGAGTCGAGATCGAACGCGGTGATCTCACCGATCCGAGGGTCTGCGATCGGGCCGTCCGCGATGTTTCCTGGGTCTTCCATTGCGCGGCGAAGGTTGGCGACTGGGGAAGCTGGAAGGAGTTTCAGGTGGCTGGGCTCGAGGCCACGCGCACGCTCGCCGAGGCGGCCGCACGCGCCGGAGTCGAGCGGTTCGTCCACATCAGCTCGACGAGCGCCTACGGCCATCCGCCCGATCAAACGACCCCGATCGACGAGACGGCTCCGCTGGGGCAAAACATCTGGGTCCTGGATCATTACACCCGCAGCAAGGTCGAGTGCGAGCGGCTGCTCTGGGACATGGCCGCTTCCGGCCGCCTTCGCCTGACGGTCATTCGCCCAAGCTGGCTTTTCGGCGAGCGTGACAGGACGACGATTCCCCGCCTGATGCAGGAGTTTCGCTGGAATCGGGTGTCGATTGTCGGCAGGGGCGATAATCCGCTCAGCGCAGTGTATGCGGGCGTGGTTGCCGACGCGGCCCTGCTGGCGGCCCGTGATCCGAATTCCGTGGGCGAAGCCTATAACATCACGAGCCATTGCCGGATCACCCAGCGCGAGTTCCTCGACATGTTGGCCGATGCCCTGGGTGTTCCCCGGGTCACCTCGCACTATCCGTTCTGGTATGCCTTTTACGGAGGCCTCGCGCTCGAACTTCGGGAGCGGCTGCTACTCAGCAAGAAACCGCCGCGGGTCACACGCTACGGGGCCTGGCTGCTGGGACGTTATCTCGAGTATAGCACCCAGAAGGCGCGTAGGAAGCTGGGCTGGGCTCCGGCGCTGACTTATCGTGAGAGCATTGCGCGGACGATTGGCTGGTTCATGGAGGACGAGGCGGCGCGCGTTCCTCATGACCGGATGCCGCCCTTGGTCCGGATCAGCTTCTTGCTGAGGGATCTCAGAAAGGAACATTCGGAGCCTGGGTGTTACCCGGCCGCGCTGGGTTCGCTGGCGGTTGACCGGGAGGCGGAGGTGCGGGAGAAGTTCCGGGAGCCGGGGATCCCGGACTGACGGCACCCCCCGTGTCTTCGACCGGCAGGACACAGCGGAAACCGACATAGGTCAGCCGCTTTTCCAGTATGATCCCCTGACGGGCCGAAGCGCTGCCGGACTTCCGATCGCCCTTGACCACGAGCTCCAGCGACCTTGGCTTGGCGGTCGGTCCGGTGGGGTTCACCACGGGCTGGTTGAATAGCTGGTGGTAAAACTTGGAATCGTACCAGTCTTTCGTCCACTCCAGGACGCTCCCCCCCAGATCGTGAACGCCATAAGGAGAGGCGTCCTCGGGAACCGACATGACCGGCTCGACCTGGCCCGGGGTACGCGGCCTTACCAGGTTGATGGGCTCGGAACCCCAGGGGTAGAGCCGGCCGTCGGTCGAGCGCGCGGCCATCTCCCACTGAGCCTCGGTTGGCATTTGCTTGAGGGCCCATTCGGAATAGGCCTGAGCATCGCGGGCATTGACCATGACCATGGGCAGCGTTTCGGACGGGTTCTGCCGGAAATCCTCCGACCAGCTACGGGGGGGCTGGCCGCGGTAGTGCATTTCTGCAAGGAAGAGCCGGAACTGGCGGACGGTCACCTCATGCTGATCGATGTAATAGGTGGACAGCGAGACTTTGTGGGCGGGGGCTTCCGCCGTCGATCCGTTATCGTTGCCCATGGTGAAGGTTCCCCCTGGGACGAGCACCATCGGGGCACCGTCGCGGTTGCCCACGATCGCCAGCGGCCAGCCAGAACTGTGAATGCCGGCCTCGGACTTGGCCGTGAATCCGCTTGGCAGGATGCGGACCGTCGTGGGCGTCTTGCCTGCGCCGGCAGTGGTGCTGGCCATCGCCAGCAGAGAGGGATGCGTCGGCGTGAGCTCAGCCGGATTGGCCGGCAGCGTTAATGTGGCGTTGCCGGTGGTCTGCTTGGGCTGGGCGGTCACAACCTGGGTCGGTTGAGTTTCCGGAGGAGGAGCCGGTTTCGGGGCGGGTTCGGCATTGACCGCGGGGCGATCCAGGAAGAGGGGAAGGTTTTGCTTGGGCCGCCCGAGCGTCTTCGACGCCTCGTCGGCCGACCTGGTGCCCTTATAAGACTTCACCACGGTTTCCAGGAGGCTGATGGCCTGGTCGGTGCGTCCCGCCTTGGCGTACTCTCGGGCCCGGTCGAACATGCTCTGGGCCTCGAGATCCAGGTCCTTCTTGGGCGCCGGCGCGACTGCCACGGGGGGTGGTGGCTCATCTCCCGTCATCATCATTGGGTTGGGATCATAGATGAACAGCTTGAAGAAGATCCAGCCGAAGATTCCGATGCAACCGGCGATTAGCGCGCCCACGATCAATCGCCCGCGCTGGCGAGCCTCGTAGGTGTCGAGCGCCGGGGTTTCCTCGACGAGCACCTTCTTTTCGGAGCCCTCGTCCCCGGGCGGCTTGTTGCTTTCCTTGGGTTTCGCCTTCCTTGCCCGCTGGCGAACCTCGGCGGATCGGACCGTTTCCTTGGCTGACTGCGCCGCTTCCTGCTTCTTCTTCGCCTCGGCGGCCTCTCTCAGCTCTTCCTCTTCGTCCTCATCCGGTTCGGTCTTCCAGAGACGAGGCAAAGGCTTCCCCGCCGTGATCGGCGCCTTGGGTTGCCGGGGTTCCGGCACATCGGCCAGATCATACTCTCCCTGGTCTTGATCGCTCACGGCCGGGATTTCCCTGAACAATCCACCCCACTCGATCTCCCTGTACCAGCCTAACGCTTTATCCTTACGTCGCACAGACCCAATTCAGGACGCTCTGCTCGGTGCCTCAAGGAAAGGTCGCCTGTTCATGCATGGCTCGTTGCCCGCGGAGCCGCGGGCGGCGACAGGATCATGGTCACTCCCCGACTTTCCCTGGTAAACTGCACTCAACACAACCCGAGACCATCTGAGAGCCTGATGAGCGGGGTGATCTTGAAGGACTTCTCCTGGGAGAGGATGATTGCCGCAGTGGAAGACGTACGAGAACGAGCGTGTCGAGCGGCCGGCGCGTTGAGAGGGGCCGGCATTCCCCATGTCATCGTGGGAGGTCATGCTGTTGCCGCCTGGGTTGCCCGGGTTGACAAAGAGGCCGTGCGGAATACCAAGGACGTCGACATCCTTATCCGGCGAATCGATTTCCCCTCAGTGATCGAGGCTCTTCAATCCGTCGGCTTCGTGCACCAGTACATCGCGGGCGTTGACATGTTCCTGGATGGCCCGGAGGGATCGGTCCGCAGCGCCGTTCACATCATCTTTGCATCAGAAAAAGTGCATTCCGACTACGTGGCACCCATGCCTGAGGTCACCGCGTCCGAGGCGGGACCCGACTTCCCGGTGCCCACCCTCGACGCCCTGGTGCGAATGAAGCTGACGTCCTTCCGGCTGAAGGACAAGGTTCATCTCATGGACCTTCTTGATATCGGACTCATCGATCAGGGCTGGTGCGATCGCCTGCCTTCCGAGCTTGGCATCCGGCTCGAAGAATTGATCGATGAGCGCGAACGGGAGCGCTAGTGGCCTCGCTTTCGCGATTGACCTCTTAGTCATTGCGCCTTACCATCCCGGCCTCGGGGACCGGGAGCCCCATTTGCGGCTTGATCGAGGGAGGTCATGGATGCAAGTGATACTGAGCTTACTGAATGGCGGCTCTGGGCGGAGTCGACGAAACGCCCGACTCGAACGTCGCACCGAAGGCGGTGGTCTCGCGGGCTGGAGTTCCGGCAACGAAGGGCGGGCCCATGGTCGCCTTTGAGATTCGCGACATCCGGGTGTCCAGCCCCGAATGGCGGAGAAAGCTCATCTTGCGAATGCAGCCGTTTGAGAGGCGAAGGAGCCTCGAGGACACGCACGTAAACGCTTGATGCAGGCGGCTTAGGGGTCAAGAAAGCACTATTCAGTGACGACCCATTTTCCCTTCCAGTGATGGCCCCTTTTCCGTTCTTCGGACGTCCTGCCCTGATTAACTCAAGAGTACCCCTCGCCGTGATGTGAACCGCCAGGTGGCCATCGGCCAAGCGTATTCTCGACACGAACCCTTCCCTGAAGAGGCTCTCCAGGCTGGGCGCCACCTCGTGTAACCGGAGCCCGGTGTCGGAGACGATCTCGGCGTCATGCGCGTGGCCGTACTGGTCCTTCGGCAGGCCGTGAACCGCTTGAAGGACCAGCCACTCCGGCCCGGTGAGCATCGTCTGTCTTCCTCGAAGGCAGCAGGCGGCGAGCATCGGCCGCCTCGGATGGGATCGTTGACAAACGATCGCTTCTTGATTAGGCTCGCGTGGACCTAGCTCACATGCCGAATGGCATAGGGGTTATTGATTTCCGTCGCCGAAAGCCCCACCCTTACGGTGCCAGGACGCAGCCGATATCGCCTGAGTCCCGTGAACCGGAGCCGAGTAAGGACATGGCCAAGCTGATCGGTGCCCAGAGGATGGTCTTACAGGCGACCCTCGACGCCCAGGGCGAGACAACGAGCTACATAGCCGATACGAAGATCGCCGAGGCTACCCAGATCGCCATCAAGGACGTGAGGGACTGGCTGGAGACCCTGGGGGGCAACGAGTACGTAAGTGTCGCCCGGACCAAGGCGGGGTTGAGCGCCTCGGTCACTGCGAACGGGCGACTGGCCCTCGGGCAGTTCAGGCCGTTTTCATCATCGACGCCCGGCCCCGCCCCCCTTCCGACAACGAAGCCCCCACTTTCTCCGACGGGTCCGTCAGGAACCTCCTCGCTCGCAAGCACCAAGCTACCTGACGCCCAGCCGACCGCCCCACGCCAGGCGATCCGCCTCTTTTACTCCTACTCCCACAAGGACGAGGAGTTGAGGAAGGAGCTGGAGGACCACCTGTCGCTGTTGCGGAAACAGGGCGTCTTCCGGCTCCGGGAGCGATCCGAAAGAATCGGTGCCTTGGAGCGGGGTTTCTCTTCTCCCACACGCCCGTTGATAATCGTCGTTTTCCGACACTCCCGTCGCAAGGGGAACGACCATGCCCAAGCGCAAACCCAGC
>Ga0208565_1002150_pt1 | contig 10841 bp, 9 predicted proteins | sample Sb_taG_7_FD_187706 | JGI IMG/M metagenome (GOLD analysis project Ga0208565, IMG submission 187706) | Peat soil microbial communities from Weissenstadt, Germany - Sb_50d_2_FS metaG (SPAdes) (version 2) | ecosystem: Environmental > Terrestrial > Soil > Wetlands > Peat | place: Germany: Weissenstadt...
GGTTGGGCTAGCGCTATGAAGTCGTATTGTACTCCCAGGGCGTTCCCGGCCGCATGTCCCTGGCTGGGTCCCTAGCCGGGGTTGAGGGCAGACATCCCTTCCGACGACCATCGATGAGAGAGTGTCTGTCAAGCGACTTCCTCAAACTCAGAGCTCCCGCAAAGCGTCGCGCTGACCCCCTCTCTCATAGTTCTAAGATCATTTATGCAACTTTCGCCATTTTCTGTTGATCATGTAGAGTGTGGGATTCTGCGCGCCACGGATCCGCATCATTCGGCCTCCGGCGGTTGCACGTTTCGGTTTGTCAGTGGTCATGCTCGGCGACGAACAGCGAGGCCGGCCTATAATCGAGTTGCTCGCTCTGCTCGGCGCCGATCTGGTCCCCGGTCAGTTCTGGGGCGCGGACGAGGCGGGCGAAGATCGCCGTCGTGGGCTGGGCCACCGCCAAGTCGCCCGCCGCAGGCTGGGGTGCTGACCACGACAGGATGAGCAGGTTGCACAACCTTGACGTCGTTCCTGCCAGCGGCGGCACAGGTCAGCAGCCGCCTCTGGCCAGGTCGGGAACTGGAATACGAAACCTGACTGGAGTAGTCGACGCGGGACAACACGCCGACTTTTCAGGATCAACTCGGTTTCCGTCCTCATCAGGAAGGTACCAATCTCGAGCATCCACTTTGTCGCCGGTAAGCCGACGCCGGTCCCCCATGCGTCACGGAGGGCACGCATAAACTCAGCGTTGGGTATCGGATTCGGCGAGGCGAGGTTGACCGGCCCCTCCAGTTCAGCACTGTCGATCAGCCAGTAGACGGCCCTGATGAAGTCCTGATCATGGATCCAGGAGACATACTGGCGGCCGTCTCCGTTGGCCCCGCCCAGCCCCCAACGCGTCAGTCCCAGCAGAACATCGAACACACCGCCGCGATCGGGGCTCATCGTCATGGCCGAGCGAAGCATCACCTTCCGGGTCCGTGGGACGACGGCTTCATTGGCTGCTTGTTCCCACGACTTAGCCACGTCGATACTGAACTGCCAGGTGGCCGGGACGCCCTCTTCCGAGCCGCCCAGGATACCTGTCGCCTCGTCGTTCGGCGAGTCGAAGCGATGGGCGTAGATCGTAGCAGTGCTCGCCTGCAGCCAAACCCGGGGCGCCCGAGCGGCTTCGGCAATGGCTTGCCCGACGGCGCGAGTCGAGTTGATTCGGGAATCCTTGATAACGCGCCGATTCTTGGCAGTGTACCGGCAGTTAACGCTTCGGCCGGCCAAGTTGATCACGGCGTCTGATCCGTCGATTTCAGCCGCCCAATCGCTGAGGGTCTCAGCATCCCACCGGACAACCCGCCAGGCAGCCTTCCCCTGGCCGCGGCTAAGCACTACCACTTCATGGCCGTCAGCGACGAAGGCACGGGCTAGCAGAATACCGACCTGCCCGGTTCCTCCAGGAATCACGATCTTCATGTAGTGAGCTTCCGAACGTTTTTCTTGGTAAAAGGTTTGAGGCTACATCTTCCTACACTGATAGCGCCGATGCCAGAAGCGCAACTGTCTCGCGTTATCTTTGAAATCTCGTAGCGTCTTTTCGCTCCCGCCCCCTTTTTTTCCCGCGCGGTCGACAGATGCAGGCGCCAGGACAGTGACTATTCTAATTCGACGTCCGCCGGTAGGGCTCAACTCCAGCACGCTCAAAGTGTGGGTCGAGCCGTTCGGCCAACTTTCTCCAGTGATGGTGGGGCACCGCCGGATAAAGGTGATGTTCGAGGTGATAGAGATGATCGAAGGCGATCAACTGAACGAGCCGTCCACGAAAGAGACGAGTCTGGGTCAGCGGCTCTTGAGCACGTGCGTCGTGGGGGATGTAGACTGTAATCAGCGGAAAAAACCAACTGCCCCCGATGACGAGCGCGACGTAAACCAGCGGCCCGGGACTCCAGCGGAACATCACAACAGCCATGATGATCAGTACCACGATTCCGATGCCTTCGAGCAGCAGCCGCGGCCGCATTGGCTTGTACTTGTGCCACGCCCAAAGCCAGAGTTGAAGTTGCAGGGTTGGCCCGCTGACGATGGCCCTGAACAGTGAGCCGTGTGCCGTCGCGCCTTCGATGTCGTCATCGTCGAGCAGGTGCCGATGGTGGTTCAAGTGCGAGAGACGATAGGCCGTGCCGCTGCGTAGTGAGAGCAGTTCGATCAGGCTGAGCATGAAGTCATTCAATCGGCGCGGCAAGTGCAGCGTGCCGTGCACCAGGTCGTGCGAGGTCGAACCGTAGGTGACGAAGGAGAGCATCATCATCGAGGCGACCGCCAGCGGCCAACAGGGCCACCATGCAAAGAGCACGTAGCATCCCATCGCGACGAACGGCAGTGCCAGGGTAATCAATAGCTGCAGGGGCGTGACACGGAGCAGATCGCCACCGAGCTGACTGAGCGTCGGCAGGTGCTGATCGGTTGAGTGATCCGCGGCGGTGCGCATTTCTTAGTTCGCTGCGTGGACCGCGCCACACATGGACGACCGCGTGAGCGCAAGCCCGACGAAAAAAAGGAGAGCACCGGTTACTGCCGGTGCCAGATGGCCGGCGTCGTTATATCCGATCAACGGATGGACTCCGATGGCGGTGCTCCAGCCGGCGATACCGCCGATCAACAATGCTTGCCAGAGCGAGCGAGAAGGTGCGCCGTACCAGACACAGGCGAACAGGAGAAGGCCTGCCGTGGCGACAGCGCCGCCAAACCCTGCGCGGTCGTGGGCGATGAGCGGGATGAGACGCGGATTGATCGAGTCGAGCTGCCCCCGGTCTAGCCCCATGAACGTCAAGTCGGTCGGTACAAACACACGGGTCGTGCCGATGGCTTGGATCGTAAACCCTGCGCCAAGCATGCCGATAGCGGCCATGAGCAGGCACATGCGACCAACACCCGCACCCGACCGCCAATGCGTTTCGGCACTGGCACGCAGTAAAGATCGCCACGACGCGTCATCGCCGCTGGATGCTGCCTTTTTTAGTACCAATCGACGCGACATCCATAGTCCGGCGATGAAGCACGGCAGAAGGGCGAGAGTTGCAGCGCCATGCCACGTGTCGAGATAGCCATAACCGAGATACGTGAGAAAACTGCCGAAACCCATAACGCCACTAACACATAGCGCCCACCACGCCCACGCATCTCCGGCTTTGAGCGGAAACGCCGCCAGCCACAGGTATAGCACGGCGATTGCGATGAGCGAGCCACCGAAGCTCACGCGATCGTGGAACATGAAATGAACGATCCGACACTCATTGATACTGCACAGATCCTGCGCCGCCATTTGAAGGAATTCGGTGTCATGTGGCAGAAAATGACCGGTCGCGGATTGAAACAGCGCAAATGCGCCCGTCAGCGCCAGGCAGACCCCGGTCAGGGAAACCAAGGGTCGACCATCACCGACCATCGCTTCCAGAAATCCACGCGATTCTTCGGGCACAGTTTGCTCAGGGCGGGGATGCCGCTCCAGCCTCTTGAAGCCACGCAATCTGAGAACCTGAAGCCGGGAGTATGATAATACTGTTTCCTCTCTATTTATATCCGGCTGTTCCCTTTCCCGAGATTGCGGAGGCGGTTGCCGATGATGATCAAGACGGCGGACCATGTGAACCCGAATTCGATGGGGGACCAGCGAAGATCGACGTGCATGAGCAGGGCCAATCCATAAAAGGCCAGTCCGAAGGCATAGCACCGACCCCAGTAGCTGCTGCCCAGGACGACGAACGCCATCCCTGTCAGCGCTGCCACGAGCGGATACACGTTCAACTCAATCGCCGTGGCCCAACCGGCAGCGAGTCTGTAGGCGATGGCCAAGATTACGCCACTGCCAATGTAGCCGAGCCAAGTCGACAAAAGGAGGCGTTCGACCCCGCGCGCCGGTAGAACACTGGACGGCCGAAAGCGCCAGTAAATCAGCCCGAAACAAGCAACTCGGCTGACCTGGATCATCGGGAAGAGCCAGATCGGCTGGTTGGTGAGAATGACCAAGTTCAAGATCATCTCGGTGAGCAGCACGACGACGGCGAAGCCCCAGAGCATGGGGCCGTATGCACGGAACTGGACGTCGTATTGGCTGCGCCGCAACGCCGAGTCCACGCGCTCCAACCAGTTGATGCTCTTGGCGCTGATGGCCTCTCCGGATAAATGCCGCTCGAGCTCGAGAGCGAGGGCTTCGGCATCGGCGTAGCGACGGTGGGGATCTTTTTCCAGGCACTTCAGGCAGATCGTCTCAAGGTCGCGGTCGACGTTCGGATTCATGAGTCGCGGCGGCGCCGGCAGATGCTCCATGACCTGGTTTAGCGTATCCATCGGGGTTTCGGCCCGGAACGGAGGACGACCCGTGAGCAACTCGTACAGGATCGCTCCCAGGCCATAAACGTCGGCGGCCGGCGTCAGATCTTGGTTGCCTGCGACCTGTTCGGGCGCCATGTAGCTGGGCGTTCCCATGATCGCCCCCGACTGCGTCAACCCGCTGTCGGTCTCGACCCTCTTGGCCAAGCCGAAGTCGGTGACGTACGGACGGCCCTCGCGGTCGAGCAGGACGTTCGATGGCTTCAAGTCGCGATGGAGGATCCCCCTCTGATGGGCGTGGTGCACGGCGCGGGCCACGGTGGTCAACAATCGGGCCGCGGTCTTGGGGTCATCCCTGAACCGGGGCACCTCGCGGGCGAGGCTGCCGCCCTCGACCAGCCGCATGCTGAAATAGTGCTGCTCCTGGTGCCGGCCCACCTCGTAGATTGGCACGATGCCAGGATGGTTGAGGTTGGCCACCGCCTCAGCCTCGAAATAGAAGCGTCGGACATCAGTTTCGTTGGCGAGCTGACCGGCCAGGATCATCTTGAGCGCGACGGGTCGGTTAAGGCTGAGCTGCCGGGCCTCGAAAACGATGCCCATCCCGCCGCGGGCGAGCACGCGGATGATCTCGTAGTCGCCGAAGTAGCGGATGTGGGTCGGCTCGGACGCGCTGGGTGTGGCCGATGGAGCTTGCCCGAACACCGGAGCCGTGGGTTGATCGTGGGAAGATTGGGGCTGGTCGCTCGGCGGTATGGTGGACACCTCATGGACCAAGGAAGGCGCCGCGGACAGGATACGGGTCGCGGACGGCGGTCCAGGGGCGATGGTCGGCGCCTCGGCGATCGTGGAAGGATTCGGTGCCGTCTGGGGCTCGGCAGCCGTGGGGGGGCCGGATTCTGGGCGCGCGACCGTCTCCTCCGACGGGCGCAGCTCGCGCTCCAAGGCCTCCAATTCGGCCCGCAGTGCGGATCGGCCTTCGTGGGAGACGTCGACCAGATACTCCTCCATGCGCGGTCGGCACCCCTCCCGCCAGTCGGCCTCGAACCGACGGCAGACCGCGTCGATCTGGCGGGCCAGCTCGGGGTCCAATCCGTCGAGGTTCTGGCTGGGTCGCTCGCTCATCTTCAACGGCCCCTTGGTCGGAGACGCGTCGGCCGCTTACGACCGCATCCGACGTCCGAGCGGCTGACCGAGCCTGGACATCGATGATGACAGTCTCGTTCCAGGGATATGTCCGTTTCGCACGCGATTGTGACATCGCGCTCGCGATCTGGGAGTTCGAGCGCGCGAAACGCTTCTTCGCCCGCCAGAGCCCACCCACGGTCATCCGCGTCGATCCGCCCGCACCCACATGCCAGGACGGCGCCGCGCGACGGCCGGCGGCGTCCGCTCCGTGAGTGTACCGGCTCGAGTGCGGCAACAATAGACTGTAATACCCTGTGCCACTGATCCGATCGCTGTGCATTGCCTGCCCTGCCTCTGCGAGCCGCTTGCATCGACGATCGGCGATTCACGGTGATCGTTACAGTGCGGCCGTTCGAGGGGTTGGAGCCCGTCATGAATCAACGATTTGGGTGGAATGCCTGATCGGGCGTGAGATGGTGGAGCTGCGCGGCCGGGTTGATTCACCTCGATCGCGGGGGCTGCTACAATTGCTGCAACCAGAAGATAACCCAGGGAACCGACCCATGCCGGACGACGGTGAGGGCTCGATCACGGGATGGATCGCCGGCATGAGGGCCGGCGACTTGGCGGCGGCGCAGCCACTGTGGGAGCGATACTTCGCGCGGATGGTCGACCTGGCGCGGGCGCGGCTGCGCGCATCGGGGCGCCGGGACGCCGCCAGCGACGAGGAGGATGCGGCTCTGAGCGCCTTTGACAGCCTCTGCGCAGGGCTGGCCAGGGGACAGTTCCCCAAACTGGCCGACCGCGACGACCTCTGGCGGCTCCTGGTGGTCATCACCTCGCGGAAAGTTCAGGCGCAGAATCGCCACCGGCTCCGCCAAAAGCGCGGCGGCGGGCTGGTCCGCCCCGCCTCGGAAATCGCCGATGACGGCGATGACGACGAGCTTTTGGCTCAGGCTGTCGGCTCCGAGCCGACCCCCGAGTTCGCCGCCATGGTCGCCGAAGAATATCGAAGACTCCTCGACCGACTGGGCGACGATGTCCTCCGCAAGGTCGCCGTCCTCCGCATGGAGGGGTTCACCACCAACGCCATCGCCGACCAACTCGGCTGTGCCCGCCGCACCGTCGCGCGGCAACTGGCCCTGATCCGCCGCGTTCTGGCCGCGGATGCGGATTCGACCTGATATCCGTCACCGATGGAGAACCCGTGAGTGACGACGTTCGTATGAATGAGTCACAGGGGAAACGGCTCGCACCGGTTCGCCGGCTTCGCGCCTCGATCCTCGAGATGATGTCGCCGGTGGCCGCGCTGGCGGTGTCGTTCCGCTGGCCGGGGTTGACGGTCCCGGTGGGTCTTCTCTTCCTTTACGCTCTCGCCCAGCGACGAGGCATCCTCCGCCGGCAAACGCGCGTTGCGCTCGGGCAGGTCGCCCTGGCCTCGTATCTTCCGCCCGCTGTGGGACCTCTCTTTGCACTTCCCGCAACCAACGCTTGAGCCTATTCGTGAACCAATCCGGGCGGTACGCTCACGGGGTCGAATCCTCCGGCTGTCGATCACCACCGGCCTTGGGGAATTCCCGACAAATATCCTCTGCATGATACCGGATTCGCGTGATACCTGCGCCGCGAATCGAGCTGAGATTATTTCCGGGGAGTTGCCTTGGAGTATGAGTTCCGGCGAATCGCCGTGGATGAATGCGTTGCAGCTCGGTGAAGCGATCAACAGCCTCAAACCCGCGAACTCACAAATCGCGAGCGCGAAGTCACAATCGCACGCGAAACGGACATCTTCCTCGAAGTGAGTCTTCGTCGTTTGGCGTCGGCAGGCCGGTTCAGGCGGAGAGCAGCCAATGGACCTCGGATCAAGAACCGAATTAAGATGACCGACCAACCCAGCCACAACCTCGGGGGCTTGGATATCGGCACCGCTCTTTCAAGCCACGGCGCGTCCCGGACGTGCGCGCGGACGCGACTCGGGCCAGGAGACACATCATGACCTCAAACCTGTTGCAAGACTCAAGAATCCGCTCGGTGGCATGGCGCGACCTGACGCGGCTGGCATGGTGGGAGATTGTCGAGGAATTGACACTGTCGCTGCCTTGGCTGGTGCTGTCGTTGTGGCTGGCGGCGCGGGCCCTGTATCTGCCGGCGGCGGGGGCGTCCTTCGTGTTTTACCTGACCGGCCTGAGGCAGGTGCACAACGCATTCCACTTTACCCTCGGACTGCCGCGGTGGGCATCGGACGCCGTGATGCTGACGTTGAGCGTCGGGATGCTCGGCTCGATGCACGCGGTGCGGTTTAACCATATGCGGCACCACCGGCACTGTATGGCCGATGACGACGTCGAGGCGATGAGCGCCACGATGGGAGCGTGGCGGGCGCTTTTGACCGGGCCGCTGTTTCCGATTCGCATGCACACCCAGGCCCTCCGCGGGGCGAACCGCAATCAACGACGCTGGATCATCGCCGAGCTGGCGGCCAACGTAGTTTGGGTCGCCCTAGTTTTCTTGGTGCTACGCGTCCCGGCGTTGAGATACCAACGTCGGCGCGATGGTGCTGGGCCAGTGCCTCTCGTCGTTCTTCTGCGTCTGAACAGTCCATCACGGGTGCGACCCGTCGCACACGCTGGCGCGGACCCTTCGCAATCGACTCAAATCGTTCGTCACCTTTAACATGTTCTTCCATGACGAGCACCATCTGTTCCCCCAGGTTCCAACCTGCCGCCTCGCCACCCTGGCCGAACGTATCGACGTGGCCGCGCCGGGTCGGGACCACCAGGCGGTTTTCTGAGCGATGACAAAGAGATGAGCAACCAAACGGATTCCAACCTCGCCGGTCTGGATCTGGACACGGCTCGCCGCATCGACATGATCTGCCGTCGTTTCGAAGCTGATTGGCGGGAAGGCCGCCAATCGCCTGTTAACGACTATCTGGGCGAGATCCCCGAGGAGGGCCGCCTTGCCCTGCGCAACGAACTGGCGGCCCTCGAAAAAGAGCTGCGCCAGGTCAATGAGGATCCGACGAGTCCGGAGGCGACACCCCCCTCGAACGTCGCCGAGGCGCCCACCCTCGCGCTGATTGGGGAAACGGACGTGCTGTCCGTGTGGGAAAGGCCAAAAGGTGCGTCGTCCGGGCCACTCGAACTCCCCACGGGCGAGACACCCGGGTCACTCACCCGCTGCTTCGGCGATTACGAGATCATCCGCGAGATCGCCCGAGGCGGCATGGGCGTCGTGTTCTTCGCCCGCCAGATCAGCCTGAATCGATTTGTCGCGCTGAAGATGATCCCTTCCGATCGGCTCGCCACCGAAACGGACCTCAGGCGGTTCCACGTCGAAGCCGAGGCGGTGGCCCTCCTGGACCACGCGCACATAGTGCCAATCTACGAGATTGGAGAACACGAAGGACAGCAATATTTCAGCATGCGGCTCATCGACGGCGGTAACGTGGCCGATGCGATTCCCCGCTACATCGAGGATCCGCGGGCGGCGGCCCGGCTACTGAGCACGGTGGCCCGCGCCGTGCACTTCGCTCATCAGCATGGCATCCTGCACCGCGATCTTAAGCCAGCCAACATCCTGCTCGATCGTAGCGGCCAGCCGCACGTCAGTGACTTCGGCTTGGCCAAGCGAATTGAGGCCGACTGCAAACTGACCCAATCGGGAGTTGTCCTGGGGACGCCCAGTTACATGGCGCCAGAGCAGGCCGCCGGGCGGAACAAGCATCTGACGACGGCGGCCGATGTCTACGGGCTGGGGGCGATCCTGTATGAGTTAATCACGGGCCGGCCGCCGTTCCGCGGCGATACCGTCATCGAGACTTTGCAGCAAGTCGTCGAACAGGAGCCAGAGCGGCCGCGCTCACATAAACCGGGGATCGACCGGGACCTGGAGTCGATCTGCCTGAAGTGCCTCGAAAAGGACCCAGAGCGGCGTTACGACACGGCGGATGACCTGGCCGAGGACCTCGACGCCTATCTGCGCGGTGAACCGGTTCTGGCGGAAGTTAGCTCAAAAGGGCGGCTCATGCGAATGCTGCTGCGCGAAACCCGCCACACCGAGGTGATGGCTCTGTGGGGCCGGGTCTGGATGTGGCACGCACTTCAGGTCTTCGTGCTCTTTCTGGCTTCCAACATCTTGATCTGGGCCGGCACCCGCCGAGCCGGACCTTATGTCGCATTGTGGGTAGTCGGGCTCCTTTGCTTCATCGTCCCGGCCTGGTACTACCGCTTCCGTGACGGACCCGCCCTGACGCCGATCGAGCGGCAGCTCGGACAAGTCTGGGGCATGTTCGCCGCCAGTTGCTTTCTCACTGGGGCCATCGTGGTTGTGATGGGTCTGGAGGTAACGCAGTTGCTGCCGCTCGTGGTCCTTCAGTGCGGACTGGCAGCCGGGTGTATGGCCGCAATCTTGGGGGGCTCATTCTACGTTTTGGCTGCGGCCTGTGCGGCGCTCGCGCTGGTACTGGCCGTCGAGCCGAGCTTCGGCCCCGCGATCTTCGGTGTGGTATTTGGCATCGGCTTGTTCGTCTCGGGCTGGAGATTTTCGCGGCGCTAGCCGCGAGTCCGTCGGGCTACGCTCGTGATCCGCGCGGAGGGTGCCTCAGCGATGAGTTCTGCGACCGCGAGCCCCATATCACAATCGCGAATGAAATTGACATCATTCTGGAAGGGAAGACAGCTCTTGTCGATCGGCCCCGTGGACTGGCCCACCGGCGAGCGGCCAATGGTGCGGAGTCATAGACCGGATCAACATGCGCGAGCCACCAGCCATCACCTCAGGGGGCTTGACAAAGGCGTCGGGAACCGTTCTCGACCTACAAGCGGTGAGTTACTCCACGGAGGTTGAGCTCTGACTCCCAGGTTTTCTTAACTCTACAACCGGCCTGGTCTCGCTGCCGTGCAAGATGCCTACCGGATCTGATCCCAGGTCTGGGCGACGCCGAGGCCGAGGAAGATGCTCCAATCGAGATTGGCCGTGTACGAACAATAACCGACGTGAGGCGAGCCGATTCCAATAACCGACGTGAGGCGAGCCACTCGATGTATCGCATCAACCCATAAAACCTTGCCATGGCAGAGAAACGGCGCTAAACCACGAGAATTCCCGCAAAATTCCGATAAAATCCGGAAAACGACTGCGTCGAAATTGCAGATCATAACCTGATTTACGCAAAGACTTTGCGTCAATCATTTTCGCCGTAAAGCTTCTGGTTTGCAACCAGGAGGTTGCCGGTTCGATCCCGGTCGTCTCCACTTGGACGAAGCGGCTTCGCCGCGGGATGGGGGGAGCGGGCTGGGTGGTTGCGCAGGATGGAAGGGATCTAACCGTCGAACGAGTCGGGTGTGATACCCTGGGATTTCCGGCCGTTGTGGCTGGAGATCTTTGGCCCCCACGCACGAAAG
>Ga0208565_1002152_pt1 | contig 10833 bp, 6 predicted proteins | sample Sb_taG_7_FD_187706 | JGI IMG/M metagenome (GOLD analysis project Ga0208565, IMG submission 187706) | Peat soil microbial communities from Weissenstadt, Germany - Sb_50d_2_FS metaG (SPAdes) (version 2) | ecosystem: Environmental > Terrestrial > Soil > Wetlands > Peat | place: Germany: Weissenstadt...
TCCTAACAAGGCATATATGTAATAATCGTAATGTGTTATATGGTGTTTTTAATGTCTCAAAAACTCCTCATTGTGTCTAATCCAGGCATCAACATTGTCTAGTCCAGGCATCAACATTGTCTAGTCCAGTCATCAACCAAGCGTCACCCCAGGCCATTTGAGGCCGGAGGGCTCAAAGGCGAGACTGGTTTTAGACAGTAGTTCGTTAGTTTTCGACGTAAGTCCTTTCGCGATGGACCGGAAATCGAACCCGGCTGCTCTACATGGTGCCACGTCATCCGTTTTTTTCGCCTTCATATAGCCGAGATTCCGGCGATAATCATGGTGGCCCTTTCGGGAGGTCACCATGTTCTTCCGCACCAAGTCCTCCGGGACACGCTCCTATCTCCAGATCGTCGAGAACCGCTGGGAGGGCGGACGCTCCCGGCAACGCGTCGTCGCCACCTTGGGCCGGCTCGACCAGCTCCAGCAGACCGGCCAACTCGATGCCCTGCTCGCTTCGGGGGCGCGATTCGCCCGGGCGGTCCTCGTCCTCTCCGCTCACTCCCAGGGCCGACGCCCGGTCGTCCACAACCGCCGCATCGGCCCGGCTCTCAGCTTCGAGCGGCTCTGGCAACAGACCGGCTGCCGGCGGGTTATCGAGCAACTCCTGGGGCCGCGCCGCTTCGAGTTCGACATCGAGCGGGCCGTCTTCCTCACCGTCCTCCACCGCCTCTTCGAGTCCGGCAGTGACCGGGCTGCCGACAAGTGGAAGAAGGACTACCAGATCGAGGACTGCGACGCCCTCCAGTTGCACCACCTCTACCGGGCCATGGCTTGGCTCGGCCAAGTCCTGCCCAAGGGCCAGCAGAAGGACCAGACGCCGTTCGCACCCCGGTGCGTCAAGGACCAGATCGAAGAGGCGTTGTTCGCACACCGCCGCGACCTGTTCACCGAGCTGCAACTGGTCTTCTTCGAGACCACCTCGATCGACTTCGAGGGTGACGGCGGCGAGAGCCTGGGGCAACGGGGCTTCACCAAGGACCATCGCCCGGACCTCAAGCAGATGATCGTGGGGGCGGTCCTGGACGGACAGGGGCGGCCGATCTGCTGCGAGTTGTGGCCCGGCAACACCACTGACGTGACGACCTTGATCCCCGTGGTGGATCGGCTTCGGAGCCGGTTCGGGATCGGCAAGGTCTGCATCGTGGCCGACCGGGACATGATCAGCCAGGAGACGATCGCGGCGTTGGAGGAGAAGCCGCGGGGCTGGCAGTACATCCTCGGGGCGCGGATGCGGAGGCAGAACGAGGTCAAGGATGAGGTCCTGGCCCGGGCCGGTCGCTATCGCGTCGTGCACCCCAAGCGAGAGGAGACGGACGCCCCTTCCCCGTTGGATGTCAAGGAGGTCTGGGTGGAGAACCGCCGCTACATCGTCTGTCGCAACCCGGACGAGGTTCGCAAGGACGCCGCGGATCGGAAGGCGATCGTGGCGTCGCTCCGGGAGCAGTTGCGGCAGGGAGACAAGACGCTGGTCGGCAACAAAGGCTACCGCCGTTACCTGGGGCAGAGCGGCCCCGGCCGGTTCGAGGTCGACGAAGCCAAGGTCGCCGCGGACGCGCGTTACGACGGCAAATGGGTATTGCGGACCAACACCGAGTTGGATGCCGTCGAGGTCGCGTTACAGTACAAGCGGTTGTGGATGGTGGAGGCGTGGTTCCGGTCGTGCAAGTCCCTGCTGGGGACGCGACCGATCTACCACCGATGTGATGCGACGATTCGAGGCCACGTGTTTTGCTCATTCTTGGCGTTGGTGCTGCGTCAGGAACTGGAGACGCGGCTGGAGGGACGAGGACAGGACCTCGAGTGGGCCGACGTGATCCAGGACATGGAGCGGTTACAGATCACGGAGGTGGAACAGGACGGGAAGCGATTGCTGCTGCGGAGCGAGGTCGAAGGGACCTGCGGGGCGGTGTTCCAAGCGGCGGGAGTGGCGCTGCCTCCGACGGTGCAGCACGTCGAACCCAACACCCCTGGTGAGGAGACTGCGCCTGGTGCCACGCCGCCCGAGTGATGCCGTAACTTGATGCGGCGCTGAAAGATGCTGCTGTATACTGTTTAAAAACCAGCTTGGCTGTTCCGTCAATGGGCCGCTACAGTGAAGAATAGGCCCTATTCCTGAGGCGGCCAAATCCGTCCCGCCTCGTCATGGCACTGTCCCACGTTTTCGGCTTCTCGCACCATGGAGCCCCGCTCATGTCTGGGCCGCTCTCCGGACTGATCCCCGCGTGTCACACACCCTTCTCCCCTGATGGCGGGCTCAACCTCAACAAGGTCGAACAACAGGCTGAGCTTCTCATCGAATCAGGGATTCGCAGTGTCTTCGTGGGAGGAACGACAGGCGAGTTCGCGTCGCTGACCCTTGATGAGCGGATGACCTTGGTGGAGCGCTGGTGCGAGGCCTCAGGCGCCTCGATGCGCGTCGCCGTTCATGTCGGCCACAATTGCCTCCCCGAAGCAATCTCCCTTGCCGCACATGCGCGCCAAACCGGGGCCGCGGCGGTAGCCGTCATGTCGCCCAGCTACTTCAAACCCGCAACCATTCAGGACCTTATCGACTTCTGCGCCCCGATCGCGGCCGAGGCGGAGCCGCTTCCGTTCTACTTTTATGACATCCCGGGAATGACGGGCGTCCGGCTCAAGATGTCCGAGTTCCTCTACCAGGCAAGGTTCCAGATTCCCACTCTTCGCGGCCTCAAATACTCCAACGACGACCTCCTCGAGCTTCAGGAGTGCGTGCGGCTGGACCACGGAGCCTTTGATGTCCTCTTCGGCTCGGATGAGTGTCTCCTGGCAGGCCTCTGTCTGGGCATCCGCGGCGCCGTCGGCAGCACCTATAACTTTGCGGCTCCCGTCTATCAGAGGCTGATGCAGGCCTTCGGCAAGCGCGATCTGGACATCGCCCGCGCCGAGCAGGGAAAGTCGATCGATCTCATCAAGACCCTCGGCGAATTCGGCTTCCTGGTAGCGTCCAAGAACGTCATGGCGATGCTCGGCGTCGATTGCGGGCCCGTTCGTCCACCACTCCGAAACTTGACGGTCGACCAGCGCCTTGCTCTCTGGGAACGGCTCTCCGCGCTGGATGTGTTCCCCCGGCCACTGAGAAGGCCAGATTGACCGGCGAACAGACCGCCAAGGCGTGTGTCCCGAACCCGAAACGGAACAGCGGGGCCGAAAGCGGTCGCGAATTGCTCTCGACTCCGCCATTCCTCTCCAGGCTCAGCTCAGGGCGGAGCCTCATGGCCGGGCGGGAACAAAAGTGCGGCCTCGTCGATTCGCTCTTTACAACCCTTGCGACGTTCTCGCAAAATGTTGAATTCCCAACCCCGTGATGCGGCCCTCCCAACGCACGACCGAGGCCAGTCGCGTGATCGCGAGGAAGCCGCGGTCGTTTCCTTACCTGATGGACCTGCAATGTCACAGCCACAAGCGGCGCCCGCTCCGAGACCCAAGTTCGACAACAAGGGACAATACAGTCGCACCTCGATTCTGAGGTACGAGAAAATCTTTGGTGAGCACTACATCAGCACGGGGGGGCACGAAACCACCGAGGATCTCTGCCGGCGGCTGGCCGGCTCGCTCCATCCCGGCGTCCGGGTCCTCGACGTCGGCAGCGGCATCGGTGGAGCGGCGTTCCATCTCGCCCGGGCGTTCGGGGCCAGGGTCACCGGGATTGACCTCGCCGAGGAGATGGTGGCCATCGCGCTGGAACACGCCGGGCAACAGGGGCTCTGGGACAAGGTAAACTTCGTCCTTGGCGATGTCCTCGAGACACCGTTCCCGGACAGATTCGACATCATCTGGAGCCGGGACGCTCTCATGCACATCCCCGACAAGGCCCGTCTCTTCTCCCGGCTTCACGGCCTGCTGGCGGATGGGGGGCGGATCGTGATCACCGACTACGCCCGGGGCAAGACGCCCGCCTCGCCGGCGTTCGAGGACTACATCGTCAAGACGGGCTACCATGTCGTCGAGCCCGAGCAGTACGGCCAGTCCCTTCGCGCCGCCGGCTTCAAGGACGTGATCGTGGACGACGCCACCGATACGTTTGTTGATATTTTGCGTCGTGAATCGAAGCGGCTGGTCGATCACCGGGCCGATTTCCTCTCTGCCTTCTCGGAAGAGGACCTGAACTACCTGGTGGAGCGATGGGCCATGAAGGAACGGTTCTGCGCGGCCGGCGACATGAAATGGGGCATCTATCTGGGCACCAGGCGCGGCTGATCGGCAAGGTGCGGCGGGATCGGATCGAGTGTACGAGGGGACGCGGCGGTGTCGCGGACGAAGATTGACGACATCCGGGACCTGGCGGGCTTCGGCTACCGGCAAGAGCTCGACCGGTCGCTGGGGAGCTTCTCGTCGTTCGCGGCCGGCTTCTCGTACATTTCGATTCTCACCGGCGTCTTCCAGATGTTCTCCCTGGGCTTTGCCGCGGCCGGCCCCGCGTTTTTCTGGACCTGGCCGGTGGTTTTCCTCGGTCAGCTCACGGTGGGCCTGGGCTTTGCCGAACTGGCGGCGCACTACCCACTCTCGGGAGGCGTCTACCAGTGGTCGCGACGGATCGGTTCGCCCGCCCTGGGCTGGATGGCCGGTTTTGTCTACCTGGCAAGCTCGCTCCTATCTCTGGCCGCGGTGGCCCTGGCGCTCCAGGCCACCTTGCCTCAGATCGCTCCGGTGTTCCAGCTCATCGGCGACGGAGCGAACCCCGTCGACCGGGCGAGGAACGCCGTGTTCCTGGGCTGCGTACTGATCGGTTTGACCACGGCGATCAACGCGGCCGGCGTGCGGCTGCTGGCGCGGATCAACAACGTCGGGGTGTTCGCGGAGCTAGTCGGGGTGGCGGTGCTCATCATCCTGCTGCTGGCGCGGGCCCGGCGCGGGCCCTCTGTCCTGTTTCAAATCCCGACCCCGGGCCGTTCCGGTTCTGGCTGTGCCGCCTGGCTGTCTGCGTTGTTCGCCGCAGCGGTGATGCCCTCGTACGTGCTCTACGGGTTTGACACCGCCGGAACCCTGGCCGAGGAAACCCGCGATCCGCGGCGGCGAGCACCCTGGGCGATTCTCCGGGCAATCTCGGCCGCGGGACTCGCCGGGGCGTTGCTCATCATCGCCGGGCTGCTGGCCCTCAGCGATCCCGCCATGCCCGAGCTCGGGGAGATCACCGGCGGACTGCCCTTGATCGTCAAGCAGTCGCTCGGTCCGGAGCTTGGCAAGGTCTTCCTCGGAGTGGTGATCTTCGCGGTGACCGTATGTGCGTTGGCGGTTCAGGCCGGCACGGTGCGGCTGATCTTCGCGATGGCCCGCGACAACAGCCTCCCCTGCGCGCGGATCCTGGCCCGGGTCCAGCACGAGACCCGCACTCCGATCGTCCCGGCCCTGGTCACGGGCGCCGCGGCGGCGCTGATCCTGTTGATCAACATGAACATGCCGAGGATCATGGAAACCCTCTGTTCCGTGGCCATCGTCTGGGCCAACCTGGCGTATCTGATGGTGTCCTTCCCGCTCTTGCTCACAAGGCTGCGGGGCTGGCCGCGCAGGCTGGCGGTCGAGTCCCGAGCAACCCCCGCGGCCAGCGCCGTACGACTGTTCGCTCTGGGCCGGTGGGGACTCGGCCTGAATATTGTCTCGGTCTTCTGGGGTCTCATGGTGATCGTCAATATGAGCTGGCCCCGGGAAGAGATTTACGGCGCCGACCAATGGGGCCGGTTCGCGGCGGTGCTGGCCACAACCGGGCTGGTCGGGGTCGGAGCGGTCTTGTACCTGGCCGTGCGGCGGAGAGGGACCGAGATCCTGACCGAGCACGCGGCGAGCATCGTGCCGGCGACGGACTCCGGCCGGCCCATCGCGCCGTTGCGGCCGGTTCCCGCGGACTGATCAGGGGTTGCTCAGGGGCGATGAACTCGATCGCCAGCGGGATGGGAAGGGACGTCATGTTGAACTTGAGATCCAAGGCAAGAGACCTGAAACGACAACGGAGGTCATCGCGACAGCGGGACGTCCAGGCGCCCTCCAGGTTCGAGCGGTTCCTGGGCTGGTGTGTGCACGGCTACACCGCACTGGGGCTGGTGGCCGCGGCGATGATCGCGGCGCTCGTGGTCCGCGGCGGTCCTGAGTCGTTCGGCTGGTCATTCCTGCTCATGGCACTGGCGACGATCGTGGACTCGACCGACGGCACCCTGGCGCGGCGGGTGCGGATCAAGGAGGTCGTCCCCGGCTTCGACGGCCGCCGGCTCGACGACATCATCGATTTCCTCAACTACACGTTTCTGCCGATCCTCCTGATCTGGCGAGCGGAACTGCTGCCGCCGGGCCAGGAGTCCTGGCTGATTCTTCCCCTCCTGGCGAGCATCTATGGGTTCTGTCAGGTCAAGGCCAAGACCGATGACGGCTACTTCCTTGGTTTTCCCTCGCTCTGGAACGTGGTGGCCTTTTATCTCTATGTTCTACCCCTGGGCTCATGGGCCTGCCTGGCGGTGATCGTGGTTCTGGCGGTGCTCACCTTCGTGCCCAGCAAGTACCTCTACCCATCACAGCCGGGGCGGCTCAACCAGGCGGCCACAATCCTGGGCGCAGTCTGGACGGTCCCGCTCGGCTGGCTGATCTGGAGCCTGCCGGCGAGCACGACCCCGCGTCACGATCCGTCAATCCAGCGTCTGGCTGTGGCCACCCTGTTTTACCCGGTTTTCTACCTGGGCGTTTCCTGGATCGTCACGCTGAACCACTGGACGAGACCGTCGCCCGAGCGATGAGCGATCTAATACTACAGCGCTGGATCGATCGCCGTCGAGAATGCGAACGATGCCGGGGAAGTCGCTTGCAACAAGCCTGAAGCGCCAGCGAATGGCATTCAAAGATATGTATTTTCGAACGCCCTTCGCTGGCGCTTCAGGCTTGTGAGACCGAGGTTTCACCGGCCCGGGCCTGCCTCTGACCCTCGTCCACGTCCACCATCCAGAGCAATAGGCCGCCAAAGGCAAAGAAGCCGATCACACCGAGAATCGCCCCTCGACTCGATCCCGACAGGGTGTTGATGACGGCGAACAGCAAGGGCCCGAAGATGCCGGCAAACTTCTCGACGACGGCGAAGAAGCCGAAATACTCCCCCGACTTGTCGCGGGGAATCAGGCTGGCGAAAAGCGAGCGGCTCAGAGCCTGGGTGCCCCCCTGCACCATCCCGACCAGGATTGCCAAGGTCAGGAAATCCTCTTCGGTGCGCATCGAGTAGCCGACGATGCAAATCCCAGTGTAAGCGGCGAGCCCGAGGAGGATCGACCGCTTGGCCCCGATCTTGCCGGCCAGCATGCCGAAGAGAAACGAAAAGGGAATGCCGACGAACTGGACGAGCAGGATGGCCTTGATCATCGCCCCCTCGTCGATGCCCATTTCCGTGCCGTAGATGGTTGCCATGCGGATGATCGTGCCGATGCCGTCGTTGTAGATCAGGAAGGCCAGCAGCATCAAGAAGCCCTGACGATAGCGGGGGAGCTCGCGCGACGTCTCGGCCAGGCGAGCCAGAACGGCCCGGATCGGGCTCTTTCCGCGGAGTTCGTCGAGGGCGAGGACGGCCCGCGGCTCTGGCACCCGGCGAAACAGCGGGATCGAGAAGACGAGCCACCAGATCGCGACCGACAGAAAAGCCAGCCGCATCGGCAGGGTTGCCTGCGGCTCACTGAGATTCGGTCCCCCGGGAAGGCCAAACCAACCGGGCTTCAAGTACCACGCGAGGTTGAGGGCGAGCAAGAGCCCGCCTCCCAGGTAGCCCAGCGCGTAGCCCGAGCTCGAGACCCGGTCGATCTCGTCGTCGCGGGCGATGTGCGGCAGCAGGGCATCGTAAAAGACGAAGCTGCCGTTGGCCCCGATGTTGGCCAGGATGAAGAGGACAGAGGCCAGGACCCAGTCGCCGGTGTGGATGAAATACATCCCGGCGACCGAGGCTACACCCAGAGCAAGAAACACTGCAAGCAGCTTCTTTTTGCGAGCCGTGTAGTCGGCAAAGGCCCCGAGGATCGGAGAGAGCACGGCGATGATGACCATGCCGATCGTGGTCGCGATGGCGAGCTGACGGGATGCGACCTTGGGCTCGAGCCCGGCACAGGCGACCTTCGAGTAGTAGATCGGGAAGACGGCCGTGATGATCGTACAGACCATCGCCGAGTTGGCCCAGTCGTACATCGCCCACGCGCGGAGCTCGGGCCGACTCAGACCGAGCGCGTCCAGGGCTCGGGGCAGCCACGGTTTGCCGATTGTCGGCCCGAGATCCTCGACGGCTCGGTCCTGCATTGCGTTACTCCTCCACGAGCAGCGAGCCAGAGCATGATCCTCGAGGCGACCAAACCGGTTCCACCGGTGACCTCTTCTTGCCCTGCCGGGTTCTTCCCCGGCCACTCCGGCCAGCGCTCGATTTGTACGCGAAAGCCTCCCAGCTTGACCAGATCGGATTCTCGCTCACGACGTCCAAGCTCAAGCAACTCCCGGTGCCAGGAGTCGAGTTCGAGCCAGCCGCGTATCTCCAGGGGCATGCGCCGCAGCGCGTCCACGAACGTCCTGAAAACCTTGCATGGATGGTGTCAGCCCGCTAGACTGTCAGTCTGTAAAGATCACCGCGCCGGTGAACCGATTCGACATCCCCATCAGCAGGATTGTCAATGAACACGGTGCCTCTTCGGGAAGACGAATTCCAGGAGCTGAGGCGAGTCTGCTGCGAGCTGCGCGAACGGCTGCGGGCAGGAGAGTCTGCTCGTGTTGAAGAGTTGCTGGAGATTCATCCGCTCTTGGCACGCAATGACGAGGCGGTTCTTGATAGTTTTGCCGCGACTTCAAAGGATCCGGCAGGCTTTGAGCTGCTGTACCTGAACCGGCTGATTGAACAGTCCGCGTGGTTGCTCGAGGGACATAGGGCGAAGGTGACCTGCCTGGCGGTCTCGCGCCGGCAAGGGACGCTCGTCTCGGGAGATTCCTCCGGCCAGGTGATCCTTTGGGACCTTGACCGCAAGATTCCCCGGTGCTGCCAGGGGAAGCATAACGACCCGGTGTGCAAGGTCGCGATCGTCGCCGGCTCCGAGAATCGCCGCGGGACTGTTGCCAGCGTGAGCGCGCAAAAGGGTAAGTCCGTGGAAGTCAAGCTGTGGGATACGGCTACTGGCGCGCCCATCACCACGCTTCATTCCGGGGCGATCCAAGACCCCGACATTCAGTTATCCCCCGATGGATCGTTACTGACGCTCTGCGGGCTCTCGCCAGAGGGTCATGGGGGGCAGTCTTACATCTGGAAGCTCAACTCGGCCAGCCCGCCAGACGAGCCCTCCGCGAACATCCCGGGAACCTTCAAGCAGGCATTCTCACCGGACGGCAAGCTGCTGGCCGTCGGCGGAGGCGACGGGACGGTTCGGCTCCACGTCACGGCTGAGCTTGGAGTTGTCCATGAACCGCCTGCGCTCGAGCAACGGCCCGGAGGCCGGGTGAGTGCGCTGGCCTTCTCCCGCGACGGCAGTCGGCTGGCCGCCGGCCGACTGGATCACGGTCTGACGGTCTGGGAGGTGGCGACCGGACGGATCCTCGCTCATTACACCGACCAGGATGGCCCGGTCGTGTTTGTCGATTTCTGCCTGGATGGCAAGGCCTTGGTCGGCTGCGAAGGCACGAGTGTACTCTGGACGCGACCTCTCGATCAGCTCGGTCCAAGGCGATTGCTGCCCGGGGTGGAGAGCCAGATCAACTCCCTCTGCCTCTCGCCGGACGGCCGGCTCCTGGCAGCCGCGGCGCGCAAACTACCCGTGATCATCTGGAATCTCTCCTCGGGAACCAAGGAACGATCTTACCTGGCCAATAACCGGTCAGTTGGTCAGGTCGTGTTCACCCCCAACAACAAGTCTTTGATGCTCGGTTGCGAGCATCCACAGATCCGTGTCTGGCGGTTTCTCGACACCCCGGACCTGCAGCGGCCGCTCGCCGGACATCAGAAAGAGGCGTGGGCGCTCGCCTTCTCCCCCGATGGAGCGCTTTTGGCCTCCGGTTCCGACGATCACACAATCAAGCTATGGGATGTCGATTTCGAGCGTGAATTGCTCACCCTGACAGGTCACTCGCAGACCGTCACCGCGCTGGCATTCTTCCACGAGGGCGATCGGCTGGCCAGCGTGAGCCTGGACGGAAAGGTCATTCTCTGGGACCTGACTCGAACGGGTCCTGATCGGCGTCAAGTCGTTGCCAGTTCGAGCGTGCTGCACGCCTACGATGATCGCCTCCGCGCGGTGAGCGCCTCGTCGGATGGCCAGCATCTGGCCGTGGCAGGCTCGAAGGGATTGATCCATATCTGGGACGTCGCGGAGAGGGAAATCCAGTCCGATCTCGTGGGCCACACAGGTCCTGTTTATGCCCTGGCCTACTCGCCGAACCCCTGGGTCCTGGCATCGGCATCGGGTGATGGCACCGTGCGCCGGTGGGACCCGCACTCGGGCACATTGGACGATACGAAGACTTTCCCGGGAGCCATGAAATCAGTAGCCTTCTCAGCCGATGGCCTGATGATGGCCGCTGGTGGAGATCCTCGAAATGTGACTCTCTGGTCGATGAATTCGTGGGAAGTCACAATGACCATGACCGGTCACCCGTTGACGGTCCGCTCGGTAGCCTTTTCGCCGGATTTCAAAACCATTGCCACGGCATGCGACGATGAGAAAGTCCGGCTCTGGGACACGGTCACCGGGCAGCAATTCTATGCCCTTCTGGGACATTCCGACCGGATCAATGCTGTTGCTTTCTCGCCGGATGGCAAGACCCTCGCCTCGTGCGACCACA